>Ga0307515_10003081_pt1 | contig 35324 bp, 30 predicted proteins | sample 17_EM_MG_FD_194513 | JGI IMG/M metagenome (GOLD analysis project Ga0307515, IMG submission 194513) | Populus trichocarpa ectomycorrhiza microbial communities from riparian zone in the Pacific Northwest, United States - 17_EM | ecosystem: Host-associated > Plants > Roots > Unclassified | place... | reverse complement strand
AATCATGGGTTAGTGGGGTAATGGTGATGTGGGTTAGTGGGTTCATTATGCACTATGTAATGCCTATTTATAGGCTCTTTATCATTAATTGAATTATCTAGTAGAGTATTATTTTTTATCATCAGTGTTTGCGTGGATGCAAGTACTTAGGGTTTATTTTATTTGACCATTAAACGTTAAGAGAAGATCAGAATCCGACGTGACACATGAGATCAAAGACTAGAAATCCATGAAGAAGGAGCAGAAGACGACCGAATATATATATCATCATTCCACTCAGTCCACGCACAGGCACAATAATAATAATAATAATAATAATAATAATAATAGAGATGATGCCTTGCACAATCAAATGAAATGAAATCATAGATGATGGGCTACCACTATCTATACCCAGATATCCCAGAATGTAAAGTAATTGCCTTTTAGAGCTCCTTGATTAATTGATTACTTAGTGCATCGTTCGTTTGCGTTCTTCTTCGGGTAGACACATACAAGCTGAGGCCCACGAAACGGAGCATGAACTGAGACATTAAAGCCCATCAGCAAAGGCCTCACAAATGCAGACAAGGCCCAATTTTATTCGGCTCAAACATAGATTCAAACAAGCGACGTGGAGGCCCTCCACAAGCCCAGCCCAGCAAGATATTTAGATTTAGGGTTTAGAGTATATATATATATATATAGCAGGGAGATGATGATAATCAGGGATCCAATAATAGATTATTCCGCACGAAGTGCCTTTAACTGTCTCTTCTTCTTTCTTGTTTTTACCGGGAAGAATGGCGAGTGGTCCAGGTCAAATGATTCCTCCCTTTTGATCAAGTCAACTTCACAGCCTGCTGCCAAGATTGACAAATATTCTAGCGTCCTGGGATTATATGTTTTTAAAATGTTTTTTTATTTAAAAATATATTAAAATAATATTTTTTATTTTTTAAAAATTATTTTTAATATTAACACGTAAAAAAAAATCTAATAATACTAAAAAAATATTAAAAAAAATAAAAAAAATTAATTTTTTTAAAAATATTTTTAAAATGAAAAAACAAACTGTATATCTATCTTATCTTTGCTATCGTTGTTTCTGTACTCATTTTTCCAATCCCTTTTCTTTCCTTTATGTTTCCACTCACACACTTATATATTTCTTGTCCTAATTCAATGGTTTTACTGTGTCTTTCCTCTTTGTGTGTGACCTTTTACCAAACTGCTTTGTAGTGTTGTAATAAATTGACTTCAATCATAATGACTCTGACCTCAGCCCCTAACAAGAACAGGGGGATACCCCTCCACTTGCCAAACTTCACGTCATATATAGGAAACCATCTCTATCCTATTATTATATATAAATGTAAATAAGATATCAAAAATATCGAGAATTTTCCATATTCTTATTAAATTAATCTAGGTTAATTTTGAACCGTCTGAGAGCTCGCTTCATTTAAATTAATTTATTTTATAGATTTAAATACAAACTTAATAATCAATAAAGGTATGATTTAGTTTTTAAAAAATTTCAAGATGATAATTTTAAAAAAATATTGAGACAGTGACAGATTGGATCGATGTCGAGCCCCCTCACAACCCGAGTCATAGCTTCTATTAGGTTTAATAACTTTTTTATAAATTTATTTATTTAATTATATGATAAAGACATATACTTACAAAATTAAACACCAACCTAAAATATAGATACTTGTTTGAGACAATTATCCCTAGAAAACAAACAAAAATCAATAAAGCAGTCTATTTCCCAACCAAGTCAATATTAAATAATGAAATTAAAAAAAAAATTTAAAAAAAAAACATATCCTATTGGTGGGTAAACTCATTAAACTTGTGAATTGGATAAGTTAGGCTAGTACGCCTAACCTGTGAACTAAGTTATGGAATTCATTGGGATTATAATTTGTTTCTTTTTTCAAAACTATTTTTTATTTAACTATATGATAAAAAAAATAGATGATTACAAAATCAAACACCAACCCAAAACCGAGATTTTTTTTAGATCACGATAACCTTAAAAAGGCAAAACAAAACCAATTATGAAACTGAATTCTCAATTAACCCAGTATCTTAGGATGAAAAAAAAATAATTTAAAAAAGTTAAACTTGCTAGACCAACAAACCAAGTCAACCACCCAAACATGTGAATAGGTTCAAGGACTTTATAAAATCTAATAACATAACTTTTTTTCTGAAACTATTTTTTTAACTATAAAAGAGAAAAATAAATGATAAAAAAAATTAAATCCAATTAAAATAAACAAACACCCCCACCAAACTCGTAAATCATGGCAACCTGGGTTACCCTGGCAAAATATGCTAGCCTTATAGAAAGGTAAAATAAAAAGAAACAAATTATGAAGTCAAATTCTATACGATCCCAATATTAAAAGATGAAATCAACAAAAAACAATTTGAAAAAAAATTCATATCAAAAATTTTAAAACAAAAAAGCAAAAAAGAAAGAAAGCAAAACACTGTTGATTACTATTGTCATTCACAGTACAATGTGTGTGGGTTAACAATGGTTTCCTCATACCCTTTAATTTTTGTTACTTTATAAAATTTAATAACATGATTTTTTTTCTAAAACTATTTTTTTTAACTATATGAGAAAAAATAGACAATAAAAAGTCAAGTTCGATTAAAAAAAGAAAGACAACCCACCAAACTCGTAAACCAGGACAACTTGGGTTACCTTGGCAAACCCGTAATCCATGTTAACCTTATATAAAGACAAAAAAAAAAAAAGCAAATTGCGAAGCTAAATTTTCAACAATCTCAATTTTAAAAGATGAAATCGACAAAAATAGATTTGAAAAAAAAATCATAACAAAAATTCAAAAAGAAAAAAAAAAAAGAAAAACACCGTGGATTACAAATTTTTGTTGGGTGAATAGTGGTTTTCCCCACTTTCTTTAATTTTTGTTACTTCATAAAGTCTAATAACATGATTTTTCTCTAAAACTATTTTTTAAAAAAAAACCTACCAAATCCATAAATTGAAATAATCTGGGTTACCTCGACAAACCTGCAAACCACGCTAATCTCATTGAAAGAAAAAAAAAATTACAAAGTTAAATTATCAACCATCTCAATATTAAAAAAATAAAATCGATAAAAATAATTTTAAAAAAAATCATAACAAAAAAAAATAAAAAGGAAAGGAAAAGGAAAAAAGTGGTTCAAGAAAAAAAAACAATATAGAAAAATACTCTAACAACCCACAATATTTTATAAGAAAAGATGTAGTGTTTTCCCCACATGTTTTACCTTTTCTTTTATATATATATATATATATATATAGAAGTCATCATTGAAATTGGATAAAAAGTTTAGATAGAGTCAATAAACACTAAAGAACACAATAAAAGGAAAAATTAATTAGACAAAAGGATATAAAATAAAAATTAAAAATTAAAAGAATGAAGATAAAAATTAAAATAAAAAAATAGAACTAAATTGTTTGGATTAGAAGGTTAAATTAAAATGAAAAATAACTCAAACAAAAAAATAAAAAATTTAGGATAAAATTAAAAGAACAACACTCTATAAACTTAGATTATTAAAAATTAATAAAACTTTTATAAAATAGTTAAAGAAAAATCACTTGGTTGTGGGTGGCAGATGCAAACCTAAAAGAAGGTTGTTGTTATGTATTCTGTGATGTGGATATCAAATCACGAAGAATATACAGTGTATGGACAAAAGAAACAGGAGATGAGAATATTCAAGTATTTAACGGGCTGTAGAATCTTTCATGAACAAGAAGAAAATCGCTTTAAATGTTTGGATAATTTTACACAATTTTCAGAACATATTTCTTAAAAGAAAAAAATAACAACAGAAAGAAAGAACGAAAGAGAATACACATTAACATTTTCTATGCTGATATCCATTTATTCTGTTTCCTTTCCTATCCTCTCTCTTTCTCTCTGTCTTCTGAACTGCCTAATCGACAGTTCATCATATGACTCGTCTTATGGATCTCTGCACCGTCCCAGGGCATTCTTGCCTCAATTTTACGAAGAAACCTTGGAAACATCTTTCTTTGACCGGTTAAACTTCATGTGGCTACTGACAAGTTGTCCAGCTGCAATAGCGGACATGAGGGAGAGCTCTGCAGCGAGAACAGAACCAGCTACAATGGAGGCCAGAAGCCTTGCGTTTGCTCCCGGTGTCTCTTTGCTAGCACCCTTCACCCCGAGCAGGTTCAAGCATGCTGACTGGGATGCGAGCTGGGTACCTCCTCCAACTGTACCAACCTGAAATGATACGTTATATAAGCAAATTAGATACCAACCACAACATCCGACAACCATATAACAATTTCAATTGCCATGTCTGATTTAAAGAGCACAGGCGAGTAAGATAGGAATTATCAATGTGAATTACCTCAATGGAAGGCATAGTCACTGAGACATGAAGATCCTCTCCGCCATTAAGAGGTTCCATCATGGTAATGCAGTGAGAACTCTCTACGTTCTGCGCAGGATCTTGGCCAGTGGCAATATAAATAGCAGAGACAATGTTACTAGCTTGAGCGTTGAAGCCGCCGAGAGCTCCAGCCATGGCAGAACCAGTAAGGTTCTTGAGCATATTAAGCTCTACCAAGGCCCCCACGTTAGTCTTCAACACCTTCCTCACTACATCACCCTTGATGATTGCCTCGCACACTACTGACTTGCCTCTTCCTTCAATCCAGTTGACAGCGGAAGGCTTCTTATCAGAACAGTAGTTTCCTGATAAAGAGCATCATATATATATAGACATCAGTTTCAATACAAATAACAACTGAACAAAACATGATCATAGAATCAAGCAAAGAAGCTAGCTTACCAGAGATGCCAAGAACGTCCATATCAGGGAAATCTTTCTGGAGAAAGTCCAAAACATTCTGAACACCTTTAGAAACCATGTTCATGCCCATAGCATCACCAGTGCTGCAGGAGAATCTCATGTAGAGATTCTTGCCAGCAAGAGCACACTTAATGTTCTGAAGTCTACCAAATCTGCTAGATTTGTTAAAAGCCGTGGACACAACCTCAAAATTGGCAGGATCCTCCAAGTAGAACTTCAATTGAGCAGCTCTTTTAGCAGTTCCAAACCTCACAACAGGTGCTCTAGTCATGGCATCTCTCAACAACACACTTGTAGCACCACCAGATAAATGAATCGCTTTACAACCCCTATTCGTACTAGCCACCAAGCAGCCTTCAGTTGTGGCCATTGGAACGGAGTACTCCTTGTCATCAAGCAACAAAGGCCCAGCAATTCCTACAGGAATCTGCACATACCCTACTGGCATCTCACAGCACTGCCCCAAAATAGACTCGTAATCAAAACCCTCCAAGGGCAATCCAGATAAAGACTTGCAAGTAATCCTCTGCAAAGCCTCACGCCTTATTGCTGCAGCACGCTTGCAATCACCCAATTTAGACTCGAGTGAATATGACGGGGTTTTTCCAGCCACCACAGAGTTGATAATCTCCTCATCTTCTTCATTTAAAGTGGTTGGAAATGGGATTTCATCGACAACCTTAGGCTTGAGGGGAGGAGAAGGAACCACGGCGAGTTTTTGTGGTGGTGCAGTGCAATCAAGAGCCTGTCCGCAGGGAACTTTGCGGGCATCTTCTTTGAGAAGATCTTCTTCATCTTCGTCGTCGTCTTCGGCAGCCCAGACATCAGGAGAAGGACGGAGGATAAGGGACTGAACGAAGTCGATGCCGAAGAAACCAAGCATATAAATGAAAGAAGCAACAAAGGCAAAAATAGCAACGATGTCGGAGAGAGTGACAAGATGAAGAGGAGTAGAATTGCGAATCTTCTCACGCCAACGAGTAAGCAAGAAATAAACAACGGAGAAGAAAACGGTGAAGAAGAGAGCGTTGGTTATATATAAAGGAAGGGGTAATGCATCGGATGCTTTTGGGCCAGTCAATGCACTACTTTCATCGTGATCAGTTAATTTACGAAAGGGTTTGGTGGTGGTGGTCGATCGCCGACGAGTCCCCTCCATTATGGCGGCGGCGGTGGTGAATAGAGGAGGGAAGAACCGAGCGGCGGATCGAGAAATGAGAAAGGCAGAGAATAGAGGGAGTTTGTTAGTGTTGTGTGTTGGGTCTGGATGGATGGTGAAGCGATGGAGTAGAAGCGGGCATATATATACAACTACTGGTGGTGACTTTTGGATTAATATCTATCCTAACGCATCACGCTGATAAAAAAAAAGACAACATGCAGTAAAGTAATTAAGAAGGGAATTTGCATGTGGCAAAGGAGGACAAGACAAGGTCCCAATATTCCATTGCATGAGTCAAAGCTAGCTAACTAGGTAATATCCTAGCTAGCGAAGTGGGTGCTTGTTTCTTGTATGTTTCGCAGCTGCTTCTTGATTTTATGGGACAGTACCGTTTGTGGGCTGCCGTTGCCTTACCACTCTCTTGGACCAAACCTCTCCCTTCTTGTCTTTATTCATCCATCTTCTCTCTATTCATAAATATCGGAGGGGCACTCCACGATATTCTTCAACGCTCGTGTTTTGTTAATTTTAACCATGGATGGATAGAGGGAGGTTGGTACTGGTACAATTAAAGATGCCAAATTTTGTTTTCTTCCTGGAATCTTTATATATACATATTCATTCAACACACGAAACAGATAAAAGCCGGGTCTAAGTACGTGCGTCCATGCAACGGAATTTTAGAGATCAAATTAGCCCTAGTTAGTTTAATTTGCTGCTGGCTGTTACTTGAGACGTCCTGATATATTACAGCTTGCATTTTATCCAACAAAACAGGACCGATGGGGAGGGATTAAGCATTCTCGCAAAGGATTGGTAATTTCCCATGGAAAAAACATTGAGGAATCATTAAAACGTACGTGTTCCCCTCCGAATGAATGCTTGTTAGTGACCCATCTTTTCTCTGTAGACTATTCTTCAAGGCCACACCATGCATGCTAGCTAGGAAATTAAGGGTGAGCATGTTATGTTGCTCGTGATGTAGTGGTACGTACTGATCCCAAACGGATTCTCTCTATTAATTATTGCCTTCTTATTCGTGATGAGGTAAGTAGTAGGAGAAAGTTCAACGGAGAAAAAACAATTATTTAATGCCTTTAGACTTGGTAGATATTATTATTAAAAACACTAGCTAGATTCATAGACGTCTGGGTGTTAAATTCTAAAATTTAGATCAATTTATTTAATATATTATTATATTGATATCTAAAAATAATATTAATTTAATATTTTGACACACACACCAATTCAGATCACCTAATTCAATGGTGAAAAATAGACATCGTCAAAGCTCTTCGCATCACATTATGCATGTAACTTTTGCTGCTATGATCGTGAGCTCTATCCAGGTTATGATCAGTACTTGCGAGGGTCAATTCGTCTGAGCTCTTACTGGATGCCATAATATTGAGCACTCAATTCTTCATCAATCGGGTACGTGGATCTATATGCTCTGGGGTGTAATTAACAGAGTCTGGTCATTAAGCACAGTGGAAAAACAGGATTGCTTGTTCCTAACAACTAGCAATCAAATGATATTAACCCCAAGACGGCAAATGAGAACAAATCGCAGATTGCAGATTCGATGAGGAATAAAACCCTGAAGAAGTCTGCCACCACCCTACAAATTGCACAACCCCATGTCATGTATTTCGCAAATTAATTAGAGAGGTTGGATCCATGCATGTATCCAAGTTGATTATATTATTACAAAATGCGACCATGACCACTACATTCTAGTGATTAAGCTCTTTCCAGTTGACGGTAATAATCAGTGGTGCTTGATGGAAAATGATCTCTCCTACCGTGATTTCACTCTTGCTCCTTCTTTCCATCACTGGCTGGCTCCTCATGATCGACGACCTTAATCCTCCCACAAATTAAGTCCATGATATAGATCATGCATGCATGCCCTTCTCTCTTGTAAAGTCGAAGGAATTAAAACATAAAATGCATGCAATCCCCGCGGCATCCCCAATATCTTAATTCCTATGTATACATCTCTTTCGATTTAATTAAGCATGCTCAAATCCATTGATTGATTAAGATCGATTGTGTAGTATTTCCTCGTATACATGCCACATCCTAGCTAGGTGCTTGATATTCTGCATGCTCTTATAATAACTAAGCATATGGGAGGCGCCATGTTAATTGATTGTTCTGTAAGTCTTCTCATCATCCGTTTTCTTGCCGTGAGACTTGGATATGGGAGGCGGTTGATGCATGCATTGCACGCAGCGCTATCCCATGGACTCGGTACGTATTTGTTTTTTCATGGTCTTGGATACCGGAAGTATACGATCTTTTTTAGAATAAATAAATAAATCCAAATGACAAGATGGAGGAATTGTTCCGTTGTTTATATATATAGAAAAAAAAGGGTGGACAAATGCGTATAGTACTGCAGTGGAGGATGAAGACCGGCATTTCAGTGGCGATGAGATAACTACGGATAATCGTGTTAAATAATGGCGGCCATTGATTTGTTCGATAGTCATAGTAGTTACATCCATACATACTGCACCGATAAAATTAATAATATCAATTTGACATGCCAGGAACAAAACATGTCTAAACCATGAATGAATAAATAAAAGTAAAAACAGGACCTAAACTATTTGATACTGTTAATAATTAGAAAAGAGCAGTTGGTTTTTTAATTTGCAACTCTGGTCTGGTACATGAGATTGGGAATGAAGATGGTAGAACTCCGTGTTTGAATCTGACCTAGCTAGCTTGCTGCATACATGATCCACGGTTAAAATGTCCATTATTTTTTTGATTAATATGGGTGTTTAGACCGGCTTATGTATACCTCGACTAATTTTACGGGTCCTAAAAGTAACGATCATGTAAGTCTCCAGTGGTCCTGAGATCTATAAGACTCGAACTAGTGATTTCTAAAGAACAAATTTAAAACCTGACCAATTAAATTATAATCGTATTAATTTCTCCATGTATATATATTACCACGTCTAGCTAGACGCGTTGTTCTCTTCTTGTAGCACTTACTATACAATAAGAAAGTAAGTAGGTCAATAATGACTTGAATATATATATTATATACATGGAGACCAATGACCATCGATTAAAGTTCCTGCTAGCTTTTCTAGTCAATTTGTTTGAATACCAAATTAAAGCCATTCCCACCACCTCAACTCAAGCAGGCAGGCAATTACTCGTTAACTACTGACTTGACCCTCCCCGCTTCATTCTTCGACCACTTCTAAGTTCTATCGTCCTCACATCACGTGTTTCGGAATAGTGTGTTAATTTCCTATTCTTCTTCTAGGGTTTTTCATTTATTTATCTTGCTTCAAAAGACATTAAAACATTATTTATTTATTAATCACTCCTTACATCATCATTACAAAAATGAATCTTGATCAAGATTGCAATCCCAAAAATAGCTAGATTACAGGGCCCACAGTGATCACATTTTTCATTCCCTAATTCTATTTATTTATTTATTTTGGAACTCGGACGTCGATTCTGGACAATAATAATAATAATTTAATCCGCTCGCCGAATCTGTCAAACCACCCTTGCACTTGTTGTATTCAGTGACACCAGAGCATTCAAACACTCAAGAGAAGTGCACAGTAAGGATTGTGGGGCTGGGAAAATAGAGGAACAAGATCTTATGAGCAACTTGTTAAGCCGATCGGGTTGACAATGCCCGTTTTCTGTCCTTCAGTTATTTTTAAAATAATTCTTTAAGAAAAATACAACAGCTCATCAAATCCTCCATGCAACACTAAAAAAAAATTAATTTAATATTAATCCACTAAAACCAGAACAAAAAAATTATATATAGAAGAAAAAAAAAAGAATATCATTATAGATTTGTTAGAGAGATCAAAACTGTGATTTGATGACGACGGCATACATCAGCGTGCAAGCACCATAATGATTCGTCATCACATTATAATGGGGCCTATACATGATAGGAAAATATTGCTTAGAATACGCTGAACTTCTCCTGAGTTATGCTCACACCGTACAAGATCTACCAACAAAGGAAAGAATTGTCGGGCATGGCCCCTAAAGGAATCCCTTTCTAAATCATTCAGTACCCGCAAAGCTGACAAAAGCAAACTCGTCCTTGCTGCCACCTCTTCCTTCTTGGCCGAACCTAAAGGAAGATTCCAGTGCATCACCGTCTTGTTTTGCTGCACAGCCTCCGACCCAGCAGTACAGTTCAGATAAATCTGCAATATCTCTTCACACACCGCTGCGAGTTGCTCTTCTATGCTCAACGCCTCGGACATGGATGGATTATCCTTGAGCAAATCTTGGAGGAAGTCAAGGTAATTCTCGTAGGACTCATTCTCAAAATGCACCATTGGAGGATCAGAGATCCCCGCTATAGAGCATCCTTTCTGCAGTTTCTTCAGCAGGTTTGTCTCGGAATTCAGTTGGTGGGCATGTGATGCTATTGAGGTAAATATATCAACAAGGATTCTGACATTGGCTGCTGACAAGAATTGCCGGTTCGCTTTGTATAAATCACTTACAACCTGATATGATAAAAAATAAAAATAAAATTAATATAACCGATGGTCTATTGTGATCTTTGTGCATGAAAAACAGTCCACGGGTCAGGCTACCAGTCTACCACACTGTTGGTGAAATCTAAATGGCAGTGACTGCGAAGGGCTGTTTGCAAAATAATGGCAAGTAAAATGCCACCAAAGCAAAAAAAATAATAAATGTCAGACAATACTGAGTTTTAGAAAGAAGACAGGATACAATAGGGAATCTTGTGAAGAAGTTGTAAAATTCCCATCTTTCGGTACTTCTACAAGATATGATATAGCTAGGGGTGTTCAAAAAAACTAACCAAGAAAACCGGGAAAAAATAACCGAAAAAACCAAACCAAAATAAAAAACCAAAGAAACCAATTTAAAAACAGAAAAAATCACTCGGTCCGGTTCAGTTTTGGTTTCACAAAGCTGAAACCAATTGAACGGGTTCAACCGAATTTGACCCAACTAAAAATAAAAGGGGTATAAATAGAAACTTAACTGAACCTAAGACACTTTTTTTTCCTTTTTTAATTTTTGTTTCAGCCGCCACCCCCTACCCTCTTTCTCTCTCTCTCTCTCTCTCCCCTTCCTGTGATTTACCTAATTATTTCATGTAAGGCTCAACCAATGGGGGAAGAGAAGATGACCGGAAGTCCAAGAGGGGTGAGTCAACTTGGTTCGGTTTGAACCGGTTTTCAGTTTGGTATGGGGTGTAATTTTTCAAAAATAACAACTACCGGTTCAGTTGGTTTTTTGGGCCAAAACCGGACCATGAACATCCCTAGTTAAGCCCTGGACGAACAAAGCATGCAGTTTATACCAAAACATCTAAAATAATAACATTAACAGAAAAAAGAGAAAAAAAAGTAAACAAAATGGAAATTTCTACCAGAGCCAGTAAAATTCATGAAGATTAAAGTTGCATGCTGATCATTGGCATCTTTCAGAAAATTGGGTAACTACGTCTCTCTTTCCACACACACACACACACACACAAAAAAATATGCATCGTGTATTTTTAACCTTTTGACGTGAGATATATATTTTTTGCAATGCGTACATGGATGCATGGACATCAAATGTAGAGTGCAAAAGCATAATTTGTACGCAGGCAAGTTTTTTGTCTGTGTGTGTAAGAGAGCGAGAGTGAGAGAGAGAGAGAACCTGCACAATAAGTAGCTGCACAGCAATATGACTCTTCACTCTTGAGATCACATATGCTGCAGTTTGCAGATTGTCATCCGGAAGATCATCATTTGTGAAGCCATGATCAGAAGGCGCATCCACATCCGCATAAAGGTTAGGGCTTTCGGGCATCTCAATGTCATCCATGATTCTTAAGACCTTCATGAAACCTGGTAACAATGATGCAGCAGCCTCTTTCAGCGCTAGAAAAATCTCTCTCCATTCATCTTCTGAAATCCTGCTGCCCAGTTCACCTGCTAAACGCAACAGTGAAGCAACCCCAGTGCTAGCAGGACCCTTAACAGGACTCCTAACAAATCCCATCAATATAGATACTATGCTTTGTAGTTGAGACCTAATCACATTGAAAAAGCTGACAAATAGGTCTACCAGACACTGGACAGCAACAGCAGAAGTTTCAGAATCCCATGTACTTCTTTCTGTATGAGGCGATGCTGAAGTTGACGAATCCTGATCTTTAACATCTTTCTTGTCACTGACACCACTGAATATGGGGAAAATAACAGAATTGAAAACAGTGATCCAAAATGAGCGTGAAAAAAGATGGCCGTGGTCATTGAGAATGTTAAATAAGACTTCTAGAGCACTCTTTCGAATAGCTGATCTGGGATCAGATGCTAATTTTGATAACCCTGCAACCGTAATGACGAGACATTTAGAACTTACAACAGAAGAGGCCTGCAATTCTTCATAAAATGAGTTATGCGTCCAAACAACAGATTCATGTATCTATTCATGCACAAACAAGATAGCTGCCCTCCCATCTTCTGCTTGATGGTTATAAATAAGATCAGCTTATTCCCATTTCCCTACATGTAATGAGGAGCAATTGAAAGGGTATGTCGCATAATTCATTTTCATATGATCTGTACCTAGGGTGCTTAAAAACTTATCAATACATGCATGAATTGTCACATGGGGTTGAAAGAACACAACACAATGGCAGGAAAAAAAATAAAGAATACAATTCCTGGATGTACATCCAACAACAGTAACTTCTAAATTTCATGGATGCTTTTTTTGTTGTGGTGGTGGGGGTGGGATAACTTCAAAGCATAATAAGGTGCAGGTGTTCTGTGAACATGGCTGGCTATATAATATAATTTAATTATACGCATGGGAGCCAAAAATGAATGTTGAGCTCAGCCATTCACATTTTCATGACATTATTGGCATGCAGAAGTGTCAAGCAGCATATGGCAAGTCTTTCCTTGAAAGAAGGTTACCTGTTAGCAAAGGAATCCAAAAGGACGCGTGATCATCTTTGTTGCTATGATTTTCTACATCCAAAGCAACCTCATCTACTATTGGGATGGATAGATCATCAACCCTGCTCTTTACATTGCAAATAAGTCCTCCATCTGCAAGTTTCAGAGCACAGAATCGGAGAAATGCAATTGCATTGAGGCTCACATCACTATTAAACCTGCTATTTGTGAAGGTGGTGAGGCATCTAACACAGTCAGTGAAAGTTGTCCTCTCTGTCTCAGTTATATAAGGAAAATATTCCCGGACTATTTTTTCCATTGTCTCAAAAGCCAACAGGACAACATTCTTACGCTCGTCAGATGCAGCAACAGTAAAAACCTGAGAAAAGAATATCATGGCATCAATGGAACAATTAGAAAAAAGAATTGCCCTCCGATCAAGCATTTTAAAAGTTAAAAGAATTAGACAATTTAGAAAATAAAAACAAATGCTACCATACCATAAAAACACTTTTCCACCCAGATTTCACATTACTGACACGACTAAGGACCATCTGCGAAATACACCTAACTATTAATTCCCTGATCTCTGTAGAGCTGCTTTTCTGCATAACAATCACAAATGGCCTCAAAAATTCATTCTGGAAGTTGTAATTTGCCAACTCCTCACGCTCTAAAAATTTCATAGCAAGTTGTCTAAGAGAATCCATCACAAAAATTGCAACAGAGAGATTTTCTGACAAGCCAACTGATACAAAAAAATCAGAAAGAACATTCCATATGCGGGACCAAACTAATCTGATGCGGTTCATATTATAATGCCTGCAAAAGGAAAAAAACATAATGTCTTTCATACAGATCCTCATGGAACTTCACGTGGCAATAAAATACTCAAAAGGAAAGGGAGAAAGTTCTTACGCAATTTCGACGATTTTTGTGAGGCTAAACACACGAGGATCTGTTGGAGACTGCAACTCAGATATTGAAACTTTGCAAAGAGCTTTCACAAAAGCTACTATTGCTTCACTGTTCAACCTTTGGCTATTAGCAAACACATGGTTCAATTCAAAATTCCCAATCTGGTCGAGCAAATTCAAATTTGAAATGAGGTTAATAATTTGCCCTGGAGTTACAAGTCCTGGAGAATTGGCTCCAACAGTGGTGCTATCATATGAACCCCCTCTAACAACAGCCATTACGGCTGGATTCTGGAGAGTTCCCTTTTTCTTTAGAGAAGGATAACCCATTGACTTCAGTGCTTTTTCATCTGTTTCACCATTAGATGGAGTCAAATAAGAGGCATCAGGTGGTGCACCTTCTCCAAGCAGTTGCAGATGCTCAACACGGGAGAGGCAAGTTAAGATATGCTCCCAAGCATCCTGAAGATTGTTGCCATCTTCAATGGCAATTGATATTATTGCCTGCATGCAATAAAAGATAATGCATAAAAAAGTAGAAAATGTAAATGACTTCATACAGAAATTGACATCAAATACATGAAGCCTGATGAATATACAGCGCAGCTTTTTGACTTGTACTGAAGTAACTAGATCAATCCAATCCATTTAAGGCATCACTCTTTCTGTATGACCAGTTATATGCAGTTATGAAAAAAATTTCTTCAGGGTTGTGCGTGTGTGTGGTGGTGGTTCTGGTTCGGGAATCCAGCTCTTGATAATGATCTGGAGATCACATTAAAAATGCTCACCTTCACAGCATCTACATTTTTTAGCTTCATATCTGCAGCACAGTGGAGGTAGGTAAACTTCGCCACAGATGTAACAAAAGCATCTCTCTGGGTCTGCATACCCATGACTGCAGTAACATGCACAGCACATTGAAACCCCTGTAAGCACTGAGAAGTAGCAAGCCTATCATCACTCTGATCAAGAGTCACGCTAAATGCAGCAAGCATGGGACCCCAGCAGACCTCAACCATAAACCTCAGAATTGCTGCATCTGTTACAACATGATAAATAGACCTGCAACATGAGAATCAAACTATTATTTTTTTATACAAGGACTGCAATGTAACTAACATGTCTTTTATAATTTGTGACAGCTCAGGTAAGATTGACACAGCCCAAATTGGAAAAAAGAACGCAGCCAGATGAAGAAAACTGTCCCTTCAGAGTAAGGTATATGATAATCATTCTCTGTTTATTACCATATCATAGATATTAGTTTACATAAGAAATTTACCGTGCCCTCTGTTGGCTAATTCCATCACAGTTAACTAATTTACCCAAGATTTAGCAAGCGCAAGCACGAGAGAAGGAGAAGGTCAAAATTATCCAAATCAGGCAAAGATTAAACCATCCTCCAGTCCCACAAACCCCTCACCATAATTCGAGCCTGGTTAATGGATCCTCTGCATTACTACTAGCCGCCATTACCCTTCAAACCGTTTGTCTCCCATTGAGAGTAAAAACACTTTGGTTTTCTTGAAAACCCCACTATCTTGTTTTTTCTCTAAGATTTTAGATTGCCAAGTGGCCCATCGGGGATTAAAAAATAACAAGAGATGTTTTAATGAAACAAAGGTCACCAAGAGTCATGGGACTAAGGTATAGGTTTTCAAACATTAAGTATTAGCCTATAATCACATTCAAAAACCCCAGGAATAAGTAATTTACTCTAGAAACAATCAACCATGAAACACGTTGTAACATAGCTTACCCTGATTTTCCTGACTTTGCTTTAAACTGCTCTTGGATACGCCTGATAAGAAGCCCATTTGCACCCAATGCCTTTTCCTCAGTCTGCTTCCCAGTAACTAGATTGAGTATACCATCCAAACCTAATAGCTTATTTAAGCTGTTTGCCTGCTTGCTTTGAGGAACTGAAGAATCAGCACTCATCTTAATTTCATTTTTCACAATTTGATCATAGAGAGTGCCCAGATACTCTTCAGGCAAATCCTTGCCATCATCAATTCCTCTGTTGTTCCGAATAAAATCAGCCTTGCTCATCTGGATGGCACCAGTTTCAGAACAGAAGTTAGAAGATAGTCAAAATCAAATCTACATTCATTTATGCATAATTGACAATACAATGCCCTGCTGTAGACAATTTTTTAACATGTGCTTTATATTTTACTAGAATTTGTTATTATGTGCTTTATATTTCTCCATTTGCATTTTTAATAATTTTCAAAGTCACAAAAAAATGACAAGGAAATTAACTGTGAAGATGATTTACCATTACAAAAAAGGTAATGTTATTACACACATCCTGAATTATTTATCATCAAGTCTAATCTACTGATTCAACAAACCAAAACGTTGAAAATTGTCTGAAAATCATCCTGGAGTGTGGAATAACTATCAGGACCGAAGCCAAAGCACAACTTTTATCAACTTATCATAAAAAGGAGGTTGAAAAGCAAAATTCACTAGTCATGACAGTGGCCAGAGATAAAAGGGAAGGGGTTTTGCAAGCAAACCTTATCCTTCACCATGCTGTTATGTGCATCAGTGTTGAGCATTATCACAGAGTACGCAAGAACATAAGCAGTATCTGCACTGGTAAATGAATTTGGATTGCATTTACAATAGCGCTCAGCAAACTTTTCCATGATACGATCAATCTTCTGTGCCTCTCCAGGTAACCTGAAGCCCCGTAAGAAAAACCTTATTGCTTCACCAAAATCCATTTCTTTAAAGTTGAATGAGTCTACATAAGCATGCATAACTCTCAAACAAAACTCATCCCTCTCGCCCAAATAGTCACCAATCACAGTTTCATTCAAGCCAGTAGTGTTTTTCAGGAAGGTGGCAACTTCTTCAGGAGAACCGCCAACTTTTTTGGCATTTATCAGAAACTCGATGCCCTTGGAAGGTTTCCTATTGAATATGGAGATACCTTTCTGCATTTAACACGGTAAATTTGTCACCAAAGGGTTAGGCAGGCCCATTTCTTATAAAGTGTGACAAGGCAGGAAAAAAAATGGTGGCACAAGAAGTATACCTATATGATACTAATAAAAGAGCAACCAGTTAAATATCAGTACCCTATACCACATATGGCCATCCCTTGCAAAAGGATAAAAAAATGCCAACCTGGAGTTCAATTTTATATGCCCGTCGTTGTTCAAGGGTAGCAGCATCAGACATTTCAGAGTTCACTTCTGAATGCAAATCATAATCAGAGGCACCTGCATCTTCTCCATTCAGAGTTGAATGATTCTCGGTTGAAGTAGAACTTTCAGAGCTCTTAGGCAGATAAGAATCTCCAGTTCTCAACTTTTGATCCATCCAAGCACCCATTGACCTGATGATGCTAACCAAGCATTTCACAGATTCATGCCTAAAAGTAATATCCTGAACCGAGGACAAAGTTGTTGTTGAACCAGGAGGTGGTCCTAGAGCAGTTTTCAGAAGACCATTGACAATCCTGTAAATATCTGATGGAATTATAAGTGTTTTAATACATTTTTTAAGAATACATGACATAAAGAAATGACAATAGAGATAATAGCCAAAATAAAAGACATGGTTTGTCTACAAACAAGAGAGAGAATCCACCAAATGAGGCTTTCCAATATCAATTAAAGAGATCTCATAAAATTATAGGCCCATCATAGCATAAGATGACTGATTCATATACAAACTACACTATCCTTGTCTTCTGAAAATTTACAAGCATTTAACCATTCAAGTTTCACAACTACCTGAACAGATGCATATAAATTGCAACTAAGACATGAGTAATAACAGATGCATATGTAATACCTTTCGTATAGGTTTGGAGCATCCACATCGCAGTCATAGTTTATGAAAATATCAACAATGATCTGGGAATCCTGGCTGATTTTGTCCACAAAATTCAGGACAGTCATTTTCTGTAAGAAGCTAGGCTGGTTAACATTCTCAAGTACTCGAAGGACAAGCATGGGAAAGAATATCCCAATTTCTTCCTTCAATCCAGATCTGAATTTAACTAACAACATCATAAAAATGGAGCACTGAAGCTGGAAAATAGCCATAACTGACAATGCAGTGTTCTTTATTAGTGACAAGCATAGGAATTGCTTAATAGTGTTGAGAAACCTGTACCAAATAGAAGAAAATGTTATACTCTTCACCAAAGAAAAAAGAACATGAAAATGGTGCCAAAAAATAGTTCATTTACAGCTCATGATGGAAAAATCGGAGCAATATATTCAAAATATTCATAGAAAAACCATATAGAATTTGTAAGACAGGAATTAAAAATTAAAATAAAATGAACCAAAATAGAAAACAGCAAGGGCTTTCTACATTGAAATAAAATTTCATAGCTATCAGTAGACAATAATGATATATGCGTTATGGCTGGAGTTCAAAAAACTGTGAAAGAATGTATTCGTGACTTGCCTTTCATTACTTCGCCAAATTGGACCTCCATTGTCCATGATCACCTTAAGCAACTCAAGAGATAAAATCTTCCCTCTCAAAAGAATTTGATCATCTGGGGTCTCCTGAGATGAGAACTTCATTGACAATTTGCAAATATTCCTAAAGAGAAGAAACCCATCTTCCCTAATCTTACTCCCCCCAACTTCACCACCGCCACTAACACCCACACCAATATCCGTATCAGCTTCACCGTTTGCTTCCTTAATGCTTAATTCACTTTTATGATCCCCTTCAGCTATTTTATCATCATCATCGCCAGCACCGGCACTACCATTTCGGAGTTCATCAGACGGTTGATTGTGCAGCAACAACTTATCATCAGGAACCCCTTCACTCGCTGCCATGACCTCATTAACAAAATTCTGACAGAAATGAATAGAACTCCCTTCATTCAAATTCTTATCAGTAAACTGTAACAATTCACCAACAGAAACCGTTTTAACATTAACATCCATAGAATCCTCCTCCACTCTAGTAAAAACAACAAGCAAAATCTGTGCAAGTACCGATTTGGCACAGATCTGATTGGTCCCATTCAACCCACCAAGATAAACATTATAACAAGTTCTAACAATATGCACTAAACATTCACCGCGAATCAAAACACAAGGAGATCGAACAGCAGCTAGCAAAACTCTGAGCACAGAAAGCTCAACAGCTTCGTCGCCAATACCACAAACCTTACAAACACTCTCAATTATCTTCAAAATGATGAGACTCGAGGGGGTATGATTGATCTCACCTCGGATAAGGCCAGAGGAAAACAATTTGAAAAGGCATTCGAGTGCGGGATCGACGACCTTGGGGTAAGCAGAGTCTAAGGCTAGAAGAATGGGATTGAGAACGAGATTGGCATCGGAAGGGGAGAGGGAGAAGAGAGGAGAGTGTGAACTAGAAATAGAAATAGAAATAGAATCGGCGGGGAGTGATTCGAGCTTGTCGAGGACAGATTTGCAGGAGGAAACGAGGTGGGAGTGCTTCCTCCAGGCGGCGTTTTTAACGATCTTGTCGAGACAAGGGCCCAAGGCACGACCGCAGCTAGAAGGACCGCCTAGGTTTTGTGAAGCTGACATTTTGGTGATAAAAAGTGATGACGAAGTGCTTTATTTATTCATTTGAGAGATGCAGATCTAGAAGTAATACTACTACCACTACATGTTTTCGTTGTAGGGAGAGAGATATTTGAATTGAAATGAATTTGGGTGAAGAAGAGAAGACGGTGGGATGGAGGAGGAGGAGGAGGAGGAGCTGATTGATTAATTACGGATTTGATGAAGGGCCGAGCCGAGAAATTGGGAAATTAAAATCTGTCTATAAATTAAAATCGTATTCATAAAAACACGTGTGACGTGCCCACTAAGTTAAATATTTGTTGTTGTGGGTTTATCACGTGCCCACGAAGTTAAATATAGTAAGCATTCGTCGCTGTTGTTTATTAGAAGAGGGAACCACCGAAGTAATCCATGGCATGCCAATCATTTTTCCTTCCATCATTTTGTCATCAAGTAGCCTCTCTCCAATGCATGCTGACGACAAGTGCACGGTGCTTGTCGTGACTGGTGCAGGGACACCCGGAACTACTGCCCTCCTCCTACCTTCGTATCAAAATTACACGTTTATGCACCCTGCTTACTTCTTATTGATATTGAGCTCGGTAACTGCGTGTCCATCCTCCTCTGTTCATCAGCATTCCTTTACCGCCAACTGGGATTCCACAGACCTGGATTCGGACACCTTGACTGAGGATTACTATTACTCCTGGCAGTCATAGGTGGTGCTGCTGCTGCTATTGTTGGCAGATTGTGCATTAGCGAGCACATCTTTTCGTAATCATGGCAAAAGAATTGGGATCTCTAATGAATGAACGCTCGTGAGCATTATTGGATCATTAACAAATGGATGTTCGTTTCTCAATTAAACACACAGATTTCTTCTCGTCGCACTCATTTTCAATACACATCGTTCACTCAAACATGGTAAGGTTTTTAAGCATCTAAAGAATTGAGTTCAAAATTCGCAGATCAAAACTGGGGATTCTCAATTTGCTGCTATAGCTGCGGGTTCCAAAGGAGGTTGATCCTTGTTCAGTGCTTCCCAGTCTATTTCCCTCAGTACTCCAAACCTCTCCTTCAATGTCACAAACTCAGCTTGGGAAGAAACCATATCCCCAGTTCCAGCTTGATGGAGCAGGATTATGCTAGAGCCCATGTCAGGACCGTGGAGTTTTCCAGTTAGCAACACTCGGAGAGGCATGAAAAGAGATTTCCCCTAACATAAAGATGGGAAACAAATAGTGTTTATCTTCAGAGACATAATTACATAAAATAACAGGTAAGATGAAAGCTGAATATTCAATTAGAGCACACCTTCAGCTTCATTGTTTTTCCAAAATTCTTTACCCACTTCTGCCAACCAGAATGGCCTTCTTCCAGGGCATTAAGGAGTTCGCCACTGTCATATGCAGCTAACAACCCGGATGAGACCTCAGAAAGCTTATTTTGTATCATAACTTTACCTTCAGGACTGCAGACAACGCAAATAAAGTTAGTTAACTATTACTACAATGATACCATATAAGAAATCAACGCCAGCTAATAATCCCATGATGAACTTGATGAAATCATCAACCAAAAAACTTATCAACCAACTCCTGTTCCACACTTGGATGCAACTCAAAAGCTACCATGATGGATTTTAGGACATTCATCCTTACCTCGAGTGAGCCCAGACATGAGTGCAACCAAATTTTTTTAAAAGCTTTTGTTGAAACATACAAATAATCCTGTCCCGATTTACTTATGAGATACCATCAATCTACAGGTCACCACATATGTTCATGAACACCTTTCATGAACTTACAGAGCAACAAAGAGTTACTTAGCCCAGTTGCCCAAATATAATACAATCTCAAAAGCCTTTTCAAGACCTACAGTTGACAATATCTCCAGTCTCTGTCCTTCGGGAGAATGATGATGCATAAAAGTAAGTTGATGAGACCAGCAAGCCACGCGCCCAATTACAAAAAAAATTCAGACCAGAAAGTTATGACTATTGGCAAATAGAATGATAAATGTGTAATGTTTAAGAGTGGGAAGTTCGAGAATCACCTTGATAAAGTAGCATGTAAGGGATATGATAGCAAATTTGAGAGCACTTTGTCTGAATCAGTTACCAGCTCAATCCCATCCTTGAGAAGCAGAACTGCCTCCTGCATGCACAAAATTATGCCATTACTATCATACACTTTCCTATACATGACTAAAATGCAGAGTCGTCATAAGGGGAAGTTCATGTGAGGAGTGGGAAACTTGAGCATGGCGAAACAGCTCTACAGATTTAGAAAAATAGTATCCCGTTCATATCTCATTTTATAACATACTTAATTTGTGACAGCATCTTTCATTTGTATGGCAATTCAGCTACTACATTTTGCTTAAATTCCATGCTGTGACTGCAACAATTGATCAATGACAGATATTTCCAGGTAACACTGAAGTTGAAGAGAAGTGCCACTTAAACCAATCTTCATAAGACCAGCATTCAGCTAACACAGGCTATAAATGTTTATGGGAATTTATTTATAGCAGTAGAACGCATGTCTTACTTCTATAAATGGTCCTTCTGACTCTACGAGAATGCCACTGCTTTTCCAGCGTTCACCAACAAGTTTGTTCAGTTTATCTGATGGAAGTGCTCTTAAATGCTGGCCATTCATCCACCTTTAGTTTATAGAGATATACAGGGTTAGCTTGCTTGCTTAACATTTCACTGCTTCACAAAAGGGCTATATTTCTAACTGCTCTGCAATTCATCAATCTTCCCAGGGGGGAAAAAAAGACATGGAACAGACAGTATCCAAAGTGAAACCTGGAAATCAAAATTATTCCAGAATCCAAAGGGAAATACAACAACATGCACGCAATTTAGAAGCCACTTCCAAGGGCATGCAACATAATCAGGGCATCCTAGCCAAAGTAGAGAAGTACATGCTCTAGTTTTATAGCAACTGAAGTGACATGCTTACCTCAACTTGGTAGAATCAAAAACAGCGCCGCTTTTGTTAACACGACCAATTGAGAATTTTTCAACTGTTAATTGAAGTTCAAGTAAGATACTGTTACGAAATACACCAAAAAAAACTACATGCAAGACAGTTTCATAGAATGATATGTGATGAAATCACTGACCAAGTTGCTCAAGGGTAAAAAATTCATTTTCTGTTCCATCACCCCAACCTAAAAGTGCCAAGTAATTCACCATTGCCCGGGGCAGATAACCCATCTCCCTATACTGTTAAAGGTAATTGTTTCAGATAAACAAAAAAAAAAAAAAAAACAATGAGCCCATGAGATCAAAGAATTAATGTCCACATATTATACCCAAGCAATAACCAAAGAAACGAAGATAAGCAGCAGTGACCAATAGATACCTGACCCACTGAAGTTGCACCATGTCGTTTTGATAATTTACTTCTATCAGGTGCAAGAATTAAAGAAACATGTGCAAAGTGAGGCATGGGGAATCCAAGGGCCTGTGACAAAATTCAATAGATAGGCCCCACATTATTCAAAGAAGATGGGTTGCCTTAAGGCAATGAAAGAATCATTTCTGTACATTCAAGATGGTACACAATGATACCTTGTATATTAGTGCTTGCCTGAGAGTATTTGGTAAATGCTCTTCAGCTCTGAAATTCAAGAGTTAACAGTAAGATGACAAAATATGCCAGACAGAACCCACAAACAAAACATTGGGGCCCGGAATGCAGTAAGCTAGACAAATATAAGCACATATATAATTATATTATCTTCAAAAATTTTGATCAGCTAAAATAATCACCTGATAACATGTGAGATAGCCATGGTAGCATCATCAACAGTGACACAAAAGTTGTACACAGGTTGTCCATTGCTCCTCATGATCACAAAATCTCCAAGTGTGTCATAATTCCAACTAACCTTCAAGACACTATCAAATAAAGTTAGAAGCCCATAAAACTAAGAATTTCATTAAAAAAAGGAATTGGCAATCTTGAATGATGCTAGGCATGCCCAATTTGTCAATCCAGCAATAAAAACTCGAGTGGTAACCTCAACCTTCCACCCCTTTCTCTTTATTGCTAAGTCATGCAGACACAAAAATGCAATTATAATCATTCTCAGGTACATATATAAATTAGATGGCAATGGTAAGACCATCAAAATAGAAGATTGATTAAACTTACCTCGCCCCGAATAAGATCATTAATTGTCAAACGCCCTTCCTTAGGCACACGAAATCTATAAGTGTATGGAGTTCCCTTTGCCAGCTCTTCCTGTACTTCATCATCCATTGCATTAGCCCACTTTCCTGTGTATACTGGAGGCAGTTGCTTCAATTTTGCAATCTCCTTCATTTGCTCAAGTTCCTGGCGAGAAATTATAGCACAAATCTATTAGTTGAGCACATATTGTGTCAAACCATCAAAAGATCATAGCTTTTTGTCTTTGGCCTTACTATTTTTTAATCACCATCCCAAGAACAGATCAGATGAGACTTAATTGCATCAGATCTCTAACTTTTTATTAAAGTTTATTACACGAGATCTTTCCATTCCATGCTCCATTTTATGAGCAAATAGTAATACTCGAGACTAGATAAGCATTGACAAGGAGAAAAGCACTACAAAATACAGATTCTCACAGATAAGGAACAATAGCTACCTCATTAGAGCAGAAGCAGCGATAAACATGACCAGATTCTACAAGTTTCTCAGCATGCTGCTTATAGAGAGAATTCCTCTCTGATTGCCGATATGGACCATAGTCTCCACCAACCCCAGGACCTATGAAACAATTACAGGATAAGAGTTCTGAGAATTTAATCAGATGTTCCACAATTGACAGGTGCCATAGAATGAAAAAGAAAAACACAAGTGGCAACGTAAGACTACCAATTAAAACATGGATGCTTAGGCAAATGAGATTCATTTGAAAAAAAAAAACCACAGTTACAGGTATAATTGCATCAATTACCTTCATCCCAGTCAAGACCAAGCCAAGAAAGATCCCGAAGCACTGCCTCCTCGGATTCTTTAGTCGACCTCTCCAAGTCAGTATCCTCAATCCTCAACACAAATTTCCCACCTTTAGACCTAAAACCAAAAAAAAAAGTGATAACCCATTTCATCCACTCAACTTGCAAACAAACAAATAATTAAATTAAATAAAAAAGAAGAAAAGAGAAGGAAGCCAGTTCACCTAGCAAAGAGATAATTAAAGAGAGCAGTTCTAGCACCACCAACATGGAGGTTTCCAGTAGGCGAGGGAGCAAAACGGACTCTAACCTGTTCTTTTTCAGTACTAGCAATGGCAGAGACTGAAAATCGTCTTCTAGTTGGAAAAAGGAAAGAGACTTTGTGGTTGTAAAGGGAGGATGAAGAACGTAGAATGGGAAACGAAATTTCAGGGATAACCCTGATTCTCATCCATGGCGTCCCTGCTATGATACTATTCGCCATTACTTTTTAGTCCTTCTGCTGATGATGGATTGATGATCCACGGAACACGAGATAACAGAGAGGACATCTCCTTCCGGCTGCTTATGTACCGCTTTTACCCTCAGCTATTTCTTTTTTCTTGTTATTATTAATTTGTTTTTAGAATAATGATATTTTTATTATTATTATTAACATATGCTAAAACAACTGTCACTTAAAAAATTTCAGGAGATAAAATTTGTTTACCCTCAGCTATTTTTTATGTACCACTTTTACCCTCAGCTATTTCTTCTTTTTTTTATATATGACAAAGAAAAATTAAATTAATGAATTTTGACAATAATTTTTTTTATTTGAAGTTAGATTGAATTGATTTTTTTTTTCTTAGTATTGAGTCTTGTTGTCACCAGGACCTAAAGGTATTGAGTTAGACCCAAATGCTATTGGGTTTGGCTGCAAAGCTAGACCGCGGCAATATTTTATACCTAAAAAATAGCAAAGGCAACGCCTTCTAATACTACAATGTTGTCCATAATACAATAATCTATGTTTATAGTAAATACATAGTGTTTTTCCTACACCTTTTAAAGTATAGTATAATATTTAATATAATTATAGAAAACTCTAAAAGTCTTTTGAATTGCCGTAGAAAATTGTATCATAGCCTCTCACATTTTACAGTGGATCAATTTTATTTTATTTTCATTGTAATTCTCAATTTTTTTTTTCTTATGGGTTCACTATCTTGTGGCTAAATTAAAGGACAATTACTTTAAATTTATTGAGAAATAACAAGATTAAAAAAATCAAAGTGAAAAAACATGGAAATATAGGTGATGGTTTTAAAATTGGGTAAAAAAAACACATTAATATTAATTCTTTTGATATTATAAATTTTATCTCGACTACGAAAATATCGATTTTAATGTTAATGGATTTCATTCGATGATAATTTTTTTATGTGTTCTTTGCCTCACACCCTTCATGATATAACATTTATGAGCTTGATAAATGTTTTTGTTCTGGGTTAATTTTGGTTTATTTGATGGATTTATGGGCTATTTAAGCTTATATAAAAATTTATCAAGATATTTAGGATATTTTTACAAGTATTTGGTGTAAAAAATGAATTGAAATATTCTATGTAAAAAAACCACCGACGTTGATTTTTTAACCACTACCATAAACAAAATATAGGGAAAAGCTAGTGAGGCGTCACCTGACATTATTTTTCTTTCAAATTTTTTATGGAGCAGACAACATTACAAGGTAAAAAAAACAAAGGCCCTCTCAAATGAACATGTCTTTATAGATCAACGCGCTTATACTTTCTAAATTGGTCAAACATGCTGGCCTGATTTGCTAGCCTCATCAAAACTTAATCTTTTTTTATTTTAATTTTTATGCATATTTTTAATATGTATTTTTTTAAATGATTTTTTTTATTTTCTATTTAAATCAATACTCATCCTCTCTCTATTTTTTTTTATAGATTGTTCATCTAGCATCTTTCTAATAGTGATTATTTTTTAATTATTATATATATATATAATTATTTTCTTGAATAAATTATTATAATTCAATTTTTTTATGTTTTATATAAATAAACTTTATTTTTAAAAATAAAAATATTTATCTTTGGATAATATTTTTAAAATGTGCAATCTTGCATAATATTTTTTTTATTTTTTATTTTATTCAATTAATTTAACGTGTGTGTTTATTTTTATTATCATATAATTAAATAAAAATTAATTTTAATAAATAATATCATTAAATATAACCAGGTAAATTGTCTTTATTGTGAGATCAAATATCTTGATTTAAATCAATCTCTTGATTTATTTAGTTTTGTCTTTAGTTATCGTTAATTTTTTTCATCAATTGATATGGTTACTTATTGATTTATTTAATTAAATGCATGTATAAAATTTTCTATTTACGCTTATGATTTTTTTATATTAAAAAACACGTTGAAAAAATATTTATATTTTTTTATTAAAAAATATAAAATCCTATATCAAATAACTAGTATAACTTGAGTAGTCTTAAACATTTATTTTATTACATGCTGTTTCGGATTTTTCGAATAAAATTCAATATTTCTTATTTTTAAAGATTACTTTTAAAATATTTTAGGCACCCCCTCACCATTCTCAAAAAAGAAGAGAAAAGAAAGAAGTGAAGCCGAAACGACGACGTTCAATCTTGAAATACTAGCAGCATTCATACCAAGGTTGTTAATTCCATTCTGTTTCGTCCGGAATGACTGAAACATTCCATACCAATTCAAAAAACAGAACAAAACGGAACAAATTTCATCTCATTTTAAATCTCGGTCCGTTCCGGATTTTTCGGCTAAATTCCGCCCGGAACGTTTCGGTTTCATTCCACATGTTCCGTTCCATTCTTGAAAAGCCATTGAATCAAATTGAACCTTGTTCAATTTAATTAATTAAACCACCCAATTATAAAAAAAAACTCTTTTTCATTACTATTTTCAATAACAATGATATTAATTTTTTAAAATTAGATTTATAACTAATATATATGGTTTATATTCATGTTGTTTTTTTCATGTTTATACTTTGTAGGAATTTGAGTAAAACAAGGGATGCTTTAGATTTCATTAGCCTTGATAACATTAACCTAACTTTATATTTAAAATATTTATGTTAAAACATTTTATTTTCATAATATTTTGATATTTTATTTAAGTTAAATTACTTTAAGTTAAAAACCTATTTAATCTTGACTATTTATGAATATTTTAAAATTTAAAATTATATTTATTTAGCATTGTGTTTGTATTGTATAATTTATAATTAATTTATCTTAAATTTAAATTATATTTGTTATATATATATATATATATATATATATATATATATATATATATATGTAGTACAATCTCGAAATAATATACCAAAATACTTCAAAACTAAATTATTTTATTTCAATTAAAAAAACAAAACACTTATTGAAATTGATAGCCTTGATTCATACACCATTCCGATGGAGTAGCGAATAATTACTCTCATCATCATCATCTTCGTGCAGGAAGAGGAAGAGGATTAACTCGAAAGACGGCGATGACGACGACGACACAAACTATTAGTAGTTTCCATTTCCTTAAAAACCCATGGACACCAACAACAACACAAACAATTCTTCGTCCAATGAATAGAACAATAAGAGCTGCTGCTAGTGTTAGAAGCCTAAATCGAAAGCCGCTCCAGAAAGGTAGAAACCTCAGCATCGAAGCCATCCAAACAATACAAGCCTTAAAACTAGCTTACAACAACGACAAGTCGCTGCTTGACCAAGTCTTCCGTTCTAAATTCAGCCGATTGTTGAAGTTCGACATGACTGCAGTTCTTCGCGAACTCCTCCGCCAGAACCACTGCCTCTTGGCTCTCAAGGTCAAATATCACAATTATTAGTTTTATTTACAATATAATTATATCCTGATTTTATTTTATTTATTTTATTTCAGGTTTTTGAGGATATTCGAGTGGAGCACTGGTACAAGCCAAAGGTGTTGTTGTATAATGACATGATTCAAGTAATGGCTAGCAATGGATTCATTGAAGAGGTTCAACTTCTTTTTAGGTACCTGGAGAGTGAAATTACAGGTGATTTACAGTTTAAAACAGATGAATTTAATCAACTGTTGGCAACTCTGATCAGTTTTAAGCTGGGTGGACTTGTTATGGAGTGCTATGAATGGATGAAGTCTGTTGTAGTAGGGTGTGAACCTGATAGGTCCACGTTTAAATTACTTGTGAAAGGTTTAGAGTCGATTGGCGAATTCGAGCTTTCGGTTGTTGTAAGGCAGGATGCTTACAAGTTTTATGGTGAATCCCTCGATTTTGAGGCGGAGGAGGAAGGGATAGCAAGTTGAGATAGATCAAACATTCAGGTTTTGAACTGGTTGATTCATCAGCAGTACAGTACCCTGGAATGGAATGCGTGTTCAACTTCATTTTGCTAACACCAGTTTTGCCATGCCAACTGCCAAGATGGTATATTGTTTCTTCATTTAATACATCTTAATGATCCATCCCTTCTCTCATTACCAATAGCTTGTGTTTTTCTTTTGCTGCTTTGTTTAATTTTGTCGGTCCTGTTGTAGTTGTATTATATATGCAGTAGAAACTAGAACAAGCCATTTCCTTTACTCTCCTTTTACTTTAGTATGAAAGTTGATGTGGTTGATTTTCTTTCTTTTGTTATCTATGTTGTCTCCTTTTCTATGATTACCCTTACAAAAACAAACCATTTAACTAACTGGAAATGTGAAGAGCACGATTCAGTGGACACATGTTTCTATTTTCTCCTAAATGGATTGAAGGTGGAAATGTATTTAGCTGGTAGCTCACTTGCTCAGAAGGGTTCAGCAACTTGTTCTAGCCATGTCATATTTGCAACAGCATAAATTCACCATCTTTGGTTATGCTTTACTTAGCTCAGTTTTCAATATTGAGCCTCTGTAGTTTTGGACATGAAACAAATGTTTCTCTCTGATTTCCCCTGCATTACATACTAGCAGTCGCATTTGATGAGAAAGCTTCCATCATTGTTGAATTTCACAGCTGTGCTTAATTGATAATCATTCTTGTAGAATCAAAGTAGCAAATCTCAAAGCACAGCTTAGTTCATAAAGCAAGGATTGCCTGGTAGAGAAGTCATGGTAAGAGATACATATCTTAACCTTTTCTTTTGACTTTTGAAGTGAACATAAACCTTAACGTTTCAGTAATTACACATTTCACGAGTTGTTAACTTTCTACTCAATAAAAGCAGGTAAAGAGACATAACTGGGACCTTGTATTCCTATTTTTCCCAACTTTCCTCTCCGACTTTCTTACCTCCGTTTGACCAAGTACCTACTTCTTCGCATAGCTTGGAGAAAGCAAATGGAAGCGTGAACCTATGCCCGACTCTAAAAGCCTCTCATACTAGAATTGCTTGCCTTCAAATATCTGGCCAAATTGCCAGTTTGCTGGTGCAACATTGTAAGATGTGAGTGTTCTTCTGCTGCTGGTAGTCACCTCGAAAGATAGAGGCTGTCCAATAAGGTTGATATTGGATTGCCAGTTTTGTCCCCAGTTTCTTGCCATAGGTATCCACGCTGTTCTTGATCCCTTCACTTTCACAGCAATCACCTCACCATCCAATCCCACATTGCTGATGAGTACTTGATAAAAGTGAAAATTTCCACTCATTGTGAATCTTAGCCCACCCCTTCTATCACACTTCACCCTACAAAAATTGGCATAAACAATGTTCGCCCAGCCAAGGAGTTAGGAAATAGAGAGGCCTATACTCATTTGACTCATGTGACCAAGTAATTGTACATTGATTGGTGATACCTTCTGTGTTGAACTGGCACAACATCAGCCTTTTTCTCTGCGATTTCAGCAAATGCCGCTTCTGACATGTCAAAGTGTTCTTTGGGGAAATTACACCAGCCACCATAATCCGATGAAAGCCCGTAATTTGGAGGGCAGAAATCTGTTGCAGTGAGAATGACGGAGGGGCTACCCTGCAGGCACCATAAGATGTGGTCTACACATCTGACCTCGAAGCAAGCCCCACAGGTACTCCCTCTGTTGAACAGCATGCTACTTAGTCCAGCACTGTATTTTCCATAGGTGGCCCTGTGAAGGTCCCCATACCCACAAGCACCTTCTGCAACATTAAACAATGGTAGTTTACTCTTTGCAATCAAAACTGAATCTTTTGTGAAATATGAAGCACCATTATGAGTTGAAACAGAAAGTTTCAGATTTAGTCGGAACAGTTGCCAGAAAATTACCTACAATGATGGATCCACTTGTCTCCTTAACGTATGTTGCAGTAGCAGACTTCCATTCCTCATCATCAGCTGTGATCTTCCATGTTTGGTGTATAATCAAGTAGAGAAGAATGGCTTTTAGAGCACCCATTTGATATAAAAACGACTATGAGAAGTCTGGTTTGTACTTGACGAGGTTCTTTTCTTTTATTTTGTTCCCTCCCTTTTCTTCTACCCTGTGAAATTATGGCCTTGAGTGTAGAGAAAGGCCACCTTTTCTCTGGGAAATGACCTGAATCTCCTTGCTGAAATGAAGCTAGCTTTGTTGGTTAGATGGGCACCCCATAGTAGATACTGTGAAACTTTGACAAAAAAGCCAGCCATGGATACCTTAGTTCAAGATGTGGGGGCATGCAGCAAGCCCGAGACGAAGCGTAGCTTTCTTCTAGTATGGACAAAAGTGATGCCTTCTTTTCTTCGAGTGTTTTTCGAGCTGGGAATGGGAACTCAAAAAAGGGTTTTAGGGATTGCATCTGGAGGGTGAAGGGTTAAATGCTTTGTGGATGTGGCAGACACGGAGAGCGGAAAGCCTTGGAATAAGAAAGAAGAATCCAAAGAGTTCTTTAAGTAGGGTCTGGACCTCCTGCTATTTTCTTGCACACATCTGGTGTGGTGTTATTTACTTAATTTGGCTCGTCTTTTGAGAAGAAACCAAAGGGGAAAGGGAAGCGTGATTGATTGACTAACAATGAACTATTTGGAGATTATTGGCTTTACGAGCGAAAGATGGAGAACCACCACGAAGTATGAGCACGCAGGTGCCTGTACGACCGACCGGTGCCATACTATAGGGCCGGTCCTCCTTTCTTTCTCGAGGGAGGGACCGGGGACATCGTTAATGGGCCAGAATTTAGATTTTATAAGTTAGAGCATCGCAGGCATTGATACGAGCCCCAACAAGAAGGATCCAGCATTCAAGTGTGACTTCGTGGGCAGGAGGCCCTGAACGGACAACAAACCCACAGATGGAGGCTGGACCGAAGACGAAGTTGGAAAGGCTCATGTTACACTTCAAATGGTAGGGGACGGGAACGTAAAAAAAACAAATCAGTAGAAGGAAGGATGTGAGATCATCTTCTTTCATGGACTTATGTAATGTACAGATCTGTCCTGAGCCAAGGAAAGGATAGAACTTTTACAATGGAAAGAAGATCATCTAGTTTGTTGTGAACGGAAGAACAAAACAATTAAGTTTAGGGGTTTAGTCACTTCAAAGAATGCTACTGAAAACAACCAGTGATTGGAATCATGCTACTATGATGTCCTTCAGGGGGACAATGCAGGTGATAGGAGCACTCTTGCCCTTGACACGAATAAGCACAGAATCATCTTCATTGCCCGACTTGTCGGCATGATAAAGATGGTATGTTGTTTGCTCAAGAGTCCCCTCTCTGTAAACAAACACACTCTCGTCGTCCTCCATTCGACGCCACTTTCTACTTCTGTCCACATTCCGATAAAGCGGCATCCCCCTGTACAATCAAAAAATATGGAGTCCTGTTATTATAGCGACACTGGTTATTGTCATGCTATTATCAAGACCAATAATTTAAAACTTGTACTGAAATTGTGAGTGTCTTACGGACTTGCGTGAAGTTATTTTTTAAAAAAAAAATTATTTAGAAATTAAAAATATATAAAAATAATATATTTTTAAAATTTTACTTTTAAATCACTGTATTTATTCAAATTATATGAAAACATCAAAAAAATATTAATTTAAAACACATAAAAAAATAAATTCTTTTTAAAAATACTTTTAAAATATAAAAACAAACATGTGTTTTAGAGCTTAGATTACTTTAAAAATACATTTTAAGAATACATTTTACTTAAGAAAATATTAAATAATGTGTTGACGCAAAGAAAATATTTTCAAAAAACATAATCCAAAACACACACGCACACCGTTACATTGAATAGTTCACTGGAAATTATAATAAAGCTACCAAACAGTCGGTGCGTGATTTAACTGATCAAATTCCATTTGTTTCGCATGACAAGTAAAATCTCTGAGAAATCCAAAGGGGAACAACAACAACAACGCGCCTCCGTATAATTTGCACCGAATCTCAATGCCGAACGTAGTTATGGTAGACATTGACCAGAAAAAAGAAAGAAATAAAATACATGGAAAGAAAGCGTGCGGTTCTGTGCATACATAAATCAAATAATAGAATAAAAAAGGGGGATAAAGAAATATTGAGAATTACCTATCAAATTAAATTAAGAATAGATATAAATTGATATTTTTACCTAATGTGGAAGAGGTCGGAGATATCAGACATCTCGAGGTAGAAGTTAACGGCGTCGATGAAAGCCTGGTAAGTGTATAGGTGGAGGCCATCTATCTTAGGGTAAGGCAGCTTGGGCCGCAGCGGAGCTACAGACTGCTCCTCCGCGTGGTCGTAGTGGTACTTGTAATTAGGCGGCTTAGCCATGTAAGCGTACACCTTCCACGAGGAAGACGCGGAGGGGGAGGAAGGGGGGAGGCCCACGAAGCCCATGGTGATCATGATGGGCTCAAGCTCTTCGTGAGTCATAACGGGACTGAATGTTCGAGTGTGCCATAGAGCTAGCTTTCTCATGCACTCCTCCATTGGAGAGAGAGGGAGCACTGCTGCTTTGCTTTTTATTGCTCTGTTTTTTGTTTTAATATAAATAAAAAGATTGGCTTGCGATCTTGGGGAGGGAGCAGATTAGTGTTTAGAGGGAGTCTCCTCTAGTGGTTAAGGAGTGAAAGGCTTGAAAGAAGGGATTTTTGTTGTTGTTGAGGTCTTCTATGGTGGGGTTTGAAAGGGAGGCTCTCTTCTTCTGGCTCTGTGTTTGAGTTTTTTAATATGATTGCTCTAACCTAGTTTGTAATACACTACAAGTACTAGGAAAGGGAAGGGAAACGAAGGATGTGAGCCACCGGCGTGTTAATTTATGTCAGGAAAGGAGAGGAGGAAATGGAGTGAGTGAACGACAATTGGGTTTGGGCATGCAATCTGGACCTGACCTTTTCCTTCCTCTTACGACCTTAATTTACCATTCTCGAGGAGTTTGGTGTGCTGAAGGGGTGGCATCTCACATGACTGCTGACTCCTTCAATTCGATTTCTTTCTTTATCAAATCTGTATTCATTATATTTGCTTTAATTTCTCGAGTATTTTTGTCAATCCGTTCAGTTATGTTTTGTATATATACTAAGTAGATCATCGCGTGATGCTGCGGGTCAATTTTTTTTGTATAAAAAATATAAAAAAACATTAAGATCTAAAAATATTAGATTTTTCTACAAAACTGTACCCAAGAGTCTTGGGTTTGGCTACAACGCCTGACCTAAGAGTAATATTTATAATATTAATAATAACATTAAACTTGCATGACCCAAGTTTAAGTGGGTGTGGCTGCAATACCAGACATAATAGCCTTGGATGTGGGTCTGGCTGCAAGGTCGTATCATAAAAATGTGATAATTAAATAGAAAAAAAAACCAACAGAAAGAAAAAAAAAAACTAATGAAGAAAAAGAAAAAAATATGAATTAACTAGGTTAATCCTTCAAAACAGGTTAACCCATCAAACTTTTAATTCGTGTCGTGAAAGTTTGATAACTAAATAGATAAAAAAAATTACGGGTTACCCGTTACCCAAAATTAATTAGGTTAACCCGTCAAACCAAGTTAACCCGTCAAACCCGAAATCCGTATCATGAAAGTTTGATAACTAAATAGAAAAAAATTGAACATTAACAACCTAAATTAAACAAAAAAAAATAATTAAAAACAAAAAAAAACCAAAACAAACAAAAGGCATCAGCCTTTTCACTGTGGATTGTATTGTGCAGTCCACAGTCAAAGGCATAAAAACAACAAAAAAGCAAAAAGAAATTTTTTTTTTCTCTAATTAGCCAAACCTAAGATAACTAAATAGAAAAAAGGCATCAACCAATAACTAAATAGAAAAAAATTTCATATTAATAAACTAGATTAAATAAAAAATTATTAATTCAAAAGAAAAAATAACAGAAAAAAAACTTATAAGAAGAAAAAAACTAATGAAGAAAAAGAAAAGAAAAATCTAAATTAACTGGGTTAACCTGTCAAACCTAAGATCAATTTCATGAAAGTTTGATAACTAAATAGAAAAAAATTTAATATCAACAAACTAAATAAAAAAATTAATTAAAAATAATAAAAAAAAACATCAGTCTTTTCATCGTGGACTGCACTGTGCAGTTCACAGTGAAAGGCATAAAAAGAAAAAAAAAGCAAAAAAAAACTAAAGGCATTAATCTTTTTATTGTGGACTGCATATAATATTAAAAAATAAAATCGGAAGAAAAAACTAATGAGGAAAAAGAAAAAAAATCTGAATCAACTGGGTTAAGCCGCCAAAGTAGGTTAACCCATCAAACCTTGGATTCGTGTCGTGAAAGTTTGATAACTAAATAAAAAAAATAAATTGACGAGTTACCTAGAATTAATTGGGCTAACTCGTCAAACCCGGAATCTGTATCATAAAAATTTGATAACTAAATAGAAAAAAATTAAACATTAACAAACTAAAATAAAAAAAAATCATTAAATTTTTTTTTTTTTTAAAAAAGCTTTTTAGTATATGTTATA
>Ga0307515_10003080_pt1 | contig 35325 bp, 50 predicted proteins | sample 17_EM_MG_FD_194513 | JGI IMG/M metagenome (GOLD analysis project Ga0307515, IMG submission 194513) | Populus trichocarpa ectomycorrhiza microbial communities from riparian zone in the Pacific Northwest, United States - 17_EM | ecosystem: Host-associated > Plants > Roots > Unclassified | place... | reverse complement strand
TGTATCATTTATTCGCTGGTTGACGTACGAAGATTACACATGGAGTCGTATACTTATATTATGGATAAGAGCTGAGGCCTGAGGCGTTGGAGCTCCGCTCGCGTGGGCGACCCAGGTTTGTTGCATTAATCCGCGCTATACCTCCACAGGAGGGCGCAAGACCCAAAAAAATAATCAGAAAACAAAAAAAAAAATCTATGCACTACCTAAACCCGTACTGCAACGGGGGTGGTGGGTACGGGTCAGCAGATGAGAGCGGAGGGGAATAGAGGGAGGGTTGGAGGGTTGTCGATTGGGTTTGGGGTCGATTACTGGCGAGGAACCCATGGTTTCGATAGTGCCGCCTCATATTCGACGAGACGTTGAACGTCCTCGAGCATCCCGGGTGAGGGCAAGGATAAGCTATGGGAGAAAAAGGAACAGACGTGTCGAAAGATCAACTCAAGGGAATGGAAGGAGGGAAAGTGAAGGATGCTCACGGCGCTCTCCGGTATGAGTGTGGTAATGAATCGTGAGGCTGCTTGGGCGGTTGAACCGTTTCCCGCACCGGTGACAAACGTGTTTCCGTCCCTTATGGTCGTGATAGTCCTCCGCGTCCACGGGACTGGAGGCTTCCGACGGAGGAGCCTGAGGCCCGTATCCGGGATCCGGCTCCCGTAGAGGACACGTGGGAGGAGAGACGGGTATGGAAAATACAGGCGAATGTGAATGTGAACGCGAATGCTGGTCCGAGTGAACGTCTGGGTTGGTTCTGTCGAGAACGAGTTGCGGTGTGATGGGACGAGAGGTTATTTTTTGGTCGTCACCGCGTGGCCTGATGAGATCTGTAGAGAAAGAGAGGTTAATTCCTGAACGTGAATGTGAGCGTTCTCCTCCACTCACTTGGGAAGAGTTCATGAAGGCTTGGGAGCAGCGGGGCAGGAGGCATGAGGAGGAGGAGGGGGAGAGCTAGGTTCGATGAGCTGCCATCCTCTCTTATATTACTAAACGGCTAAACTACGCGAAGGAGGGCCGCAGGGTTGGAATGTCTATCGAAGATCGGAAACGGGAACATGATAGCGCAAGAATTCACTCTCGTTTCGACTTCCGAAGCCCACGATCGGCAGGCCCCTGAGAAAGTGACAATCCAGGTCACGTGTGGGGTCTCTTTGATGGACTTTGATTGGTCGGGAATGCCGCCGTCCAATGAGAGCAACTCCTCGGATTCCGTTCAAGTCTAAGCCTGGACACAAGTTTCATTTGCCTCAAAAACGTTTTCTAATCGTAGTAGGACCACCTGCGTTAACCACATCAACAGAACAAGGAACACTTGTATACGTCAAAGAAACTAGCTCTCGCGCTGTTGTCAAGCGCAACCCTTCGGTCTTCACCGCGCACTCCCACGGACCATAGCCAACTCCTCTTGCAATGTCCGGTGTCTAAATACGAGCCGGCTGTTCGGAACGTTCGTCTGCAAGAACGGATGAAAATGCCATGTTGGAGTACCAGGATCAGCGATCAGAATACAAGCAAACGAACGAAGAGTTAGTTGCTCGACATTTCGAATTGCGAGCTGCAAACACACACCCTGTTGATCTCATTTCCGGCATCCCCGGGTAAGTACCAGTACTGGCCTAACCAATGTCTCTTCACTTCCATTTCGAATCCGCTCTGAATCACAGAATTTCGGGCCAATTCCGCTAACGAGCTCTGGGGGAACTTGTAGATCTGTGACGACAGACGTTTAATGAATGGAAACGACGAAATAAGAAGGGCGGCGTGCGGATCAGAAGAGATCAGCGCAATCTGCGCACTGTGGCAGCGAGTGAATGAGCTGGATAAAGTATACCTACATGTGCAGCAACGCTGTATTCCTCCAATAACGGCTCCTAAACGTCGCTGATGAGTCCTAATGCACCTCATCAGGGAGGTTATCAGACCTTCGTGAAGTGAAATTGCAGAGGATCATCTGTGCTCAAGCTGATATTCAACCCCGTCTTGAAAAACTCTTTCAATGGATTCCTCTCGTATGCCAAGAAGAGTGCGTTGTTGCTTAGCGGACTCATTGCGATCCCAATCTGCTTCAAATAAAACAAGTACTGCAAGGCGGGGACCTTGCGTAGCAGGATACCGTGGGAGATAGAGTGCGATGTGAGGTAGGCGGATGTCAGGTGATCCGTGTCGCCTGCTTCACCCGCATGCGGGCGGAGGACAAAGGTATCTGAGTTTTCGCCCGAGATTAGCGCAAAGCCTATCAGCTACCGGTATCAGCGGACTCACTGAATCCCCGTTCTCGACGCCAGTTGTTCAGGTTGGCGATGTTGGCGAACATGTAGTAAATCCTACCATTGGTCAGTCCCATACGTGGTGTGTGACATAACACCTGCGACTAACCAATAACTGTATGGAGGGGACTGGGTTGTGTTCCATAATCTCGGATAAGGGAACTTCTTGTGATATCGCCTCTCCGTCTTGGACTCATCATCGACCGTATCAAATCCGATGACTCGTTGGAGGAACACGTGGAGTTCTGGGTGCGTCGAAGGGTCTCTCGTAACCTCGAACAACGGCTTAAACACGTCTAAGTTGGGTGTGGGGGTAGTGACGTCAGAACGGGAGCAAGCGAGATTAATTGGCCACCTACTTCGAACAATGTCCTCGAAAGTGTCAATCGAGCCATTTAGCTTGTAGACATCGTACAGCCGGGGGACCTGAATTAGCCAACGGACATTATGCGAGTATAGCTTGTGGTTGACGATCCACTTGGCAAGCTTGTCCCACTCGTCCTCCTTGCGACCGTAAATACTAATGCGCCACTCGCAGTTCTATGGACGATATCAGCGGCCGCGCTGTATTTGCGTTGGAAACTCATGTCTCACCTGGTATTTGCTCTGCTCCAGGTCCGTCATCACCTCTGACCAGTAAAATTCATGAATCTCATCCGAGGACGAGATAAAAAGACAACCAACAAACCTTTGGTCAACTCTGCAAGGTATCTTCCTTGGATCAAATTGTCCGTCTTCAGGAAGATCTCTCTCAACCTGGACTCTCCGATCGGATTATACTTCAGGTTAAACTTGTCGAACCGGTGGAAAGAGTCTTGGTGTGCGTGCATGTCCAGGGTGTCGATTGAAAGGTCGTATGAACTGAGGCCTAGTGAAGCGAACACTTCAGCGAGGGTGAGGTGTTTCCCGTCTCGGAAGATGACAACATCCTATCGCACAGTGAGAATGAGGGTATGGATCGGTGGGAACGAACGAACGTCCGGGGTGCGCTTCATTTTCGACTTGATGAATCGCAGCAGGTGCTTTTGGTTCATACTGCTGGAGTGATGGACGTGGGTGTCGACCTTGCGGACGTTATAGAAGTCCCTAGAGTAAGGACGATACATAAAATCTCAAACGACGTTGAAGGGAGTAAAATACCTATGCGGGACATTCTGCTCGAAATTAGTGAGCTCACGACAAGGGTCACGGAAGCATAATCCCCACCTTCATGTCGGCAACCTCTTGGTACTCGTTCAGGAGGTAGTACATGTCGAATTTGCTCGCTAGGTATTGCAACCGTCGGTATGCGAGACTCTTAGTAGGTCCATCCGAGATCACGCTGAGAACAAACTCGAGGTCTACGAAATATTCCTTAATTGTCGGGATTTTGAAGACCGGCTTCCTATCACCTCCTGAACGCAAGAACGGTCTCAGCCACAGAAAGGGGTGGAGAATTTTTAACGAACCATCGGCATTGTAGACCTGGTATACGCCCGTTTCATCGAGCTCAAAACTCCAGCCATCATGGCCGCCAGGGATCTCGCATTTTTTGAACACGAACTCCTCCTTACCTGCATCGGCCTCGCTGCCTCCATGAACAGGCTCCGTGTCAGCGATCCAATGCCAGTGTGGGGGTGGAGGTCTTGGGTATATGCGCCAAGGCTTGTACGGGGACCTCGGTAATTTATCCTCAGAACGTGGGGAGGTATATGCGGAGATGTCCGCGTCTGGGCGCGCCCCCGAGACATCGGCAATTTTGGGATCGAGTCCGTGGAAATTCCCATCGTGATCGCGGGGGTTGTCACCGAGTCGTTGGAGCGATACTTGCATGTACTTGTCACGGAGGGAAAGGCACTTTTCGAATGACCGGAAGTTGTGGAGGAACTCTTGAGTGAACGGGTTTGTATCTGAGGGGGTCAGGTTATTGGATCGACAGGTACTGTCTGACCTACCCGGAGCTGGAAGTGAACTCGGACCAGTATCGGCTTCAGGTTTCAACTCTTCCTCCAACGAGGAGGGCTCCATGGTCAAGATCGGTTCAATGACCGAAGTCACCGAGGTCATGGCCAGTCCAGACTTGAATACAACCCTCCCACCGTCGGAGTTTGTCGATGCCCTGCGTTGGACGAACAGCTTCTCTCCCATCTGCGTCGATGATTCCGGTTAAGCCGAGGGGAAGGGGAATAAGGGTAGGTATACTTACGTGCTGAAGGTGCTTCTCATCGTTATAGCCGTAGAATCCACTATCATTCGAAATCGGGATGTGAAGTCCCCCGTTGGATCCGCCCAAGAGATCCGATGGAGTTGCCGGGTTGGGGACGATTTCTGCAGCGCGGCTCGGAGTTTTGTGCGGGTCCGGGGAAGCCATCTCGGTTGCGGATTCTGTTGAGACGACTTCGACCTTGCGATGGCGGAAGTTTTACCTGGACTTGAGATTTTCTCCACAGCGTCACCCGGCGAGGGTTCTGCCAAAATGAGTTTCAGATCGGATCGAGTTTGCCGGTCGATCTTTCGGCTCTTTCCGAGTACTGTATTTTTCGCTCCCCCGTCGGCTCCCCGTCCAAATTTGCTCTCAAGGGTTCGGCCGATACCCCTTCTATCCCATACGCTTGTGTAGAGTGACATGCGGAAACAGCTCGACCCGCGCATACATACGCTGATCAACAATGGCGTCAAGAAAAATCACCGGTCATTCATCGTCTTGGTTGGCGACAAAGGTCGCGATCAGGTGAGCTTTGCCTTTTGTGTCCAAAAATTCCCCGGTCGCCAACACCTCTATTCACGTGTAGATCGTAAACCTTCATTATCTGCTCTCGCAAGCCCGCGTGTCTGCGCGGCCGTCGGTGCTGTGGTGTTACAAGAAGGAGCTCGGTTTTAGCAGGTGAGCAGTTCCACCTTGGTCTTCGCGAACCTCGTCCAACTGATACAAGATGTGCTTCCGTACGACAGCCACCGTAAGCAGCGAGAGGCAAAAATCAAGCGTGAAATCAAGCGAGGCACACGTGAGCCAAATGAACAGGACCCCTTCGAAATTTTCGTTACGGTAACGGATATCAGATACACGTACACCAATCCTTAACATGTTCTCTTTATTCCCGCTGATTTTTTTGGACAGATATTACAAGGAGAGCCACAAGATTCTCGGTAACACGTATGGAATGTGCGTCTTGCAAGACTTCGAGGCGATCACTCCAAACCTTCTCGCCCGTACAATCGAAACCGTCGAAGGAGGCGGTCTCGTCATTTTACTTCTCAAAACTATGACTTCCCTGCGGCAACTCTATACCATGGCAATGGTCTGTATGCGTTTTGATCCATCGGATAAACAGGCTGACGGTTAAGCAGGACGTTCATGCGAGATATCGGACTTCTGCCCATGACCAAGTCGTTGCACGGTTCAACGAACGATTTATTCTCTCCCTGGGCTCCTGCGATGACTGTCTCGTTCTTGATGACGAACTTAACGTTCTACCCATCTCACGCGGCAAGGACATCAAACCCCTGGAGAACAAACCCGGAAAGACGAAAGAGCAATCGGAGCTAGTCGATCTGAAAGAAACCCTCCTTGATACAAAACACGTCGGGGAGCTTCTCAAGCTTGCTAAGACTCTCGACCAAGCTCAGGCTATCCTCACCTTTGTCGATGCTATCTCCGAGAAGACGCTTTCTTCGACCGTCACTCTGACTGCTGCACGAGGACGAGGAAAATCTGCTGCCCTTGGGCTTGCTATCGCTGCTGCACTCGCTCACGGTTACTCGAATATCTTTGTCACGAGTCCCAGCCCTGAGAACCTGAAGACTCTCTTTGAATTCATATTCAAGGGGATGGATGCTCTGGGGTACGAGGAACATCTGGATTACGATATTGCACAGAGCACCAATCCGGAGTTTAACAAGGCGATCGTTCGGGTGAACGTTTTCCGTGATCATCGACAGACTATTCAGGTGTGCTTCCGCTGGCACCGACTGGAGTCTTTATGGTTCCTAATCGTATGACAGTACATTCAACCACAAGACGCCCATGTTCTTGGGCAGGCCGAGCTCGTGATTATTGACGAAGCCGCTGCAATCCCACTTCCTCTAGTCCGGAACCTCATCGGTCCTTATCTCGTGTTCATGGCCTCCACGATTAACGGTTACGAGGGTACCGGTCGTTCCTTATCTCTGAAACTCATCCAACAGCTCCGCGAATCTACCCGTCCCTCCCTCACAAAGGAGGTGCCAGCGGACCAGGCGACCGCTTCCACTTCCGTCTCCAAAAAGCCTGTGCATAAGGCCGCACCGAAAACTCGTACCCTCCGTGAGATTAAACTCGAAACACCGATCCGTTACTCGGCTGGTGATAATGTCGAGAAATGGTTGAATGGTCTCCTCTGCCTGGATGCCGCGATTGTGTCCAAGGGATCTGTGCAAGGTTGTCCCCACCCTTCTCAGTGCGAACTCTATTATGTCTCGCGGGATACCCTTTTCAGTTACCACCCCGCCTCGGAAGTTTTCCTCCAACGAATGATGGCCCTTTATGTCGCGAGTCACTATAAGAACCAGCCAAACGATCTCCAACTCATGTCAGACGCTCCTGCACACCATCTATTCGTTCTTCTTCCACCTCTCAAGGATGACGAGACGCATCTACCCGAGCCTCTTGTCGTGCTACAGGTCGCGTTAGAGGGAAATATTAGCAAAAAGGTGCTCATGGACAATTTGAGCAGGGGTATCCGTGCCGGTGGAGATATGATACCCTGGACCATTTCGCAGCAATTCCAAGAAAACAAGTTTGCCTCCTTATCCGGGGCGAGGGTTATCAGGATCGCGACACATCCAGATTATGCTAGTGTGCGTTCATCTCAAGACCAGTTCTAATCCTCTATTTGACGTCTCGCAGATGGGTTACGGGTCGAGAGCTTTGAAAGCCTTGAACGCATATTATAGTGGGGAGGTCGTGAGTGTTGACGAGGAAACTCGTGTGGAACCCGAGTACCCGTTCCCCGGGAAGGTGGGCAAGGTATGTTTGATGTTGTTGGGAGGGGGTTTCATCTTCCCTAACGGCCGGAGGTAGTCAACAGATTTGCTCACGGACGAACCTTCTATTCGTGCGGCATCGGACATGCCGCCACTACTCCTAAGGTTGTCGGAAAGGAAACCGGAGACCTTGGATTATCTTGGTGTTTCGTACGGTCTCACCCCGCAACTGCTGAGGCAGGTTTATCCTCAGCCAAGTCTCGTTTTTGCTGACGTTCCTTACGCAGGTTTTGGAAACGGGCGGGTTATGTTCCGTTGTATATCCGCCAGACAACGAGCGAACTCACCGGTGAACATTCTTGCATCATGGTTCGTGGACTGAATAGCTCCACGGAAAATGAATTGGAGTGGTTGTCCGAGTTCGCGAAGGGTACGTAAAGCGGTTGACTTTCCAAATCGGTCACACCAAGTGAACCCTTTCTTAGATTTCCGTCGTCGTTTCCTCGCTTTACTCTCCTACAACTTCAGGGAGTTCGGTAGCGTCACTGCACTGAGTGTCATCGAAGCCGCCAACTCCGGTGCCAAATATGCAGAACAGGATCAATCAAAACGAGGTGAGCCGTTTCTGATTCCTCAAGTTTCATACGTGAATTTACATATCCCAGATCTCGGCGTTGCTGAGCTGAACGTCCACTTTGGACCATTTGATCTCAAACGACTCGAATCGTACGCCAACAACATGGTTGACTACCACGTCATCATGGACCTTCTTCCCACCGTCTCGTCAATCTATTTTGAGAAAAGGCTTGGAGAAGAGGTGAAGTTAGGCGCTGTACAGAGCTCGATTCTTCTCGCTCTCGGGTTACAGAGGAAAACTATTGAACAAGTTGAGGTATGTGGAGGATGCCTCTTTAGGGACGGGATTGAGACGCCTTTGTAGGAGGAACTGAACCTTCCCGTCAACCAAGCGCTCGCGTTATTCGTCAAGTCAATACGGAAGATCAGCAAGCGATTGATGGATATTCAAAAGCTTGCCCTCGAAGCAGAACTCCCACCACTACCCACCGCGAATGGGGCCGGAGACCAGAGGACTCTCAATGCGGCAGAAGCTCTTGAGAAGAGGAAGCCTGTCGATGTTACTATTGACGACGAGCTTCGGGAAGCGGGCAACGAGGTCACCCGTGAGTTAAGGGAGAAACAAAAGGAGATGATAAACTCATTGGATCTATCAAAGTATGTCCCGCGTTTCGGACGGCAGGATTCTAAATCAGCTGATGGCGTTGACCTTTTGTTCCTCTCCACACACATCCTTTCCTTCTAAACCCTCGGCGTCGTCGGTTCCGTTTTAGGTACGCGATCAACGCAGATTCCGCGGATTGGACGGTGGCCGAGAACCAGATGGCCAAGGCAGGACATGGGGCTTCGACAGTGGTAAGTGTCAAGAGTTTGGGTGACAAGAAGCGGAAACTTGATGAAGTTTCGAATGATGGCGGTGGTGATGTTGAGAGACCAAAGGTCAAAGGAGAAAAGAAGACGAGGAGGAGCATGAAGAAGGCAAAGAGGTAGTGTTTGTGATTAGGTCACATTTCAGCCTTCCTTGAGCCGTCCATTCGGCTTTTGTAGTCCACCGGTTCTGTTATTTGTGCTTTGCCCATCTTGCTTTCACGAATTACATTGTTTCAACACTTCTCCGAGCTAACTCCAGAGCCCGAGGCCTGATTATGAGACTCATTTCAATACTAATCCCACTTCAAATTCCTGTTTATTGTACTGAAGCCAATAATGTACTCACTGTCCCTTATGTCACCAACAAGCCATCAGTGTAGTGTTCCAATCAAAAAAGGTGACTGTTTGCTCTTTTGCTCTTGCAACAGCAGCAAGGCTCAATGACCGCAGTGGAAAAGCCCAGCTCTTTTGCCCTTTCAAGCTTCAGTTGGTGTGGTGGTGATGTCTGGTGCTTGCAGTCTTTCTGATTGGTGTGTATACAGACAATGCCAATACCATAACTCACTGCAATCATTGCTGTGCTGCTCATACCTCAGGGGCATTGGACAAACAATACAATTTCACCAGTATAACCTAAATACATACATTCAAGCAAATAGATGTCACAAAACTATTGTACAATACAAGGACAAGATGAATGGAGTAGCTTTAGATGATCACAATGAAACAGGTGAGAAAGACCAGCTACATGACCTAAAAGTTATGACTGTGATGCCATACCTGAATCAGAGGAGGAGAGAGGAATTCCAACTAGAACTTGATGAGGACAGGCTTGTCTCCTGAGACTCTGAACTGCAGAGTCTTGATATCATAGAGCCAGTACCCCTGACTACAGGATGTCCTCCACCCAACAGGTAGCCACAACCGGTGGTTCCCCACAGAATCCTTCACCCACCCCTGTAACAAGGTTGTTTGTGAAACTGGCCAATCATCTTCAGGGGGGTTATCATGCCTTAAATCACAACAATGGTGATAGTAATGGCCCCCAAGTATATCTCTGAGGCAATACCAGGGAGAGCTGGAATGCAGAGGTGCTCTGGTGGGTCCAAGTACTTCCCCAGTTTCTATGTGGTAGACATGGAGGGTATTCCCATCAGGTTTGATAATCCCAGTTTGATTTTCAACCAAGAACATTGGGGTATCAAGGTCCCACCCTGGTAGTGGTATGGTCCAAATGCTGTGGCTGTCATCTGGTTGCATATCACTAGGAACACCATCCACTATACCCTTCTCTGTTAACAACCATGCCACAATTTTTTGGTGCCCCACTGCCAAGAGAATATTACCAGTGAGAAACAATCCCTCTACCTTCATATCTGTTTCAATGGACTCATAAAGGTTTTCTGAGAGGTTGGTAATTGTGATGGTATTTTTATTGTGGTACACAGTTGCAACATAAGCACCATGATGGGAGAGGATAATGTGCTGTTTATGGGGTGAGGTAGACAGAGGAACAGGGAGATCATCTAGACGCCACACTTTGAGAATATTCTGGAAGCTACTCAGGATTGACAGTGAAGTTGGTGAGAGCTGAAGATAGGAACGGTGTTCCTGACATGAGAAGTTGCCCCACAGGGTATAGCAGCCAGAATTATATTTCCAAATATGGATACCACCCTCTGAGGAAGCTATGAAGTAGCTTCCATCAGAAGAGAATGAATGGAAACTGAACTCAGAGCCTGCTTCTTCTAACAAAAGCTTTGAGTTTCGAATATCAAAGATGAGATGGTGATGCTCAGGGATGGAGGTGGAAATGGAAGTGTGATAAGTGATAGGAGAAAAGGAATTGATTGTGATATTCCCTTTCCCTAAGTGGACAGGGAATGAGTTGATCTTGGTAAGAGTGGACCCAACCTCAAAGATGCTGATCATCCAACCACTGGGCTGTGCTTGTATTACAGACCCCACTCTTCTTGTAATCCATGGCATACTTCTCATACCCTGCACTCCTTTTGTGACCCTTGCTGCTGTAACCTGTGTTGTTGCCATAACCCAAAAGGATTCACTATGGGCCCAAAGATATGGTTTGTCTGATGACTGGAGCATGTCATAGGCTAATGCTGTGGCTGAGGCAGTATCAAAAATTTGCACAGTCCAGTTACCAGGTCTCCCATCCTCAAATATAGTGCAAATTGACCCTCCCTCCATTGACCATACCAGTGAGACAATGTTCACACCATTACACTTGATTTCTTTGGCCAGTCCACCTGTCTGGATATCCCAGATTATGATGCCAGTATCATAGGGACAGGCAAGAGAACACCCATCTGGTGAATAGGCAAGTGCACATTGATGGGGAGTCAGGGGATAGTAAGCATTAGGTCTAGTGGGTTGGAGGGTTGAGAGCAGTTCCAAGGTGAGTGAATCCCGGATCTCCACAGTCATCCCAGTCTGAGCAGCAACAAACTGACCACAAGGTGACCAGTTGCAGGATTGATAACAGGTATCCTTGCTGGAAATGGTTATGCTCTGGTCCCACGCATCTGGGGTTCCAGTCACTATAGGTAGCAAGGGAGTGGGGTTGTGACAATGGTACAAATCCCGGACAATTGATGACAGAGGGGATAGCTCCAGTGCAGAATGGTAAATATGGGTGGCAGAGACACTGATGGCCTCAAAAAATTTGGTCACAAAATGGAAACAATCTTGAGTGGTGTCAAGAAGTTCCTCATCATTAGCAATCTAATTTGTAGTGTAAATCAGTGTCAGGTGATATTGGTGAGAACATGAAAACAAACCTCCTGCAGCCAGGGCATCAGTCGTTCTAATGAAACAACAGCCCCCCTTACAGCCCCAAGGACACTAACCACCTCCAACCATGCCAGAAACTTCTCCTTCAGAAAGGAGTGTAGATTGGAAACAACATCAGTGACACCTCCCTGTACCTCAGTGAGGTGGCTATGCCAGGATCGGCAGGCATATTCCAATCCAACACTAATATGATCCTTGATCCTCATTGGCAGGTCTTCCACCTCTGAATTCAGGGCATAGTTGGGGAGTGATAGCATATTCTGTTCCAAGCTGGAGTTCATCACTCCCAGGCAGTTCATGGTGAGTTCAAAGTGTAGATTCACAGGGGAGATATAGAACCTCCTGTCAGTGCAGCGAGAAGGATCAGTGATGAAGTCAGGAAATGACTTGTGGAATGGATGGACAGGGAGGTTTGGGTCTTCATCAAGTGTGAGCAGTGACTGGATCAATGTGAGGTAGAGCATAACCTCTTCAGTTTCCAGATTCAGGAGTTCAGCAATTGCTGATGGTGGAAGTGGGTTCACAAGCAACATGACAGTCCCAATGATAGACTGGAAGTTGGAGTAAATAACAGGGTCATCTGCACTAAAGGTCTCACAAAGAATCAAAAGATACAGAGAATCAAGGGTTTTGTTCGGCTGGAATTGTGTCTTTCCCTCATGAGCCGTATTCTCTGGGAAGTTGGCAATAATTTCAAGCTGCTTGGTAGGAAGGAAGAACCTGCTGTCGAGGAACTTGACAGTTGCAACGGCATACACAAAGAGACCCCCGGCCCTGTGGCACAGGAGATCAATGTGGTTGTTGCTTGGCCACCCATCCAGATTACGTCGGCATGCGAGCTCGGATAACTCGTGCCTGAGGAACAGCCGGATATCACTGTTGATAAGGCTGGGCTCGACATCGTGTAGTATGAAGACATCGGTCAATGGCCTGAGGAGTTCGAGACGAAAACCAGACTTGATGCGAGGCTCGGGTCGGCCAGTGATGAAGAACTTGACCTCCGGGATCTTCTCGACCAGCCGTCCCATCACAGAGAGAATAACAGATTGCGGTTCGTCGTCCGTGCACTCATCCAGGGCGTCAATGACAATGACGGTTGAAACACCCGTAAATCTGAGTGGCTCAACTATCAGTTTCTCCATCTGACTGTACAGTGACTCGTGCACAACATCTGGATCTGATTGGAGAAGGGGGACGAGGTGAGATCGAAAGTTGGGGTATGCATGTGCCAGCTGGAAGGCAAGCGTAGGGAATATGAAGCGGAGGTTGCTGCGGTCCTCGAAGTCTCGCGAGCAAAAAAAGGACGCTCCCAGGAGCCCTTCGGCGAAGACCCGCTCAGCGATGGTCTGAGCAATCGTTGATTTCCCTGTCCCGGCGAGCCCGTTCAACCAGAAGACCGGGCACTTGTCGAAATCTCTGGTCCACGACTCGATCTCGCTCAGAACAGTTTCCCGCGTGCCCCGGAGACAGCCTCGGCGATTCCCGTGTCGATATCCGGCCCCGCTAGCGCGGCGGCAGCTATTCAACACTGAAAGGTCCACTGTATGACAGATGTGTGAGTGAGTTTACGGGAGAAAAACGAAAGGGTCGAACCAGCATCCTGGAAGCCACAATCAACGTCAGATACATCCTTAACACATAGACTTAGTAACTCACAATCAACTTGCAATTCTGGTCATACATCGTCCGTTGCTGGGTCATCTGTCAAGCGTCCCAATGTTAATGACACGACAGTCACATGTACGTTGTCGCCACCCACTCGGTACTCGAGGAGTGCATCCCGGATATCCTCCCCTATTCCGGACACAGACAGGATATCGCCTTGGCATTCCTTGTAGCCCTGAATGCTGATGCGGTTGTAGAGCACGTTCCCGTTGTCCCTAATCAGCTTAAGGGTGCTAGGAGAGAATTAGCGCTACAGTGGGTTGGAGCCGATTACAACCACCTACTCGAACAACTTCACCCGCCGTTTGTGCTCGTTTTCATCCCAGAGTGCATCACCATTATTCTCCTCTAAACACAGCCGATCCAGCCGTGCCATAACTGACTCTAGGGTTTTCTTTACCGCTGGGGAATTCTGTTCAAGTGTTAGCTGGTATCGTAATCAGCTTACTGAATAGCATTACCTCGTGAAGTTTCAAGAGGGTATCAAAAGACGACTTGATGAAATAACCGGTTACCAGTGTAAAAGGTAGTGATAAACCGCAGAGTGCTTACAGTAAGATTAGTGATCTGGTTGTAGACCGCTTGCTGTTGCGAGATCTGTTCTTCCGCGTCAGCAATGTTCCGCATAACGATCCAGTTCTCACTCGCCTGATAGTGGGTAACAGCCTCTCGAAGTCTTTCGATGAGCCTCATCACCTCTTTGGAGTCCTCCCCCTTATCTACGAGCCGGGCCGCGTCACCTTTTGACAGCAACGCCTGCGATCGGGTTTCGATATCTTCCAATGCGCTGCGGGGACTATTAATGACAGTAGGTGTGGCGAACAACCGGCGAGCGTACCTGGATAACTCCAAGCGTCGCTTTTCCTCCGCTTGGTCTCCGTCAATCATCGTTGCGTTCACGTCCTGTTTGAATCTGTTCAAATGCGGGATAAGATCCTCCACCTTCTCCCTGACATCTTCGAATTGCTACGAGCATTCGTGTCAATTGCTTGCGACAGCCACACACTAGACCACTACCTCATAATGCTTGATGAGCGCGTTCACTCCGCCAAGGGCAGACTTAAGGGGAGGGAACCAATCGGAGCTTTCCTTCGCAACATCGAGGAGCATCTTCACGCCATTTGCGACCCTCTGCCTCTTTGCTGGGAGTCGCCGAGTCGTCAAAGGGTTGGCCGCGTGCATGCAAGGTGTTAAATCCACTCACATCGACTTGGATCCGAGTTACTTCCAGAAGCTCCAGAATTCGTTGGACGTCGCTTTCGAAACATGGCTTTGTTTCCGGAGGTGTTGTGGATGTAGTTGGGAAGGGGGTAGTTGTGTTCTGCAAGACTGAAGCACGACAGCCACGAGGCCGGACACAGCCACGATACAATAAGGTTAGCGCCGATGAATGCCGGTCTTTTCAAACCTGGCGTCGAACCCTGAGCCCGCCGAGGGTCGTTGTCCTCAGTAATGTTCACGAAGTTCGGTTCGGACAGAACCGCCGCCGGCCAAACCGTAAAAATTTGACGGGGACGAACCGAACGTCGAGAACGTACCAGGCTGTGACGAGTCTGTGGTCGATGTTCACCTGCGCGTTCAGGAGAAAAATTGTATCACCTCAATCCTTTAGGAACAGGGAATGGTTAACGGATTACAACAATATTAATAGGGCCTTTCGGGAGAAGTGATCGACGGTGAATCAATTACACAAAGTTGCACGACATAACTTAGAAATCATAGTGATGGAGGAGATACGACAGCGCTGACTGGCATATTATCTACAACATGGATATCTGTGGTGCCGCAACAGCCTCAATCAACGAAACGAATCCTTTGTTCCTATGCACATTCATAATCTCAAACCCGCTCCTCCTCAGGATCTCTGCGAACTCCCCTTCCGTCCTCTCCAACGCGCCGGTCATGTTCACCATATGCGCCGAAACCATGTACTTGAACCTATCGCTTTCCTTATCTAACAGAATCTCAGCGATATATAACCGTCCTCCATCCTTCGCGTTTGGAATCACATCCCGAATATTCTTCAGGATCTTAACGCAGTCATCTGCGAACCAGTCATGCAAGACGAAGCGGAGGAAGTAGACTTTTGGAGAGGAGGGGAGCCGTGATATGTAGGAGGGTTGGGGGGAGAAGAAGTCGTGTGGGACCATTGCCACTTGAGGTATACATTCTGGTGCGTTGGTCTCCCAGAACTGCAACGTGGTGCTCATTAAGTTTACTAATGTCTTTGAGACCGCGTAGCAGACGTACCTTTCTCGCAGACTCAATGACCTCGGGTTTATCCTGCATGATAATCCTCAACTTCGGGAACCTCCTCGTCAACTCGATCGCGGCTCCACCCATCCCAGCACCAACATCGACGATCGTGGCCGACTCTCCATGCTTCGTCCAATCGTAATCGTAGATTAGTCCTCCGTGCAGAATGGGTTCCGCACCGACCATTGCCCTGTTTCCCCTCTCACGGGCCACAGCTCCCTCGGGATGACCGAAGTAATCCCAGAGAGACATTCCATGGTGAACTTCAAAGATCGATTTGTTGGAGTTCTCGGGTCGGAGCGCCCTGAGTGTGGAGTCAGCCGAGCGATAACCATCATCAGACCTATGCAGACATAACGTTGAGTTCACAAACCATAAGGTGAAGGCAGCATTCGCACCAGTGACCAATGAAACCCCTCAGGTTCTTCTCATGGGAGCTAAGCAGGATGGACGACATCCTATTGTTCACAAAAACGTCCGACCCATACTCCGTCTCGCGGAAAACCTGTCGGTTCGCAAGCATCCTCATGAGGTGCCCTAAAAATTGTAAGCCAAAGACTCCCCACAAGACAGGGAAAAGCATTGCAAGCTCACGTAACCGACTCTCATCAACATCGACCTTCCTCGCAAGCAGACTCACGGGAACTTCCCCCTTCCCAATCAAATCTGCGATGCCCAGCTCCGACACGACATTCAATGCCGTCGACTCGTAAAATTCTCCAGCGATCATAGTCAGGTGCTCCGACGGCGACGTAGTGTAAGACGAAAACTCGTCTGACAATTTTACGAACTTCCGGAACGCGTTGAGCAATTCGGAGGATGCTGGTGTAAAGGATTTGTCAGAAACGAGGGAAGGGTCACGAGCGTCGATGGTGTTGGTGACTTGGGAGGTAATGGTGTCGATGGCATTGTGCAGGTCTTGGACGAGATCGTTGAAGACCTTGAGGGTGGGAGAAGGCTGTTCTTGGATCGTGGTCATGCTGCAGACGGAGACTGAGGTGGAGGGTGGGTAGAGTGCACGACAATGCCAAACGGTGGACAGTCGAGAAGGTCGCCTATCTTCCATCTTATAGTCGCTTCAAGTGCCCCGTGAATTACAGGTTGCGAGTCGATCACCGAGCGTTCCAGAGCATGAGCAGGGAAAAAGAACACGCCAATCTCTCCCCCGCCCTCTGTTTCTCCAACCATGACAGACCGAGTTACCGTTTGTCCGTACTATACCGATGGCCGGTAGAGGACAATCCAGCAGAAAGGGATCCGCCCGGTATTGTGCGGCTTGTTCCTCCCAATATCCCCGTGGTACCGTGGAAACATGACCAGTCCGATGGTCATCCGTCATCACTCCAGCCAAAACTAAATTGACCGGATATTTTAGTTTCGTTGCTGGAGTGGTTCGTGCGCGTATAGTGTGGTAAAGTGACGAAGGGCCCGAGTCGTGGGAAAAATACAATCGTTCCCGATTTCTCGAGGTTTTGGACCGCTGCTGGCCATAACCCAACGCTAGAAGCTAAAGTCAGGCGAAACCACTGGTTATAGCCGTAAATCGATGTGTCCCCTGGTCATTTGATCTCGCCTGACGGTACTTGCCGGGCCCGACGGTGTTTTCGAATAGATTTTTAGACATTCCCCTGTTCGCTTCCCGGTGCGTCGCCGGTCGCGAGAAAATAATGTGATGGATAATTCCGAAAGTAACCGCCGAATCGCGATAGTTCTTCGCGATTTGACCAGCCGTACGGTTAGAACGGAATTTCCCCGTCAGAGGTTTGGGAAATCAAAGCACGCACGCAGGGTGGCCCTTCCAGAGCGTTGGTGGTTCAAACCATTAAGGATCGAGGGGGGATAGTGATACACACGATATAATACACAAGTTGAACCACGTTCACCGGTTGAGCTTCCAAAGTCCTCCTTGGGTTATAACCAGACCTTCTCGGCGAGCCGCCTCCATAAATGCCGCGAGTTGCTCGACGGTCTTGTCGTAGCCGGGAGCGATCCGAAGCATAGTTTGAATCCGATCTAGAGGAAGCGATCCCAAGTTCGTTAACATTCCCTCAATGAACTGTGAAAGACTTTGTTAGATGAGGACGAGAGAGAAACGAGAGCCAACGCATACCCTCCAGTACACCTTCATCTGCTCTGCTTGTTGTTGTTCCACCGTTATCACGGATGGTGCTTCCTCAACCGCAGCTAGTCGGTAGTCAGAAGGCTGATCCGGCAGAGAGAATCGACGACAAACGTACCTTGTCGAGATGCAGAAGGCTTCACGCTTCCTTCCTCCTGCATCTCCAATAACACAAATTCCCCTCCCTCTTCCTCCTTGATGATCCCGAGATTCACCCACTTGTTCAAGGCTTTCGTCATCGTCGACTTTTCAACAGCTCCTCCCACACTCGATATTAAGTCATCCGTTGTCCAATTTCCTGCGGAATACCCTCGAACCCGTACCAACCATTCAAATAGAGACAGAAACGCACCCTTCTCCTCAAAGAGGCCAATAAGAGCAGCCTCAAGTGGCGTAACCTCTGTCTCTATGGTACGATCTTGCAGCTCGAGCTCCAAAGTTATCGTCCCGAGTTGGGGTAGCCAATGTAGTTTTTTGTCCGGCTTGAACTCCATGAACCCATTCGCGTACCGATCCTGGACCCTACGGGTCTGTGTCAGCGTCACTGTGTTCACAGAGAATAAATGTGAACTGACTGCTTGAATTGCGCTGTCATAACCAATTGATTCCCCTGGAGAGGCGGCCAGAAATGCCTCGAAATGATGGTCGAATGCAATACACACTATGTTCCTCGCTCAGCCAAGACATAAGACAACGAAGGAAGGACGGGACCTCGTCCTGTGCTTGGATATGCTGGTCGATCCGTTTCGAGTCCGTCATATCCTTCAACATGACTTCGCACACCTGCAGCGGTCCCTCCCCAAACCGAACCTTAAGAATCTCGATGTTTCTCCGCTACGAGCCACCACGCAAAATAAGAAAAATAGCCAACCACGTCAATGGGAAGAACCGGGAGCTGACACCGGAAGAGGAGGACCCTACCTCATTATCAAAATTCCCATCTTGAATCGCCAGCAGTCTCTGAGCCAACAACACTTGCAACTCCTTAATAAACAGATCTTTCGAGTCATAAATGCTGACCAGGGTGCTGATCGTATCCGCCGGTTTGTTCGTTCGAAAGTCCGGTCCCGCGTCGATCGGTTCAGGTTCCCAATTCGGGTCGGAATAATCCTCCATCTGCACTTGTGAGAGGGGTTGAACAGGTTCATCGACATCCGTCAACGAATCTCCGCTTTCCTTATCCCCCACAAGATTGGCGACGATGCATCGGATTGTATCCGGTCGACCTCTAACCACCAGAGTCAGATCGTGGCGACCTCGAATCCAGAGGGGTACCTTAGGTATCTGCGAATAGGATCCGCGACCTTATGCAAGAGGACTCCAGGGGGGTCAATGAACCGGAGACACCGCATAATCGACACATATTGAGCAAGGATATCCTTGGTATCCGCTCCAGGATGCAGTAGTCTCCGAGTATTACTATTGCTCAGGGCCGTTAGAGAAGCAAGGAAGAAACCTGGCTTATCCTTACGCCTTTCGCAAAGCCAGGACTAGCCGCGATCGCTGATCCACCCTTTGTAAGCATTCCTGAGTGATAACCCGTTATCACACCTCCCGAAAACCACAAGGTCAAAACTCACCTTTAGATCTTGCAAGGCCCCCTTCGAATCCGGATAATCTACTATAATGTCGAAAACCTCACCAATCCTTCGGGGGGAAAATTAGCCAACTCGACGGGTTCCCAACTCTTCCACGGACCTCAAATCACATAACGTCTTGCACATGTGAAAATCAAACCTCGCTCCGACACCCTGAAGCATCACCTTCGCTTCCTCCGCTCGGGGGGAGTTAGTCGGGAAGAACACGGAGTTATAAAGGATCCCGTACAATTACGCGCGCCGCGGGCGTATGGCAACAGCATCCACGGCACAATACAATCTGTCATCCACTCTCTGAGATTCGCAAGTTCCGGCTCCTCCCACGACTTAGCGCACTGATTCCAGACGTGCTTCTCGATGGCCTCGTAACAAACCGACGTGATCAGCGACTCGTACCGTTCGAGCATCCCCAGACATTCGAACCCAGCCCACAGTCGGAGATCCGCCGGATGTTCCTTACCTCGACTTCTTGATTCTTCCGTGTCGAGGTAAGGCTCAAGCGTCATCTCGATCAAAGACTTAAACCCCGAAGAGAACGAAGCAGGCAAGACGGAGAATATGTGCGTTTGAAATGTATGGTTAAACGCTGAGAGAACTTGATGACCGAATCTATGCAGAGTGTGTAGAGTGACCTGGTCGGCGAGGAAACTACGCGGAAATCCCATGCACTCACTCTTGTCCGGGTGCCCACGCAGTATGCCATCGTACTAACCGAAACACGAGATCAGCCACGGCCCGAGGATCGGAGGTCTCCTACTGGAATCATCAGACCCTCAGAGTTCACATCGACCCGCTCCCCCTGAAACCACATACCTCGTATCGAGACACGTAATGGTTAACGTCGCGAGTAATCAAATGTTGCTGCGCTCGCATATCCTCTGCAAACGCAAACTCGCGAATCAGTTCCTCCCCGAGCGTTAAAGCGACCGCAACCCAGCACACCGATGAAGGCCTCAAAGATCGCAGCTAGCCTTCTGGCATTTCCCAAAACCTCAAACGCGGCCCTGACTTCCTGAACGGCTATATCCCAAAACCCAAAGAAGAGATCAAATTCATGTCAGGGTGTTGTACGCGGCGGCAAGGGTTGATCGGAGATGCCGCACCGCACTCTTTGGGGCTCGTATTGTTGATATCGATAGGATACAGATACTCCCTAGCAAACTTCCAGGCCTGAACACCACCAAGCCAACATCAGCGTCCGACGTTCACAAACAAGTCGCCGCCACGAACCTTGGTGAAGCTCATCAATCCGGCGATGCCAGGTTGGTTCCCGTTCAGTCGCGTGAACGCCTCTTGCCATTTTGCCAGGACCTGATTCCTCCCACTTTCGCTGGTCATACTAACAGAAAGACAAGAGCAAGTAGCCGCGTCTGGTGGGTTTTCGACTCTGAAGAAACACGTCGCGTGTGGAGGCAAAGAGAGTGCACAATCTATTTCCCACGTTCCTGATGTCAATTGAACCGTTGACCCAAGAACGATCTATCAAGACAGACAGAGTAAAGCAGTACGTGAAACAAACAAACAACAGTATAAGTCGAAGGAATAAGAAACGAGCCACCAAAGAACGGATACATCGTCAGGACCAACCACCGAGATTGACCTTACTCTTTCGAGTGAGAACTCGGCAGGGGTGCATCATAAAAATCAAGAGAGGGACCGGCGGGATACAAACCCGAGAGGGAGGAGAGGCAATCAAAGGGAGATGCTGATCTGGACCCATCGGCTATCGCAGCTCACGTTGAACTTCTCGGCCACAAGCCAACACAACCTGCACACCATTCTCCTACTCCCGTGTCCGTCCGTCTCAAACGCGAAAAGGGTCATATTCCTTCCACACGTGTTACACGTCGTCTTCCAACAGTTCTTCGGCTCTCCTCCGTTCAGTATCCCAAATGGAATGAGAGGGCCAGAGCGAAAGCGCCGCGTTTCCTTCCTGATCCGACCAAACTGCTCGTGCATTGTGACGTAGCGATTGCAGCGTCCGAAGAATTTGGACCCGAGAGGTAACCAACCCTTGGCCGAGAAGTCTTCGTACAGGAGGGCGATAAGGTATATATCGGCGGCGGCGTAACAGAGAAGTTTCCATGGAAGAGGTCGGACAAGCCACACCTTTGTGTCGTTCTGACGGTGCATCTCCGTGACTTCAGCTGAAAAAGGCCGGATCCCTGCGTCAGCACGCGACCAGGAAGAACAAAGAACCAACAAAGGAAATCGGATGGAAGAGACTCACGATCTTTGCCCACCAACCCACTATAGCCATTATCCTCCAAACATTGTTGAAGTCCCACTACCCTATGAATCCCCATGAACTGCAAAGGGTTTTTCCACACCTGAGGGCCGAAGTATGTCGCAAGGCGACTCAATCTCTCATCATCACGCTCCCCCCTGAAGTTGCTCCGGGAAAGGACTTCTGCCACCTGCAAATCACACACGTTCTTTCCGATTGAGACGTTATAGGTGCTCCAGAGTTCGATAAAGTCCATGCGACCATCCCAGACGACCTTCATGACTTTTCCACCCAGGAAGTTCAACAAGGGTTGGAGGTCGTATCGTGTGAGGGCTACCACGTCAAAGAGGAAGACGAACTGCGCAAAGGCGGTGCCGACGCAGATTAGGGACAAAGCGCCATCCTCCTTTCCTAGTTCCTTTCCTTATCAAAAGAAATCGCGGAGTGAGCCGGGAGAGAATGTGACATGTCAAGTGGTTTCCCACACCTTCGCAATCGAGAACAACATAAGGAGACTCCCTGAGGATATTAACAGCGTTCACAACATCCTGGCGCGTCGCGCAGACGGCAAAAGTAATGTCGAGCGGCATAGGGAAGAGGAATACACAAGATGGAGGTGAAGAAGGAAGAGAGAAAGGTGCGAGTGGCTGAGACACGGCGGTGCGTTGATAAAGAGGGGCAGCTGCAACGTGTGATCGGCGTGTTTTGCTTGGATCTCGAGGCCGATTAACGGACCGAAGCGAAGCGCCCATAGCGGAAAGTAGTCGCCCGGCGCGCAGGGTACATAACAGGACACAGACGAAACATGAGAGATGACAAGAGAAATATTGCCGTACCAATGATATCGTCCGCCTGGAGACATGGGGGCGGATTGATGGGTCCCACGGAGACCCACCCTGAATGCAAACCCGCACGACCGCGGGGGCGTGTGAGAAGGATGGAAGAAGGTTCCTGCATAATCAGCTAATTGTACATTACAACAAACAGCACTCGCCGAGTCGGGTTCCAGTAATCTCAAAACGCAAGTCACAAATTCGATTCCCCCTTTTGCAAGTCCTCCACGTCCGCCACCTGTGCTGGGCTCGGGGGACGCGCTGTCTCCACAACCTCTTCTTTGACCTCCTTCTCAACACGTTCCTTCAAATCGTCCGTAACCTTGAGGGTGCCCTCCACGGACTTGGTCAACCAATCGATTTCTCGTTGTAACCTCTCTTCTTCCGTTTCCTTGGCCTCAGGAGTTCGATCCTCCGGTTCCTCCTCGGATTCTTCGTCCGCGGGAGGCGGGTTGTCCAACGAAGTTCGGGTTTCCGCCCAAGCAGCTTTAAGCTCTTTGAGCCATCCCAGTTCAGTCGCGAGCTCTTTTATAACGTCGTCGCATTTACCCAGCAACAAAACGTCATCGTGTCGAGTCCCGAGATCCCCCGCCTCCTCCAGGTTAATCAACACCCGTGGACACGAACGTGGGACGAAATACGTCAACGATGCGAAGGGCTGAACCTGGAGTGACGTTCCGATGACGAAGAGCAGGTCGGCTTCGGTCAAATCTCCCAATTTTCTGTGGAAAGCCTCGGGAAGCTGTGCGATTTCACATCATCAGCATGAGAAGGTGCCCCAAATGGTAAACACAAGCATAGAGACAAATTTACGAAACAAAACGAGGAGGTACGAAGTAAAATAGCACACTCACAGACTCTCCGAAGAACACGATATCGGGCTTCACCAATCCCCTGCACCGGGTACATCTGGGGATCCTTTCTTCCAGGATCAACCTTCTGATCTCGGCGGCATCGAAAGGCGCCTTGCAATCAATACAACCCTGTGATGCAAAGCTTCCATGGGCTTCCACGAGCTTCTCCTTCGAAATTCCAGCCCGTCTTTCGAGGGTATCGATGTTCTGGGTGAAACACGTCCTCAACAGGCCTTTGGTCTCCAACAGACGTACGAATGAATGCGTGATAGTGGGTCGGTGTTTGCCTGGGTATAGCTCCTTCGCAAGGGCGTAGAACGGGTAAGGATTGGATCGGAAGAAGCGAATGTCGAAGACGTCTTCTGGGCGATCTAATCTCAGCCTGGCGAGGTTGGCCTGCGCGGAGCAGACAGAGTGGACGATAAACGATAGAAGATGGGCGATAAGAGCCAGTGTTCAGCGTCGTGACTGGGATCGTGGAACATTTTCAACTCGCTTACATACAACCCTGTTCACGGAAACGGCAAGTCAGATCACGTTCAACGCCGAAGGAAATGGGTGAACACATGCCTGTTTTTGGGGATCTAAAATCAGGTATCCCAGCTGAAGTGCTCACACCTGGCCACCCCATTACCCGGGAACGAGGAACGAGTAAAAATACCGGTCAACTCATTCCACCCAAAGACTAACTTCCGAACGAATGGAGCGCGGACGTACCAGCTCCCAACTAAGCGATGCCGCGGTACCGTATAAAGGTATCGCCGGACCCTAAGCGTTGTGAACGTGTGTCGGGGAGTTGGGACGTACCATGACATAGACATTCTCACATTTGTCGGATTTCATGTATTTCGCGACCGAACGGAGGTCCTTCGCCTCGAGGGTATGGGCATACGACTGTTCAAGTGGACTGAAGATACCATCGTTGCTCGTGCTCTCTTCGTTACCCATTTCAAGAACGAAGGGGATAGGATAAGTAGCGGGTCAAGGTGCGGCCCAGCGGTGACTCCGGTGGTTTGGAAGCGGAGGAGCGCTCTCGTCAATGTGCGGAGATAGCCCAGCCACAGTAATCATCAACTCCAGCCAATTGGTCATCCCCTTGTGCATCTTTTCCTTCGCCCTCCTCCTTTTCCCCTCACTAAACACCACGATGTCCGACTCTCCACCGGAAATCCAAATCCACGTCAAAGGTAAAAACATCTCGTCAATCTCGCGAGTTCGTAACCTGAAGGATATTCCCGCTCAGGCGCGAACGAACTCAAACTACAGATCACGATAAAGACAGACAAGACCGTGCAGGACCTCAAACATGCCATCGCAGAAAAGACGGATGCATCTGCTGACCGTCAGAGGCTGATTTACTCCGGAAAGGTTCTCAAGGTGCGCCACTCATCCTATCGCTCCCCGACCCTCCCCGCAGCACATGTTTGCCCAGTTCCGAACTCTCCCTTCTCATGGGTTTTGCCTATCACAGGATGAAGAGCCGTTATCAAACTACAAGATCCAATCCGGGCACACTGTTCATATGGTGAAGAGTGCTGCCAGGTCCGGAGGGAACTCCTCAACCTCCGCAGCCACTCCCCCCCAACAACCCCTGCCCCAAATGCAAACCGGCCAGAACCCTCACGACCCTCTCACCCAACTGAACAGTCATTTGGGGTTCGGGGCAATGGCCGGTTTTAACCCCTTCGCAGACATGGGTGTGAACTCGAACGATCCTAATATGGTGCGCCTGCTAGGTCTTTTGATTGGGATTCCGGTCGTTTCTGAGCAGATGCGACGCGGATGCTGATACCCGCATGTCAACAGCTGCAAAATATGTTGAATTCTCCTCAATTCCTTCAACAAATGTCCTCCGTCTTCTCAAATCCTCAGGTCATGGATCAGATCATGGCGACGAATCCGCAACTCGGAGGACTGAACCCGCAGATGCGTCAGATGTTTCAAAGTGAACGGTTCCGTCAAATGATGTGCGCTGTGTTCCACTTACCACCTTTATGAGTGGACCTGACTCACGCCCGTACTTTTAGGGCGAACCCGGACACCCTCCGAACGATGCTTCAAATGTCCAGCATGATGCGGGAGATAGAGGGAGGGCCTACCTCGGGTGGTCTCCCCCGGATGGGTGGTGGTCTCGACGGTCTCGGCGGTCTCGGCGGTTTCGGTGGTGCGGCCAACCCAATCACCCCCCCTAATCCAACTACGGACACGAGCACTACCGACCAAACGCAAAGCACGGCAGGTACGGCGAATACGCCAGGGACCACTACGGGATCCCCACCGCCGAACCCATTATTCGATCCAGCGATGATGCAACAGCTCATGGGCACATTCGGTGCTCCTGGTGGAGGAGGATTGTTTGGTGCTCCGGCTGCGCCAGCGGATACGAGGCCGCCTGAGGAGCGGTTCCAGACCCAGTTGGAGGTTAGTGTTCCACAAGAGTCAAACAATTGGATCGTGATTGACGTTCTGGATTGTTCTCAGCAATTGAACGCCATGGGTTTCTTCAATGCCTCACAGAACATCCGTGCCCTCCAAGCGACGGGTGGCAATGTCCACGCTGCCATAGATTATATTCTCGGCGGAGGAGGCTTGTGAGTTCGCTTCTTGAGAAAATTTTAGTTGAAGAATGATGCGTCAAACGCATGTAACACTGTCACTATGAACGATCTCATGTACTTCTCTTCCCCCCTTCTGTGTGGTTTCGAACCGTGCATACTATACGGATGTGTTACAGTTTACTTAACCCGCCATTTTCACACTTAATCGTACTCATGAGGCCGTTGGTTGGACTTGTCGTTACCCTGCCACCCCCATCATGATCGACAACTGCCCCGGGAGCCTGGAGGTTGAGAGGATCAATATTGGCATCGTTCATCGCACCCCCACCATAGTGCCTGCACGGTTATGGGACGCGAATCAATGCCAGACCCAGTGACGTTAATTTACAAGACGGTATCCGCGTCCGGTTCGGGCTCGGGGGGCGAGCCATTCGAAATCCCGCTGCACTTGGACGTGTATCCGCCCGCCGATTCCCACACGAATGACTACTCTACCTCCGAAGACGAAGATTTCGGGGTTCCCGCCGTTGTGTATTTCCATGGTGGAGGATTGCTGGTTGGGAATCGGAAGAGTTGGTTTCCTGAGTGGCTACACGGTGAGCATCGTCTGTTTCGTCGTCCCACCTCCGGCCATTGACCGACACACTATTGTGCGCAGAACGTCTATCTGGACAAGGTGTAGCTTTTCTCTCAGCGGATTATCGACTCCTTTTGCCCTCCACGGGACACGATGTCCTAGAAGACATCCTGGACCTCTTCGCATACATCCGAAACGATCTGAACCCTACTCTCGCTGAGGTGACTGGGAGCCCTAAGCTGAAAATCGACACCGGCGCAATTGGCATCGCTGGGACCTCTGCAGGAGGGTTATGCGCTTACCTGTGCGCGGTTCACCTTTCGCAGAAACCAAGAGCTCTGCTCTCAATGTACGGTCAAGGGGGGGAATGTCTGGTGAGCGCCTTCATCACCCAAGCCAGAATCCTGCATCAACGTTCACTGAATACAGAACGATAACTTTCTGGAGCCAAAGACGAAACCCTTCCTTCCAAACAAGCCGCTGGTCGACCCATCCGATTTCACCGAATTCATCTTCCCCAAATCCGTGTCCCTACCGATCACGGCGGAGTCTCCGTTGGAGTACCACCCGCCGACTCACCCAACCCCAGGTCTGCCAGCGACGAAACGTATGTACCTCACCAGACTATACTACCAACTTGGCGAATGGCTGGACTATTACACGGGCGATCACACACTAAGCATGCGCCTTCGTCAACTGCGATCGCCACCGATATCGGGGACGGAGCCACCTCCAGCATTGGATCCGATAAAGGCCAGAGAGGTGATTGGAGAGAAAGATACCGGGCTGTTCCCCCAGTTTGGCGTAGAAGAGTCCTGGCCTTCAACGTTGATCGTACACGGGTCAGAGGACAGTCAAGTTCCGCTCTTCGAGTCCAAGCACCTCACGGAGAGGCTGAAAGCCGTGGGGGTCGAGAGCGAGTTGATCGTGGTGGAGGGTCAAGGGCACTCTTTCGATTACGCCTCAAACGCAGAGAGTGTGTTTGGGGGATTGTTTGACCAGGCTGCGGCGTTTCTGGTTCGAAATCTACGGGAATAGAGCCCCCGCACGGACTGGAGTATCGGGACATCGCGGGATTTTTCGTTGGCCCCAACCCCCCCCGGCCGCGAGATCTTCCCGAGCCTCCTTCGCTCGGACATTTAGATTTTGCATGTCTATAGGTAAGTGACAGTAAAAATAATTTTGGTGAAAAAACTTCAAGGAAGAACCATCCAGGAGATTCGATTGGACGGAGGCCCTCGTAGCTAGGCTCCGATGGCCCTCCGTTATCCATTGGAGACATATGGTCTTCGAAGGGCCGTCGCCATGGATTCTAGCTATTCAAACCGTATCTCTTCGGTAGACGCATATGGAAATGACAAGGCTTCGTGTTACACCAAAAAAAAATTCCACAGTCCTGGGGACCGATCCTGTGCGCAGCCGGGAGTTTTTCGTGGCTACTAGAGGAATACTTGTCTGCAGAGTGGAGAAGGGATCTCGGGTTGTGGGTGAGGGGAAGAGGCACGCCACGACGATGATTTTTTCTAGCTCGGAACCAGGAACTCCTCTTGTTGCCAGGATCGTGTCGACAACTCTTCCGGGTGGGGGTAGAAGATAAGGCCTTCGATAAGGACCCTTTGGGTCCAGGTTTCACTAGTCCACTTCCGGGAATGACTCGCCTCGTTGAATCTTTGGACGGAACCGGGCTATGTGACGGGATTTGTGCGGTGTTACTTAAGGGCAAGTTCAGTCACTTTAGTTGTTCGGAGTCTGGGACACACTCCTCCCACGTCTGCCTTTCTTTTCGAGCCCTGGCCCTCTACAAATTATCCTCGATGGCTCCGTACTTCCTGCGAAACCTTGTTCCGAAGAAAGAGAAAGTCGAGCGAACAAGACCGTTGTGGGAGGTCCTCAAAGGTCTCACTTGGTCACAATGGGGTCTTTTCTTCTCTGGGTAAGTTGCGCCCTCGGAGGCCTCAAGAGGGGTCTAACCTTGACCTCCATTTCGATTTACCGTAGGTGGTTGGCTTGGGCTTGCGACGCGATCGACTTTTTCAGCGTCTCCCTCACTATCACGAACTTGGAGAAGCAATTCGACCGCCCCACGCACGACATCGTTAGTCACGCTTCCCCGAATCTCTCATCGCATTTTTTGAGCTTCCTTCACCGGCCAGACAACGTCCATTACCCTCACCTTGCTGTTCCGTTCCATTGGCGCTGTAAGTATCAATCTCTCTTTCATTCTCCACCCATGCCTCTTACCCCTCCCTGCCACAGGTCGTCTTTGGTCTCATATCCGACAGATTTGGCCGGAAGTGGCCGCTGGTCATCAATCTCATCATCATCTCTGCTCTCGCCCTTGGTTGTAGCTTCGTTCAAACCTTCCGGCAGTTCCTCGCCGTCCGGGGTCTTTTCGGCGTCGGCATGGGAGGTATCTGGGGTTTGGCCTCCGCCTCTGCCCTCGAAAACCTCCCTGTCGAGGCTCGTGGTCTTGCTAGTGGAATCATGCAGCAGGGATACGCTGGCGGATACCTCATCGCCGCTGTCGTCAACCTATACCTTATCCCGCGCACCACCTGGCGTAACCAGTTCAGGACCAGTTCCGGGATATCTGCCTTTGCTGCCGTGTTGCGAGTTATTCTTCCCGAGAGCGAAGTCTTTCTCCGAGCTCGACAAGAGAGGCAGCCGGAACTCGAGAAGCCCACCAAGTCAAAGACACGCATCTTCCTTCACGAGATCGGGCAGATGCTCAAGAACCATTGGCTGCTATCCATCTACGCTGTGATGTTGATGGCCGGATTCAACTTTCTGTCCCATGGCTCACAAGACCTTTATCCCACGTATCTACAAGAGAGCAAAGCGCTCACGAAATTCAATGCCACGGTCGCGACGATCATTGGTAACTGCGGAGCTATCGCGTAAGTCTTTTTCCTTAATATCCCTCTCGAAGCTTAAGCGATGTTTCTGATAATGTAACGATGTAGGGGAGGCGCAATTGCTGGTTGGTTGAGCCAGCACATCGGTCGTCGGCTTACGATCATGTGCGTTTCCCCTACATGCAAAAAAATTCAAATTGACCCAGCTTGATTCTTTCTTTCCAGCGTCTTCGTCCTCCTCGTCGGAGCGTTCATCCCTCTTTGGATTATCCCAGACTCATTCAGCAAGCTTTCCGCTGGCGCTTTCTGCGTCCAATTTGGTGTTCAAGGGTGAATCATGCGAGCTTGCCTCGAGAAGTGTTCTAGTTTTGACGTCGTGGTGTTTACCAGAGCATGGGGCGTCGTGCCGATTTTATTGTCGGAGATTTCACCTCCTGCTTTCAGGTCCACCTTCCCGGGAGTGGCTTACCAGTTGGGTAACATGATCTCATCAGCTTCCGCACAGATCGAAGCCTGTCAGTACTCTCCTTCCGTGGCCGTACCATGTTTACTCGTCTCATCCGTACACTAGCTGTCGGACAACACTCCCGCACGACGATTCAAGGACCAAATGGCCCGCAAGACGCGCCGAACTATGCCCTGATTCAGGGCATCTTCATCGGATGCGTGTCTGTTTACGTCATTTTCCTCGCCCTCATCGGTCCCGAGAACCATGGGAGCCACTTCGAGAAAGGCAAGACGGCGTTCCAGGCTGGCGCTTCGAAGGAGGGTGTCAACTCTATTCCAGGAGAAGACGAGGTGGTCCACGACCTCAGGAGGTCAAGCGTGAGAAGCGTGGGGGGTGGGGAGAAGGAGGTTATTCAACTCGTTGAATACGAAAGGCCGGCCAAAGACAACTTCGTGTGAAAGTGTCTTGATAGAGGTCAGCGGCGCTGGTTAAATGTCAAATGTACAGCTACGCTTCGTCTAGTCTACGAGATTATGCTTGCGTTGGAAAGGAAGTGAAATAAAACGGATTTGCTGTATGTTGCTTGCGATGTGTGACATCATTATCTACAGGTCCTTATCTGTATATTTGCTGCAGGGTGGGTAAGTTACCCGCATTTCTTCCGAATCTACACAACGCCTCCGTCCGCGGATCGTCTCGAGGTTCTTGAGGAACTTGTTCTACGATTCGAACTCGATTGGTCTCTCCTTGGTCCATGCGACTGTATCTGATAGCACAGCCTGTGCTGTGTGAATCGACGCGCCAGCTTTGTCCGACTGGAACACTTACACTCAGACTATCGTCAAATAGCTGTGACTCTTTGTAATCGCCGGCAAGCAGGTCGCGAGCTTCCTTAGACCGGAAGTAAAGAAACCAACTGGCCCGGAATCGTTTCAGTTGGTCCTTCATCAGGATGAGACACCTCCGAAGCGGGTCAACGCTCGAGCCAGGGATCCGAAGACGAGGCTAAAACCTACCTACGGCGCCCCTCCTTGAGTGCGTTTAACCTTATCAGTAAGTCCGGGAAAAGGTACCGGTGACTTTCTTCAAAGGAGGTCATATGAGACAAAGTGTCTTCCAAGCGATTCAACTGATCGATTTCTGAGGATATGACGCCAGTCGTCGTGCAATAACTGCGGACGCATGCGATGACGCCGAGGATCAGGCTGTACGACAGGACCGCCGTGAGAACTGCCTGCGCTAGTGTGTTTGTGTCGACGATAACCGGTGCTGACGGGAAAGTGAGCAAGAAAAACATGGAGCGCTGACACCAGTGAAGGAGGGGGGCGAGAGAAGGGAGCGAAGGAGGTCGGTCCCCTGAGAGTCGAATTTATATCAACTCTGATCAACGGTCAACGCGTCAACCCAGGAGGTGAATCGCCGTGATGTCATCGATCGGCGCAACTACAACCACAGCCGAGCGCTCCCTCGCAGCGTCAAATACACCCCTCACTGTAACCGCCATGTTGGCGGGAGGTAAAGAATACATTGGCAATGGGAAGGGAACTTCTACATCGTAGTTTGTACACCAATGGGCCGGGCAACGCAGCTAATAGGGTTCTCGACGTCGTTCACTCATTCACAATGGCAGTGATCTTCAAAGGGAGCTGCGTGCCTTTGTATTCCTCTCCGATGACTACGGGGGACGGGATAAACCCTGCAGTTTTGATCCTCCTGATTTGCGGGTGACTATCCGCAAGGGAGATATCGAACTTTTGGATTAGGGTCACCAGGAATGCTTGCATCTCGATGACACTATCATAAAGGCAATCTTAAACTTCTCCGCGAAGAGTGAATGATTTGAAAGACTATCAACGCACGCAAATCGCCAGCCGATGCAGGTCCTGGTGCCTCCGGAGAATGTATAGCTGGGTGATTGAGAGGTCAATACTTCAACGGCTGCACCAGAACTACACGAGAGACCGTACAAATTCCCATACACCCCAACGGGCGAATCCACCTTCTCGTTCATTTCGAACCAACGCTCCGGTCGGAATTCATAAGCGTCCGGACCCCACAGATCTTGGTTCCTGCCGCAAGGGTAAATAGATATGAGTGCTCTGCTGAAGTGGTGGCTGTTGTGAGCGTAAACAAAGACGGACAAGTTGTATCCAATCACTGAGGAAGTGATGGCAGTTCCTTTGGGAACAGGTAATTCGGTATACACCCTCCCGGAGGTACCAACGATCGGTTTCGAGAGAGGTAGGACATCGTCTTGTATAGGCACGCGCGTTACTCCTGTAATGGCGCAGTGAACCCTTAAAAGTTCCTGTATAAGGAGTTGATGAAGTTTCGCCCTCATTTAGAGAAATGGACAAATGACTCCGACGAACCTTTATAAAAGCCACCAAATACGGCATCCTCTCAAAATCATTGGCCGTGAAATCAGCATCACCTCTCGCCTTGACTTTTGCCAGAGTCTCGTTGATCTCTGTGCGGAGTTTCCCCTGGAAATCGTGGTGTTTGGCCAACTCCCAAAGCCCGAAAGCCAACTGGAGAACCCATGAGAATCACATTTGAAAAGACCGCAGCTGAAGATGAAGACCCAACCGTTTTCCCTGTGGTTTCTTGTCCGGCCAACATGATTGTCCTACAGACGGTGAGCGCGGGGACCTCAGGGCGATCGCGAGGAAATAATGCTCACCGGACTTGCGAAATAATCTCTCCGTCGGTTAATCTCCACTCGGGGCGCTGAGAAACACCAGCCTTGACTGGGGGATGGGTTATCAACAACCACGTGAACAGAAGCAAAAGAAGGCGAACAACAAACCGAGCAAACTCATGAGATCTCTTCCCGGCGTACCGTCCTTCAACTCTTGCCTTTTCGAATCAAGTAACTTCCGACCGACACTGTGCACTTCGTTCCTGTTCCATCGGAGCTTCTTCATCCCAGGATGGGCGGAATGATTGTAAAGCCAGGTAAGCAATCCTGGGAGCCATCTCGTGATGGACGTGAAGAAAACGACTAATGGAGAGGAATTCCCAAAGGATCCATAACTAGCGAACAGAGCGGACGGGTCAGCGTGACGGGAATCCCGTACCACGAACCAAAAAAATAGGTGGCCGCACATTACGTCCATGTAAGACTTTGTCAACGGGTTGTCCGCATTGTCCAAGGCACCAAAGTCATACCCGAAAACTCCAGCACCGATCCTTTTTGACAGGTGAGTTCATGGTTAGTCTGTGGCCCGCACACACACCCAACGCCGGGACTGGGACGCACACATCAAGAGTAGCCTTCTCTAGCCACGTGTTCACATTGATAATGGCTGAATCTCCGGACTTTCCGTTCTCGATAACGCTAATCCATTTGTCTGCCAACTGATGTCAAGGACCCGAGTCAGCCTTCAAGATCGAATTCAAACGAAGTTCGCGTGCCTTGTTGACAGTTTCCATGAAACAGGGTAACAAACCCTTAGCTTCAACAAGACCGAATGCCGGGGTCATTGCCCTCCTATGACGCTTATGCACATCGCCTGTGGAATCGTTAAACGAGCTGGAAGCGAGAGAGTGCTCATCATGATGGAAAACTCGCCCTCTGCCCATATAAGACCACAACCGGACGCCAACGCGAACTGTTCCCGAATGTTGCCCGGCTTCGCGTACAGATAACCGGATTTCTGGAGGATGTAATTGATGGCCTTCGGGTCCGAGATCCACAAACGATCCTCCTGCACGCATGCACCGATCATTTTGGTCAAGAGTTCGAATATAAGGTACCGGCGTTCGTTCAATAAAAAGGTGAGACGCACTCCAAAAGGACCGTTCAAACGAACAGTGTTCCCGAAATTCTCAAGGAATCTCTTCTCTGCTTCTCCAGCTTCTTCGGTCTGGAGATACCATTGGTGTCCTTGAAGGTTTCGTAGTCAGTGCCATCGACCCACAGGAGGGGGTGAAAGGGTCCGGGTTGACCGTCTGGGGACGTACCAAAAATCCAAGATGGGTTTACCGGTCCTGGCACGTCCTTGATTGCAAAACGCTTCCTATGACTTCGGAGAACCACGTACACAAAGATCGCCGCGCAAGTCGCGAGTGCTCCGAGTTGATACTGCATGGTTAGTTTCCCGCAGAAAATTTTGCTGGGGGGATGAATGAGGAAAGCTGAGATTTTTATAGGAATGAGATGTTACGCACCGGCCCTGTAAGCCGTGACCAAAGATTAAAGGTTCATTCTACTATCTGCCATTGAGTAAAATCCACCAGGCGAACGAACGTGTAGTATCAACAACCCTACTGGGAATGGTGCTGCATGTTCGATCAGAAAGTGGGGGTAGGTAACCCGATATACTACGAACCAACCCTGGCTCGGGTTTTGCGTGCTGGAAACCCACCAACGTGGTCGGTTATCGTTATCTGTGAGCATGAGGCTCCCTCCCAACCGTTGGATGAAACACACCGGACCGGGCCTATCCCCTCCCATATATCTGCGTGGTATTCTCGGAGCGGATAACCTCTTCGAGTTGAGCTTAAAAGGATTATTTTCCGTCCGTCGATGGCTGGGTGGGAGCCTGTGTGAGGATCGGCAGAGTCTGTGTTTGGATGATTTCGATCGAGTCGGAGCCTCGGAATCCATTCTACACGACAGACGCCGAGTAAGCAAGTTTCGTGGTGTAACCGGACTGGCAATAATGTTGGCGGCTTGAGAGTAGAGATAAGCGACTTGACAGGAAACCAGACTCTTGTATAATCAGCCTCCAACTCAGGTGACCGGGACAAGCACATACAACCAGGAAAAATACTTCAGGAAGAATCGGACGCGTAAATTGAATTGACGGAGCACACATCTATTAACAGTCTCAAGTTACCTAAGACAATGCACCGGAGAAGCTTGTCGTGGATACTGCCGCAGCGTAGTTGCACTACCAGACTTACTGGAACATCCAGGCCAATGTAGATCAACAATCCCACACGAGATGCTTCTTCTTCTGATCCTAAGACCAAAAAAAGGACAACCCCTGCAAGCCGGGTAAAAACTCCTCGGGGTTGGATAGGTTGTTATCTTGCCGAATCGATCCCTGGAGGTACTAAGGCGGTGTTCACCGCTGAAACCGACAGTGGCCGGGAGATCGACGTCAAGTTCACAGAAGTGTACAACGGCACAACTCACGCCTTACTCCTTGCTCTCTTGCGATACGACACAAGTACCCTCAAGGCTACGGGTTCCTCTTGCACGGGGAAGGGTTCGTGTTCGGTGATCTGAGATGGCCAAACGTTCTCGTCACTTCGGTTGAAGGGCAGGACCGGGTTCAGTTCGTGGATTTCGGTTGGTATGGGGAGGAAGGGGGGAGGGGCCGGCATACATCGACCTTGTGGATATCGAGTAGCCGAGGGACGCGGTTGCTTGCGGCCTCATGCAGTTTCAACATGACGATGGATAAACTGTTTGGGGGTAGTGTACAAAAACCTTGATAGTGCTGTTGGGTGTAAATATAAGCCAGCCTACTGGGAGAGCGGGGAGTGAGACGTTTCGGGAGGTCTGGCGGCAGGGAAAAAAAAAAGATAGAAATTTCGAAAAAAAAGATGATCTTCCAGAGTTGGCCACGATGATGACGATCCGAGTCAGCAGATCGGTTTATCGATTGCAGGGGTGTGGCAAGTCGAGATCCCCGTGCCTATCTCTCTTCTTCCATCTACGACAAATGTCCTCCGACGCAATTGCAAAACTTCCTTCCCCGCTTAAAGATCTCGTCGCCGCTTCGGTCGCGGACAACTCGGTGAGCTCCGGGACGAAACCGGAGGTTGATGAGTGGATTGAAAGGGTCGCGAGCGGTCAAGTCGGAAAAGCTGAATCTATCAAGGTGCGGCTTCGTCGTCGCTTTGGGCATGGTCACGTT
>Ga0307515_10003079_pt1 | contig 35329 bp, 33 predicted proteins | sample 17_EM_MG_FD_194513 | JGI IMG/M metagenome (GOLD analysis project Ga0307515, IMG submission 194513) | Populus trichocarpa ectomycorrhiza microbial communities from riparian zone in the Pacific Northwest, United States - 17_EM | ecosystem: Host-associated > Plants > Roots > Unclassified | place... | reverse complement strand
CGACCCCGCCCAGCGCGTGGCGTTCGGGCAGGCACGCCACCCGTGGTGCTTGCAGGGCGGTGGTGGTGCCTGCGGGCGCAGGCCCCATTCGCGGTCGCCCAGGCGGTGCCGCGCCAACCCCGGTGTTGATGGTTTGCTGCTGGCACGCCGCGGTTCATCTCCGCGAGCGTGGGCCGGAGAACGCGGGCACCGCCAGCGACCTGCCGCCACGGAGGTGGCGCGCGCATGCCTCGGACGCGGATACCGGACACCGGACTTCCGCAACGGGCCGCAAGCCGCCGTCGCCTCGGAGCCGCTGAGTTGCGTCTGCTGCTCGTCTTCTGCCACCCGGACCCGCAAAGCTACGGCGCCGTCTTGCGCGAAACCGCCGCCGAGGCTTTGCGCGCAGCCGGCCACGAGCTGCGCGAGATCGACCTCTATGCCGAAGGCTTCGACCCGGTGCTGACGCTGGCCGAGAAGCGCAGCTACCTGCCCGACACGGCGAAGAACATCGAAGGCGTCGCGGCGCATGTCGAGACCTTGCGCTGGGCCGAAGGCTGGGTCGTCGTCTACCCGACCTGGTTCTACGGCGCGCCGGCCATGCTGAAAGGCTGGCTCGAACGGGTCTGGTTGCCGGGCGTGGTGTTCACGGTCGCGAAGGCCCGTCAGCGGCGCATCGGCGGCGAGCTGAAGAACGTCCGGCTGTTCATCGGCATCACCACGTCGGGCTCGCCGTGGTGGTGGCTGAAGCTGATCGGCGACCCCGGCCGCAGCCTGTTCATGAAAGGCCTGAGGCCGCTGTACGCACGCGGCTGCCGCATGCGCTGGCTTCAGCTGTACAACATGAACCATGCGACGGCGGCCGAACGCGAGGCGTTTCTTTCGAAGCTGAGGCGTGAACTGAGCAAGGAGACCGGATGAGCATTGCCCAACCCCTGGCGCGGTATTCAGCGTGGCGCCGCGCCGGCGACTTCGTGTTCCTGTCGGGCGTGATCGCCGTGGAGCCGTCGACGGCCACCGTCGTCAAGGGCTATGCCGACATCCCCGCCGAGGCGCGCGAACTGCTTGGCGAGACCGGCGAGTTCTCCACCGACATCAAGGAAGGCCCGATCCTGGCGCAGAGCTGGTTCGTGCTCGACCGCATCCGCAGCACGATCGAAGCCGCCGGCGGCCGCATGGACGATGTCTTCAAGCTCGTGCAGTATTTCAAGAACCTCGACCACTTCCCGCACTACAGCCGCGTGCGCAAGCTGTTCTTCACCGGCGAACCGCCGGTGTCGACGGTGGTGCAGGTGAGCGAGATGCTGCCCACGGCCGACATCCTGATCGAGGTCGAGGCCACCGCCTACCTGCCCTTGGCAAGAGTGTCCCAAGGCTGAAGGGATCACCCATGCTGCACGGCTACTGTCCCCCGAAGCGCTTCCTGCCCTACCTGAGCTGGACGCAGATCGCCGAGCTGCCCGGCAAGGCCGACACCGTCATCGTGCTGCCGGCCGGCAGCGTCGAGCAGCACGGCCCGCACCTGCCGTGCGCGGTCGACAGCATCATCGCCGCCGGCGTCATCGGCCATGCATTGGCACGCCTGGCCGACGACGTGCCGGCGTTCGCGCTGCCGCCCATCACCTACGGCAAGAGCGACGAACACCTGCACTTCCCCGGCACCGTCACGCTCGACGGCACGACGCTGCTCGAGACCGTCACGCAGATCGGCGAATCGGTGTATCGCATGGGCTTTCGCAAGCTGCTCATCGTCAACGCCCACGGCGGCCAGCCGCAGGTGATGGAGATGGCGGCGCGCGAACTGCGGCTGCGCCATGGCGACTACCAGGTGCTGCCGCATTTCGTCTGGCGCGTGCCGCATGTGGCGGGGCAGTTCATGAGCGAACGTGAGAAGCGTTTGTCGATGCACGCCGGCCATGCCGAGACCGCCATCATGATGGCCCTGGCGCCCGACACCGTGCGCATGGCGCACGCGGTGGCCAACTACCCGCCCGAATATCCGAGCAAGGTGCTGTCGCCCGATGGCCGCCCGGCCGCCGCTTGGACGGCGCGCGACTTCGGCGCCAGCGGCGTCATCGGCGACCCGCTGCCGGCGACGCTGGAACAAGGCCGCGCCATCCTCGAATCGCTGGCCGACAGCTGGGCCCAGGGCATCCGCGATCTGCACGCCATGCGCTGGGTCGAGCGCGGCGAACCAAGCTGGGGCAGGGCGCACCAGCAAGGGCACGTCGAAGGAACATGACGCGCGCGGCGCGGTGGCACATCGTTTGCTGACCTGGCCCCCATCGCAGTCTTCAGAAGAACCGCAGCATGGGATATCGAGCCGTTCGCGGGCTGGCGCTGGCTGTCCTGGCCCTGCTGCTGGCCGCGCTGGATTCGCGCGCGCAGCAGCCTTTCGTCTTTCTGACCAGCTGGTACGCGCAGGCCGAGCATGGCGGCTTCTACCAGGCGCTGGCCACCGGGCTGTACAAGAAGGCCGGGCTGGACGTGACGATCAAGATGGGTGGCCCGCAGGTCAACGGCATGCAGCTGCTCGCCGCGGGCCAGGCCGATGCCGTGATGGGCTACGACATCGCGGTGATGAAGGCGCGCGAGCAAGGCGTGGCCGCGGTCACGGTGGCGGCCAGCTTCCAGAAAGACCTGCAAGGCATGATGACGCACGACGACGTCAAGTCGCTCGGCCAGTTGAAGGACAAGACCATCCTCGTCGCCACCTCGGGCCGCAGCACCTGGTGGCCGTGGCTGAAAACCAGGTACAGCCTGAAGGACGAACAGGCCCGGCCCTACACCTTCAACATCCAGCCCTTCCTGGCCGACCCCGGCATCGTGCAGCAAGGCTACCCGTCGTCGGAGCCGTTCTCGGCGGCCAAGGCGGGCGCCAAGGTCAACTTCTTCCTCTTCGCCGACGACGGCTACCCGCCCTACGGCACGACCATCGTGACGATGGAGAAGACCATTGCCGAGCGGCCCGAGGTGCTGCGCAAGTTCGTCGCCGCCAGCATGGAAGGCTGGAAGAGCTTCATTGCCGACCCGGCACCGGCCGTCGCGCTGATCAAGCGCGACAACCCGAACATGGGCGACGACACCATCGCCTTCGCGATCCAGCGCATGAAGGAACTCGATGTGCTGGCCGGCGGCGACGCCAGGACCCAGGGCATCGGCACGCTGCGCGAAGACCGATTCAAGGCCACCTACGATATGCTGGTGCAGCATCAGCTGCTCGACCCGAAGGTCGATTGGCGCCGGTCTTTCACGACGCAGTTCGTAAAAGACTTGCGCGTGCTGCCCTGACACGCCCAACCCCGCTGGAGACGCCCATGCCCACCCGCTCTTCGATCCGCCCGGCGCTGGCCGCCGCCGCCTTGCTGGCTGCCGTGGTCTTTCAAAGCCCGGTGCAGGCGCAGGAGAAGTTCGTCTACCTGACCAACTGGTATGCCGAGGCCGAACACGGCGGCTTCTACCAGGCGCTGGCCAGCGGCCTGTACAAGAAGGCCGGGCTGGACGTGACGATCAAGATGGGCGGCCCGCAGGTCAACGGCATGCAACTGCTCGCCGCCGGCCAGGTCGACTGCTTCATGGGCTACGACGTGCAGACCATGAAGGCGCGTGAACAAGGCATCAACGCCGTCACCGTCGGCGCGGCGTTCCAGAAAGACCCGCAGGTGATGATCGGCCACCCCGGCGTGGTGAACAAGTTCGAAGACCTGAAGGGCAAGACGATCCTGATCTCGGGCGACGCCAACACCAACTACTGGCCCTGGCTGAAGACGACGCTGGGGCTGGCCGATTCGCAGGTGCGGCCCTACACCTTCAACATCCAGCCCTTCGTCGCCGACAAGAACCTGGTGCAGCAAGGCTACCTGTCGAGCGAGCCCTACGCGATCGAGAAGCAGGCCAAGTTCAAGCCCAACGTCTTCCTGCTGTCCGACTACGGCTGGCCGCCGTACTCGACCACCGTCGTCTGCATGGAAGACACGCTGAAGAAGAAGCCCAAGATCGTGGCCGCCTTCGTGAAGGCCAGCATGCAGGGCTGGAAGGACTACCTGAAGGGCGACGCGTCGGCGGCGAACGCGATGATCCGCAAGGACAACCCGAACATGAGCGAGGACGAGCTCGCCAACGGCATCAAGCTGCTGAACAGCAGCGGCATGGTCTTCGGCGGCGACGCGGCCAAGCTCGGCGTCGGCATCGTCACCGACGAGCGCATGAAGAAGACCTACGACATGATGGTCGCGATGAAGCTGCTCGACGCGAGCAAGGTCGACCTGAAGAAGACCTACACGACCGAGTTCGTGAAGGACCTGAAGATCCTGCCGTGATCCCCGTCATCGACCTCGCTGCCGCACCGCCGGCGGTGCTGGCGGCGCGGGTCGACGAAGCCTTGCGCGGTGCGGGCTTCTTCGCCATCACCGGCCACGGCGTGCCGGTGGCGACGCTCGATGCGGCGTTCGACGCCGGCCGCCGCTTCTTCGCACTGCCCGAGGCCACGAAGAAGCGTTGGCACATCGACGGCTGGCCGCTGCAACGCGGCTTCGACCCCATCGGCTGGCAGGCGCTGGACCCGGCGCAGCCGCCGGATGTCAAAGAGAGTTTCTATCTCGGCGTCGAAGCCATCGGCCCGAACCAGTGGCCCGACGAGACACTGCTGCCGGGTTTCCAGGCGGCGTGCAATGCGTACTCGGCGGCGATGCAAGGCCTGGCCGTGCGGCTGATGGGCTTGTTCGAGATCGCGCTCGGCCTGCCGGCCGGCCACTTCGACAGCGACATGCGGCACCCGACCTGCACGACGCGGCTGCTGCACTACCCGCCGCAGCCGGCGAATGCGGCGCCGGGGCAGATCGGCTGCGGCGCGCACACCGACTGGGGCGCGCTGACGCTGCTGGCGCAAGACGACGCCGGTGGCCTGCAGGTGCAGCGCGCCGACGGTGCGTGGCTCGACGTGCCGTCGCTGCCGGGCGCGCTGGTCGTCAACATCGGCGACATGATGCAGCGCTGGACCAACGACCGCTGGCGCTCGACGATGCACCGCGTCATCAACCGCCACGCCCGACACGCCAGCCTCGAGCGCTGGTCGATCGCGTACTTCTTCGACCTCGATGCCGAGGCGAGCATCGTGCCGCTGCCGTCGTGCGTCAGCGCCGACAACCCGGCGCGCTACGGCCCCATCACCGCCGGCGAGCACCTGGTCGAGATGTACCGCCGGACCACCGTTGCGGCATGAGCGAGATCCCCGCGGTCGAAGTCCTGTCGGCCGAGAAGACCTACCCCAACGGCACGCGCGCGCTGATGCCGGTGGACCTGACGGTGCGCGAAGGCGAGTTCGTGACCCTGCTCGGCCCTTCGGGCTGCGGCAAGAGCACGCTGCTGAAGATGGTGGCCGGCCTGCTGGCCCCCAGCGACGGCCGCCTGCTGCTGTGGCGCAAGCCGGTCGACCAGGTGCAGGCCACCGGCCGCGCACTGAGCTTCGTGTTCCAGGAAGCGACGCTGATGCCGTGGGCGCGCGTGCAGGCCAACGTGCGCCTGCCGCTGGACCTGGCCGGCGTGCCGCGCGCCGAAGCCGATGCGCGAGTCGCCGAGTCGCTGGCCATGGTCGGCCTGGACAAGTTCGCCGGCAACCTGCCGCGTGAACTGTCGGGCGGCATGCAGATGCGCGTGTCGATCGCGCGCGGCCTGGTGACGCAGCCGACGCTGCTGCTGATGGATGAGCCCTTCGGCGCGCTCGACGAGATCACGCGCAACCGGCTCGACAGCGACCTGCTCGAACTGTGGGGCGCGAAGAAGCTGACGGTGGTCTTCGTCACGCATTCGATCTACGAGGCCGTGTACCTGAGCCAGCGCGTCGTCGTGATGGCGGCGCGGCCGGGGCGCATCGTCGACGAGGTGGCCATCGCCCAGCCGTATCCGCGCGGCCCCGAGTTCCGCGTCTCGACCGCCTTCAGCCAGTACGCGAAGCGCCTGCAAGACAGCCTGCTGCGCGCCAGCGGCACGCATGCCGACGAGGCACTGGCGTGAGGTTCGCTTGAAGCCCGAGGCGCAACGCATCGTCTATCCGCTGCTGATGGCGGCGGTGCTGCTCGCGCTGTGGCAGGGCCTGGTCGTCGGCTTCGACATCCCGCCGTTCCTGGTGCCTTCGCCGGTGCGCGTGGCGCAGACCCTGGTCGTCGACGCGGCGCTGCTGTTCGGCGCGCTCGTCAACACGCTGAAGATCACGCTGTTCTCGTTCGCCGCGGCCACCGTCATCGGCGTGCTGATCGCGTTCGCGTTCGTGCAGAGCCGGGTCATCGAAGTCGCGCTGTTCCCGTATGCCGTGCTGCTGCAGGTGACGCCCATCGTCGCGATCGCGCCGCTGATCATCATCTGGGTCAAGGATCCGACCGCGTCGCTGGTGATCTGCGCGACGCTGGTGGCGCTGTTCCCCATCATCGCCAACACCACGCTCGGCCTGCGCAGCGTGAACCCGGGCCTGATGAGCTACTTCAAGCTGAATCGCGCGACGCGGCTGCAGACGCTGCTGCGGCTGCGCATCCCGTCGGCGCTGCCGTACTTCTTCGGCGGCTTGCGCATCTCCAGCGGGCTGGCGCTGATCGGCGCCGTGGTGGCCGAGTTCGTGGCCGGCACCGGCGGCACCGGCACCGGGCTGGCCTACCAGATCCTGCAGGCCGGCTACCAGCTGAACATCCCGCGCATGTTCGCGGCGCTGCTGCTCATCACCGTCACCGGCGTTTTGCTGTTCGGGCTGATGTCGGTGCTGTCGAAATGGGCGCTCGGCGGCTGGCACGAAAGCGAGCACATCCATGACTGAGCTGTTGGTGAAGGGTGCGGCGCACCTGTGGACCGGGCGGCGCGACGCGATGCGACACGGTGGTGGCACCGACATCCGCGTTCGTGGCGGGCTCATCACCGCCATCGGCACGCTGGCGCCCGAGCCCGGCGAGCGTGTCATCGACGCCAGCGGCTGCGTCGTCTACCCGGGCTGGGTCAACACCCACCACCACCTGTTCCAGAGCCTGCTCAAAGGCATCCCGGCCGGCATCAACCTCGCGCTGGTGCCCTGGCTGGCGGCGGTGCCGGTGCCGTACCGCCAGTGGTTCGACCGCGAAGAAGTCTTGCGCGTGGCAGCGCGCATCGGCCTCGTCGAACTGGCGCTGTCCGGTTGCACGACGGTGGCCGATCACCAGTACCACTACTACCCGGGCATGCCCTTCGATGCGTCGGCGGTGGTCTTCGATGAAGCCGCCAGGCTCGGCTTGCGCTTCGTGCTGTGCCGCGGTGGCCAGACGATGGCGCTGGTGATGAGCGACAGCGATGCGCCGCCGCAAAGCGCGCCGGAAACGCTGGAGGCATTCCTCGCCTCCGTCGAGCACGACGTGCAGCGTTTCCACGACCCGTCGCCGTTCGCGAAGCGGCGCGTGGCCAGCGCCATCACGACACCGAACTGGAGCTGCCGCGAAGACGAGTTGAAACCGCTGGCGCGCGAAGCGCGGCGTCTGGGCATCCGCCTGCACAGCCACTTGTCCGAGACCTGGGACTACGTGCGCTGGGCGCGCGAGGTGCATGGCTGCACGCCGCTGCAATTCGTCGAAGCGCACGAGTGGGTCGGCCCCGATGTCTGGTTCGCGCACATGGTGCACCTGGACGACGCCGAGCTGAAACTCTGCGCCGACACCGGCACCGGCATCGCGCATTGCCCGCAGAGCAACGCGCGGCTCGGCTCGGGCATTGCGCGCATTCCCGAGGCGCTGGTGCTGGGCGTGCCGGTGTCACTGGCGGTGGACGGCGCGGCGTCGAACGAAGCGGCCGACATGGCCAGCGAAGCGCATGCATGCTGGCTGATGCACCGCGTCGACCCGCGAGCCGGGGCGCGCACCGTGCAGCCGGGTGGCCACGCCGCCGCCATGACGGTCGAAGACGTGGTCCACATCGGCACCGCCGGCGGCGCGCGGGTGCTCGGGCTGGACGGCGTCGGCACGCTCGAAGTCGGCAAGGCCGCCGACCTGGCCGTCTACGCACTCGACCAGCCACGCCACTTCGGCCTGCACGACCCCGCCATCGCGCCGGTGGCCAGCGGTGGCCGCACCACGCTGCGTGCGCTGCTCGTGCACGGCAGAACGGTCGTGGAGAACGACGCGATCCCGGGCCTGGACCTGGCCGAACTGCGCCGCGACGCGCAGCGCCTGGTGGGCTTGATGTTGGCCTAGCATCCACTCGGCGGCACACCGCCGAGGAGACTGTTCATGGCGCCAGAGCCGGGCCCCGCGCGCGAGATGGCTCGCGCCGACTTCACGATCCAGGGGGAAAGCTTCCGTCTTGCCTTCCGCGTGACGGTGCCGGCGGGCCTGGCGCAGCAGCGCGACCTGCTGCCGGTGGCCCGCGCCTTGTCCGACGCCGTGGTCGGCGAGACGGGCAAGGCCTTGGAAGCGGCGGGCGAGCCGATCGCCTGCACCCGTGGTTGTGCGGCCTGTTGCCGCAACCTGATCGCCCTGTCGGAGGTCGAGGCCCGGCGCCTGCGCGAACTCGTCCTGCAGCTGCCCGAGCCTCGGCGCGCCGCGCTGCAGGCCCGCTTCGCCGAGGCCCGCGAGCGCGCCGACAGCGCAGGACTGCTGCAAAAACTGCAGGCGGCCGACCAGTGGACCGAGGCGGACTATGCCGCCCTGGTGCGCACCTATTTCGACGAGCAGATCGCGTGCCCCTTCCTGGAGGCCGAGGCCTGCTCGATCTACGCCGAGCGGCCGATCGCCTGCCGTGAATACCTGGTCACGTCGCCGGCCGCCCACTGCGCCCGCCCCGGCTCCGAGGGTGTCCGGCGCGTGCGGCTGCCGCTACCGATCTTCAACGCCGTGGCCCGCTGGCAGGTTCCGCCGCAGGGGCACTTTCTGGAAAGCTGGGTGCCGCTGATCCTGGCCCTTGAATGGGCCGAGGCACACCCTGACGACCCGCCGCCGAAGCCGGGGTTGCAGCTGCTGCAGGAACTGCTCGTCACACTGAACGACCGCTGAACGACCGCCGAACGGCAGACCGCCGTGCCGGGCTAGCGCTTGCGCGCCAGCGTCAAGCCGTCGCCCAGCGGCAGCAGCGACAGGTCCACGCGCTCGTCGCCATGCAGCTTGATGTTCAGCGCCTGCAAGGCCTGCGTGTCGACGCTCGTCGACGGCGCCGCGACATCGCCACCCCACAGCGTGTTGTCGATGGCGATGACGCCGCCCGTTCGCAGCAGTTTCAGGCAGCGTTCGTAGTAGCCGTCGTAGCTGTGCTTGTCGGCGTCGATGAAGGCGAAGTCGTACTGGCCGGCTTCGCCGGCGGCCAGCCGCGCGTCCAAGGTCGTCAGCGCCGGCGCGAGCTGCAGGTCGATCTTGTGCGCCACGTTGGCTTGCGCCCAGAACGGCTTGCCGATGCGGGTGTAGTCGTCGCTGACATCGCAGGCCAGCAGCTTGCCATCTTCGGGCAGCGCCAGCGCGACGGTGAGTGCGCTGTAGCCGGTGAAGACGCCGATCTCGATGGTGCGCCGTGCGCCCAGCAGGCGGACCAGCAAGGCCATGAGCTGGCCTTGCTCGGGCGCGATCTGCATGCCGCCGTGCGGGTGTGCGCGCGTCGCTGCGCGCAAGCCTGCCTGCGCCGGGTGCTCGCGCAGCGAGTGGTCGAGCAGGTACCGGTAAAGCCGGTCGTCGAGCTGCAGGGTCTGGTTGCTCATGGCGTCAGGCCTCCAGGTTTTCGTGGTGTGCTGCGGTGCCGTGCTTCCAGTAGGCCGCGGCGCGCACCGCATGGCGGCTGACGCCCTTTTCTTCGACCAGCACGCGGCGCAGCGCGGCCATCGCGCCGGCTTCGCCCGCGCACCAGGCGTAGCCGTCGCCGGGCGGCAGCGCCAGCGCGCGCACGGTGGCGAGCAGCGCTGCGCTGTCGTCGACCCAGTGCAGGCTGACCGTCGCAGCGCTGGCCAATACGCGGCGATCGGCCGGGTCGTCGACCTGCACGACGACGATGACCTTTGCTTGCGCCGGCAGCTCTTCGAGCCGGCGTGCGATGGCCGGCAGCGCGGTCTCGTCGCCGGCGAGCAGGTGCCAGTCGTAGTCCAGCGGGATGATGAACGAGCCGCGCGGGCCGGCGATGGTGGCGCGCTGGCCCACGGCGGCTTGCGTTGCCCAGTGCGCGGCCGGGCCGTCGCCGTGCAGCGCGAATTCGATCGTCAGCTCGCCGGCCACCGGGTCGTAGCGCCGCGGCGTGTAGTCGCGCCGCACCGGCTCGGCACTGTCGGTGCCGAGCATGAACTTGACGTGGTCGTCGAACGACGCGCTGACGAAGCCGGCCAGGGCCTCGCCGGCGAAGGTGACGCTGCGAAAGTGCGGGCTCGGGGATTCGACGCGCACGACCTCGAGGTCGCGGCGCCGGATCTCGTGGCGGACGCGCTGCACGCGGCTGGCGGAGAGTTCTGAACTCATGGGGTGTGGGATCTGAAGATGGTTGACAATATCCTCCATCATGCGCAAACAAGATGACAATGTCAACCAGTCGGGCAACCATTCGAACAAGGAGCCCGAATTGCTGGACCTGGTGCACACCGTCATGCACCAGTACCGCTCGCAGCAGTACCAGGTGCTGCGCGACGGGCCGCACGACATCACGCACATGGAAAGCAAGGTGCTCGGCTTCTTCGGCCACCACGCCGGCGCCACGCAAAGCGAACTGGCGCAGCACAGCGGGCGCGACAAGGCGCAGCTGGCGCGCCTGATCAAGGCCTTGCGCGAGCGCGGCCTGCTCGACGGCGAGGCCGGCGCCGACGACCGACGCAGCGTCAGCCTGTCGCTCACCGCCGCCGGCCAGGCGGTGCTGCGCACCTTGCAGCAGCAGACGCGGCGGCTGAACGCCAGGGCCGTGGCGGGCTTCGACGCCGCCGAGCAGAAGCAACTGCTGGCGCTGCTGCAGCGTGTGAAGGGCAACCTCGACAACCGGCCCTAGCTCGTCCTCGCTCAGAACTTCCAGTTCAGCGACACGCTGCCGTTGCGCGGCGCGGCGTAGTAGCCCTGGTCCCAGTACAGGCTGGTCAGATACTTGCGGTCGGTGGCGTTGCGCAGGTTCACGGCGACGTTCCAGGCCGCGTCGATTTCGTAGCTGGCCATCAGGTCGAGCAGCGCGTAGCCGGGCTGGCGCAGCGTCGGCCCGCCGTCGATCGTGCGGTAGACGCCCGAGCGCAGGCCCAGGTTGGCACCGAGCTTCAGCCCCGGCAGCGCCGGCACGGCCCAGGTGCTGGCCAGGCGCAGCACGCGCCGCGGCGTGAAGGTGCGCGCCACTTCGCCGGCGGCATTCTTGATCTGCAGCTGCGTAACGCCGGCATTCAGCTTCCAGCCCGGCAGCGGCTCGCCGACGACCTCGAACTCGAAGCCGCGCGAGCGCGTGTCTTCGCCGCGGTAGTACGAATAGCCGTCGTCTACGTCGAAGCCGGCGTAGGTGGCCAGCTTGTTCTGCCGCGCCTTGAACAGCGCCAGCGTGGCTTGCAGCTTCTTGTCCAGCCATTCGGACTTCAGCCCCAGTTCGACGTTGTTGCCGTCGGCCGGGTCGAGCCGGTTGCGCTGCTGGTCGATCTCGCTTTGCGGCAGGAAGATCGCCGTGCGGCTGGCGTAGGCCGAGACGTTGGCGCCGAGGTCCAACACCGCGCCGATGGTGGGGCTGGTGCGGCTGGCGGCCTTGCCGCGGCTGTCGCCATAACTTTCGCCGCTGCTGCTGACGGCCGTGTGGTTGACGCCGAGGATCAGCGTCAAGCCATCGGCCGGGTTCAGCCGCGCCGCGGCGTAGGCGCTGCGCTGGCGGTCGGTGAAACGGCTGCCGCCGCCTTCGATGTTGAAAGTCGGCTCCGCGAAGTTGCCGTCCCAGGTGTACAGGCTGGGCAGCGGCGCGTACAGGCTGTCGCCAAAGATCGAGTGGTCATGCAGCCGCGAATCCGAAGCGCTCAGGCCGGCCACCAGCTCGTGCCGCCGGCCGCCCAGCGTGACCGGCCCGGCCGCGCGCAGGTCGACGATGTCCTGGCGGTTGTTCAGGTCGTAGATCGACGGCCAGGCGTACAGGCCCAGGCCGGTGTCGCGGTCGGGCGTGCCGTAGACGTAGAGCATCTTGCCGCGGCCGCGCACTTCCTTGTGCGTGTACTGGGCCTTCGCGGACCAGCCGCCGCCGAGCTGCTGGCTCACTTCCGCGAAGCTGATGTCGGTGCCGCTGGCCCAGCGCGCCCAGTCGACGCTGGTGCTGGTGGACACGGGCAGGTCCGTCGGCGTGCCGTCGCTGAAGTACAGCGGCAGCGCGCCCCACAGCGGCGCCTGCGGCCGGTTCTCCTGCCGCGTGTGGCCGACGGTCAGCAGCGTGCTGTCGCCGACGTCGGCTTCGACGATGGCCGAGAACACGCCTTTGCGGTGGTGGTAGCGGTCGAGGTAGGAGTCGCGGTCCTGGGCCGCGGCGACGAAGCGGCCGCGCACGCTGCCGCTGGCGTTCAGCGGGCCGCCGACGTCGACATCGACACGCCGGTCGTTCCACGAACCCAGGCTCAGGCCGACGCTGCCCTGCAGCCGTCGCGTCGGGCGCCTGCGCACGAAGTTGATCGTGGCCGACGGGTTGCCGGTGCCGACCAGCAAACCGGCGGCGCCGCGGATGACGTCGATGCGTTCGTAGATGGCGGTGTCGAGGTCGCCGTCGACGATGCCGTAGCTGAACGGGATGCCGATGCCGTCGACCTGGAAGTTGACGATGTCGAAGCCGCGCGCGGTGTAGTAGCTGCGGTCGGTCTCGGGCTGCTCCACGACGATGCCGGTGGCCAGGCTCAGCACGTCGTTGACGCTGGTCAGCTTGAAGTCGTCCATCACCTGGCGCGTGATCACGCTCAGCGACTGCGGCGTCTCGCGCAGCGTCAGGCCCAGGCCGGTGGCCGAGTCGCTGTCGCGCGCGGCGTAGGCATCGCGTTCGGCGTTGCCGGTGATGACGATGCGCTGCGAGTCGGTATTCGCGGCCGCGGCCACGGTCTGCGCGGTGGCGGGGGTGAAAGGCAGCCAGGCGGCAGCCAGTGCCGCGCCGATGCGCGGGTGTCGGAACAGAGGTTTTTTCATGCAGCAAGGTGGCCGCGACCCGCGCCACGGCGCGGGGCAAGCGCTCCGCACCCGGGCGTGGCGCGACGGGTGCTGTGTCGTTGTTCGGAGGCTGGCGGTGGCTGGCTGCGGTGCCGGCGCGCACGCGGTGCGGCCGGCATGTCGATCATTCTATTCGAGAATGATTCTCAATACGGAATGGCGTGGACAAATCTGCGGGCATGCGACCTGCTAGCCTTGGACTGCAGCCCGCCAGGCAACTCGACACCGCCCATGCTCACGAGCCAGCAGCCCGTCTTCCGCAAGTTCTGGCATGCCGTCATGCCCTTGGCGATGCTGGACGGCGGCCAGCCGCAGCCCTTCACGCTGCTCGGCGAGAACATCGTTCTCTTCCTCGACGAACAAGGCCAGCCGGCGGCGCTGAAAGACCGCTGCTGCCACCGCACGGCCAAGCTCAGCAAGGGCCGATGCGTCGATGGTGCCTTGCAGTGCGGCTACCACGGCTGGACCTACAACGGCCGGGGCCGCGTCATCCGCATTCCGCAATACGAGGCCGGGCGTGACATCCCGGCCGACTATGCGACGCCGGCCTACCGCTGCGTCGCGAAGTACGGCTATGCGTGGGTGGCGCTGGACGAGCCGATCGCGCCGATCCCCGAGCTGCCCGAGTTCGCGGCGCCGGGCTGGCGCACGATCTTCCAGTTCTACGAACGCTGGGCGACGAGCCCGCTGCGCGCGCTGGAAAACAGCTTCGACAACGCGCACTTCAGCTTCGTGCACCGCGCCACCTTCGGCGTTGCCGCGCAGCCGAAACCGAGCAAGTACGAGCTGGTCGAATCCGACGCCGGCTTCTACGCCGAGACGGTCATCGATGCCGCCAACCCGGCGGCCCACCACCGCGTCAGCGGCAGCCGCGAGCCGATCACGCAGCGCCACATGCGCAACGCCTACTACCTGCCGTTTTCGCGCCGGCTCGACATCGAATACCCGAGTGGCGTGCGCCACGTCATCGTCAACGCCTTCACGCCCATCGACGACGGCCATATCCAGCTCTGCCAATGGCTGTTCCGCAACGACAGCGAAGCCGACTGCCCGGCGCAGCTGCTGATCGACTTCGACCACGTCATCACGCGCGAAGACAAGGACATCCTCGAGTCGACCGACCCCGACGCGTTGGTCGACACGCGCCGCCGCGGCGTCGAATACTCGATGGATTCAGACCGCCCGGGCATGCTGATCCGCAAGCAGCTGATGCAGCTGCTCAGCCGCCACGGCGAGGCCGAAGTCCACCGCTAGAACCGGGTCAAGGCGGCGCCACGACCGAACGGCGCTCCACCAGCGACACGTCGAACACGACGCGCCGCCGCGGCTCGTCGGGCGCATTGATGCGGCGCAGCAGCAGCTGAACGGCTTCGATGCCCATCTCGTTGATGGGCAGGTCGATGGTCGTCAGCGCCGGCGTGCACAAGTCGCTCCACGGGATGTTGTCGAAGCCGATCACAGACACGTCTTCGGGCACCCGCAGGCCGTTGTCGCGCAGTGCCTTCATGACGCCGATGGCGATGAGGTCGGCGCCGGCGATGATGGCCGTCACGTCGCGCTGTGCCAGCGCTCGCACGATGCCGGCGTCGAGGTCGGCTGAGAACGCCGCTTCCAGCTCCCAGACGGGCCCGCCGTGAGCCTTTAGGCCGTCGCGTGCACCTGTGGCGCGCTGGCGAGCGCTCAGCGCCGCGGCCGGGCCGCTGACCATGCCCACGCGCCGGTGGCCGGCGGCCACCAGGCAAGCTGCCGCCATGCGGCCACCGGCATCGAAGTCGGCCACCACGCAGTCGAAGCCGTCCAGCTCGCGGTCCAGCACGACGGTGGGCGTGCCGCGCAGCGGCGCCTTCGCGCCGGTGGTGTCGTCGATCGGAAACCAGACCAGGCCGTCGACGCCGCGCCGGATCAGCGCTTCGATGGAGCGCGCCTCGGACTCCTTCGAGCCCTGGGTGTCGGTCAGGAAGACGTCGTAGCCGCCTTCGCGCGCGGCGTTGATCACCGTCTGCGCCAGCAACGGAAAGAACGGGTTCGTCAGGTCGGGCAGCACCAGCCCCAGCGTGCCGGTGCGCCCGGTGCGCATGGCCTTGGCGGCGAGGTTGGGCTTGTAGCCCAGGCGCTCGGCCACGGCCATCACGCGCTCGCGCGTTTCCTGGCCGACCGAGCCGCCGCCGCCGAGCGAGTACGACGCTGTGGCAAGCGAGACGCCGGCGGCCTCGGCCACCTGTTTCAGTGTAATCCGGCCCGCTTTCGAGGCTTCTTCAGTCATATTTCATCAAATGTTCATCTGCTCATGGCGCCATTCTCTATCGAATTACCTTGCAGAGTCGGGGGTGCAGGGAAGTGAAGTCTCTTCCAAACTTTGGAAAACAGCGCTACACTGAAGTGAATCGTTTCACTTGACCACGCAGCCCCTCTCAACCCCTTCGGAGATGCAGATGCAAAGAACGCTCGGCCTGTTGGCCACCGGCTCGGTGTGGGCCTTGCAGACCACCACCGCGATCGCCCAGACCGCCGATCCGGCGGTGCAGACGATCGAGATCACCGTCAAGTCGCTGGGCAAGGGCGAGGCGCGGGCCAACAGCGTGATCGGCCTTGAGGCGATCCAGTCGCAGCCGGCCGGGCTGGACCCGCTGAAGCTGGTCAACCGCGTGCCCGGGCTGCAGGTGAGTTCGAGCGACGCGTTGACCGGCAGCTTCTCCATGCGTCTGTCGATGCGCGGGATGACGAAGGAGCAGATCGGTGTCTCGATCGACGGCATCCCCAACGGTTCGACCCTTTCCAATGGCGGCACCATGCCGAACCGCCTGCTCGACCCGGCCAACCTGGTGTGGGTCGAAGTGTCGCAGACGGCCGGCGACATCGGCACGCCGTCGAACCAGGCGCTGGGCGGCTTCATCGACTTCAAGACCCGCGACCCGGCGCGCACCGCCGGCGCGATGGCCGAAGTCTCGTTCGGCAACTACGGCTACAACCGCCAGTTCGCGCGCTGGGACTCGGGCGAGTTCGCCGACGGCACACGCGTCTTCGTCGACGGCTCGCACAGCAAGGTGCGCACCTGGCCCGGCGAGCAAAGCGGCAGCAGCCGGCGCGAGCACTTCGACGCCAAGCTGCTGAAGGCATTCGACAGCCGCAACACGCTGCGCTGGACGCTGGGCTACAACGACATGGCCGACAACGACTACGACGCGCTGGCGCTGCGCTCGGTGTCGCGCTACAAGGCCGTGTTCGAAACCAACCCCGATACCGACGCGCTCACCGACGCCTGGACCGGCAACCCGGCCATCGACCAGAACAACCGCCGCACCCGCGGCATCGCCAGCCGCGAGCTGTTCACGCACATGGCCGGCAGCTTCAGCCTGGGCGATGCCGGCAAGCTCGAACTCAAACCCTACCTGCACAAGCAGGAAGGCGAAGGCAACTTCTACGTGCCGTACAAGCAACTGCCTGTCAACGGCGTGGCCTACAGCGCGGTGGCGCCGGGCGGCAAGCCCGTGGCCACGGTGCAGGAGTGCTACGCCAACCAGTACCAGCGCGACAGCAGCGGCGCGCTGATCCCGGTGGCGGCGGTCGTCTACCCGCCCGGCGTCAGCGCGGCCACGCTCAGCGCCGCGGGCTGCCCGGCAGCGGCGAAGTACGCGATGAACACGCAAGACACCTGGGGCGCGCGCGAAGCCACGGCGCGGCTGGGCATCTACGACATGACGCGCAGCGGCATGCTCGGCGAAGTGGCCTGGCGCCTGGGCGACTTCCACAAGCCGCGCGCCGGCTTCTGGACCGAGCACATCAACCGCAGCAAGGGCCGCAACTGGTACCTGGCGAGCAACCCGCTGGTCGACAACAGCTACGACCCCGCGGCGCTGTACTCCACCACGCAAGACCGCAAGTACAAGTCCACTACCGGCATGGTCTATGCGCAAGACCGCATGAGCCTGCTCGACGACCAGCTCGAGCTGGACATCGGCGTCACCGCGCAGCACTTCAGCGAAACCTACCGCTCGGCGGTGGAATTCAACGGCGAGCGGGCGCTGTCGGTCAGCTCCGGCGCGCTGCCGAAGCTGGCGTTGCTGTACCGCTTCAGCGACAACCTGGAAGCCTTCGCCAGCGCTTCGAAGAACTTCAGCGCGCTGCCCGACAGCGTGTTCGAAGGCACCGCCGCCGTCGATGCGAAGAACGGCATCCAGCCCGAGACGGCGACCAACATCGACGGCGGCGTGCGCTGGACGCACGGCGCCGACGGCGTCTCGCTGCAGATCTATTCGATCGACTACCGCAACCGCATCTCGATCCAGAACGGCAACCCGAACGGCGACATCTTCTCGCGCGACGCGACGACCTCGTTCCTGAACCAGGGCGGCATCAAGTCGAAGGGCCTGGAAGTGACCGGGCGCACCGAACAAGGCCCGATCACGCTGTACGCCAACTACGCCTTCAACAGCGCGCGCTACGTGGAAGACACGCCCGCCGAAGGCATCCGCGCCGGCGACCCGGTGCTGGGCACGCCGCGGCAAAGCGCCTTCGCCGAAGTCGGCTTCAAGCCCAGCGATGCCGTGCGCCTGACCGCCAACGCCAAGTACGTGGGCCGCTCGGCCGGCACCTACCACGAGGTGACGAACACGCTCGGCAACGGCGGCCCGTCAACCTACGAGCGCGAGTACATGCCGGCCTACACGCTGGTCGGCGTGTCGGGTAGCTGGAAACTGCCGCGCGCGTGGATCGGCGCCGCCAAGAGTGCCGAAGTGGCGTTCAACGTCGACAACCTGTTCAACAAGCGCTACCTCGGCGGCGTCGGCGCCGAGCTGACGACGTCGAACCCGCTGACCAGCGGCCGCTACTTCCTCGGCGGCCCGCGCACCTTCTTCCTGACCTTGCGGGGCGAAATCTGAAGACCACGCTCGCCGGCTGGCTGGCGGCAGGGGCGCTGCTTGCCGGCGTCGCCGGCTGTGCCACGCCGAGCGATCCCGCCTGCCGGGCCTCGCGTGCACCCGCCAGCATCGGCCGCCTGGTGCCGCTGGGCAGCGCCGTCGTGGCGCGCACGGCCGGCACGGCGAGCGAACACTTCGGCGGCATTTCGGGCATGGACTTCGACGCCGCCGCCCAGCGCTGGTACCTGATCAGCGACGACCGCTCGCAGCGCGCACCGGCGCGCTTCTACGTGGCGCGCATCGAGCTCGGCGCCGCCGGCATCTCGCAGATCGACGTGCAGGCCGGCGTGGCGCTGCAGCTGCGTCCCGGCGAGATCCCCGACCCCGAAGCGCTGCGTCTGGATCCGTGCAGCGACCGCATCGCCTGGGCCAGCGAAGGCGCGCCGGGCCAGACCCCTTCGGTGCGCCTGGCCACGCGTGACGGCCGCCATGTGGCCGAGCTGCCGTTGCCGCCGAACCTGCAACAAAGACCGGACGCCGGCCCGCGCGACAACCTGTCCTTCGAAGGCCTGGCCTACACGCCCGATGGCCAGGTGCTGTGGCTGGCGATGGAAGCGCCGCTGATCGAAGACGGCCCCGTGCCCACGGCCACCCAGGGCGGCTGGGCCCGCCTGACGCGGCTGCCGCGCGACGGCGGCGCGGCGCAGCAGTTTGCCTACCCGCTGGACGCCATCCCACTGCCGGCCAGCGGCGGCCGCCGACGCGCCGACAACGGCATCAGCGAGATCCTCGCGCTCGATGCGCAGACGCTGCTGGTGGTGGAGCGCAGCGGGCGCGAGGTGGCCGATGGCCGCTTCGAGTTCGACATCCGTTTGTACGAAGCGCGCCTGGCCGGTGCCACCGACGTGGCCGCCATCGCGTCGCTGGCGCACGCCGGTTTCGTGGGCGCCAGCAAGCGCCTGCTGCTCGAATTGTCGCGTGCCGGCCTCGGCCGCATCGACAACATCGAAGCCGCCGCGTGGGGCCCGCGCCTGCGCGACGGCCGTGCCACGCTGCTGCTGGCGTCGGACGACAACTTCGCGCCGGGCCAGGTCAACCAGTTCCTGCTCTTCGCGGTGGAGCCATGACGCGCCGGCTGCTCGGGCTCGCAACGCTGGCCTTCGCATCGGCGCTGGCCGCCTGCAGCAGCCCGCCGCCGCAACACCTGACGGTGCTGCACACCAACGACCACCACGGCCGCTTCTGGCGCAATGCCCAGGGCGAAGCCGGGCTGGCCGCGCGCAAGACGCTGGTCGACGCCGTGCGCGCGGAGGTGCGGGCGCAAGGTGGCCAGGTGCTGCTGCTGGATGCCGGCGACGTCAACACCGGCGTGCCCGAGTCCGATCTGCAGGAAGCCGAGCCCGACTTCCGCGGCATGTCGCTGCTGGGCTACGACGCCATGGCGGTGGGCAACCACGAGTTCGACCGCGGCCAGCCCACGCAGCAGCGCCAGCGCAGCGAGTGGTCCAGCTTCGCCTGGCTGTCGGCCAACGTGCAGCGCGACGGCACGCCGGTGTTCGAGCCCTACCGCATCTTCCAGCTCGGCGCCTTGCGCGTGGCGGTGCTCGGCCTGACCACCGAAGACACGGCGAAGATGGACACCGCACGGCGCTACCCGGGCCTGCAGTTCGAGCCGGCCATCACCGCCGCGCAGCGCCTGGTACCGCAGCTGCGGCCGCAGGCCGACGTGCTGATCGCGTTGAGCCACCTCGGCCACTACGTCGACGGCCGCCATGGCGTCAGCGCGCCGGGCGACGTGGAACTGGCGCGCGCCGTGCCCGGCATCGACGTGGTCGTGGGCGGGCACAGCCACAGCCTGGTCTGCATGGTGCAAGAGAACGTGCGCCACGAGACCTACGAACCCGGCGGCCCCTGTGCCCCTGACCGCCAGAACGGCGCCTGGATCGTGCAGGCCGGCGACCGCGGCCGCTTCGTCGGCCGTGCCGACTTCGAATGGCGCGACGGCCGCCTGAGCCTGCAACGCTACCGCCTGTTGCCGGTCAACCTTCCCGTCAACCGGCAGGCCGACCCATCCCTGCCCGAAGACCCGCAAGCGCTGCAGTTGCTGGCGCCGTTCCAGCAGCGCGGCGATGCCGGCTTGAGGGCCCCGATCGGCCGCGTGATCGGCCACCTGGACGGCGAGCGCGCCAGCGTGCGCCAGCGCCGCACGGCGCTGGGCAGCTTCATCAGCGCCGCCATGCAGGACAAGGCCGGCGCCGACCTGGCACTCATCAGCAGCGGCGGCATCCGCGCATCGCTGCCCGAAGGCGAGATCAGCCAGCGCGACCTGCTGACCGTGCTGCCCTTCGGCAACCGGCTGGTGGTGGTCACGCTCAGCGGCCGCGAGCTCGCCGACTACGTGCTGGCGCTGGCCCGCATGACGCCGGGCTCCGGTGCCTTTGCGCAGTACAGCGGCCTGGCCTTCGTCTTCGACGGCAGCGCCGTGCGAGACATCCGCATCGGCGGCCAGCCGCTGGCCCCGGAGCGCCGCTACCGCATGGCCTTGCCCAGCTTCGTCGCCGCCGGCGGCGACGGTTACCCCGATCTGCGCGCTCACCCGGGTTACGTCGATACGGGCTTCGTCGACGTGGCCGTGCTGCGCGACTTCATCGCCGCGCGCGGCGGCAGCGTCGCGGCTGCAGACTTCGCGCCATGACGATGCGCACCGTGCTGCAACGCACTGCCGCCGTGCTGGCCCTGCTGGCGGCGCTGCTGCTGTTCGCGTGGACCGGCCGCAGCACCTCAGTCGGAAGCGCGGCCGGCCGCGCCGGCGGCCCGCCGCGCGTGGCGCTGTTCGTCAACGGCACGCTCGGCGACAAGAGCTTCTACGACGCCGCCGCCCGCGGCCTGGCGCGCGCGGCGGCCACGGGCGGCGTGCGCGCGCGTGTCATCGAAGGCGGCAACGATCCCACGCGCTGGGAAGCCGCGCTCACCGACCTGGTCGATAGCGGCGATTTCGACGCCGTCGTCACCGGCACCTTCACGATGGTCGGCCTGGTCGAGAAGCTGGCCGCGGCCTACCCGGCGGCGCGCTTCATCGTCTTCGACGCCAGCGTCGACTTCGCCCGTTGCCGCTGCCGCAACGTGCATGCGATGCGCTTCCGTCAGGCCGAAGCCGCCTACCTGGCGGGCCATCTGGCGGCCCGCCTGGCGGGCGTTGACGCGCCCACGGTCGGTGCCATCGGCGGCGTGCAGATCCCCGTCATCGACGACTTCCTGCTCGGCTACAGCGCCGGCGCGCAGGCCGCGCGGCCGGGCCTGCGCGTGCTGCGCCAGTACGCCAATTCGTTCAGCGACCCGGCAACCGCCAAGGAGATCGCCAAGGCCATGTACGGCCAGGGCGCTGCTGTCGTCTTCCAGGTCGCCGGCGGCTCGGGCCAGGGCGTCATCGAAGCCGCTGCCGAAGCCGGGCGCTGGGTCATCGGTGTCGATTCCGACCAGTACCTGCTGTACAAGGATTCGCACCCCGAGCGCGCGGCGAGGATCGTCAGCTCGGTGATGAAGAACGTCGACGTCGCAATCGAACGGGCGCTCGGCGAGCTGGCCGCCGGCAGCCTGCGCTGGGGCGACAACGTCTCGCTCGGCTTGGCCGAAGGCGGCGTCGGCCTGGCCACCGGCGCGCCGGGCTGGCTGGCCTTGCCGCCGGTGGTGGTCGACGAACTGCAGGCGCTGCAGGCCGGCATCGTGGCCGGCCGCGTGGCCGTGCCCAGCACGCTGGCGCGCTAGAGCCATGCACGTCGACATCCAATCCTTGAGCAAGCGCTACGCCAACGGCGTGCTCGCCTGCGACGCCGTTTCGCTGCAGCTGCAGCCCGGCGAAGTGCACGCCATCCTGGGCGAAAACGGCGCAGGCAAGAGCAGCTTGATGAAGATGCTCTACGGCCTGGTCGAACCCGACAGCGGCAGCATCGTCGTGCAAGGCCAGCCGCGACGTTTCGACTCGCCGCTGGACGCCATGGCCGCCGGCATCGGCCTCGTGCCGCAGCACCTGCAGCTGCTGCCGTCGCTGACGGTGGCCGAGAACCTGGTGCTCGGCGCCGAGCCGGTGCGCGGCCCGCTGTTCGACGCCCGCCGCGCCCGCGCCGCGGCGTCGCAGGCGGCCGCGGCGCACGGCCTGGCGATCGATGTCGACGCGGCGGTCGGGACGCTGTCGGCCGGCCAGCAGCAGCGCGTGGCCATCCTCAAGGCCTTGCACCGCGGCGCCCGGCTGCTGCTGCTGGACGAGCCGACCGCGCTGCTGGCCCCGGCCGAAGCCGAAGCCCTGTTCGAACACCTGCGCACGCTGGTGGCCGGCGGCGCCAGCGTCGTGCTCATCAGCCACAAGATGGCCGAGGTGCAGCAGGCGGCCGACCGCTACACCGTGCTGCGCGCCGGCCGCGTGGTCGGCGGCGGCCGCGCGGCGGGGCTTTCGGCCGAACACCTGGCGACGCTGATGATGGGCCGGCCGCTGGCGCCGCTGCGCAGCACGCGCGTGGACGCCCGCGGCCGGCCGCCGCTGCTGGCCGTGCGCGAACTGACCTTGCTGCGCCCCGGCGCGCGGCCCGACCTGGCCGCGCTGTCGCTGGACGTGGCGGGCGGCGAGATCCTCGGCATCGCCGGTGTCGAAGGCAACGGCCAGCAGCCGCTGGCCGAGGTGCTGGGCGGGCTGCGCGAAGCGTCGTCCGGCAGCCTGCAGCTGGCCGGCCGCACGCTCGCCGGGCTGTCCGTGCGCCAGCGCCGGCAGGCGGGGCTGGGCAGCGTCAGCGAAGACCGGCTGCACGACGGCATCGCGCCGGCGCTGTCGGTGGCCGAGAACGCGGTCGCGCTCGACTACAACCGGCCGCCGCAGTCGCGCCGCGGCGTGCTCGACGTGGCACACATCGCCCGCCGCGCGCGCGACTGGGTGGCGCGCTACGGCGTCGTCTGCCGCGACGAGCGGCAGGCCACCGGCGCCTTGAGCGGCGGCAACATGCAGAAGGTGGTGCTGGCGCGTGAACTCGAAGCCGCGCCGCGCTGCCTGGTGGCCAGCCAGCCGACACGCGGTGTTGACATCGGCGCCGCGCGGGCGCTGCGCGCCGAGCTGCTGGCCCTGCGCGACCGCGGCGCGGCGGTGCTGCTGTTCAGCGCCGACCTCGACGAGCTGCTGGCGCTGGCCGACCGCATCGCGGTACTTTTCGAAGGCCGCATCGTCGGCCACTTCGCCGCCGACAGCGTGGCGCCGCGCATGCTCGGCCGGTACATGACCGGCAGCTTGCAGGACAGGCTGGCGCAGGCCCGGCTTGACGCCCCATTCACCGCGCCCTTCACCGCGATGGAGGCCCCATGAACGGCCCGATGACCCGCGCGCTGCTGGCCGTGGGCCTGGCGCTGGCCGTGGCCTTCGCGCTGATGTGCGCCATCAGCGCCGAGCCGGTGCAGGCGCTGCGCCAGCTGCTGACCGGCGCCTTGCCCGAGCCGCACTGGTCAGCCGACACCGGCTGGACGCTGCGCCGCCTGACGCGCTTCGGCGCGGTGATCGAAAAGACGATCACGCTGACGCTGCTGGGCCTGGCGGTGATGTTCGGCTTTCGCGCGCGGCAGTTCTCCATCGGCGCCGACGGCCAGTTCTTCCTGTCCGCGCTGGCGGCAGTGGCGGTGAGCGTTTGGCTGCCGCCGCTGGGCGGGCTGGAGCTGCTGCTGGCCGGCGCGGCGGCGGTGGCCGTGGGCTTTGTCTGGGGCTTGTTGCCGGGGCTGCTGAAGGCCGAGTTCGACGCCAACGAGATCGTCACCACGCTGATGCTGAACGTGGTCGCGGTGCAGGCCTTCCGCTACATCGTCACGCACGGTTTCAACGACCCGGCGGCCGGCTTCCTGGTCACGCCCACGGTGCCGGCCGGGGCCACGCTGGCGGCAATCGTGCCGCGCACGCAGATCAGCGCCTTCGTGCTGGCCGTGCCGCTGGCCACGCTGGCGGCGGCCTGGCTGCTGCGACGCACGACGCTGGGCTACGAGATCCGCGTCGTCGGCGACGCGCCGGCCTTCGCGCGCCAGGCCGGCTTGCCGGTGAAGCGCGCGGTGGCCTTGTCGATGGCGCTGGGTGGCGCTTTCGCCGGGCTGGCCGGGCTGCATGCGTCGAACGCGCTGCTGCACCGGCTGCCGGCGGACCTGCAGCCCGGCATCGGCTTCGAAGGCCTGGTGGTGGCGCTGCTGGCGCGCAACCAGCCGGCCGCCGTGCCGGTGGCGGCGCTGCTTTACGCCTTTCTCGAAGCCGGCGCGCAGGCCATGGAGCGCAGCACCGACGTGTCGCGCGAAATGGTGCTGGTGATCCAGGCGCTGATCGTGCTGTTCGTCGTGGCCGAGCGGCTGTGGCCGGCGGGCTGGGTCCGGCGCAAGGCGGCGATATGAACCTCGACACGGCTCTGTGGACCGCCGCGCTGTTCGCGGCGCTGCTGCGCGCCACCGCGCCGGTGCTGCTGGCGGCACTGGGTGGCCTGGTGTCGGAACGCGCCGGTGTCGTCAACGTCGCACTCGAAGGCCTGATGCTGATCGCCGCCTTTTTCGGCGTCATGGGTTCGGCCTGGGCCGCCGCGGCATGGCCGGGCGTGCCGGTGGTCTGGCAGGCGGCGGCCGGTGCCGGGCTGGGGCTGCTCGCGGCGGTGGCGCTGGCGCTGCTGCTGGGCTTCTTCCACCTTGAACTGGGCGCCGACCTCATCGTCACCGGCATCGGCATCAACATGCTCGCGGCCGGGCTCAGCGTGTTCCTGATGGTGCTGTGGACGGGCGACAAAGGCAGCACGGCGCACCTGGCCAGCCTGGCCTTGCCGAGCCTGCCATTGCCTGGGCTGGATGGATGGCCGCTACTCGCCGCCTTCGCCAACGGCGACAGCGGCCGCGGCCACCACGTGCTGGTGTGGCTGGCGCTGCTGGCCGTGCCGGCGGTCTACGGGCTGCTGCAGCGCACGCGGCTGGGCCTGCGGCTGCGGGCGGTGGGTGAAGACGCCGAGGCTGCGGCCGCTGCGGGCCTGTCCGTCAAGCGCCTGCAATACACGGCGCTGGCCTGCAGCGGCTTGCTTGCCGGGCTGGGCGGGCTGTACCTGAGCATGGGCTACCTGGTGCTGTTCCAGGCCGACATGACGGCCGGCCGCGGCTTTCTCGCACTGGCCGCCGTCTTCCTGGGCGCGCGGCGGCCGCTAGGCACCGCCGCGGCGGCGCTGCTGTTCGGCGCCGCCGCGGTGCTGGCCGCGCAGCTCGGCGCGCGTGCGCTGCCGAGCCAGCTGGTCTACATGCTGCCGCCGCTGGTGACGCTGCTGGCGCTGGTGGCTTTCAAACTGCAGGCCCGCGCGCGCCGGCGCCGCCGCGCCGCTGCCGCGCTGGCGGCCTGGCGCACCACCTCAACAACGAACTCCGCATGACCATCGACCTGCAAGACCGCATCCTCGGCGCACTCTGCCTGGCCGGCATCGGCGACGCGCTCGGCGCGCCCACCGAACAGTGGACCATCGACGAGATCCGGGCCGCCCACGGCGGCCTGGTGAACGGCTTCATCGAGCCGCCGCCCGACACCTTCGCCGGTGCCAACGGCGGCCGCCGCGCCGAGGTCACCGACGACGCCAGCCAGATGTACTACCTTGCCCGCGCCATCGCGCAAGGCCGGGGCCGGCTCGACCACGAGAGCTGGCTGCGCTGCCTGCTCGACTGGGCCGACCACTCGCCGAAGGCCAGCTTCATGGGCCCCAGCACCGCGGCCATCGTGCAGGCGCTGCGCGAAGGGCGCGACCTGTCGCGCGTGGGCACCATCGGCAACAGCCCGCGCAAGCTGACGACGATGGGCAACACCAACGGCGCGGCGATGCGCGTGGCGCCCTGCGGCCTGGTGCACCCGGGCGACGTGGACGCGGCCTGCCGGCTGGCCTTCGTCACCTGCCTGCCTTCGCACGACACCGACGTGGCCATCGCCTCGGCCTGCTGCATCGCCGCCGGTGCGGCGCAGGCGCTGGTCAGCGAGCGTATCGACGACGTCGTCGCCGCCTGCATCGAAGGCGCGGCGATCGGCGAACGCATCGGCCGCGAGCGCGCGCGCAGCGTCGCCGGGCCGCACATGAGCACGCGGCTCGAGATGGCGCTGGAGATCGCGCGGACGTGCAGCGACGACCTCGTCTTCCTGCGCCGCATGGAGGCTGCGGTCGGCAACTCGGTGCTGGCCGCCGAGTCGGTGCCGGCCGCCGTGGGCGTGCTGGCCTACGCGCGGGGCGATGCGCGGCGCACGGTGTCGCTGGCCGCCAGCATCGGCAACGACACCGACACCATCGCCACCATGGCCGGCGCGCTGTGCGGCGCGCTGGTCGGCATGCGCCCGTTGCCGGCCGACTGGCTGCACGAATTCCGCGAGGTCAACGACCCCGTCTACGACCTGGCAACGCTGGCCGCTGGGCTGGCGCGCGGGCAGGCTTGACAGCCGTGGCGCGCGAACGCCGCTTCGACCTGCTGGCCATCGGCGACCCCTGCGCCGATGTGCTCGTCGCCACCACGCGGATGCCGGTCTGGGACGACAAGACCGTGGGCAGCGCGCTCGGCGTGCTGGCCGGCGGAACGGAGGCCAACGTGGCCTGCGCGGCAGCGCGGCTGGGGCTGCGCGTCGCGGCGTTCGGCCGCGTCGGCGGCGACGCCCACGCGGCGCTGCTGCGCGACGACTTCGTGCGCCACGGCGTGCAGGTCGAACACCTGCTGGCTTGTCCCGACGGCCAGTCGGCGATGGCGTTGGTGTTCATCTCGCCGCACGGCGAGCGCGCCGTGGTCTGGGTGCCGGCCAGCGGCCCGGCACCCGAGCGCACGGCCGAACTCGAAGCCGCGCTGCGCGAGAGCCGCATCGCCTACACCATGCCGTACCAGATGGCGCCGCTGCGCACGCTGGCCGCGGCGGCGCAGCGCTGCGGCACGCAGCTGGCCATCGACATCGAACGCGAGACGGTGCTGCAGGCCGGCGGCTTGGCCGGCTTGCTGGCGCACGCCGACATCGCCTTCATGAACGAGACCGGTTTCAGCGCCGCCTTCGGCACGGCGCCCAGCCGCGACGCCGTGGCCGCGCTGTGCCAGGCCGGCCGCGCCCACACCGTGGTCGTCACGCTCGGCGCGCGCGGCGCGCTGGCGGCCGACCGCCACGGCAGCGCCGAACAAGCAGCCTACCCGGCCCAGTTGGTGGATGCCACCGGCGCCGGCGACAGCTTCAACGCCGCTTTCCTCTGCGCGCAACTGCGCGGCCACACGCTGCAGCAGCGGCTGGCCGTCGCCTGCGCCGCCGCCAGCCGCACGGTGGCTGCAGTGGGCGCGCGCGGCGCGCTGGCCCAACCGGCGTTCATCCAAACTCTGACCCCGCCAACGTGAAGATCATCATCGACTGCGATCCGGGCATCGACGACGCCCTGGCCTTGCTGCTGGCCGCGGCCAGCCCCGAGCTGCAACTGCTGGCCGTGACCTGCGTTGCCGGCAACCGGCCGGTGGACACCACCACGGCCAACGCCCGCCGCGTGCTCGACCTGGCGGGTGCCTGGCGCGTGCCGGTCTACCGCGGCAGCGGCCGGCCGCTGGCCCACCCCGAGCCGCGCTGCAATGAGGTGCATGGCCTGGACGGCCTGGGCGGCATCGCGCTGCCGCCGGCGCGTTCGAGCATCGAGCGGCATGCCGTGGACTGCCTGTTCGACACCTTGTCGCGTTGCCCGCCCGGCACGGTCACCATCGTCGCCATCGGCCCGCTCACCAACCTGGCGCTGGCCGAGCTGCGCCACCCGGGCCTGCTGCGCCGGGCGGCATGCCTGGCCATCATGGGCGGGGCCGCCTACTGCGCCGGCAATGTGAGCCCGCATGCCGAGTTCAACTTCTACGCCGACGCGCTGGCCGCCCACGTGGTGCTGGGCGCCGGCGCGCGCGTGCAGCTGTTCGGGCTGGACGTCACCAGCCAGGCCGTGATGGACCCGGCCTGGGTGCGTTCACTGGCCGCGCTGCCGGGCGCCGCGGCGCGGGCTGCGCACGAGATGCTGCAGGCCTATGCGGCCGCCGACCCGCTGCTGCACGACGCCTGCCCGGTGGCCTGGCTGATCGAACCCCGGCTGTTCGAATCGCGGCCGCACGTGGCCGCCGTGGAGTGGCGCGATGCGATCACCGAAGGCCAGCTCCGGGCCACGCCGACGGACGACGCCGCGCAGGCCAACATCGAACTCGTGACCCAGGTCGACAACGCGCGCTTGCTGGCGCTGGTGCGCGAAAGGCTGGCCCGGCTGGCTTGACGGACAATCCGTCTCCATGATCCAGCAACGCACGATCAAGTCGCTGACGCGCTCGGTAGGCGTCGGCGTGCACAGCGGCCAGAAGGTCGAACTGACGCTGCGGCCGGCGCCGCCGGACACCGGCATCGTCTTCCGCCGCGTCGACCTGCCGGCGCCGGTGGACATCCTGGTGGCGCCGAATGCCGTCAGCGACACGCGCATGGCCACCACCATCAGCCCCGGCGGTGACCCCGGTGCGCCGAAGGTGCAGACCATCGAGCACCTGCTGTCGGCCTGCGCCGGCCTTGGGCTGGACAACCTGTTCATCGACATCACGGCCGAGGAAGTGCCCATCCTCGACGGCAGCGCGGCGAGCTTCGTCTTCCTGCTGCAAAGCGCCGGCATCGAGCTGCAGAACGCGCCCAAGCGCTTCCTGCGCGTGAAGAAGGCGGTGGAGCTGCGTGAAGGCGAGGGCGCGACGCTGAAGTGGGCGCGGCTGGAGCCCTACCACGGCTACAAGCTCAGCTTCGAGATCGAGTTCAACCACCCGGCGCTGGACGCCACCGGCCAGCGCGTCGAGTTCGATTTCGGCAGCGGCCAGTACAAGCGCGACATCGCCCGCGCCCGCACCTTCGGCTTCACGAAAGACGTGGAGATGATGCGTGCGCGCGGCCTGGGCCTGGGCGGCAACATGGACAACGTCATCGTCATCGACGACTACCGCGTGCTGAACACCGACGGGCTGCGCTACGACGACGAGTTCGTCAAGCACAAGATCCTCGACGCCATCGGCGACATGCAGGTGCTCGGCCGGCCGCTGCTGGCCAGCTACACCGCCTTCAAGGGCGGCCATGCGCTGAACAACCGGCTGCTGCGCAAGCTGCTGGCCGATGCGTCGGCCTACGAGGTGGTCACGTTCGAGCGCGAAACCGACGCGCCGAAAGGCTTCGCCGAACTCGCGCCGGCCTGGTGATGCTGGCCTTCCGCCTGGTCTTCGGCCTGCTGCTCGTCAGCGGCGTGCTGTGCTTCGCGATGTACATCGGCACGCGCCAGCTGGCCTGGCGCCGGCGTGGCGTGATCATCGTCAAGTGGACGCTGCTGGCCGCCTTCGCCTTCTTCGCCGTTTTGATTCTCGAGCGCCTGGCTTTGCTGCTGTAACGCTGCGCGCCGGCGCAAACGAGAATTGTTGCCGGCCGCTGGCGGTCAAGTTTGTCTATGGCATGGCCGAAATGCCGGTCATGCCAATCACAAAAAACATCAGCCCGACGGGCTCGGTGCTGCGGCGCCTGGGGGGCTGGCAGAGTACGGCCATCGGCCTGGCCGGCGGTCTGACCACCGGTTTCATGGCCGGCTGGGGCCTCGGCGCTGCGCTGGCCGCCACCGGTCTGACGCTGGCGGGCGCCTGGGTCGACCGCCGGCGCAGCCGCGAGCAGGCCGTGGCGCTGGGTGCGACCGCCGCGTTCGTGGCCGGCACCGACCAGGTCGGGCGCGACGTGCTGCCGCTGTGGAGCGCGCACATCGAACAGTCGCGCGCGCAGATGGAAGACGCCGTGGCCGCGCTGAGCCAGCGCTTCGGCGGCATCGTCGAGCGGCTGGACCAGGCGCTGAAGGCGTCGGTGCAGGGCGGCGACCAGGGCTTGAACGGCGTCTTCGAGCGCAGCCGCGGCGAGCTGCACAGCGTACTCGAATCGCTGCGCGCCGCAATGGCCAGCAACGGCACGATGCACGCCGAGGTGCAGAGCCTGGGCCGCTTCGTCGACGAACTGCAGCAGATGGCCGCCGAGGTTGCGAACATCGCGGCGCAGACCAACCTGCTGGCCATCAATGCCGCCATCGAGGCCGCGCACGCCGGCGACAACGGCCGCGGCTTCGCGGTGCTGGCGCAAGAGGTGCGCAAGCTGTCGGCGATGTCGGGCGAGACCGGCAAGCGCATGGCCGACAAGGTCGGCGTCATCGGCGCGGCCATCGTCGCGGCGCGGCTCAGCGCCGAGAGCTCGGCGCAGCGCGAAGCCGCGTCGGCGGTTGCGTCCGAGGCCGCGATCAACGGCGTGCTGGACCAGTTCCACGGCGTGACGCAGGCGCTCGAGGCCTCGGCCGACATGCTCAAGCGCGAAAGCGTCGGCATCCAGTCCGAGATCGTCGAGTCGCTGGTGCAGTTGCAGTTCCAGGACCGCGTCAGCCAGCGCATGACCCACGTGCGCAACAACATCGAGCGCCTGCCGGCGCTGCTGGCCGACAGCCGCGAGCACTTCGAAAGCGCCGGTGCGCTGAAGGTCGTGGACGTGGCCGCGCTGCTGCGTGAGCTGGAAAGCAGCTACGCGATGGCCGACGAGCGCAGCACGCACGGCCGTGGCGCCGCCGCGTCCACCGCCGCCGCGCCGGCGAGCGAAGAAGTCACCTTCTTCTGACTTTTCTGACAACTCGGGGAGCCCCATGGCCAAGACCATCATGATCGTCGACGACTCCGCTTCGCTGCGGCAGGTGGTCGGCATTTCGCTGCGCAGTGCCGGCTACGACGTGATCGAAGGCTGCGACGGCGTCGACGCGCTGAAGAAGCTCACCGGTCAGAAGGTGCACCTGATCATCAGCGACGTGAACATGCCGAACATGGACGGCATCAGCCTGGTCAAGGCGGTGAAGGAGCTGCCGGCCTACCGCTTCACGCCCATCGTCATGCTGACCACGGAGTCGCAGGAAGGCAAGAAGAAGGAAGGCCAGGCCGCGGGTGCGAAGGCCTGGATGCTGAAGCCCTTCAACCCGCCGCAGCTGTTGTCGGTGGTGCAGAAGCTGGTACTGGCCTGAGGTCACGACCATGCAGATCGAAGGCGAACTGACGATCTACCGCGCCGCCGAGCTGCGCAGCAGCCTGCAAGCTGCGCTGGCCGGCCTGGCCGAAGGTGCCGAGCTCGAACTCGATCTCGCCGGCGTCACTGAAATGGACAGCGCCGGCGTGCAGCTGCTGATGGCGGCGCAGAAGTCGGCGCACGCGGCGCAGCGCGGCCTGCGCCTGGTGGGCCTTAGCGCCGCGGTGCTCGAGGTCTTCGAAACCCTGGACCTGGCGGCGCACTTCGGCGCCGCTTCATCCACGCAGGCGGCAGCATGAACCTCGACGAAGCCCTGCAGACCTTCATCGCCGAAGGCCGCGAACTGCTCGAAGACATGGAAGCCGCGCTGCTGCGCGTGGCCGACGAGGACGACCCGGTCGAGAGCATCAACGCGATCTTCCGCGCCGCGCACACCATCAAGGGTTCGGCCGGCTTGTTCGGCCTGGACGGCGTGGTCGGCTTCACGCACGTGGTGGAGAGCGTGCTCGATGAAGTGCGCGATGGCGCCATCGCCTTGGGCGAGCCGCTGATCCAGTTGCTGCTGGGCTGCTGCGATCACATCGGCACGCTGATCGATGCCGTCGACGCCGGCCAGCAGGCGCTGGACGCGCCGGCCGAGCAGGGCGGTGCCGCGCTGCTGGCGCGGCTGCAGCAGTACCTGGCGCCGCCGGCCGAAGCCGCGTCGACGGCGGTGGTGGTGGCCCAGCCCGCTGCCAGCGCAGCCGCGGCAGGCGGCGCCGAACACTGGCACCTGTCGCTGCGCTTCGGCGAGAGCGTGCTGAAGAACGGCATGGACCCGCTGTCCTTCATCCGCTACCTGGGCACGCTGGGCAGCATCGAGCGCATCGTGACCTTGCACGACGCCGTGCCGGCGCTGGATGCGCTGGACGCCGAAGGCTGCTGCCTCGGCTTCGAGATCGCGTTCAAGAGCACGGCCGACAAGGCGACGATCGAGAACGTGTTCGAGTTCGTCATCGACGACTGCGCGCTGCGCATCGTGCCGCCGCACAGCCGTGTCACCGAATACCTGGCACTGATCGAAGAGCTGCCCGAAGAGCCGCCGCGGCTGGGCCAGATCCTGGTGCGCTGCGGCAGCATCACCGCGCACGAGCTCGAAGCCGCGCTGCAGGCGCAGGCCCGCGCCGAAACGCCGCAGCCGCCGATCGGCAGCATCCTGGCCGGCCAGGGCGTGGTGGCGCCGCAGGTGGTCGAAGCCGCGCTGGCCAAGCAGAAGCGGGTCTTGGACAGCAAGACGCAGGACGCGCAGTCGGTGCGCGTCGACGCCGACAAGCTGGACCGGCTGATCAACCTCGTCGGCGAACTCATCATCGCCGCGGCCGGCGCGAACCTGATCGCGCGCCGCGTCCGCAATGTCGAGCTGCAGGAGGCGAACTCGACGCTGTCGGATCTGGTCGAAGAGGTGCGCGACAGCGCGCTGCAGCTGCGCATGGTGAAGATCGGTGCCACCTTCAGCCGCTTCAAGCGCGTGGTGCACGACGTGGCCCGTGAACTCGGCAAGGACATCGATCTGAAGGTCAGCGGCGAAGACACCGAACTCGACAAGACCGTGGTCGAGAAGATCGGCGACCCGCTGATGCACCTGGTGCGCAACGCCATCGACCACGGCATCGGCTCGCCCGAACAACGCATGGCGCGCGGCAAGGCGCCGCACGGCACGCTGTCGCTGAACGCGTACCACGACTCCGGCAGCATCGTCATCGAGGTCAGCGACGACGGCGCCGGCCTGAACCGCGAGAAGATCCTGGCCAAGGCCATCGAGCGCGGCCTGGTCGAGGCCGGCAAGGCCCTGAGCGACGCCGAGATCTACAGCCTGATCTTCGAGCCCGGCTTCTCCACCGCCGCGCAGGTGACCAACCTGTCCGGCCGCGGCGTCGGCATGGACGTGGTCAAGCGCAACATCACCGCGCTGCGCGGCAGCGTGGCCATCGCCAGCGAGCCGTGGCGCGGCACGACCGTCACCGTGCGGCTGCCGCTGACGCTGGCCATCATCAACGGCTTCCAGGTCGGCGTCGGCAAGTCGGTGTTCGTGGTGCCGCTGGACATGGTCGACGAGTGCATCGAATTTTCGGCCGAACCGGGTGCGGACTACACCGACCTGCGCGGCCAGGTGCTGCCGTTCATCCGGCTGCGCCAGCTCTTCGAAGTGCCGGGTGCACCGGCCGCGCGCCAGAACATCGTCGTCGTCAAGCACGCGGGGCAGAAGTTCGGCCTCGTCGTCGACACGCTGATGGGCGAGGCGCAGACCGTCATCAAGCCGCTGTCCAAGCTGTTCGCCCAGGTCAAGGGCATCAGCGGCTCCAGCATCCTGGGCAGTGGTGACGTGGCGCTGATCCTCGATGTGCCGGCGCTGCTGCAGCGCGCCGAGGTCCCCCACGACGTTTCTGCAGCAGCCGAGCGGCTTGCGGTCGGCGTTTGATACCCGATCGTCAACAAGGAAGAACGATGCTCAAGAACATGAAACTCGCGACGCGGCTGTTCGGCTCGTTCGTTATCGTGCTGGCCTTGATGGTCGGCCTCGGTGTCTACGCGATCAGCCAGCTCGCCACTGTGAACGGCTCGACGGTGGATCTGGCAACCAACTGGATGCCCAGCGTCCGCGTGCTGATGTCCATGAAGGCGGACACCAACCGCCTGCGCATGCTCGAGTTCCGCATGATCGTCGAGACCGACAAGGCCGGCACGGATGAGGCCGCGAAGCTGCTCGAAGAGACGCGCGTCGAGCTGGCCAAGAGCAACGAGGAGTACGTGAAGCTGATCAGTTCGCCGGAAGAGCGCCAGCTCTACGAGGGCTTCAAGGCCGAATACGACCGGTTCTTCGTGGAGCACCAGAAGATCGTCGCGTTGGCGAGCGCGAACCAGGACGCCGAGGCCTTGAAGGTGGCCTCCGGCGACGCGAGAAGGCTCTATGACGGCATGCGTGCCAAGCTGGACAAGCTGGCCGGTCTGAACGTCGACGGCGGCAACCAGGCCGCCGCCACGGCTGCCGTCACCTACGCCAGCGCCCGCCTTTGGGTGATCGGCGCCCTGGTCGCCTGCGGCGTGCTGGCGCTCGGCATGGCGCTGCTCATCACGCGGTCGCTGACGCGCCAGCTCGGCGGCGAACCGGCCTACGTGGCCGAGATCGCGGTGCGGGTTTCCGAAGGCGACCTGACCGTCGCCGTCCAAACGCAGCCCAAGGACACCGGCAGCGTGCTGTACGCGATGAAGACGATGGTCGACAAGCTGTCGCTGGTAGTTGCCGACGTGAACAGCGGCGCCGAAGCACTGGCCGGTGCGTCCGAAGAGGTCAGCGCGACGGCGCAGTCCTTGTCGCAGGCGTCCAGCGAACAGGCCGCGGGCGTCGAAGAGACCAGCGCGTCGATGGAGCAGATGACGGCGTCGATCTCGCAGAACACCGAGAACGCCAAGGTGACGGATGGCATCGCGACGAAGGCCGCCGGCGAAGCCGCCGAAGGCGGCGAGGCGGTGCGCTCCACCGTCGCGGCGATGAAGCAGATCGCGCAGAAGATCGGCATCATCGACGACATCGCCTACCAGACCAATCTGCTGGCGCTGAACGCGGCCATCGAAGCGGCGCGCGCCGGCGAACACGGCAAGGGCTTTGCCGTGGTGGCCGCCGAAGTGCGCAAGCTGGCCGAACGCAGCCAGATCGCGGCGCAGGAGATCGGCACCGTGGCCAGTTCCAGCGTCGAACTCGCCGAGAAGGCGGGGCGGCTACTCGACCAGATGGTGCCGAACATCCGCAAGACATCGGACCTGGTGCAGGAGATCACGGCGGCGTCGCAAGAGCAGTCGTCGGGCGTCGGCCAGATCAACGCCGCGGTGACGCAGCTGAGCCAGACGACGCAGCAGAACGCGTCGAGTTCGGAAGAGCTGGCGGCCACGGCCGAAGAGATGAGCAGCCAGGCCGAACAGCTGCAACAGACGATGGCCTTCTTCAAGCTGACCGGCGCCACGCCGGCCCGGGCGGCGGCTTCGGCCATCGCCATGGCGTCGGCGCGCCGGCCGGCCACCGCGAAGGCCACCCGGCCGGCCGGCCGGCGCGGCAGCGCGGCGCCGGCTTTCGTCGGCGCGGCCGCCGAAGCACCCGACGAAGCGCAATTCACGCGGTTCTGATGAGGCCACCCATGACAACGCTCGATCAGACGAAGGCCGCGGCATCGGAGCCGGCGCAGTACCTGACCTTCATGCTCGGCGGCGAGATGTTCGCGATCGGCATCCTGGCGATCAAGGAGATCATCGAATACCACAGCCTGACCGAGGTGCCGATGATGCCGGACTGCGTGCGC
>Ga0307515_10003078_pt1 | contig 35335 bp, 35 predicted proteins | sample 17_EM_MG_FD_194513 | JGI IMG/M metagenome (GOLD analysis project Ga0307515, IMG submission 194513) | Populus trichocarpa ectomycorrhiza microbial communities from riparian zone in the Pacific Northwest, United States - 17_EM | ecosystem: Host-associated > Plants > Roots > Unclassified | place... | reverse complement strand
ACCGGCCCGAAACCAGCTTTTTTTTGGAGTGAGAGATGGGAGATTACTACTAGAAGGACAGGTTTGGTATGTGCGATGCGGATTTATTCCTGATGTAGACACTTTCGCTTTCATAGGGAATCCGCCGGGGTAAGGTCTGGATGCTGGATGCTGGATGCTGAAGCGGATGCAGCTGATCCTGGAGTCGCCACGTTTTTCCGAACACGAACCGGCGAAATGCCCGGGGTTGTGTAAGGGTAGGGTATTTTGGGGGGTGGGAGGGGAAAAATAATTCGAGAAGGACACGGGAAAACGTTGAAGCGAGCGAGCAAATAACGGAGGGAAACAATTGGGAGCTAAAATGATCGTGCAATTGTGCAGCGCGACAAGGTCGCCACTAAAGATTTTAATACCGCGATTGTTCCGTCGTCACAGTCGGCGAGGCGAATAGCAGGTGGTGGGTTTCCAGCTAATGTTATTAGCTGGGTGGATGTCCAGGAATAGAGATGAACGGCGGTGATGGTGGTGAAGGTGTGGTGGCGGTAGCTGAGCTGATGGTGTGGTGGTGATGATTGTGATACACTGTTGCGTTGGGGATATTCACTTTGTGCAGTCTGATTTCGAATTGGTTACCGTGTCTCTCGCTCTCTTTGGACAGGTCCCATAAGTATCTGTAACAGTCGCTCGACAACAATATACAGTATCGTCATCATCAACAGCACCGGACGGATGGCTGTATTATCTAGTGCTGTTTTTCCATGGACTTCTCTCGTCTAGAATAGAGCTACTCTTATCTTCGCCTTCTGGTTGTTGTCCGCTTCGTCTCGCCTATTTATGGGCTTAAATTACCAGTGGGTAGTGGGTATAATGTAAATACTACATAAGTAACTCATGTAATGTGTACAGGTTATAAGTGCCGTTACAGTGCGGAGCTGGAGGCGGCAGCATCGGGAGTTTAAGGAAGCGACGATGTCTCTACATCTCTCCTAATGATGTACCTGTCCAAATCCGCCCTGCCATGCCATGGAACCATGGGCTTTTGGGACTGATCTGGTTTGCACGATCCTAGGGTCCGTATGGGCCTGCCCGCACATCTCCGCTGGCATCAGTCTCTTTCCGACGTCACAAAGACCGCCGCTGCTGCCGCAATCCCGCTTGCTGTAGGTGAAGTGGAGTTGAGACCCGTGTGAGGAAGCCGTGCTCGTGCTACAGTAACTACACCTCTTTCTACCATCCATACTTCCGATAGATAGATATTAGAGATATCGAAATTCAATCTTGCAGTAGACTCTCTTCCCTTCTCCTCCCATTCTCCTAGAATTCTCTCGCCTCTTTGCACCTCTAGTGCCCCTCTGGTGCGGGCAGTAGACAGGCGTACCCGCCGAGACACTTATACTCCGGCATTTCTAGGCAGAGGTAAGCAGGAAACCCAGGAAAGCAGAATCTCCACGAGCAGAATCCGAGTTGGACAGACCCAGACTACTCTACAACCACCTCTTCGCTCCGTCGCTACCCTCTCTGGCCATTAGGTGGCTAGAGAGAACGCCTTTTTTTCTTTCGGACTCTTGCCGGTCACCTTAATTTTCTCTGCGCTGCTGCAACGCTTCTCTTCTCCCTCATCCCTCGCGCCCGGGGTCTACTTCGATATTTCGAATAGTGAACCCCACTACCGGTCATCCCGTTACTCATATTAGTAGACAAGGTCATTTCTCCTCCTCCTCCTTCGTCCCTGTCCTATTGCTCCCTTCGTGTGTAGTACGTTGCGTGTGATTGTGTCGCATATACTTTGTGGTGCCCGACAACCCTCTTCCTTTCCTCAATTCAATTGTTTCTCTGCTGTTGCCAGTCGGTGGTGCGGTGGTGACTCGAAACCCTACACTGGTGGTGACCCCCGCGCATTTCCCCTCCCCCTCCTCAAACTCCACCATTAACCGTCGCTTATTTCAACAAGCAGGTGCCAGACACATCCATCCATCGAGTGGAGTAATCAAGATATCTGCCCCGACATAGGCCCTTTGACGACAACCCTCCGAACAAACATCCGGCAACTGAAAATATTCCGGTGACGCTGTGGGTTTATTCTTGAAGGGCAATTCAGCGCCGTTCCCGAAAAGCAGGATAGAGCGCGAAATAGAACAGAGGCAGACAGAGAGATACACGGGCGTTCTGCAACCTACCTTCTTCTATATACTACTACCACCACTACTACCTACTCCTACTCCATTCCACCTCTCCTCTCCGCTCCGCATCCTCTCGTACCCCCTCCTCCAGCAAAGCCGGCATCTCATCTCCCTCCCTCTCGAAGGAGGGAGGCTACGATTTATTTGATATTCGTGTTTGAACTGTTATTTTTTCCGCCTTCCGCCAACGGCGGTCGCACAGTCACTCTGCATCACACTTTCCACTCCCACCATACGGGCGAAACATACGCTTTGCTAGTTGTCTAGCCCCTGTTCGCTTGATTTGTTCACAATTCTCCATTCCCCCACCTTCCTGCACCTATCCCGCGAAGGAGTGGCGCCCCAGCGTCAGATTACTACACTTGTGTGTACTGTTTCCTCGTACCCTTCGCCGCGTTCAACGCCCGAATAACATTCACCGATCCATCAACTTTGCTTGTCCCGGAAGGCACACCACATCCCAGAGCTTTCACTGCGGCAAAGAAGCAAACATTGGGGGAGAAAAGTAAATACCGAGGTTCTCAAATAGCAACGGCCATCTCCCTGGCCCCTCTTTGTGAGAGCCGCCCCAAAAATCCGACAACATGGCGTTCAATGGGCGTGGGGGAGCAGGTGCGCAGGCATCTGCCGGTGCGACACCAAGTACTCCACACACTCGCCGCTTACATCCCTCTTCTCCACAAAACCGTCCTCTCTCTGGAATTTCGACATTACTCTCCAAAGCATCCAGGGATAAATCTGTCAATCTGGACGTCTCAACGGCGCAATCGTACGCTCGAAAAGAGCTTCTCGGTGGTGGTTCGTTCGATACCTTAGGTGAACGGTCTGTACCCGAAGAGTCACCAGAGGATATGCAAAAAAAGGATCCCCTCGCAACACAAGTATGGAAGCTGTATAGCAAACAGAAGGGAACTCTGCCAAACGCGGAGCGCATGGAAAATTTGACCTGGAGAATGATGGCTTTAACATTAAGAAGAGAACGGTATGTTTTCTCTCTTCCCCAGACCCCAGAGAGACTTTAAGGGTCGGTGCGGGTACGGCCCGCGAATAGGCGTGCACGTTAAATGCACGTCTTGGACAATTGGATATTCTCCATTCTGACACCATTATTGCGCCTTTTTTAGCGCTGCGAAGGCATCACAGCAGAGGAAATTGGCACAACGGTCTCTGTCGGACGCACAAGCTCATCTCCCGCTCAACACCAATAACTATACCACCGACAGTGAAAGTACGTTCATGGATGATCTTACATTCACCTCTCCATCCTCGATAGTAGGCTCGCCAGGCGACAGCAGCGGAGTTGGAGACTCACCTGCGAACGACAACAACAACAATATACCGACCTCTAGACACGCTTCAGCGTCTGCGATACCGATCAAGAAGGAAAAGGATAAGGCTATAATAATGAATATCAATGGTACTCCAGCATCTGCTCCGCAAAACCATTTCGATATGAGGGAACATGAAGGGGAGTTTGCATATGTTCAGCGCCGGATGCGAAAAACAAGTGTTGATGAGCGACGAGTAAGTTTTTTCTTCCCGGTTCATTCTCTTTCCTATTGGAGAATTTGTTTTAATATCCGCGGTAGCCACCCAAGCGAAGGGCCGAATTCTCGCCGTTGGTTCATCCTGTCGCAAGTATCATGATTCCGAACGACCCCGACCCAGATCACGAACTTGGGGATTACAACCTCGAACACGACACAAACTTCACAAACAGCCATCATCAATCCTCTCTCTCGTTCCCCATTGATACCTCTGTCGAAAACGACCAATTCCTCTCCTCTGCCGGGCCGTTTCAGGCGAACTTCTCATTCTCGCCGGTGCAGTCCCCGCTCGTTACTACTGGCCCCTTCAGCATGTATGGCTCCAACCATAACGACTTTTATTCACCTCCTCCCTCTACAAGCCACTCGGTTGTCTCCACACCGCATCCACTTCACGAGCAGTCTGGTGGGAGCTTTTTCGAGTCTGCGAGCATGTCTCAAGGGCGACCGATACCAACGTTCGGTGGTAGTAATTCGCGCGCAAGTACAATGCCGAATAGCTTTGCCTCTGGCGGTTTCTATGACTACCACCCTCATCATAATGACCCTATCCTTAGTGCGAACCCCTCTCAACCACACTCTGGTTTGCCTTCGCCAGGTTTTGGGGGTTTCCAGCACGTAAATCCATCGCAAGTCCTGCGGGACGATTTCAACGTGGCTAAATCTCCAGGCTCTACAGGTGGACGAACCGAAGTGTTGTTCAATTTTGGCGCAGACTCGGATGAAGACATTGACAGGGAGGGGTTCGATCGGATGCAAATCCAGGCAGATTATTCCTCCATGGATGATCCTTCCCCAATGGATATCCATCCGGGTATGCAATCTCAATTAGGTGGCGGTTGGGGGCGGGATTCGAATGGATTTGCCAATCGATTCTCGCAGCAAAAGACGGTGAGGGTTGGCGGTACCGAAAGTACGCACTCCCCGCAGGATTGGAATAATGGCCCCACTGGAGGAGGCGCACATAACCGGTCGCATTCGATCAACACCTCAGTCAGCGATGTGCGGAACCGCGCACCAGACCCAAATGGTCTGCGACGACAGAAAATCGCCAGAACTACTGCATCATCCAACACAAACCAACTGTCGTTGTCGCAGCTAAATCAACGAATCCACTCTAATCCTAACTCACCACCAGATGGCTTCAGCTCTACCGAGCCCTCCCGACCAGCGTCGCCGGATGGTTCGAAAGGTAATGCAGCAAGCGGAGCTAACGGGAATGGGATGCCCACTACTTGCACAAACTGTTTCACCCAGACAACTCCACTGTGGAGAAGAAATCCCGAGGGTCACCCATTGTGTAATGCTTGTGGATTATTTTTGAAGCTTCATGGAGTGGTCCGTCCGCTCTCTTTAAAAACCGATGTGATTAAGAAACGAAACAGGGGAAGCGGAAGTTCTGTGCCAGTCGCCGGTACCTCGACGCGCGCAGCAAAGAAGGGGGGTGGTATAAGAAAGAGTTCGGTCGCGTCAGTAACCACGCCTACCTCAACCCATTCGAAGAGTCTTGCGGGATCCGAATCGCCACCATCAGGGCTATCCAATGCCAGCACCCCTACAAACGGCAATACTACTTCTGGCAAGGGCTCGGTTGTTCCGATCGCCGCCGCACCTCTAAAGGGCTCTGGGATGAACCGACCGATAGCTGTCGCGCCAAAACGCCAACGACGACTTTCCAAGAGTCAGGGTGGGCAGATACAGGAGGAGGACGATGGGGACAAGGATGGAATGCAGTCCACGTCTTCGATAATACAATCCGCAACACACCATACACCTATCGCGCCAGCCGTTGGTGGTGGTTCGGTGTCGACATCTGGCACGCAGGAATGGGAATGGCTTACCATGTCTCTTTAATTCGCACCCTCTCCCACTGAGCAATTCACGAATTTCATATAATTTGTTGCTTGCTTTTGCGGCGTTGAATGGTAAAGCGGGGTCCAATAGGTACAGTTCCACGGCGCTTTTTGCTTTGCGTACAGTACTGCGGGTTCTGGCTTCTGGTTTACGGGCGTGAATGGAGGGGCTGCATCTTTTTCTATTTATTTTTGTTTGTGGATTTTCATGGTAGACATGTCCTAAGGATTACGGGGTAATGTGTTGATGCGTTCATCTGAATGTGTGATGGAACTGAGTGGGGCTTTTTTTCTGTACATTCTCCAAGTTTCTTAGGGGATTATTTTTTTGTCGTTCTGGGGTTTTATTTACGTTTTTTCTAGGTTCGAAGATTGTTTTGGGATTCGGTTTTTTGACCTTTTGCACTGCTGCCGGCTTTTTCCTTTGATGTTATCTATGAGGGCATTATTTTATTTGAACCCCTCCATCCCATATTTTTTTAACCTCGATATCTATATAGAAAGATGTGGGCGTGGGATCCAGTCTATTTGGTATTGGTGTTGGAGACCTTTTTCATCGAAGGTTTTCCAAGAGCTTGGGTTTCGGTGTTATGTGTTTTTTTTTTTGTGAAATCCCTTTTTTTGCGCCGACACAATAACTGGATTTAAGGAGGGTTTTTGTCTATTGTCCAGCTTATATTTCTGCATTGTAGCTGTGGTAAATGCGGGCTCTGGAATGTGGCAATAGACCAGATACTCTGTACACGCGAAATATCACTCGGTGTTTTGCGAGGGGAAGGTTTTCCTAGGGGTGAAACTTTGAAAAGCGGGTACACCCACTGCCTTCCACAACCAACGTCACCATTACCACTACTACCACCACTATCACAACAGCAAACCAATGCAACATATCCTCGTCCCCCAGCCAGACAGCTTGGGAATATGGCCAGCGCCTGTTTTTTTTCTGGTAATATCCAGATTGTCATACGTTGGACATGGATGTCGACGCGTTGGGATTCGTATACCCACCTGTCGAGGAAACCTGTCCGGGACAATTGACAATTTCTTACGTTTTGCAAAAGCCCCCCCAGAACCCGAACAACCCACCAAGGCTAATTATGGCGTGGGCGAAACGAACGAATGAAAATTTGTTCCCCGCGAACGTGGCGAGGAAAATGGGCAATTGGGCCATTCGCCATGTACGAGTAGAAGTACTCTGTTAGGAGTACGGTACTTATACACATGGTACGCACGAAAAGTATAGAGTACCTCCCAGGTAGATCTATTTCCGTCGAATGCCGCAATAATCACCCCCCCACCCCTAATGCAACGGGAAACGGGAAAACCTGGAGAAACGCTGATGCAGAAACGAAAAAAACTCCCCAATTGAACATTCCCCCAAACTCCCAGAAATCCCCAAATCCGAAACTTGTAAATTAGGAAAGAAAGAAAAAAGAAAGAATAAAAAAAACGCCCAAGCCGCGCCCTGGTTACACATCCTCCATCTCATCATCTTCCCCCGCAGCACCACTATCCTCCCCCTCCTTCCGCGCCGCCGTAGCCATCCCTGCGCCGCTTTCTCCGAGGACTTTGCTAGCGGCCATCAAGCTGTACAGAGTTAATTGGAGCTGGGGGGTGACGCAAGATGCGGCTTACAGCGCGCCATTCAGCGATCCCAGCGCCTTGATGTTCTCGGCCTGCACGGCCGTGACGCGCGAGATATCTTCGAGATCCGCGAGCGCGGCTTGCAGCTGCGCGAGTTGGCTGTGGAGGTGTGAGACCTGCCTTGCCTTTGCATTGCTGGGGGCGAGGGAGGGACGGACGGCGGTGCGAGTGGGTTGTGGCAGCGGCAGGGGTGGCATGGTTTTTTGTTTGTTTGTGGAGTGTTGAGGTGAGGTGAGGTTGAGGTTGGGTTGGATGACGACGGGGCTTGGCGCACGATTACTTGCGGTGCCTTTTCACCCACGCTCACTCCCCCTCCCCCGCTATGGCTGCCGCAGATGGCCTCGCTCTCCTTGCCTCCCGTCTCCTCCTCACCCCCACCTCACACGCAATCCGTCAACAGATCATCACCCGCCAGCGCGCGTCGGCAACGCAGCTCTGGCCAGCCGCCTCAGTGACCGCATGCGGCTCCTTCGTGCAGGGGACCTCCCTCCGCGCCTCGGACCTCGACCTCGTCATCTCCCTGCCCCCTGACAAAACCTACCCGGACACTATCTCGTGGGCAAGACGTCTGCAGACGCTCAATTCACAACACAGCGAGATGATGAAGCCCGAGAGCTCGTATGTGGCCAAGGTCAAGAGCATGTTCCTGCTGCACTACGAATCCGCGGCAGCGGGGGAGGATGTGAAGGTCGACGTGACGTTCCAGCGGCTGGAGCCGATGCAGGGGCGGGATGTGTTCCTCTGCGCGCAGCTGGACCGGTTTGCGGGCGCACGCGAGGCACTGGTGCTGCTCAAGGCGTGGATGTGTTTCCACGGCTTCGCCGAGCCGTATACGGGGGGGATCGGGAACTATGGGTTGGCCCTGGGGCTGGTGGCGTGCATCAACTTTCTCTCCCGCACGCGGCCACCGGTGCCGACGAACGCATATGGCCTGGTGCGGGAGTATCTAAGGTACTTCACCGACCCGGATTTGCCGCCATGGAATGGGATTCTGGATGTACGCACCGGCGGGATCGTGAAGGAACAGCCGTTTGTGTCGAGTGAGAATCATTTGATGGTTATGGACCCCGTTGTGGAGCGGCATGTTATTGGGGGACGCGGGTTTCGGAGGATGGAGCTGCGAGAGGCGATGAAGGGGTTGCTTGAAGTTGTGGAGCGGGAGGGGCCAGGGATGGGGGTGGACAAGGCAACGGAGGTGTTTGCGGGAGGGGATATTGAGGGTGCGGGCGAGAAACGGAGACCCGTGGTTAAGGAGGCCATTAAGAGGTGGAAGATTGAGACTAGGGAAAGAAGAAGGGAAGAGGGAAGGGTTATTGCTGCAGCGTTGAGGGGGAAGAGGAATGGGCTGGTTAGGCGGCTTTGAGAAGTGGAGGGTGAGGAACTAAATGAGGCCACAGATGCTGGACAGTGTACCGGACTGTATTGTCCGGGATCTACAGGAATGGGAAGATACATATTCCCACTAGTTGTCTGGGAGACGCGAGACTCGATATGAGTACTTGGTCAACAGCAGATTGGCATCCCGTGCTCCAACGAATTACAGCGCTCTTGAAGATACTCCATGAAGCCCAATTGACGGCTGGCCAGAAACGGGCCGTTTTTAAGCCTGTAATGGAGAGTATACAGAGGATGTAGGCTTATACCGAGTTATAAATTGTGATATAGCTTAGAATAAAGATTAAGAAAGCGCATATCTGGAGTTTAATTGTGATATTTCAAGTATAAACAATATCCTTCTCCATCCTTTAGAGAAGTGGTCCTGATGTTACTCAGCCGAATCAACGCATCGGCACGACGAATACGGTACGCTATTAATCATCTATCCTGGATGACTTCTATCGTACGGTCCAAGCCCAGGAACCCCTCGTCTATTACTATCGCTCGTCATCGGCAACATCTTCCATCTCCACATTAAACCTCTTCATCTCCTCGTCCACATTTACATCTGGCGCCGCATTAACTTTCGTCACAAATCCCAGACCAGTCGCGCCCTGCTCCGTTGTTGCCGTCGCCGCCTCACTCGCCGCCTCTTCCTCTTCGCTCTTCAGTTGCGCCTTCTGCGCTTCTAATTTCCTCTTAACAGCCACAGGCACAAACGCTGCCGCCTCCTTCCGTAGATCTCGCAGCACAGGTGCAGAATCATATGTAATCTTAGCCTCCTGTTTCGGCGGCGGTGTTTCTCCGGGGAGCGGCGGTAGCGGTCCAGAGGGGAGTGGAATATCCGCGACCTCCGAGTCTGTAGAATCACCTGTAGCACAACCTCCATTAGCCCAGCTCCCTCCCGGGGTAAGTGAAGCACGCACCAGAATCACTTTCCTGCGCCTTCCCCCCTAACCGCATCGCCCTCCTCCTCGCCCTCCAATCACCCTCACCACTGGGACCCTCTCCCGCCCGCGCACCCGCATTACTATCATCCCTCTTCCGTTTCTGGGGCTCCTTGTCTTCGATTCCCAGAGCCTTCCTAGCCTTCCTCACGGCGGCAAGATCACGTTCGAGGTCGGCGAGAGTCTTTTTGTTGTGTGCGCTCGCATGGCCGGCTTCGATCGCTTCTTTGAGCTCGTCGACCTGGCGCTGTAACCGGTCGGGGTTCCGGCGCGCGAGCTTTTCGGTACGTTCCTTTTGTACGGACGCCTTGCCTTTCTTTATTGCTTTCGCTTTTTGCTCTTTGTGCCAGGCTTGCATTGTTGCTGTCGTGTTGGGGGAGTTTGATGTGGCGACGAGGGTACGGGGAGCCTCAGGTGTGGGCTAGGGGTAGCGTACACGTGTAGTTCGCGCGATAGGGTACCCCGCAATTTATGTGTGGATACCCCTTGCCCAAAGCTCTAGGAAACTGGTCGGAGGATTGTGGTAAACCACACAAATGAGATCAATAGCAACTAACTGGCATATTCCTCACCAATAAGCTTCCCCCCGGCTATAATATAAATCTCGAGATTGGGTCATTGGTAATCACTCACGGGATCTCGACAGTACCGCCGCCGTCCGTCCATCCTTCGAACCGGAATCACCGGCTTTCTCATCGTGCCTACCTACCGGATAATCACACCCCGGACTGCCTCGAAGACCGGCACCTCGTACACAGCCTATTCACGGGGCTTTGGGACGATATCCGGGTGCGGAGAGAAGTCCTAACGGTTAGGAGGGGTGTAGGTGAGAAGGAGGTGTGGTGGGGGACAGACAGGTGTGCGTGTTTAGGACATTACATATCAGGCGACGTACCACTACAGTCGGCTTATAAACTGGGAGTCGACTTGAAGTGATGCCCAATACGTAAGTGCCGATGCACATCTCATCCCGGCATATCAAACGGTCTGGGGTAGCCACGGAGGTGGCCGCATTCCGAGTGTTGAGCTGTGTCCATGCCTCCATGCCTACCAAAGGCAGTACGGAAGACAGGTGTGAGAACTGGATATAGTTTTCAATTCTCAACTCCCAACTAAGGCACCACATAGCCAACATCATCTTCCCGCTCAATAAGAAAAGGATGAGATAATATACCACAAGAAATCCTACCACCCAACAAAGAGATATACTAGTCGTGAAGAGACGAATGCACACAAAAGTTAAAAGACTACCACCACCAGAGCAATAATGATACATGGGCTATCTAACATAAGAGATGGAAAGAGGCGGCACCCATCCCACTGCAGAGGCAGCCATCGTTCCTTCGATATGAAATTGGTATAGGTTAGGTATTTTGTTACCCAAGTACAAATGATAGCACCAGACTCCGAAGTCCCCGCAACCCCCCTTCTTTCCTTTCCTCCGCTCCCTCCGTATGCTAGCACAGTTATCCAATTACAGCCCTTTGTCTTCTCCATATTCAAAGCCCTGGAAGAGAAACACACACATGAGTTCCTATGAAAAAAGTAAAGTGCCAAAGCAAGGCAATGCATCTATATACCCAGTCATCAAAACCAGCCAACCCAAACCCAGAAGAACCGCGTCAGCCAGCCGATCATGATACCTTTTTGCGTCCAAAGAAACTGCAACCAGCCAGCCCATACCACCGAAACCCTGAAGTAATGAAAAACGAAAGAGAAAAGTCATCTGTTTGCTGAAAAGTAACCACAAAGGAAACAAAGAAAGGTGCAAAAGACGTGGTAATACAACAGATTGCTAACCCAAACCATCTTGAAGAAGTGATGAAGAGTCATGGAAAATCCAAATAGAGCACCTACTTATGATGACACTGTGCTATTATAACCACTAGAAAGAAAGGAAACACCATAATAGAAAACAGGGTATAATATAAGAATGTGAGATTCAACTACCTCAGGTGCGAAACAACCAGAAGTAGCGAGGACGCCCAATCTTATAACCAAGGTATCTCAATTCGACTGAAGGATTAGAGAAACATTTCGGAAACCAGATCAGCAGCTTCATGCTGGCAAACGGAAAATTGAAAGCATGAAGGTCGACAGAGCTCCATATACTGATTTAGTTCCCAAGTAATAACCACAATGTCTGGATTTTCCAACTAGTGTCCAATCTTGACTTTCACCCCACTATCACCCCCTTAGGCAATCGCTTTTCTAGGCTGCTCGAGCTACTATACGCCGAAGTCTGTCCGCCGGTTGATGCGCTTCCGCTGTCATTACTCAAGCTGGCACTAGCGCTACCCGTAGTACTTCGAACCTGGTTACCGGATGGTCCTTTCATGATAGAGGGTTGTCTTACCCCATCAGAGATATGCTGCTCAACCTGATGTGGAAATCCGTTCTGACCGGGGGCATGTTTGGGTATAGGCTGACGGATCTGCCCCTCGGGAGGAGGTCCCCCTCGATAACCCCGCTGGTCCGGAGGATGGCCATTACGTGGACCATATCCGTTGCGGGTATCGCCTGGAGATGAACTCAATCGACGCGACATCGGTGGATACGCGCCTCCACCATTTGGCATCGGAGGATACGCACCTCCACCATTTGGCATCGGAGGATACGCACCTCCACCATTTGGCATTGGAGGATAAGCCCCTCCACCAAGGGCCGGATCGTCGCGTACACCCCCTCGCTGTGAGGTCATGGAATTGGCCCGGGAATTGTCTGTTATCATTTTCCGATCAACCGTTCCATACCTATTCGACGAGCACCCCATTAATGCGTTATCTGTGATGGGATCGTGAAGGCCCGGAACATCGTTAAGAAGCCTAGCGCTGGCACGATTTCGGGTGTTTCGATTGAACATCGAGTGACGACCACCGCGTGTTGGTTGCATGGGTATCTCGGGTCCTGGATTTCTTACGCTCCCCGTGCTAGGCAACCGGCGATTTCGTCGAGAGGTAACACTCATCATATCGAAACTATCGACATTAACTGGCATTGGGGGCGGGTTGGGGTCGACATAAAACTCATCGTCATCATCGTCGTCCCCATAGTTGCTCCTACTCTTCCCCGGATTCTTCCTTCGACCCAGTCCAAAAGATCGTCCGCCCTTCATCTCCTGCTCCCTCAACATCTGCTCACGTTCACGCAATGCAAGCTCGCGTTCCCTAAGTGCCAGTTCGTTCAACTGCGATGCTGGTGGTGGTCTGCTGTTCTGGTAGCCGTCCTGAGGTGCGATGACGTCACTGTCGACCATGTCTCCGTAAAGAGCAATATGACCAAATTCCTCTAGATCATCATCAAAAGAATTGCGGCGAGACAGCACAGGGCGAGATGAGAAGTCTCCATTGGCTCTTGGCGGGTATCCATTTGGAGGCATGCCGCGCGATTGCGATGGTGGCGGACGTCTTGCCATCGAAGGATCCAATCCACCACGACCATTGGGGGGCGGCCTTCTTGGAGCTCCCCCCGGACCTGAACCTTGACCTTGACCCGGGCCCGAAGGCAATCTCTGAGACGGGGGCGGTGGGCCTTGCATGGGTCTTGGATGTGGTGGACCCACAGACATTGGCGAAGGGGGAGGATGCGGCTTGGTCTGGTTTTGTTGATTCATGTGGCTAAGGATGGGATAGAGCGTGTTGAGATGCGGGGTTGAGACATTCAAAGATTTAGAGGCCTTTATCGGAGAACCCAAGAATGTTTCAACCTCTAATGGCCGTCGAGCTACAAAATCCTGATGCATAATGTTGGCAGCCGGAGGTGCGTTCAGTTGATCTTCGATAGTTTTCTGCTTAAAGTTTTCAGGAAAACTGCACTTCTGAGCTTTAGCAATAGAGAGAAGTTCATCGATCAGATCGTTAATTAGTTGTTTGCAACCTGGCTTTTCCATAAGTGCAGTGAGATTGGGGCAATCCATTATTACGCTGAGTGGATGGAAGGCAATTGGTCTGTACACTGTTAGACTCCCACCTGGAACACACCACGTAGTAAAGAGATGTACCCAAGCATCCGCTCCCATTGCTGCTGTCGGATGTTTGAAGAAACATGGCAGTCAACACTACCAGAATGCAACGTTAAGGCCAATGCATCCGCCATGTCATACTGGATACTTTCGGGGATGTTGGTATTTTCTATAGCCGAACCAACCCAAATGTCTGATCCGCCTGTATGTTCGAATTCGCTGTTGCCAAGTTGACTCAACGCGACCCCAGAAACCAATGACAAAACCACATTTGTTGGGTACCGTGATTCTAGATAAGCCTCAGTACCTATTGCCGTTGTTGTGTTCACCAAGATGCATGTATGCTGAGGAGTAACGACAGACTCAATAATCGACGCGAGATCGTAGACGTCGGGTAGAGCTTTGACTGAAAGGAGCACATAGTCAAATCCTCCAGGCATCGTGCCGGCCTCTTCGGGAGTTCGGACCACTATACATCCACAACTTTAGCTATCGGCATTGGCAGAAGATTAAGACTCCCGGCGTACCTGCGTGCGGCTTGAACCGCTCATTCCCGAATTTGCTCGACCTGACATCGGTTAGATTTTACTGTTGAATGAAAACCTTGAGCCAAGGTGAAATACTTGAAGGTGATGCCGTATTGGGACACGGTCTCATAAGTCGTTTTCCAAACAAGGGTCACATCGCAGGAATGTGTAGCCTGCAACCTCCATGAAAGAAACGCAGAGAGCGGATTACCACCGACTATTTAGCAGCCGTTAGCTAACCTCATTTTTCCCCTTAACAAAAATCAATAATCTGCAAGAGCTCACCCGATAAAACTCGTAATCGCGGAGTTGACAGTGCCATTATCTATACGTGGTCGAAACACGGAACCAATGAAAGATTAGGCGGAGAAAGCCGCGGTATAATAGTGTGCTCGACACCTCCAAATGAACGTCCGGTTCACCAGTCCACAGCTATCCTGAATAAACAAAAACGCCTGACCGTAATGTAGCAAAACAACGCCGATTGAAGGAGCGTGGTGGGATAGCTATCTCCCGGGTATCGAGTGATCGTGAGATCTAACAGTAGCCGGCAGCCGATCAAGTACCAAGCGACTGAATGATGTTGGATGTTGGAACGGAACGAGTACGAATAAGCTGTTTCACCGACCGATAGCCAGTCTGATCCAGAATTGCAACAAGATGGTGAGCGTAAGGAGAGGGCGTCGCGAATAACTCTGCTACTGATGCTCTGCGCCCTCGATGGCGCGAGGTGGTTGGGGAGGAGAAGGAGAAGTGGAGGTGATGGAGGTGGTGGAGGTGGGTGTGGTGAGGTTGGTGGGGGTAGCAGTGGGAGGACGAAAGAAAGTGAGGAAGAGGTTGAAGTGAACACGCCAACTCTCAAAAAAGAAGAGAAGTCGCAGGGGAGAGGAGACGGGAGGATGCTCGTTGGTCAGTCAAAAATCTCAAAAATGTTTCTCTCGACTCCCGGTCAACCCGTATTGGGGCTATGCAAAGGTTTGACAAGGAGATTTTTGCGGTTCACAACCAGCGCGTTAGCTAACGGCAGCAGCAGCCACCGATGACAGAAAGGGGAACGCGTTGCAGCATATCCCACCCAGAGACTTTGCCCACAGCGCCGGTTAGTATTCCTCCCGGCCCCCAGCAAAACACGTATCTGAACTGAACTCCAGATACAATCACCATCGATGCTTCACCGTTGGTCGCTGCACCTTGGCTGAGACCTTCAATTCATGCGTCCCAGATGATAACAGATAGCAGTCATAGAATCGGTTTTGGCCAGCTCATTCAACAGGTAGGTATGGCCACTGCTCCCAATGTTCACCTACCTCTTAACTAGTACGCATTCTATGACGTTCCCTTCAATTACTTCAGGCACAACTACTGTCGCCCCAGCGGACATCCGTTATCCCGCCCAACAGACAAAGGAACGCCATTGCCTCGCAGATTACCATCCTACCCAGCTAGATTAGGTGCTTCTGGAGCTCTAGAACATGCTCGAGCCCCTCTCCATCCATTCCCACAGCTTGCTGCCTTTTACAAGACTGTAGATGAATACTCAATTGCATACAGTTTTATAGTCATAGAACTCTCAAAGCTCTCCGAAATGAATAAGACTGGTAGATAAAAATTATAAAAAAGAGGACAACTTCCGGTTGCCAGGCTTTTCGAATGGCTAAATCCGAGACATTGCTCCAGCCAATTACGGAAATGAAGCGAGCGACTTACTAGTTTAGTACTAGGCGGCCAAGAAGTTTTGGCGATAGTTCAGCATACAAATCCAACCCAAAGCGCCAAAACTTTTTTGATCGCCTCAGGAACTTAAAGAGCAGACCGCCCCAGTATGGAAACAAAAATCGAAAAACTGTTAGCGCAGGTTTTTACAGTGACAGCTTTCGTATTCAGCTGTTAGGTAGTACCCCTCCTTAACTCTGGGTTACAAAGACTGATGCGGGAGTTGGAAAACAATACTTCATGTTTCCAAATTACGATAGCGCATCAATGCCGGAACCCTGTTATATATTGTCAACGGTTATACCAGTATTTATTGGTAATAAGAAATCTATCATACAGATGATCCCAACACAACTTCCGCAGCAGTTTAAGCTTTCTGGCATGTATGTTTCCCGTATATCCATATACTTTTCCGTCCTTTCGTAGCCAATATCGACAGTTTGTCCCTCCAACAACTCCATGCACTGCCTGGTTAACAAAACACCTTTAACCACGTCCAGTTCTTCTGCAACTTTGAGTCATTGACATGCAAAACTCTGCCCTGCAGCACAAATTCTACCGTTACTTAGCTTCTCTTACAGCCCAGGAACCCGGGACGCCGTATTCCCATCTATGCCAACCTCGCTAGGCTGATTACCGCGGTCCGGAGGCCAAGTCTCGTTGCTATGGCACAAAAGTGGTCGTATGAATAGTGCATGATCGGCCTTTAAAGCTTCCGGAGGTCCCGTCTCCAGTTGTTGCGAAATGAAGTTGTGTTAAGCGCGGATAGACAGGGGAGGCTTTAGGGCTGCGGAGCACTGACGTACGTACTGGAGTTCAGTAAACACCTCCTCCAATCACAACATCTCTCCGTGAGTCTCTTGGACGGCAGGTTTTCGAGCGCTCTGGGTGTACCTACGAGAGTTTCTCTAAATCAAATCACATTCCGAGGCAGCAAATCCCTGGGGATCAAAAACACCGCTCATATCCAGGTCCAACTTTTGATTACCAGAAATTCTTCGGTCAAATTACCGCTCCCTTTTTTTTATTTCTACGTACCATTCTTCGAGAACTTCGTCCTGGTTGTATTTGAGGAATTAAGGCAAATATCGAGAGGAAATCTACTTATGATACTCTACATACCATTCCTCCTTACATTAATGTATTCTACATTCTTAGCTAATGCCTAGTAGGATATTGGTTGCTGTTCTTTTGAACATTTTTGATTCACGGACTCAAAATTTCAAAACCTCAATGTCTGGGCAAAGAATGTCCTGTTATTTAATTCTACGACATGCTCAATACCTATTCAACCATGAGACGGCTATGATTCCAGCGCGTCAACCAACTCACACCTTATTCCATATCAAACCTGGTGTTGAAGTCCTCAAGTAGACTACTACGTACATCATACTGCAGTAGTAAAATGACTTACGCGGCAATCTTACATGCCAGACGTTCCTCCTTCTTGATCTGCCAAAAACGATTTTTTATGATGCTAAATTTAGAATCGAAAGCATAGATGCTGGGATTGTGCTCTGATACCATAAGCCCATAATCGTCGGCATCATTTCGGATGACACTTCCACCCCCTTTGGCATGCATCGTCCTTTTCGTGCGACAATATATTTTTCCTCGAAAATGGACTTACACAGAGGAGAGCAGCAGCATCGACGGGTGTAGGCCATCCGTTCTGAGTTTATCCAACGTCACGTCGAGTCGTCAATTAGGGGTCGTCACGGAGTGTTTTTCGGACGTGCCATTTCGCTCTCCCGATAGGCCAGAAGAGCAATTCTTACTCTCGAGGCCTGGTACTTGTACCAGTGTAGTTGTAACGACGTCAGACTTTCTTCGCCGTCTCCGTAGGTAGACTAGTGCATCTGCTTGCATGCCCGCCGGCGTGTAACAAGCTCCAAAAAACTGCTCCTCCAAACACCTGAAACCAGTCCTGGAAATCAGGCAAAACAGCAAACGCCGAGAGCTGCGGCCAAACGGCTCAAAACGACCACCATGAGAATCCCACCGTTGCTATCTCGTACCCGCGTCTGCCAGTGTTATCACGGCCACGCCAGCCACACATCTGGCTGCCGTCGGGCGGTGGCGGAGACCTGACGCGCCACAGAGTACCCGGAACCTCTTCGTTATCTCCGACGCCGAAGCGCAGACTTACCCACAGACGTGGTCGACCAAGGCAGTGGGATTTTGTTGTTGTCCCAACATGAGGTCGTTCATGTATTCGACTACCCCTGAAGGCGATTCCGTGCCGCTGGCTGGGCTCGATTGCGTCATCTTATCATTTTGTATACCAAGACTTACCATCTACAGAACCGTATGTTGTTGTCATTTATTATTGCTTCCGGAGCCTCCGTACAGGCAATTAGAACACGTTGCATGTGTACTTATTGATGGATAACGCATGGAACAATAGCAGGCATGGGATCGAATACCAGCTTTCCTTGAGGATCTACACAACCCTCCTTGTTCCGCATGAACAGCAGTAACTGTTGGAGTAGATACCAGTAGGTGATTCGTCTCCCGACCGAGTTGACTCGCTTCCGGCACACAAGCCATCGTACGGGGCACATGTTGCAATTGGGACATGCCTTATCTTGAACATCCGATCATCTAATTTAAATCCCACGAGTAGCATCAACTGTGGCAGTTCCACCTAAGTATACCTATCTATGAAACCTCAGCTGCCTCGGCTCGGGTACACCTGGACGGAAAGAGTCAATACAACCTTCCAGCCGTCCGGATTGCAAGACATCCGACTGTAAAGGGGGCTGACAAAGACCACGATACCGAGGTCTTACCACCAGACACAGGTAAGCTCATCCTAATATTTTGCGGACGTGTTTAAAGCATTGTGCAGGACCTCTGGTTTACACTTTGAGGGCTTTCTTCTCATATCGAGCCAAAAAGCCGGATCAACGTTCGCTTTGTCGCATTGCGAGACACCACGTCGCCAAAACATTTCCACGACGACCCAATATCTCTAAATACGGAAGTGGAGCACAATGCGTTCAGCTCACGCAATTAGAAGCTCTATAGTACCATCTAACTACTCTTCAGTGAGTTTCTCAGCCCTCACTGTTATGGAGTCGAGCAGCTGCTAATCAGTCTTTCAAGGTCACTAAATACGTACAAAATCTTATTTCCCGCTTCCGTAGCATCCACAAGCAAATTATGAAGCAGCGATTCTCCTCTGGAGTGCGGCCCCCGCTACTGCTGCCAGACATCAACGAACCAGACAAACAAGATTTTCTGAGGAATTTCTAGGAATTCTTCCAAGAGACGAGAAACTGGATGAAGGAACACCACTGGAGGGCGGTCGTGAAGTCGCCGTATTAGGTGTGTGCGGAGAATACGCTCTGAATCATCACGGCGGTTGGTGATACGGGAATGCAAGCTCTTCGATTGGTTCTGGTCCATGTTGGCGCCGGACTCATGGCTTGCGAGTTTCATCCACCAGACCTTCAAATACCCACTGTATCTAAGTGTCCAGAGGATGGTCAGTATCACAGTAGTAAGCGATGAGGCTGCGGATCTGATACATTCAGGTATGATAGATCTGTGTGTCTATACGGAGACGGTGGAGACTTACTGCCGGATGGAGACGGGGACAATAGTCCATTGTTAGATGTGGGAGAAAGTTAGAAATATAGGGATCAAAATAAAGGGCGGCATTATACTCGTACTTTCTCACCATGATATATAGGTCTTGTTGTGCGATGTGATGTGGAGTACTAGATATGCCTCAGGCTAACCGCCGTCATCGATTCGATGCCTTTATGCAGAGAACGTTTGTTCGGTACCGAGAAACGTGGGGCTGGCTTAACTAGCGCCATGCTCCACCGCCAGTGTCCTAGAACTTGTGAACAGCCATCATCCCAGTTTGACCAAATACGAGGTTCTCATGGCCATGGCTAAGTTAGGGCACAAGTGCGTGATTCAGGGTTCTGGGTAGATGAATCGGATTTCCATTTGCTGTACGCGGAGCCAGGGCAACCCGCGGAAACCCAACACCGACCAAGCCCACCCGAAGCAACTCCAGTCACTTCATGGCATGTTTGGAAACGAATCACTTCATCCGGTTCCATCGCAATCATACTAGCCCAGGAACACTCGCCAATAAAAACCCAGTCGTTTGTTCTGTTGGTCGCAGCCATACAATACTCCCTCCAGCCCTCTATTGGATGCGCCTGCCTCCTTCTCCTGCATTGGAGTTCTAACCAGAGCCCCCTTCGCCCATCACCAATTCTAATAATATCATCGAGTCCTTAGATAATCGTTCTGTATTAGTATTAGGCATAGTGAATACTCGCAACATCAGGGACTTTCATCAGCACCATGGCTCGATTGATTGCTCATGTTTATGCATAACTCACCGCAGCACTTTGTAGCGAAGTGGTCTTCGGTCTGTCTTTCTGGTATACAAATTCAGTTTGCAAATGATTAAGAGCTATACTTGATATTCTTTCCCAGATCTCGTGGGAGGGTGGGATTCCATAAGAAGCTTCCCTCTCTCTGAGCCAACTCTGCTCGCATCCAATACTTCTCCCAGTGGCTCGGTATGCTGATGACGAAAACGGATAGTTAAGATGCTCCCACCGAACTTGGGTAATGCGACTGCAAGGACCAAGTATGCAGACGCCCGATTCCGTTTCGTCATGTCACGGCTGCAGCAAAGGATATCCCCCTCTACATACATGGTACGAAAACCGGAACGCTTATACCATATTCTCATACAATTTGTGTGGATCAATCAAATTCTGTTCCAGTTTTTCATGCCTCCTCCAAAGTATATGAGGACTTGTAAACTTGGCTAAAAGACCCTTCGAAGCTTCCAGCTGATCTCAGATATTTCCTCCTCGCCCTGCATCCCATCCATCTCCATCAGAAGGCCAGTGTTGTTCAACAACTGTGGCGAGTGAATCTCTTCTAACCTGAAGCAGCCCAGTTTCCAACCTCTGGATACCGTTAGTCCGCTCAACGCCTAGAGTATCTCCGGTAAAAGTACGTGCTTTAGGGATAGTTAGATCAATGTAGGTGAGAAGTGAGTTTAGTAGTGTATCCACTTGCGAGCACCTTGCGTTGGTGGTATGCATTATCTCATTCCCATCCAGTCCACCAGGTATTATGCACCAAGAATCTCCCAAGAATCTGGCTCTTAGTGCAATTAGCCTCTTCCGTACTGGGTTTCCGTCGGAGCCTCCGCGTACGCTTCATGATCCGTGGTGGTTCATCCGCTCGGAGTAACCCCGCCCATGGCACAAACCAGAAAAGAGATGTAGCCTAGATCCAAGGGAAACGATGGGTTTGTGAGGTGTAATTAGAAATGGAAGATTCGGCGGATTCCAACGGCGCTGCTGGGGAGTATCTTTGCGAACGATTGAAAGTGGTCAGCAAAACGGGATCTCTTGATTACTACTGACCGCAACATATTGAGACCTTTTGCTTTGGTCGATGCAAAAAATCGTGAGAGTAGCTTGGCGGTTATTTGTACCTGGTCTGTGGCGAGTAGCTAAATTTACAAGAGCACGAATTCGGACTTTAATGCCTAGGTAATGTTTAGCTAGGTGCTGCACCACCGGCACGTACCGTAGACTATTATAGCACATGTCAAGTACCATGTCTCCAAGGAGAGGTGGCCCTGTAAAATGGAAATGGATTTTGGCTAGTTGCGGATTGCTCGTTGATTAATCCATGGGCCCGGGGAGCTCATGTTATGAGATAAGACTGGTGAACGCGTGGTTACATATATTCTTTTGGTCTTGGGATGGAGTCCAGTATGGCGTGCAACTTTATGACGCAGGTTGAAGGGCTAAAGTGCGTTCGTGTTTATTAATGATTGTGAGAGAAAGAAGCGGTGGTCTTAAGTGATATGAAATTTTTCATATCTAGCACGACCCAAGGAGGTCGTCGCTGATTACATAATACGGATCGAGTGATTTTTGTGACCCATAGCGATTAGGGTCTTATCTGATAGGAACGATCTCCGCCGCAAACACCACAATAACCCGCATATCTACCTTCTCCCATACCTTCTCCATGTGGACTTCTTTCTCGCCTCTTCGAAATGTGTCAGGTAGTTATTTCCGGTAATTGTTTGCCAAAAATTTCATATTACCCGCCTGAGCGGGGCGAAGCTACAATTTAAGCACAACTGATTCAAGGGCGAAAGATAACGGCTTGGTGCCAAGTCGAGTGACGTCTCATGTTTGACGGGCAAAGCAAATGTTATGCCAAGACTTCGAGTGATACACCATGACTGCTATTAATTCTCTGCCTCAATATGTGAATGACGGATTATGATCGTCCCCGGTTCGTTGATGCGTAAGGAGATCTAATGTTTGTATTTGGGAGTGGGAGAGGAGGACGGATGGGTGAGAAGGGGTGGGTTGGGAGAGGAAGAGCCTTTGGAGGAGGGATATCAGCTATAGTGTAGTGAGTAAAGTCTAGCAAGCAGAGAACTTACAATAGATGGGTGGTCCCCATATCGGCGTTGCGGTTCAATTTATGGTGTGAAACGCATATACATCCTGCCTAGCGAGGTAAAACGAAACTTAAGACAATTTCCTCCGCCCAGGGCAGAGCATCGAGTAAAGAGTATCTTGGGTTTTAGGTAGCGAGTGACTTTTCATGTAGTGTCGTTCATGCAAACTTACTCGGTGAACTTGGTTGAAGGTTCAACAGACCAGTTCCACACCTTGCCCATAAACCCTCATCGAACCAAAATTTAAATCGGGTACGTCCCGATTTGAGATACTTGTTCTAGGTGGGAAACAAAACCAAGATTTTGTATCAGCGTCCATCATGAACCTCCAGATTGAACCCGTACTTTCCTGCACCACCATGTTCTTTCACTCTGTTGTACACTTGACCACTTAACCCATGACCATTCTAGTCTTGGGCGTAGAATACACCCTGCGACCATGACCCTCCCCTCCATCTCCCTTCCCCATCTACATGATGTACACACGCGCCCGCCCCTACGAAGTTTTCATAGATACTGATATCGACACACCCGAAACAAGCCTCATTAAAGAGTTTCTTTCTTACCCAGTAACCCGACAAGAGCTTCTCACGATCATTCTCCTAGGCTTTTTCTTTGAATTACTGATATCCACCGCTGTTCCGTGGTTACGTCGTCAGAGGTAAGTTTTCCATGGAAGAGGTGCAATAACTGACGAAGAAGCTCAAGACCACTTACAGCTGTTCGGTGTTTGGCACCGTCAACATTAGGCCCCGGCTGCAAACAGAAGCGTGAACAACCACGCCGTCGTATTAAGGGTACCCTACGGCGGAATAGCTACGAAGATCTCAAGGAAAAAGAGGGTCTTTCCTCGGCACCACCTCGCAGTAAGTTGGTCCAGTTCTGGCAACACGAGCCCAAGGTTTGACAGTGATTGTCAAGGAAAAGCTTCTCGTCCCTCGTCTTTTATCCAAACAACTGTAAATTTGCTTGAAGGCCAAGGGCAGAAGCATGCGACCTGGTGGGAGTGCCTGGAGCTAGAGATGACCCAGAAGGGGCAGCCACTGGGGAGGTTGCACTTTTAAGAGAGCGGAGAGGTCGGAGACAATTACCACCCTCGATACCTATTGCTATACCCATGTAATTTTAGACAGCCGGCTGCTCTGATAGTTAATACATATCTCTCATCAATGGCAAACGCAGTCTTCAACTCGAAGAACAGGTGGATATGGGTCGCACCAGAAAATGCCTTGAATTCTGCAGAGTTTCGAGTGAGTTTGAGTGTTCTGGCAGCCTTCTCCAGGTAGATGTATGAAGGCTACTATTCGGATGCTAAAACAAAGCTTTAAAAGAATACCGACAAAGAATCCCTGAGTTCTTGCTTTCCTATACATATTTTAAACAGTGGTTGAACAGTTGGGATGTCTTGGCATGGCCATCTCTCTGACACGGAACGAAACCCAGCCTTCCTCTCTTCTTCTCTTTCCTCCCTTCTGCTCCCTCTCTTACACCTACCAACACACTCCCCACCTAGAGAGTTGCTCAACTTCACTTTCAACTCACGCAATCTGCTCAACTCTCTGTATTACTTTCACGACTTTTACTTTTGTTCTTCCTCTCAGCTGTCACGCTTCTGACGACCGCGTGCTTCTCGCTTAACAGCCCCATTCATCTTCCGACACAGTAGCCACATCGACTTCCCAACACTGTGCACTTAACCCTCCATATTTCATAATCCAAATACCATCAACATGTCTGGCGAAGAAGATCTGATCGATTACTCCGATGATGAGGCCATCGAGTCCAAGGAGGCCCCTTCCGCCTCCAATGGCGATGCAGCAAAAAAGGGCGACGCGACAACTTCCGGCGGAGCAGCTGCTCAAGCAGCTGACAAGAAAGGTTCCTACGTCGGTATCCACTCGACCGGTTTCCGCGACTTCTTGTTGAAGCCCGAGCTACTCAGAGCTATTGTCGACTGCGGTTTCGAGCATCCGTCCGAGGGTCAGTTATTTTTCCTCCCTACATCTTGAAAGAAAAAACAAGTACCCTCTTTTGTCATACCTCTACCCCAATCAATATGCGCACCGCATCATCAAAGTCGTCTGGGTTGCTCGTCTTCTCGTCTATCGTCTCCGTGGTCGTTCTCTTTACCTTCGTCTCGGTGGTCGGTTGGGCACAGCTAGCCGTGGAATATGGTGGTTTGAAGGACATGCGGTAAATGTGCCTTCTGGGCCGTTCCCTCCGTTCTTTACCGCGTTGAGAATACGTGGCGTCGATTTTCATTGTGAATCAACTATCACCCTTGGTCCCAATGGAAAACGGCGACGGTGCATTCAGAAATATTTGTACCTTTACCTTTGTTCTCGAGAGAAAAGGGAGATGGAACGCCACCCCTATCACGTGATTGAGAGCGGGTCGGCTGGCTGGCTGGCTGTCGGAGGTGACATCCGAAGGTCGAAGGGAAAGAACATCACGGAGACAGCAGCGAGATAGACAGACGCGCTCACACACGAACATACACCGCCGTGGGCTTTTGCTTTTTGCTTTCTACTCCCAGCCATCGTCGATTCGGGATCGTCCGTTAACATCTATTCGGGTTTCAGTCCAGCAAGTGTGTATCCCGCAGTCCATCTTGGGCACTGATGTCCTCTGCCAGGCCAAATCTGGTCTTGGTAAGACTGCCGTATTCGTTCTTACCACTCTTCAACAAGTCGACCCGGTGCCTGGAGAGACCTCGGTTCTTGTGATGTGTCACACTCGTGAGCTTGCATATCAGATTAAGAATGAGTATGCGCGGTTCAGCAAATACATGCCCGACGTTAAGACCGCCGTGTTCTACGGTGGTACTCCGATGCAGAAGGATATCGAAATCCTCAAGAACAAGGATCAACACCCTCATATCATCGTCGCGACGCCTGGACGTCTTAATGCTCTCGTTCGTGACAAGCACTTGCGACTGGGAAGTGTCAAGGTGTTTGTTCTTGATGAATGTGATAAAATGTTGGACCAGATTGGTAGGAATTCCTGAAGGTCCTAATTTTAATATAAATGTATAGCTAACGTTGCCTGTCACAGACATGCGTCGTGATGTACAGGAGATTTTCCGTGCCACTCCTCAGCAAAAGCAAGTGATGATGTTTTCCGCTACTCTCTCTCAGGAGATCCGACCGATTTGCAAGAAGTTTATGCAGTCTCCTCTCGAGATCTATGTGGATGACGAGACCAAGCTCACCTTGCACGGTCTCCAGCAATACTATGTCAAACTCGACGAGAAAGAGAAGAACCGGAAGTTGAATGACCTCCTCGACCAGTTGGAGTTCAATCAGGTCATCATCTTCGTCAAGAGCACCCAGCGAGCAACGGAGCTGAACAGACTGTTGACGGAGTGCAACTTTCCAAGTATTGCCGTTCACAGTGGCATTCCTCAGGAGGAGCGGTATATTACTATCTAAGATCTACATTTGCTATGCATCAGTCTGACGTTGTTACAGTATTGCCCGATATAAGCAGTTCAAGGAATTCAACAAGCGTATCTGTGTCGCCACCGATGTCTTTGGACGTGGTATTGACATCGAACGTATCAATCTTGCTATCAACTACGATTTGCCTGCTGATCCCGATTCATACCTGCACAGAGTCGGCCGTGCCGGCCGTTTTGGTACTAAGGGTCTCAGTATCTCATTCGTCTCTTCCAAGGAAGATGCGGAGGTGCTTGACAAGATCATGGAGAGATTCGAGGTCAGCTTGGATCCGTTCCCTGAGGGTGGAATCGATGCGGGTTCTTATATGAACACTTAAGCACTGAGCGAGGGGATGATGATATACGATGGAAAGATGTTTTCTACCTCGTTTGTGTTCGGGTTTAGTTTTTGTTTTTTGGTTTAGGCGGCTGGCTACTTAGTATGATGCTGTGCTGTGCTTTTCCGAATCCTCTGATTTTCTTGTTTTTTTTCCTTTTTCCGGGTGTTTTTCTTGAAATTTGTACGTTCAAAAAACCGTGGTTTACTTAACCCTCGTATTTTATGTCGCCAGTAAACGAACAATGCCTCTCTCGTTGGGGGGAGGTTTCTTGTTTTTGGAAGAGAAGGGAGAAAAAAAACAAGAGTTTGCTTTTTGTTGCATGTGGATGAAGACAGGAACAATACAGTCTTAATGACATGAACAATGAGGAAGTAGTGGTTTCTGTGTCATTGCGATTGTCTCTTAGCTATCCAGCTGTGCTTTCGGTTCCGTAGGACCACCTAATGCCTCGTATGACAGGTGGGTTGCCGCTGTGAGATTGCCCTTAATGAATAGAGGGTCGTCCTTTATCGAACACTGCCACAACATCCTCGTATATGATATGGGTCACTCTAGGGTAAACAGGAATAGGTGGCGAATAAATAAAATATCCATTCCAGATGCAATGCAACAAATACTGACAAACCACCGACGAACTTAGTTCCCGTCAGAACCACTAACAAAAACCTGTCCGTTAGGACGGTTCTTCACGACATCATCATCGAGATCTGGCTCCTCGATTTTTCTGAGATCACCTGGCCATTGGGAAGCTCCCTCTAGATTGAGTTTCTTCGAGATAACTTGGCCATTGGGGAGTTGAGTGCACGCTACCTCCAGGCCACGTTTCTCAATCTTTTCAGAGACGACCTAACCATTGGAAAGCTGAGTTGGGTGCAAGCTCCTCTCTAAAGATCTTCACCTAGCCGCTAGTGGTCTCGAGTAGCAATGAAAGTCCACGTTTTTCGGTGATCAACTCGACAACCTGGCCATTCTCGAGCTGGGCCAGGACGCCAGCTCTAGTTCCGGTTCTGATTGAGGTTGTAAGAGCGGAGGCAAGAAGGCAAGAAGGAGGATGGAAAGAGGTTCATTTTGGATGTAGATGTAGAAGTAGAGGTAGAGGGGATAAGGGTCCTGTCATACTCTAGCCAGAGTAAATACAATATGAATAAACAACAACAACAACAACGATGTGGGATAGAGATGCTGGCTAAGTGGGTAGTCACATATTGAGTTTTCCAATACAGGTTAAATATTTGGCCGGTGGGTCTGGTTTAAAATTCATAGGGGGTCGCCTGAGCCTACTTGCTGAACGTCGAAGTGTTGACGCCAAAGATGTTGAAGCCTGTGCTCTACACAGCGTACGCCATGGTACGCCATGGTACGCAGCAGTACCTTCACGTACGCTTGAACTCGAGAACAGTGCTTTTGATAAGTGGTGGAGGATGTCAAGTACATAATGATTAAATCTATCAAATACACATCCTTACCTTCTTCACATCTAAAACTCCAAATCCACCTTCGTCCCCTTCCCCTCTCCCCCCCTCCTCCCCAGCTCCTGCTCCTCCTCATCCTCATCCGCCGGCGGCAACGAATAAGCCATAATCTCGAACCTCCTTCTCGTAACCAAAAACGCCAGATCCTCCCCGGCGCCCAACGCCGCACCAATTCCACCTCCCTTCTCCCCCAACACCGGCAACTTCCACAACTTCACCAATCCCTGTGGTTCCTCCTGTCCTGCTGTCGCCTTCGCCGCCGTCCTCCGTGGCAGCGGAAGCAGCTCTATCACCCCATCCGACAAGATCTCGAGCCAGCGGATCAGCCCGGTCTCTCGCGGGTACAGCTCTGTTGGCAGCGATATCATGAGCGTCAATTGCTTCGGATACATGCGAAGCAGTGCCCGGAGCGAGTGCGCGAATTGGAGGAGGTGCTGTGGCTGGGATGCGTGTGGGGGATAGAGCGCCGGGTTCAGCAGTGAAGGGATCAGTACACGGTGGATTGTGTCCTTTGGAGAGCTTGCGAGGAGCGTTGATAGTCGGGTTAGGATCTGGGCGTAGGGCGAACTCCCTCGTGACGCGCCAAGCGATGGCGGGGGGATAAATGTTAGCTTCGTCGAGCTTGGTATTGTGAGTCGTTTCGTTAGATCGAACGCGTGACAAAATGTCGCCTTACTTGCGGGAACGTTTGCGGAGGAGGGGGAGGGGGAAGGGGGGGCACGGTCGGGAGTGTATGTTTGTGCTTGTCACCTGTCAGTGATACGTTTCCTGCAGGTGGGATGGGTAATACCTCGACTCCCGCCAATGCCGCTCCCAAATCCACCTAGCCGTTCGTAGCGCCATGCGATCTTCATCCTCTCGCCCTCTTTGTTGCCTCGTTTCCCGTCTTCAGCCCTCTCGCGCTCCGCATCGCCTACCACCGCTGGAAGGTCACGCACCCAGTGCTCGCCGAAGCCGACGACGGTGACCGCGTGGCCTTGCACTATCCCCTCTGCTGCATAGTATCGTAGGAGCGCACCACCGTAATCGGTGGTTCCGGGCTCTTCGACGAGGAGAGAGCAGCCGAGTGGGAGACCTGCATGCCCAGCGAGGAGGGAGTCGAGGGAGGGTGTGCCGGTGGACGTCGCGTATTGGCCGTTTATGGGGGAAGGGCGGACACCTGGGGGTGGACAGGTAGCTTGTGGTGGAGGGGCTGGCGGTGATGCGAGTGAGGGGTGTGATAGTGGTGGTGGTGCACCGGAAGCACTGGGCGGGCCACGGCTGTTGAGGATCACGTTTCGTTTGCGGAAACTCATGGTTGATGGTAGTGGTTAGTGGTGGCCCGTCGCGGTGGAGGGGTTTATTTGGTGGGGTTGAGAAGAGGCTCAAATTGCTATGGCAAAATGTATCAAACTGCACTTGCACACATGGCGTGAAAAAGACGCAGATTCTCGCATTATCGCAGTAACACTTTTGGTCGCAACGGAAGCATCTCAATCGAGTGAATCAAAAGGTAAAACAACTCATAGATTGTACACCCAATCAAGCATCTATGTACGGCATCCAATAGTCCATCTATGCATCCAATTTCAAGTTTTCTGTCCCTTGTTAGCACCGGAATCAATTCTACAGGGGAATTCAGGAACCCACCCAACAATTCGTCAATCTTTTCCAGCAGCTCATTTTGCATTGCTTCCTGTCTATCGAAAAACTCATCCTGCTGTTCTAATAATTCAATCTCATCCAACTCTTCCCCGTCATCCCCTCCATCAAAGAGAGGATCTTCCTCTCCAATTCTCTGTCTAAATCGCAGACCTAAATAGTATCTGATATCATCCACCAACTCAATCGTATCTGTTTCCTGTCGCTCCTTAATCCTTTCTGCACTCTCCGCGACAAGCTCCGCCAGTTCCGGATCGTCGAGATATTGCTCAAGACGATCTGCAATGTATTTTGCACCAAACTCTTCAAGCCGTCGTACTCGGCACAGCCACCCAGTGCGAACTACGTCGCAAATAGAAAACGGTAGATCGTCATTCTGAGTGGCAGAAGAGATGACATGGCTGCATTTCTGTTTCAGGCGGTCAAGCAACAGCTGTTCTGCGGCAAAGAGACAATCAAGCGCATGTTCCAATGGGATTTCCCCTTTCTCGGAATATAGAAACGAGAGAACAAGTTCCAGAACGGCAGGAGAGGCGTCGATAGGGATCACTGACAGCGGTTCGGTTTCATGAAGCTTACGCCCTTCCTTAAAATTTCCGGTGAACATTGCCGTGAAGAATTCGGAGCGCAGCATACCCTTGTGTACTGGATATAACACCGTTTTTGGTTTCGTCTGCCCGTCGTCTGTTTCTTCCGCCTGGAGGAGAACATCGGCGAAGCTCTCATTGCTTTGTTGGACCTTAACTTTTTTTGCCTCCTCAGGACTGTCCACACAGATCTTCTTCGCAAGCACGAACTCTTTGAACCAGGAATCCATATCTTCCAGCGCCTTTTCCACGGCATCTGTTCGTTTCTGTCTCCGCTTCTTTTGGTCTGTTTCCACGACCATCTCCCACAGCTCAGGCATCTCAAGGTGTCGACTTAGCCGCTCAACATTAGCCATCACATCCTCATGTCCCGAGTCGACGACCTCTCCCAGATACATGAACTTCACCGCGGTTTCAAATGCTCGCGCATCGACGCTATTCGCAAGCCGCACATTCCGAACGATCTTTCTACCGTCTTTATCGGGATCGCCGGTATTTCCTGCTGCCTCGAGTTTCCGCCGAAAGTATAGTGACCGGGCAGAGAGCAGAAACTTGTGGAGCCGGAATTCAGTGAATTCCGCTGAACCGCCATTGAATGCGATGACAGTGACGTCGGTGGAGTCTAGAGGAACTCTTGCAAGCAATGAGGAAACCCCCGCAGCCCAAGGCTGAAGCGGATCGAACGACTTGGAGTACTGCAAAGAACCTGTATTAGAGCTCGCGACTGCAGGCGGTCCGCGGGGGTGAAGGTGCATACATCGTACTGCAGGAGGAGGATTCGTATCCGATTATTCAGTGCATTGTAGAGACTGGAACTTCATCAACTTCCCCGTCACCGCCACCCCAAGCAGAGCGGGGATCCCCAACCATCTCTCCCCTTGAAACGTATCCCTCTCGCAAATTGCACCATTTTCAAGCAGGAGCTTTACAATGTCGTAGTGTCCGCAAAGACTAGCCTTATTACAGTCCCGTCAGCACTTGTCCGCGCCGGGGAAGGGAGGCAGGAAACGCTGCATACCAAGGTCAGTGGTGGGTAGTCGAATCTATCGACCGCATTGATATTGACCTTTTCGAAGGAGATTAGGGATTGGACCGCTTTGACGTCGCCCCGACGGCAAGCTTCACATCTTCGGGACATTAGTATAGAAGCCCCATTCAGAGAGAAGACGGGTACGCAGTACAATGCCTGAAACGGTTCGCTTTCATCCAGTGGATTCCTATTCCTGAAGTTGCCATCATCCTCTTGGCGCTCCTCCAGCAGGTGCGATATAAGCTGGGTCTTCAACGGATTCGTAGTTTCACCCACCATTCTCGAAGGATATAGCTATGACCTGAGGTAGATAAGCTCTTTGGTGAGCGGGCATTGCATGTCAATGACGGCAGATTAACCGCCTTGGCGATTCTTGCCACTTATCCTATCTAGGCATAAATCTTCGCTCGTGAGATGCAATGAACATTATATCAGAGAAAACACCTTCAGACAATATAAAACACTGAATACGAAGAGTCGAATCGAATGCAAGGCAACCGACATGTGGTTCCACTTTTAGTGTGATAGGGTAATTTTGGGGTAAATCCAGATTTGGTTAAACCCAAAAAATTCGTCCCTGAACATGGAAAGCCCAGCAGTTTATCGCAGGTGAAAATCATAACACTAAACCCATTATGAACGCTTACCGGAAAAAACAAATCTCCGAAGCAGCTGGAATACGCCAATCAAAAACCGTCCTAGTGATTATTTTCTGGTGCAGGGTACGTAGGAATAAGGCTTATCGCACATCGCCGAGTACCAAGCTACGGCGTACGGCGTTGTCAACTGCTGCCATGCATAAGCCACAAAACGTGGGGTTAGACGACAAGGTAAAAGTACGTTTGTCATTATTTACATAGAGTTATCTTTAAGCTCGAATCGAATCCCTCAAGTTACTGTACTCCCGATGGTATCCAACCTTTTCCACATCGGCGTCACCGTGCGTCAATACGCGCGCTACAAACTCAATGGAATCACCGCTAGCAGCGAACTCACTCCTCGACCCATCATTCCTCCTCATCTGCGTCGGTGACCTATTCGCCGAAAAGAAATATTCCGTACGGTACGGGTTCTGGTGTTGCGGGGTTGTGCTGAGCGTCATCGAAGAACCTCGAAGCCCGTATTGTCTTCGGTCTTTGATGATGCGGTATAAAACCGGTGCGTTGGCGACGATACACGATGCTAATATCTCGAAATTGGCGAACTGCGTACATGTTCAGTTTAGGCCGGAAGAGGGAGATGAAAGGTAGCACACCAAAGTTCGAAATTGCTGTAATGCCTGGTTTCCGACTACAAAGGGAAGCCGTATGATGGCTATTATCTAGCCTCGGTTAGACACAATATGCAGGCAGTTCGAATGCGCGGGCAGACCATTACGAAGATCCCAAGGGAGAAGAGGGACGCGATGTGGACTTTTCTATATCTCAGGGTTAGATCCAAGATGTGTCTTCAGAGTTGCTGGGAAGCTCACATTCGTAAAGGGAGGTTAAGCTGCCATATTATTGGCAGAATAAAACCGAGGAGAACAATGTCGGTGAATAAGTTGCAGGCACCCGTCGTGTATAATTGGCCTTCTGAATATGTGCATTGGTCTATATTGGCAAGTATCAGTTTCGGGGGCCATACAAGGATAGCGGAAGGGGACCTACGGCCAGGATTCGGTACGACTTGCCCTGTTTAAATTCTCAGCATCTTACTTCGCAGCAGCGATGTGTGATGTATATAACTTACAATAACTAAATCCGCTATCAGCACAAACTTTGCTCAAACTAAGGGGTTCATGCGTACTGATTGAAGGGTCTGCATTCCAAATAGGTGGAAAGTATGGAGCCCATAAAGGTCAACACCAGCAGCCACCATATTGGTCTGATAAATCGCTGATAATGGCGCAGCTGTTCCACGAGCCGGCTATAGAAGGCCAGGATGCAAAATTTCATGGCCCAGATAAAGACTGCGTAGCACGTCCTGGTGAGAATCACCAGCTTACTACCCAACTCTCTCCTCCGTATTTCGTCCGGCGGTAATCGCTCAGGATGATCGATATTACTGGTCTTGTTTTTTAGCACCAACGCTGCAGCCACAGCCCGGGTGGACAGAATTGCAAGTGCCATAATCATCCAGTAGTCATCTTCCTTCCACTGCCGGCTGCGAGTCCATGTTGCGTAGAGACGGACTATTATGAGTAGTGTACATACGGCGTATACGATGTAGGCCACAATGAGTGCAGTGGTGTCGGAGAGCATCTGAGAAGAGGGCTTTCAGTGGACCATGGGTGGAGGAGGAAGGGTGATGATGCTGATATCGATGTTGGGTGTAATGCTACCTAACCAGAGCCATGGGGTTGACCATATGGAAGACCGGGGGAGATAGCCATTCTTATTCAACCCTAGATTTCGGGGAATGTGAGCATTCTATTCCACCCCGGATTTCGGAAAAGTGGGCACAATGCTTGCAACGACTGCGAGCGATGAGAACAAGTAAACGAGGAAACCCGTTCAATGCACCATGACTTTGCAAGGGTCAAGCTTCAAGCTTCAAGCTTTCTTCCATGTCATACGATATGCAGGCCTGACAGGGGCATTGATTCTCGAGATGTAACTGCATAGGATTAGGGTTCTACATGCAGTTCCCCTAACCCAACTGGTGACTCGAAGAATTGACGACAGTACATCCCAACATGCTCCCCAACAAGCTGAGCAATCAACTCCAATACCTCTCGCCTTAGGAAATAAACGAGATTTAGCTTGTCGTGTTTCGCCTAGCAAAAAAAAAAACGCTAACATCGTCACCACAATGCCTCAGAATGAAAATCCAAACCCTGGCCCTTACTTAGACTTTTGATCACAAACTTTACCCTTGGCAAAAGAGTGCCTGTTGAGGCCAAAAAGAAAAGATGAAAGAGGAGTACTATCTCTAACTTTTCCAATTGATTATGCAAAAATTTGCTGCAGTTTTTCGCCTGTATCCTGCGTGCCCGTTGTTGCGTGATGGCATGACATGGTTATCATTTAGAAAGGTTGACCCTGCAGTCATGGTATAAAGAAAACGTGCCTTAAAGTGTGATGGTGGGTTTAATTATCCGGCGCAGCAGCCTGTAATCTGTAATGCGGTTGGGGTTGGTTTTTGCACGCAAGAGCTAAAGCTCCGAAGGCGTATGTTGGTGATCTTGATCGCACAGTTTCACAGTAGATCTACTTGTAAGTGCCATACCATGTGATCAAATGGTAAGGTATCGTCGTCGTAGTTCCTTGCCCCACTCCTTTCTCTATACATCTATAGCGTGTAAGAAACTTCTCTGGTATGTTTTTCTCAATTGTCATATCATCCACCACAACACCGATAAATTCAACACCGGCCTCAAGCATACCTATCTTCACAATTACCCAGATGGTAGTAATGATTGGCTCTGCTGGAGCAGCGCAAATGTGATTGGGTTAAATTGTTGGGCAAAAAGCCGCAAATCCCGCGTACAGGTTACAAGTGGGTCGTCGGATTTCAGGTTTCCGCCACCCTTGTAACCCTAATCTCGTCCTTCCAGGGTCTGGATTAGGGTTATCTGGCGGGGGTGTGAGTGGAGTACATAGAAATATATAAGCTAAGGAGGTTTTCTTAGTGAACTTCATTACCTGACAGGTAGGCATGGGTATTTCTAGCTAGGAATACTGTAGCTGAACGCCCCGCTATGTTGTGAATAGAGCGAGGTATGCTTGGTTGTTTGTTCAGATCTCTTGATCGATGACGGATATCGTGGGGCTGGGTCGTCCGTTACGTATGAGGGGTACATGTACTTCGCTAACACCCAGGTAAATTTATGCGCCAAGTTTTAGTTGCATAAGTTCCGAACTAGCCACTGCTGTACGAAACGCACGACCGGTAAGCAGGTACCTAGATAGGCGCGTACTTGTATATTGGAAACTCATAAACAGCAAGGAGAGAGCTTTTGCCTTTCAGGATACGAGATCACTAACCTATCAAACCTGGTAGTGAATCATCGCTCTGGAAGCGAATCACACCACAGCTCTTGATGAAAATTGTTTGTGTAATGGTGGAATAGGGGAATCGAGGACCGTTGCTACTCTCAGGGTTTGGTGTTTGCGTCGGCGTAAACAGGCACTTGAGTATAGCCCACCCAAATGATGCTCTACACCTCAAGTTTTTTATTAGTAAAATACTAACAAAGTGAAGGCACATCTATTAACTTGGTCACTCTTCTTCTAGGGGCCTTCAAGGACTTTCAAATGCATGCCCTCATTTGGTATATTTTGTCTATTTTATCTTTGGGTGGTAGGGTACATCAGCAAAAAACATTTCCGTCCAGGCGGAATGGCTCCGTCAGAGTGGACGCGCTCCGTCAGAGCCGTCAGAGACACCCCGGTGGCAGACTACTCCGTGCCCGGCGCCAATAGGACGCGTTGCGTTGCATATCGCCCTCCGATCGCGGTTTCGCCGTTTCTTCTCGCTTTGTCGGTATTCTATTGTAAATGAACACTGTGGTGTTGTGGCCAACTGTGACCATACGTCGGAATGGGTTCATTGGGTACATCAGCAAAATGTAAATCGGTCCGGAAGCCACATGCAGGGTTCCATAAGCACAAGGCATTTCGTCTATCATATTCGTCTTT
>Ga0307515_10003077_pt1 | contig 35336 bp, 4 predicted proteins | sample 17_EM_MG_FD_194513 | JGI IMG/M metagenome (GOLD analysis project Ga0307515, IMG submission 194513) | Populus trichocarpa ectomycorrhiza microbial communities from riparian zone in the Pacific Northwest, United States - 17_EM | ecosystem: Host-associated > Plants > Roots > Unclassified | place... | reverse complement strand
TATATAAAGAACACATTTTAACCTAATAGTAGTATAGTATAACCTTAATACGCCTAATAACGCCCTTTAGTTAACCTACTATTTTAAGTTTAATATTTATATAAGTCCCGCCGTAATAGTAGCACCGTACTATTAAACCCCTAATTATCTTTATTCTTGCCGTTATTCTTACTATTATTTTTTCTATCTATCCCGCTGCCTTCTCTACTCTTATCCTCTTTATTACTGTTATTTTCCCTATTTATTCCACTGCCTTCTTTACTCTTATTCTCTTTATTAGTAAATTCTAATATTACCGGTCTATCTCTACTTTATAGGCGGGCCTTTATATTCTCTAGTATAGTACTATCTATAATATCTATAACCTTAGACTTGTTAGCGAAAGTACACTATAAGATATAGTAATTAATTCCTGTTTTCTATTTATTATTACCTTAAATTTATTTAAGGCGCGCTTAGATAGTATTAATATTATAGTTATATAGTATTAAAATCGTCTTATTAGTATACTATAAGAAGGAGACCTTATATATAGTTTTAGGGTTTATTCTTTGCGATAAATATACTAGGCTACTATTCTCCTATTATATTATCTTTATTAGCCTATATATAATAATTAAAATAGTATAATATTATAATATAGGAAACGGCGGTAAAGTGCTATAGTATACAGCGAGTATTGCGATATAACGTTGCGATATAATTAATATAATATTATATATTTACACTTATAGTATACGGTTATTAAGTAAACCCGTTATTATACTTAGGATTTAGTTCCTTTAGATCTTTTATAATATCCTTAAATAAATTACTAATTGCCTACTAAGTCTATAGCATCTTATCTCTAGTTATATTCTATATCTTATTAACTTATTATAAAAGTAGCCTACGTAGCCTTTTATTATACTTAGGTTAGTAGCTCTTCTAGGTATTCTATAGTTACTCCTAACTATCTATAATACGCTTTAGTAAGTATAGTAAGAGGCTTCCTATAGATTTACCTATAATTATAGTATTAGCTTTAAACTTATAAATAATTTATATTCCGCTTCTATAGTTTTTAAGAATATATTAAATTGCTATATATATAAGCTATATTATATTAGCTGTAATAGGCGAAAAGAGGTTAGTACTATTTTTATTAAGGGCGAGTGACCTTAGCCTAGTATTAAAGAACACGCGCTTAAGATAACGTATAATAATCGGCGCCCTAAATCTTATCTCTCTATTCTAGCCTTAGTTAGTTAGGTATAATAAAAGGTAAAGTACTAACTAGGCCACTAAGCGTTAAGTAGTTATTTTTAAGTAGTTCTACTACTTTCTCTACTATAGCCTTAGTATTTAGTTTAAGGCAGTTATAGCTCCTGGTAACGGTATTATATACTACGTTTATTATATAATACTAAAATACGCTAAGCTGGTTATATAGCTAGAAAATTAGTTAGTATAGTGCTACTAAATCTAAAGACCGCGAACCTTGTGTACCGCTGGCCCTAATAGCATACTTAATGCTTTATTTATTAGGTTTTTGTAATAGTTTATAATAGTAATTGCCTCTTTCTACGTCTGCTTTATTAGTATATTTAAACTACTTATATTTATTTTTAGCTAGAGAGAGAAATAAAGCTCTTTAGGTATAGAGCCTATTATTACTTATATAATAAGATATATTTAAGTAATACTGTATATCTTTATATTAACTAGGCTAAGTAGCTGCTTTATATATTATTTAAAGTTATCCTATAGCAGTTGTTTATTTAAGTAATATATACGTTTCTTTTAAGTATAGGTTTTAGATATCTTGCGGTCGCTTAGGGTTTATAGGCTTTTATTTAATAAGAATGGGACTGTCTATTAGGATAATGTTATTAAAATTAATAATAATAGGTTGTACTATAGTATATTAATAATAGCCTTGCCTTTTAATAGAGATAGTTACGGTATAGAGCCTAATATTATCCCCTTTAAGATCTAGATTATCTTAGGAGCTACTACTTAATTTATAATATCTTCGTTTACTTTTTTATGGGATAGGTAGAGGATAAGTATATTAGTTTAGTAGAACTATTTAGCTTTTATACGCACCTTACTTTTCTAAAAAACGCTAGATAGTCTAGAGTCTTATACCTAATATACTTTAAATAATAACCTAGTTAACTTTTATAATATAAATTAGGTATTTCTTGCTAAGTATATAGAAAGGAGCTTTAATAAACTTATAATAATAAGTTAGGAGGGCGGCCTAACTATTTATTAGGCTTTATAATGGGGTAATTAGATTACCTTACTATGGTATAGGGTTCTACTTTATATAATATTTTTTCTATACTATATAGAAGCCTAGTTCCTCGCGATATTTACCTACTCTTAAGGTAGATAGTATAGTGTATAGGATACAAAGGGTAGCTAGCGCGTAGAGGGCGATATATAGTAGTATTATATTTTAGTTTATTATAATTACGGCAATTTACCCCTTTATTATAATTTGGCGCCGCTAGTTATAACTTACCGCTATTTTAGCTAAGTTATATTTATTTACCGCCTAGTGTAAGCCTATTTCCTTATATATACATTAACCTATACCCTATTTATTTGCTTAAAATCTTTATTATATATAGTATTATATATATCCTAATTACTGTAGTTATTTATAAAGAAATAGTCTATAACGTTAATGTCCGTTAATATAAGTAAAATAGGCCTTGTAATATAGTTAATATTATATATTTAAAGGGTATCTAGTATGCGTTTTATTCTACTATTAGATGGCTTTATACTCTATACTCTAAGCATTTTAATTCTTATATTAATCTTACTACTATTATAAACTTAAAGGGTTTTTACTAACGTACTAGTATATTTTAGGTATTTACCCTTACTATCTAATTACTTAGTATCCTAGATTGTAAGTAGTAAATAAAGCCTCCCTACTTTATTGCTATAGAGGCTGTTATTTACCTACTTATATTTTTATATTATTATAGTATTATAGCGGGGGGCTCTAGTATTAGCCTATAATAGGGTATATTAAGCAAATACCTTATTAAGCTTATTAGTATTAGTGGTATTCTTCCTAAAGCAAATATAGTATATAACGCTGTAATAGATACTTAAAGGTATCTTTAATACCCAATTATTATTAGCCTCTAGTTAGTTAACGTCCTAGTCTATTTACTAGATTCCGTTAATTTACTTACAGCATTCCCTTATAAAGGGGGCTAGTTTAGATATAAGGTTGGTAATCTCTATTTAGTGCTATACCTCCTTAACCGTACGCTAGATAGATATATTAATTCTTTAGTCTTAAAGTATCTAAGTTATATAGTTATTAAAGTTTTATATATATAAGCGATATATATATATATATTAACTATAGGGCCTAGTTATATTATCTGTATTGCGCTTATTAGGTCTACTGTATTAATTATATTAGTTAACGCCTATAGCTTAAGTTCGTTCTAAAGTATAGTGTTAAGATATATAGTGTTATTATATAGTATTTGCTCTTTATAGTTGTTCCATTTATTAGTTTTACGGTAGAATGCCTTCTATAGCTTATATGCTTACTTTAAATACTTTATATCTATACCTTTAATTACTCTTAGTTACTAAATGCTTTCTAGATAGTAGGTAATAGTATATAGCTTAGGAATATTAAAGTGTAGTAGTCCTACCTTACTTAGTTAAAATAGAAGGAATATATCCTTTGTTTTATCTATTTTATAAATAGCTACTACTAGGTACTAAATAGTTGATTCGTTATATAATATATATTAAAATAGTATAGTAAAGTCTATAAACGCCTAGATAAATAGCATAGCGCCTTTATTCTATTTTAGTAAGGGTGTTATAGTAGGGACTAATTATTATAATAGAGATTTATATATCTTTTTTATCTATTGGCCGATATTTGCCTAGCTATTCTATACTATTATATTAATAAATTATTCTACCTATGCAAAGCGGGTAGTAATAAGTGTATTAATATTTAATATTTCCTAGCCGTAACCATTTATACGTGGGATGTTAAGGCCCTAATATTTTCCGGCCTGTATTTTGCTTTATATAAGCCCCTTAATCTAGTATATAAGATATTTACTAGTAAGGCCTTTAAGCACCTAGTGTAGGAAATTAGGCGCTATTATCTTATAAATATTAGATAGATTATAGCCCTATATAAAGTTATAGAATGGCCAAATATAATCTAAGTTATCCTTCTTATTAGTATTATAACCTTCCTACTATATTTATATTTAGTCTTTTATTAATTAGTATATATAAAACGGCCACAGTTGCTAGATAACAGTTGTTAGATTATACCGTTTATTTATATATATATAATAAGTCAAATATTTACGGCTACTTTTAATACCTATAAGCGTAACCTATTTTTTATAATTAGCTATAAATATAACTAGAAGTAAAAAGTAGTGTTAATCCTAGCTATCCGCGTATAGAAGATATACTCCTTCTTTACTAGCTTTCTCTAATGCTATAGGCATTATTAGCATAACTATATTAGTAGTAGGGTTGTTGCTAAAGTATACGTTTAAGGATAGCCGCGAGGGTCTTATATTACACCGCTAGTTATATTATTTAATTACTAGGTATATAGACCAGGAGGTATATAAGTAGTAATAGGGCTAGTTAATTTACAGATTGTTAAACGCGCAGTTTAATATTTCTAGTTAAAATATAAAGCGGCTATGCTTTTTTGCTACCGGTGTGTTATATTAGTTAGGTCTTATCGCTAGCTAATATAATTAGCACTATAGTTACGCTAAGCGGTAGCTACTTTTACGTCTCCTATTACTAGTTTACTATATTAAGCTTATTATATATTCTTATTCCTGCTAATAAGTACTATCTTACTAGTAAGAAAGTTATATCTTTTTAGAAAGGGCCGTAACTAATAGGGAAGGATACGATCTTTAGAGTATTTTAGTAACGTACTAGTAGCTACTAGTCCCCTATAGTTATAATTATTTTAATTTACTGCAGTTAATTACTCTTAGATTATATCTATTTTAAAAGTAGTTTTGCTTTAATATTATTAGCACTCTAGTAAGAAAAGAGGTTGGTAAATACTCCCTAAAGCCTAATATTATTAAACTACTTATTAATAGCGTGGTTAGAAGTCTTATAACTTACCCACTATAAGACCTATACGTATTCTGCCTTACTACTAAATAAATAAAATAGGGGAGGTGTCTTATTTAGTGTACTGCTAGTACGCTTAATACGCGGTATAATGTCGTATACTACTATAGTATTGTTTATAGTTTGCGGATTTCCTTAGTTCCGTCCTAGAGGCTTTCCTATAGCATAGCCAGTGGCTTTTTTAAATGTTTTAGTCTAAAAGACGTCTATAGATATTTTAGTTAAAGTTTACTAATTAGTCTTAACTATCGCTAGGTTGTGTACCCTATTAAATGTTGCGGAATTATTATTATAGTATATATCCGCAGCCCTGTTATTTAGCTTATTAATAATATTATTACCTAGAGTTTATATAGGTGGCCACTTATTACCTTGCTCTAATTTAGCCTTATAATTAGTTATATAATGCCCTTCTAAGGTTTAATAGTATAATAGTGTATTGTTATCTATATATTATATAAGTGGCCACTTATTATATTATTTTAGCTTAGCCCTATAATAGGCTGTCTAATACTCCTCTAAGCTTTAATGGCGTAAGGGTGTATTATCGTTTATCTCTTTAATATTAACGCCCTTATATCTACCCTTCTTCTGTTTTTATTATCTTAGATAATATCGTTTATAATAGGTTAGACTGCCTATACTTTTTACTTTAGTTCTATACTTTCTATATTACCACTAGATAGAGCTTATTTATAAATTACCGTATTAAGCTATAATTTACTATAGTTTGGTTAAAAGGGAGCTAAAAATAATATCCGTGTAGAACCGTATATTTAAAGTAGTGTTTATAGCTTATACTATGTTATAAGCCAGTTAAGATAGGAGGAGTATAGTAAGAGTATAGTGATGTCCGTGGACACTAACGCGCTAAATAGCGCAATCTATTATATTTTGCGCTAATTTACGCTAGATCGTATTACGTTAGGCTAGAAGACTCTACTTATTGCTAATATTACGCCGCCTTTTTGTTATACTAAGCACAGAATTCTAAATACTACTATTCCCTACTTAGGATACTAGACTGTTTTTTATAATGGGACGCGATATATAACAGCGGTATGCCGTAAATACGGCGTAGTATAACTTTGCGAGCGCTATAGACCCGTAAAAAGATATATAGCTTATTACTAGCTTAGGTATTACTATAGAGAGACTTAATACTATTAAGTGGACTTTTAAGCAGGTTATTATTAAGGACGGCATCCTATATGTTTTATTTCGCGGATAACTAAATGATTTACTACGCAAGCAGGCGATTTAGAAAGTTATCCGTTAGGTGGTAGAATATAAGAAGGTATTAGCGCTATAGGTATATAAGGCTATGTAAAATATGCTAGCCTACGTATAGTTGAATATATATAAGAAGATAAAGGTGCTAGGGTGGCCTAGTATTAACTATATAGTAGATATAAAAAGGGGGTATATAGCTACTATAAACTCGTAAGGTTTGCCCTAGCTTGACTATATATAAAACTGCGGCTATAATCTTAAATAACTTATTATACTACTTTGTAAGCGGAAACTAGATAGTATAAATTTAGTCCTAAGTATAAACGTGGCCTTAAGTCTAATATCACTGTCTAATGCGCCTTAAGACCTACGCATAGTTAAATATTAGCTGCTAGTTAAGATGTTTTTAGAGGCTAGGGTAGATTGTAATAAGGAGTGAATATAGGCCGCCTATATAGAGACTATACCTATCTAAAACAATAGGGCCTTAAGGGCTGCTCTATTAAGGGTAGTTTATTATAGGGTAGGCTAGGTTATATTTACGGCTATCTATAGAGATAGTATATAGGTATCTGTTATAATTATAATATATTACTAACGTTTATCTAGCCCTATTTCTAGCGTGATACGTCTTACTAGGTAGGCTAGAAGGTATTAATTAATTATAGCTAATCTAATCTATATGGAGATAGTAACTTTAGTTAAGTTTGCCTTATAGTAAGACCTCCTATTATACTAGAAAGCCCTAAGATTATTGCCTATATATATAATTTTAGGTTATTTAGACGTAGTATAGCGAATTGCCTTTACTACAGGCTCTTTTATTAGGGGTAACCACATAAACATTATATTTGTCCTATATTTTGCTAGCTAGTAGCTAGTATAGTAGGATAGGTATTATTTTAAGGGCCTATAGTATTAGCAATAAGTTTCTTAAAATATGGTAACGGTGTACTAATGCTAGGAATAGCATACCTAATATAAGTAGGAGAGGGCGTTAGGTTATATTGCCTTAGCGGTAGCTATAGTGAGAAAAGGATTAGATTCTATTTAAGGTTATTATAGTTTAGCGAAAATAAAGGCGGCCTATACTATACGGAGAGTAATTAATAATAGTTGTAGTTACTAGCGAGATATCTAGACTATAATTTAACTAGTTAAGTATTTAGGGAATATTTAGTTATAAGTTTAAATTAAAATAAGGGCTTTAGAATGGAGTTAATCTAAAGCTCTAATCTAATTCTAAGGCGACTGTTTGGTTAAATTCTAGTTTAACTTAACTTTAGCTATAAAATTTTAATATTCTAAAAAACACGCTAAAAGTTACTAAAAAGTTAGTAACTTTACTATATACAGAATCTAAACTGAGGTCTTAGCGTTAGTTTAAATTAGAAGCTTAAAGCTCCTTATTTAAACTCTAGATTAAATTTAAAGGCTTTAGATTGTATATATCCATATAATCCGTAGAGCTATAGATATATATTAAATTAGGAAGGAACGCGTTCTTTTTACTAAACTTTTAGTTTAGATTTAAAAGTGATAGATTATAACTAAATAACCCCTTAAAATTTAGATTATAGATTAGTATTAATTAACTGCTAGCCTAAAAGGAATAGAAACTAGGATTACTAGGCTTTATGAATTAGGCTATCTTTACTATAATACGCTTGTCTGTTTTGGAGATCTTATTTAACTATAATATATAATATTATAATATGCCATATTTTACCTAATGCTGTAGCAAAATTGTAAATATTAAAGGCCTATAGCTACTACCACTCTTAACTTCTATTTAGTGTCCCTATTTAAGGGTCTCGCTGCTAATAAAGTCTATAATATCTATCCTTACTACCCTCCTTATATTCCAACACTACTAATATTCTTTCTATTATTGTTATTCTTGTTATTATTACCAGCACCACCCTAGCCATTATTATTGGCGCCCTTTTTATTAGCCTTGTTTTATACTTTAGTATAATTACCGGTGCCGCTAATATTTACTACACTTACGAAGTTAGGGATAGTAATATTGAAGTTAACGTCTATACTATATAAAATAGGCGTGTAATCAGCTGTACGCTGGCGGTAGATATACTGTATAGTTTTATTAACATTAAATAGGGCGATAAGTTGCTAAAAGTGCTCTTTTTGCTTAGGATTCTTAAGGTTAATAAATACCTTATTGTTCTTATACCACTTCTTAATTTTATAATACGCGGTATTTATAAAGGTTTTATTGCCGGTATAATGATTATAGACTATTTAGGGACTACTAACAATAATAAGGCCTGCTCGTAGTCTAATAATTATAAAAAGGTTTCTTACTATATTTTGGATAAATTTTAGCGGATTAGTAACTGTTATATTATATACTAATAACTCTATCTAGCCGCCTTAGATGCCGTTAACGGTAAAGACCTTAATCTTACTAACTACTAGCGTAAATTCCCGCTACTTACTGCTATTTTGCTGGGTATAGTACTATTTTTTAAGTGTATATAGCGCTGCAAAGTAGATAGTAAATTGGGCTGTATATAAAATGGTAAGGCTAACCTCTAATAGCTTAAATCTAAAGTTTATTAGCGTTATGGCTACCTAGAATGCGCATTAAGCGTAGACTAGGTTATATATTAATTGGCTAAGCTTATTTACCTATATAGTACTATTAATAGCGAGGAAGGCAATAGGGTAGTCGCAGCGTAGTATATTTTTGAAAAAGCTCGCCGCTAGCTTTAACTACTCTTAGTCCTTAACTATTAGGCTTATTTAAAGCTGGCTATGCGGTAAGACGGTATTTATAAGATATGCAATATCTTTAATAAATTAATATTATAGTAAGAACTATACTATATCCGCACTAGCCGCAAGGAGACGCGTATAGAGGGAGATGGATTTTTAATAGTAGAACGGATTATTAAAATTGGGATTAAGGATTAGTTTTAGTTGGTATATATTACTAAGGAGAACTTAAGGTATAGGGTTGCTAGCCTAGATTTATAGACCTTCCTAAATTAAATATAGTCTACTCTAGGCGAACCTAGTAAGATTACCTAGCTTAGACGCCTTCCTAGCCTCGTTGTGGAAAACTATATATATAGCGCTAATAGAATATACATAAGTCTATAAGACCATATTAGGTATTATAAGAATAATATTAGCCTTCTTAGCTAGGTCTATAATAACTATATTAGCCGCAAGTATTAATCCTATCTTATTATCTTGCGTTATATTATTACTAAGCGTAAATTAATACAAGTATTAGCGGAATTTGGCGTATTTAGTTATATTAGGGTCTGTAATAGAATATAGGTTTCCATTACTATCCGGGACACTTATAAGGTATAATAACTACTAACCTTTAAATAAATCTATAACCTATAACCGCTTATTAAAGCCAGTGGTATTACTAGCCTTAAATATATAATAGAGTAGGAATGCTATATTTAGCATAAACGCGTTTTTGTTAATTATAGTATAGTTATCTTATTTCTTAAAATACTTAGAATAAGTGTTAATGCCTGCCGCTGTTTGCTATATAATAGTATCCTACTTATAAACCTTAGTTTTTATTAAGCGTATATAGCGGCGAAGGACGATAGGAAATTTAGTGGGACGGCCTTATATAATTAGTGCCTTATAGTCCTCTATAAGCGTATTATTAATTATTTTAGCTAGTATATTTAATTAGTAATTAAGTAGTAATAGGACCTAAATTCTAGTAGGATCCTACTAAAGCAACTTAAGTTAATATTAGTATCGTACTAAGATAATTAGAAAGGTTAATTTCCTAATACTACCGGGGCCTTATATTAGTAAAATGCCGCTTATTATATATTTAAGCGCAGTATAGGCACCTATTTACTCTTTATTAAGTAGTGGTAAGATGGCCTTAAAGGCATTATTAACTAAGTTTTTCTTATATTTAGTAATATCGTAGTTAAAGTAATTGATACGCGGGAGATCTGTAAAGTTATTAGATAGTATAATTTAGCGCTTAATATAGAAACTGTTGCCTCCTTACTATAGGTAGTATAGAGTATTAATCTCTTAGGAGATTTTAACCTTAGGGATACGCTTAGTTATAAGACATTTAATACCCTATACCGTAATTAGGGCCTTACTTAGGTTACTAACTATTATAAAGTTGTTATTATTTAGGATATACTTTAGAGTAAATATAGGGTTTAGTATAAACTTATAACCCACCTATAGTTAAAAGACAAAAGTATAGTAGTTATAGCCAGAGCTAAAGGGAGTAGTATTAATAATAACTCCTTTCTAGCTGGCCTAGCTATTTACGTCTTTACCTAAAAATAAGATATTAATAATAAAGTTAGTATAAAGGGTAAGACTATTAACTATCTAAATGGCAGCGTAGTAGACTTAGTCTGCGCCACCTAAGAAGGTAATAAGATAAATAATAGTAGGTACCTAGGGGTTCTAATTAACGGCCTTAAGGCTTATAACTACGATATAGAACTAGACCGTAAAATACTTAAAAACGCTATTAAACTAATACCTTACGGGGATTTTATACGATGGTTGGTTCTCTACTAAGAGCTATATACTAAGCTAGACATTTATATTATAGTTCTTCCACTAGTAACCTAAAGGATTATTAACGCTCTGCTATTATAGGCTTGCGTTTAGGCTCGCAATATAATTATTAAGCTATTTAGTGCCTAGTATAAAGAAGTGGATAACGACTATAGGACTATTTAATAGCATATCCCAAGCTTTATAGATTTATAGCGTAAATAGGCTAAAGTCCCCGTTAACAAAGAAGTACTTACTAAGCAATGTGCGCGTACCTAGTATAAGTTTATTAGAGGTGATAATAAACCTAATATAGTAAAGTTATAGGGTTATAGTATCTTGCGGGAGAATATAAGTAAGATGCTTAAGCGTAGTTAGATATAATAGTTATTAAGTAACCGGAGAAGTAGCATTAGCAGTGTTAACCTTAATATCGCCGGCAATATTAGTATCCGTAAATTAGATAGACGCCATTTTATATAAATAATAAGTAGGTATTTTATTAGTCTTATAAGATACTTAGAATGTAATACTATATACTATAATATGCTCTTTAATAATTTGTATAATAAACTAAACTATAAGGTGGTTATTGTTTAGAAGCTAAAGTATATTTAAAGGTTCGGCTATCGCGGAATTGCTATCCTTTATATAGGTGTCTGGATTATTTACTAGGCTATCCGCCATTAGATAGAAGCCGGCTATATTAAAAGGGTTGGGTAATAGAGAGGTAGCAGCTATACTTAAAGTGGTAGTACTTGGTATATTTATCTTGCCTAAAGCGGTTATAGTATCTATTGCCCAAATCGAAGTAGGTTTACTTATATAATTATTAATATTATACCCTATAACTGTGTAGTTCTTATATACCTAACTATAAAAGACAGTTTAATAGTCTAGGGAGCTATAGTTTAGGTAAGTCCGCTTTTTTTTTTACCTAATAGCTAGGGATAGTCTCGCTTTCTATGGCCTATAGCACTCTATTAGTTATACGTTATACTAAAATAATTGCTCTTAAGATAACCGGCTTCCCTATAATTATTGCACATAGGGTTAGGGTAGTTAGCTTTAAGATAACCAGCTTTACTGTAGCTGTAATAAAGTTAAGAGGCTTTCTTAAGAGGATAATCGGCGCGTATATGGCCGGTAAATAGATAAAGATGGTATTTTAAAGCGTTATTAGCCGAGAGGTATAGACTACTAAGCTCTAAAAGAAGAGGCTTATTAAGTATAGGGCCCTTATTATTACCTTATAAGATACTAAAGCCCGTAGTTACTATAGTTAAGGCAAATTTAAAAACTATAACGCCCTTAGCGAACTTTTTATAGTTATAGATATAGTTAATATTGCGAGTTATAAAATAATTAGTGGGTAGGTCCATTTTAGTAATAGGCTATATTAAGCGGTAGCCTATATAAACGTATTAGTAAATATAGACCCTCTATTATATAGCTAAGGTTAAAAATAAGGTAGCTAACTTATTACGTTATAAGGCTTTATAGCTTAGATAGATCTATAGAGGCACTAATTATAGAGGTAGATGCTAGTAAGGTAGGAGTAAGGGTAGGTAGTTAGTAGAGTTAGGTTAACTAGTAAAGGTAAGGAAATAAGGCACGCCCTAATAAAATTATATAAGTAAGGCCTTGGCGGTAAAGTATATAGTTATGCACTCTATAGGTTAAACGCGTATAAGGGTAAATCTATAGTGATAAAACTAACCTATAGAGGAAGATATAGTATAGTATAAGTTATAGGGACTACCCTATTTAGCCTATCTCTTAATATAGGCTAGGCGATAGTCTAGCACTATTAAGCTCTTATAGTTTATAATGCGAGTATATAGATGTATAGAAGGGTAAGGGAAAAGAAAAGCGAGTAGTAAAGTAAAAGTATTTTACTATAGGTAGGCTAATTACGTTATAGGTAAACGGAAACTTAAATACCGTAATTTATTAAAAATGTCACTAATAAGTACAGCCTGTTACTACTAGAAAGTATAAGTCTTTTCCTCCCTTAATTAGTAAGAGAAAAGGTATTATTAACTAAATAATCTCTTACTAGAGTACTAGGTAGGGAGTGGGATATTATAAAACTATATATAGTTTTAGACAGATCTAAAATAAAGATATTAAATTTAAGAGACTTTAACGTAATAAATACTATAGTAAAATACTAACCTCTTATATAATACTAAATAGATAAATAGTAAGATAAGTTAACGTTGCTAAATAGCTAAATGCTAGTATATATAATATATCTACTATCCTAAAATACCCTAAAATGCCGTAAAATGCTATTAAATGCTATTAATTATATAAACTTATAATATAAGATATAAAACCTTCTACTACCTTTTATAGTAGATATGCGTTTAAATAAGTACTAGATATTTATATATAGATATAAATTCCGCGCACTAGATAATTATTATTTTAGATAGACTTATCTAGTAGGCCCTTAAGTACTATATAGTGTAATAATAATACTAATAATTATAAAGTAAGTGTAATACGTCACCGTTTACTAGAAGTACTACCTATTATATATTAAGTACTTTATAGTAATAGAGTCCGTATATATAGACGTAGGCTAGCCCTTTAACTCTAGTGGCGTATATATTTACTAACTTTATATAATAATGAGAAATATAGTAACGCCTATAATAAGTGTAATATATTACCGTTTACTAGAAATACTACCTATTATATAGTAAATACTTTACAGTAATAGAGCCCGTATGTATAGATATAGGCTAGCCCTTTAACTTTAATGGCGTATATATATACTAACTCTATACAATAATAAGAAATATAGTAACGCCTATAACCTCTTATAGTCTACTATACCGTAATAATTAGTTACTTCTTTACAGGCACTTAATAAATCGCTCGCATTAAAAACTATAAAAGTTTAGTAGTACTAAACCGCCACCTAGCCCTAAATAGGCTGGGTAGGGTAGTCCCTATAAGTTATATAATTGTACCCTTATTTAACTATATAGTACTAAGTCTAGCTGTATTTACCCTAACTAATAGTAGTAAACTATAGCCAATTTTACCTTTATACGGGCATGTGCGGGCAATTATAAGATCTACCTCTTTACCTCTTCTTAATTGACTTTACTTATTCTACCTTCTATCTCTCTTATAACTAACCTCTAACTATATCTAATACTAAAGTTATGCTAGTATAGCGCTAGCTAGCTACCGTACAAAGCCCTCTTACTTTAATAGTTACCTTTTACTTAATATATACCGCAATATTATACGTACCTAACTAAATAAGCGACTTAATAATAATATAACTATAGGTAAAGCTAGACGCGTAGTATAAGGCGAACCTAAAGCTAATTAAAGATGCGGATATTGCCTAAGGCTTTAGAATAAGTATTAAAAACTATAATAGACTAAAAGAGAAGGTTAAAGATATTGTAATTAAAGTTAAGCCTAAGCACGTAATATATTACGGCAACTTTACAATAATAAAAGAAGGGCATATTAAGGAGTTTTATAAGTAACTTCTGTAATTTACTAATGTGGTGGGGTAGATTGGACGTCGCCTACTATCTTGGCATTTTCCTATATTTATAGAGCCTTCGGCTTCCTTCCTTCTTCCCTTTATTATATACATACATATTATAACCCTACCAGTTACCGGAAATACACTCTTTTCTTTCTTTCTTACTGACTGATTATAACTGACTAACTGACTGACTGACCGACCGACTGACCGACTGACTGACTGACCGACTGACCGACCGACCGACAGACAGACTGACAGCACTGTGACTTTCCTATCTTAGAGAGGTCGTACCCTCCCACATATTTTATGGTATTCTACGTGGGGACGACGGCAAGCTCTTTAGATTAGAAGTCTAGTGCTATATATACAGGAGACACGCAGGAATATACTACGACTATAGAAGAACAGCTAGCTGTAGAAGAACGACTAGCTGCAAAAAAACCGCCAGCTAGATAGATAAGACGGCAGAACTAGAGAACTAGAGAACCAGGTAGTATTGGATAGTGAGGGGAACCAGCAGACCCTGAATAGAAAGACTGCGGAAAAGATAGGACGGCTAGACTTAATGTATAGGCTAAAGAGTGGTAATAAGAGGCAAAAGGGTATAGGTTAAAAGGTCTCGGCAATTGGATTTAGTGCCTATACTTAGGGATTGGACGTCAAGCGAACCAGCGAGCTAATTAGACAACTTCGGCCGACCGTCGCAGCTACCCGGTACTTGCTACCCGCGCATGAGCATGGCCAGACCTTTATTGAAGATGCAGAGACGGCAAGCCAAGGGCCAATTAATTAGATGGAAACGAGATCTAAAGCATCTAGCGGTAAAGGAGGTTGGTACTGCCCTTTGGGAACAAAGGATATAATACCGAGCAAGGTTATAAGTGCACGAGATCGGATCTGTCCTTGAAAGCTTCCTATTCTAGCTTAGCTTTATCCTCTTTTAAGTCTTCTAGATTATATTAGCAGCAGCTCTAGAGGCACTCCGTAAAAAACTGCCGCGCGGAATGATAGTAGGCCAAAACAGACGGACGTATTAAGACCCGGCAGTGGTAGAAGATAAAGGTTCCGTGCTCTCTTAGGGAGACCCCCCCTTAGGCGTTAAGAAGCAGGTGCCTTCTGTTAGGGATATGGCTGTATAAGTAGACCAGCCGAAGCATGTACCTGTTAAAGTACCACTAGGACAGCTATTTGGGACACCCTCTGTTAAGACTACGGCTATGTAAGCAGACCTACCGTAGCGTTCGCCCGTGACACCTAGGACCGATGCCCCTTAGTAGACGAAGGATAAGAGCCGTAAGGACCACCTGCAAGCTTCCGAGGAAGCTCTAGATGCACTATCCTGTAACTAGTAGTCGACGACTTAAGACAGGATCTACGTTGTGACCCAGCCTATACCAGCCCCAGGAACTATTGGAACTCCGTACTTTATAGGACAGGACGTGTTATAGTTTATCGAGCAGTACGAACGACTATGCGCCCAATATTATATTACGAGTAAGGAGAAGCACTAGGGCCTTCCAGAGTACTGCGATTACTGGATAGGGATGTGGATCCAAAGCCTGCCTAAATTTATAGCTGGTAACTAGATGGAGCTTATAAGAAAGCTTAGGGCAGAATACTAAGGAAGTGACCATTTTCGGCAGATGGAAACGGTAGAATTCTTAGAAGCCTATGTGTGGTAGTATAGGGATAATCCGCCAAGCAGTATACGCGAGTACTGTAGGTAGTTTACACTAATCTCCTAAAGGGTTACGGAGGCAGGTAATCTAGGGAACGCTTAGCGAGGGTACTGGTTTGTAAAAGGACTTCCGCTTAAATATTAAAGATATGCTATAGCCAAAACGGGAGCTAATCCCGATAGACGAGAGTCCTTTAACTTCTATTAGCTACAGAGAGCCGTAGAGGACAGGCTTAGTTCATATAAGGGCGCAGATTGTCTGCTGAAAATGGACCCCAAGGAGCAGAGCCTTTGTTAGCTAGTTGAATAATTCCGTAATTAACAGCTGGCTAAACTAGGTGTACACGGAGGAGCCCTAATGCAGTAGCAGTTACCTACGGATTAGGCTACAGTTTAAAGCCCAGCACAAGGATATGAAGACTGGCAGAACAGTGCCCGAGCTCTCTTTAACCTATAAGACTGTTGACCTCCGCAAGGCTCTTAATATCCGTAAGGCTCTTAATATCCGCAAGACTATTGATATCCGCAAGATTCTACTGCCTTTGGACGGCCGCAGCGGGATGTATAGGGTTAGCAAGACACGTAAGGACAAGGCCTATAGACCTGTTTTGGATGCGGAGGAAGTTACTGTTTCACTAAGTACGAATGCCAAGGGCTTAGGGATCTTATTTAGTAAGGACTTGTATATCTGTCTAATTAGGGAAGACTAGTAGCTAGGACGCGCGAACGACCTGGACCTAAACTACTATAGCTCGGTAATGAAGGACGGTTAAAAAATATTAAGAACTGGCTCCGTACGTACCAAGGAATAAACCTAGCTATAAATTAGAAAAGGGAAGGATAAGGGCAGACGCAGCAACGGGCCCCAATAGTATAGACGGATTTTACTACTTTCTATAACGGAGTAGTGCTGAAGAACAGTGACGCAATATATACGAACTGGGAGGACTACTATCAAGCACGACCTACGGACTCAGTAGTAATACCTAGCTAGCAACGTCCGCAGACTTGCTTAACCCTTAGAGACAGCTATATAACCAGGACAGCTGTCGAGCCGCAGGCTCTGCTGTAGGAGAAGAATATGCGACCGGGAGATATATAACTAGGAGATTATATCCAGATTAGGTTACGGCCTGCGGATAAGACAGTTAAAGCTAGGAAGAAGAATGAATCGTTCGACTCTTGGAGACAGTCTTGGAGATAGACGCTTAACTAGCAGGCGCCGCAGCAGACTCCGCAACAGGCTCCGCAGTAGGTGTAGGATATTTAACTAGGGGATAGTTAAGTTCTAAGGTGGGGGAGGAGGCGTAGGTGACGGCCGTGTAAAAGATTTCTATTTATTTGCTTAATTATAGTATTTCCTAAAGCTCCTTTTCTTGTTTATTTTCTTAATTGTAACGCGTTAAGACGCGTCAGTTGTGACGACCTGCTGTAAAGATGTCAGCTTAGCTCACCGCCTGTTGCCGAGCCAATAGCGATTTTCCATGCCCGGCACGGAAAATCCTAATTGGTCTATTTAGCAGTAGAACCGGCAGAACTCTACACCGCCCCTAGAATTTGATAATGCGCCAGCTGTACGACGAGAACGGCACTAAGAGCCTTAATTGATTGCACGGATATAGAGCCGATTATACGATGCAGAGCCAAATGCAGAGCTGTACGCAGAGCCTTGATTGAACGACTGTACGGAAGCCTTGGTCTCGAATGACTGTATAGAAGCTACGGCTAGTCGAAGGAACGAATTAAGCCAGAGCCTTGATATTAGCACGTCGCCGTCACTGAATCGAATCAGTCAAATGTTGTTAAATTAGAGCCTTCGACCGGGCCGACTTTGTTCCTTATTTAAACGACAGCTGATTGCAGCTCTGCCCTGCCACCCGAATTCAGTATTGTATTGGCTGCACGACAAGAACAGATACCGCGGTAAGGAAGGGACCTATATATAAGGACAGCAGCACGATATTGGAAATAAGCACCGTGGAACCGTAAGGTAGTATATGAAGAGGCACTGATAAAGATGCTCTGCAAGAGATCGTATATAGGGCACAGCTGACTATATTAAGCCTAAGCCATCCTTATGCGACTAAAGACAGGATAAAGCCGTATCTAATTAAGCCAGTGAAGGACCTTGTTGAGGACTATAAGGGAAATAGGAATTGGACGTATAGGAGCCAGCACTTCTTAGAGATCGTTTTAATGAAAGGACTGTATTATGGACGCAAGGGCAAGGGATATATGACGGAGGTAGTTATAATAGCCGAGAAGCTGCTACCGGATAATAAAGAGACTGGAAGCAGAAGACAATCCCTAAAAGGCTCTTAAGCTGAAAGAAGATTAAGGACATGTGAGCGTACTATTAGCAGCGAGGGTAAAGGAGCAGCCGTAAAGGCCTAAGATGCGCCGAAGAAGCTAAGTGCAAAGACGGCCCAGAAAGAGAAGAAAGCAGCTATTAAGGACGTCCCAGAAAAGCACTAGGCCTGTGGTAGTAGTTTAGAGGAAGCTACCGTTAGTGCTCGTAAAGGAGGAAGTCTTAAGATAGGTCTTTGGATTGGACGTCTGGAGGACGCTGAGAGCCTTGATTATATGATGCGGAGCCTTAATTAATTGCATGGATGCAGAGCTTTAACCGAACGACTGTACAGCCAGAGTCTTAATCGGTTGTTTGTAGATGTAGAGCCTACGGATGCAGAGCCTAGGTTGTATGTGCAGCGAAGACACCTTAAGTCAAGCTAGAGCCTTAGTTAAATCCTGATCTGCCGAACGTCGCCTGTATAAGTTAAGTCGTTAAATTAGAGCCTTCAGTCGGGCCGACCTAATACCCTATTTGAACGTTAGTCGATTGTATGCTGTCACAGTTAAATTGAATTAGTTACCGTCGCCGTCAGACGTCTTTGATCGGTAGCTAAAGATGCATCACCGTAGGTATGTAGGTACGTAGGCACTAGACCTAATCAGGGAACTAGTACACGGCCGGAAGAATGTCGGAAATACGGTTAATTAACGTTTTGGAGCCTCTGCGAGAGCCTCTTCCCTTAACTACCTACCCCTGTATTAATCGACTGCCGCCCGTCTTGATGCCCGCGGATTAGCTAACTAGAATGATCCTTCCTGTAGATATAGATACGGAGCTTTATACGGAGTTTTATACGGAGTTGTATACGGAGTTTATAGATATGGAGCATACAGGTGCAGAGCCTTAATTGGATAATAGTACGGCAGCTTAACTGGACGCCGATATATATAAAGCCTTAATTAAACGGCAGATGTGGAGCCTTAGCCGATCGTACGTCTACACGGAAGTTTTAATCAATCGTCTATAGATGCGAAGCCTTAGTTATATATACAGCAGAAGGCACCTTAAGTTAAGCTAAGGCCTCGTTAAATCTTAATTAGTTAAACGCCGTCTCCGCATTTAAATTAGGATAATTAGAACCTTTAACCGGGCTGACTTTTTACCTTAATCGAACGACCAAACGATCAGTTGCAGCACGTCGTCGCCGACTAATTAGACAGCCTTCGGCCAGCAGTTAAAGCAGGCATATAGGCACGTAATACAGACACGGACGCAGAATATGCAATATAAAACTACTAATACACAGCCAGATGCGCAGCTAGACGCATAGCTAGGTGCAGGGCCTAATGCGAAGCCACGGGCGGAGCCTTAACTAAAAAGCTGCGTATGATACAGACTAATGCAGAGCTAGATGCAGAGTCTTAATATTAAACGACTAACTAAACGATCAAATCAAGCCAAGGCCTCTGCTATCTTGATTGACTGCTCTATCTCTACTGTTTTAGATCTGTACCGTTGCTAGATCTATACCGCTGCTAGATCTACTAGATCTATTATATTGTCTAACTATTCCAACTAACCTATTCTAGGCCTAATGCTGTTTTGACTGTTTTACTGCTGCTCTCCTAACCGCCATACCCTGCCGTTGCCGTTACCGCCTCTATTCCGTCCGACTATTTTGTCCCTACTGTTTTGACTAACTACTACCGACTAACTGCCATTAACCGTTCTGTTACTGCTGCTACTACTACTACTATATTAACCGACTGCTCTAACCGACTACTATTAACCGTCTGCCGCTGCCAAGATTTTTGCTACTAAAAGTTCCGCCGCTAAATGTTTTACTGCTTACTAACTGTTACTAAGTTCTTCTACCGAGTATTCTACCGCCGACTGTTCTATTTTATTTTACTACGCTAACTGTCTGCTTTTATTATTGTTTATACCACTGTTACTGTTACTGCTGTTACTACTATTACTGCTACCGTTATTATTTTTGGTTTACTGCTGTCCTAGTTACTGCTAGTAGGAAATCGGATCTTAGCTATGGGTAACGGAAAGACGCCGTAGAGCAGTTCTATGGAAGGGCTAAGGATATAGTTACCTGCGTTTGTTTAGGGATATGCTTTCCTTTATCTATTCTGCTTTTACTATACTTTCGTTTTGTTATTCTTCTATATTATAGAACGTTAGGGGATAACGTTCTTGGTAGGGGAGGTATATAGTGGGGTAGATTGGACGTCGCCTACTATCTTGGCATTTTCCTATATTTATAGAGCCTTCGGCTTCCTTCCTTCTTCCCTCTATTATATATATATATATTATAACCCTACTAGTTACCGGAAATACACTCTTTTCTTTCTTTCTTACTGACTGATTATAACTGACTGACTGACTAACCGACCGACTAACTGACCAACCAACCGACAGACAGACTAACAGCACTGTGACTTTCCTATCTTAGAGAGGTCGTACCCTCCCACACTAATACTTTACTAGATTAGAAACTGTAGGTAATTCTAAAAATTATAGAAAGTGCTTATTTTAATCGCGTAAGGAGGGTACTAAGTACCTCTAAAAGTAGGTATACTCTGCGTAAATATATATTACCCCTAAAGATTAAAGTATAAGATAAGACGACGCTACCTTAGCTACTATATGTAATATAGCCTATAGATATTACTATAACCCTATTATATAGTATCCCTTCGCCTTAGCTAGTAACCCTAGTAGTAAGTAACGTAATTAATATAGGAGATATTAAGATTAAAATCTAATCTATAGGCTTAATAAGTAGGTTAATAGTTAGGGTAGTCTAAGTCTTATATCTAATAAGCGGAAACCTATATATAGCTCTAGGTAAGCTATAGAAGGAACTATAAGCCTATATAGAGCTTAATATCAACGGTCCGCCTAAAAAGAATATCTATATATCGCTATAAAGATATAAAAACCTTATAATACGGTTGGAGGGTATACTTATTATAGCTCTTAGCGAAATAGCACGAAATAGTATGAAGGAGGCCGTGCTTATAGCATTACTTTTGCCTCTTAGCTTAAACTCCTAAGTCGCTACTACTAATAATATACCGCTAGCTATTAAATCTAAGGCGCCTAGACGTAATAGACGTAGCGTAAAAGATAGCTAGTAAGTTTTAATGCCGTATAAGGCTAGCGGTAAAAGTAAATTAGGAAAAGGTAAGAAGTAGAGTTATTTAGGATTAGCAGTATATAGCTTTAATAAAGATAGTAAGGGCGAGCCTATTAAACATAAGAAATCGGATAATAATAAAACTAAATTAGGCAGATATAATAAGTGGCCTTAACTAAGATTAGTAATAAGTGCCCTGGTAAAAAATAATAAAAGTAAGCCGGCTGTGCCTAGGAAGTTAAATAGTCGTAAGGCTAACCTAAATAGAAATAGAAAACGCCCTTAAGTAGAATTAGCGGTAGGCACCCTTATAGAAAATAATAATAATAAGCCGGTTATACGCAGAAGGTAATTAGTAAAGGGAAGATATAACCTATCTACCTATAAGCCTATATTAGTAAGTAATAGCGGTACTAGAGAAATTGCCGTAGATAATAGTAAATCGCCGTAATCTATTATTAAACCTAAAGGTATATATTAGCCTAATAATATAATAGATAACCCTACTGCTATATTACCAACTATTGATATCCCTTAAGATGTTACTATAGAGGATAGTAAATTGCTATAATATGCTGGTGGATATAATAATTAGTTCCTATATTATACTAACTTTAAAGACGCGGAGAGTGGAGATAAAGATGAGGATTTAGTTAATAATAGCGACTAAGATAAGGATTTAGTTAATAATGACGACCAAGATATAAATATAGAGGAAGAACTTAACTAGTAAACTTTCTTAGCCCAGCTCTATAAGGCTAGGAAGGATAATTTAAATAGCGCACTAGCGTATATAATAGAGGCGGATCTTTTGCTTACTCTAAAGTATTTCCTACTTATTTTATTAAAAGCACTCTCTAAGATCGCCTTAATTAAACTCCCTAATTAGGGCCTTATATTAGGCTTTAAATTTAGCCTATACTAAGTGGTATATATAGCTTAGGCATTTAAGTAAGAGAGGATGATTAAAGGAGGTAGTATTTATATAGATGAACCTAGCGCGGGCAAAACTATATAAATGATTACTTAATAGCTAATAAACTACTTTTATTATTAGAACGTAATGAACGTTTAAGAGGCCTAAGCTGCTAGGGACGTGACCTACTACCTACTTAAAATACATCTATTGGATTTAAAATGCCTATAGGTAGTAAAGTAGCTAATTATATACTACTACAAAGATAACTCTAAGAAGCTGTACCCTATAGACCTATAGTGAGGCTACTTAGTCGTTTTTACGCCAACCCTAGGCCTGCTAGGATTTCTAAAAAACGCGAGTGTAATATTATAAGACGGCGCGATTATAAAGCGCCTTAACCTGCCCTAGATTATAATTCTTGCCCCTAGCTATAATAAAGTTAAAATGTTTAGTAAACTAAAAAAGGATAAATGGCTATAAATCTATAAGGCTTTTAAGTGGACTAATGAGGAATAATAGGAGAATAATAACGATATATATCTAGTTAGTAAGGCTCTCCTATTATACCTATAGGGTAAAGCTAGGTTTAAGAATAATTATAGTCTTACCCCTAATGCGATAGAACTATTAGCGCTAAGATACTTAACCTAATTCCTTCTAATTACTATATAAAATTGTATTACCACATAATTAATATATGGGTTTATTACTATATAAACTAATATATAGAAATACCTAAATAGCTAATCCCCTAGAATATATTAGAAATTAAAGAGTGTAATATAGGTTAGGTGTATTCTCTAGGACAAATACTACCTAGACGTAATTAGTAGAGTCTTAATATTGTTTATTAAGGATGTAGTTAAAAAGTACTATATCGCGTATAATCGCAGCCCTACTATATAGGGTGTGTTTAGTATACCTAATAACGGAAACCTAATATAACTAATATGGTTTATTATGGTAGGATTAAAGAGGCTAGAGTAGGAAGAAGCTAATAAGCTAAAGGGAATAGAGTTTAAAGTACTGCTTAAGCTTAAAGAAGAAAATATCTAGCTAAAGAAGAAGAAATTTAACTATCTTTATAAAGATGCGAAGACTAACCTAGCCAGAGTAATAGTAGATAGGAAATTCGGTGAACTAGCTATATTTTCCCGCATAGTTATTCTAACGTTTTAGATACGTAGAGGGGAGTTAATACTTTGGTTTAACTAGCAAAAGCTTATCCTAAAGAATAGCTATTTTAAATTAGTTATATTATAGGCTAACCCTAATAATACTAAGGTGGCTATAATTACAGCTATAGAGGACTAAGTAAGGATAGAGTAGAGGCGCTAATATAAGGAACTTCTGGCTATATAGGAGGAAGATAGTAGTGATCTAAATACTAAACCTAAGATACTAAAACTTACCTAAGCTAAGTTATACACTAACGCGAAAATAATAGTAAGTATAGCCTAGGTTGTCTAATACTGGGACTAGTATGCCCTTATTATAATTAAGTCTAATAAGTCTAATAAGTCTAATAATAAACGCCTAAAAACTTAAAGTTGCATACTTAAGGACCTAATTATTACTAAGTAGACTACTAACCTACTTAGTAAGGAGTTTACTAATATACTTAACCGCTATTTTTAATAGAATATAAAGTTCTTTTAAGCTAAAAAAAATCTATAATTACGTTTATGTTAAAAAATAAACGGATAGTTTAGCGTATAAGATTATTATTACTACTTACTTACCTTTTATACTAGCTTATTAGTTTAATAGGCTATATAAAGAATATAGTAAAGATAAGGTGCTCTGCTATACAGTTAGTATATCTAATATTAAAAAAGCTAAGGCTAGGCAAACCTTTAATACTAATAACTTTAAGTGGATCCTACTTTACACCTTTATATTAATTAGGCTGTTTATTAACCTATAGCGCGCAAATTATACTATTATAGTTAAGCTAAGCTATAAGCTCTTAGAGGTAAAGTAACTATTTACTTAAATAGATTAATGAGGATAGACTAAGCCTATCTACTATAGTACTATTATAGCTAATTGGAAGTTAAGTATTAAGTAGAGGATATTAAAGTTAACTAAATTTATATTGTTACTGCATAAGTCGGTGTATAAGGAGAAGGCTAATTTAAGCTTAAAAGCAGGCTAAGGTAAGAAGGAAGATACTAAGACTATTTAATGCTGGTAACAATTATAAGAGTATAATATAACTGTAAATAGTTCCGAATACTATATATAGCCGCTATATAGCGAAACCTATTATAATTATATAGTGGCGTATACGTAGGCTAAAGAACGTATCTTTTAGTAACTTATAGGTAGTAGTATAGTGTATATAATAAACTTAGTTAACTAAAATGTTTCTAGTATTATTATTTTTGAGAGAGCATTATACTGCAGCTTACAGCACTTTTATTATTAAGGCGGCGTTTAGCCGCAAATTATAGTATTATTATTAGCGGTGTAGTATATAGCCGCAAAATGTAACTAAATGCGGCTAAATGCCGAAATTATTTAATTAGCATAAACCTAATTTAAGATACTGGTAAATTTTTTTATAATGCCGCCCCGCCCCCTATACTTACTAATATTAATAAAATATATATAAAATATAAAATATAAAATTTTTATTAATAATATTAAATTTATAAAAATTATACATTTTTATATGCTTAGTAATATTAATAAAGCGTATATAAAATAATATATTTATATATGCTTAGTAATATTAATAAAGTATATATAAAATATGAAAATTATGAAAATTATACTTTTATATATGCTTAGTAATCTTATAGTTAGCACTTAGTAGCTAAATATTAACACTTAATTATAAATGCGGCATTTGGCAGCTAAATGCTAACACTTAATTCTAAATACGGCATTTAGCAGCTAAATGCTAACACTTAATTCTAAATGCGGCATTTAGTAGCTAAATGCTAACACTTGATTCTAAATGCTAGGAAATGCTAGAAATGCTAGAAAATGCTAAAATAGCAGAAAAGTAAAATTAAATGCTAGTAAATTTTTTCCTAACGAAGGTTCCGTTATACAATCACTACCTAGTTATAGTATTAAATATAGAAAGTCAAACAATATACTACCAAAAGCAGCCACTATAACGCTATTAACAGCGGCAACTACTTTAAGGTTAAGTAATACTAGTATAGTAGATACTAACTTATAGCAACTAGTAACGGTCGGATAACTATAAGAAATAGTTAACTAGTTAATAGAAAATAATATAGTACTTAAAACTAGGATTAACGGGATAGGCGCAGTAAAGGTTAAGTTACTATTAATTAAAAGATTTTTAGGAGAGAGATTAAAGCTTAAAGGATTCCTTATATAGATATATTTTAAGGTCGCGTAGAAAGAAGTTAAGCTAGCAATACCTATAGATTAAATAGCGTATATAAGATTATTCTTATTAGGAAGAGCACTTAAATAGTTTAAGCTTTACCTTATAGAGATATAAGTAAATAGGATAATAACTATAAACTAAGAGGTATGGTTTATATTCTTAAGCTAGAATGGATTTATGGAATAACTTATATAAATATTTAGAGACCTAGAGGCAGTAACCACGGCGGAAAGAAAACTCTAAAATATTACGTAACGAACCTTAGTAATTAAGTACATAATATAGTTTTAGACACTAGTAATATAAGTTAAGTAGAATAATAGGGCGCTTATAGCACAGTATAAGTGAGGATTTAAGGCTAAAGTCTAAAATATAATTATCCTAATAGAAGATGCGGATACCCTATAGGACTTAATAGATTAAGTAATTAAGATTAATAATTAGATCTACTAAAGGGAATAGACTAAGAGAGGTTAAGATAGAGTTCTATAGTTATATAAGGCGTAGAGTATATAATAACTAAAGCTAAGTTAAAAACTATAGTATAACGCAGAGCTAATAGACCTAAGTAGTACTAAAGAAGCCTATAAGAGATGGAGTAAGAAACCGTAAAAACCTAAAGATTAAGGATCTAGTAATTATAGGACTAAGGAGTAAAGGCTAAACCAGAAATCTTAGCAGTAGAAGATATTTAGGCGGACTCTATAGCAAAATTAGTAGTTTAGAAATAAAGCTTATATAAATTATAGGAAACAAGGTTACTTCGCAAGGGATTATAAAAATAGTTAGAGTTATTATATAATAAAGGGAACTAGACTAGTAGTAGGAGACATATATATATAGAAGGACGATAGTATACTACGAGGAATAAAAGAATGTTTAATTAAAAGTTTTGCGTTTTATTATAATAACATATACCGAATTTATAAAGACGCTAAGTATGGCGTAAGCTATTAGCTATAAGAGCTAAAATCTATAAAGTATAAGGGAACTAATAAACTAGTTCGCAAACCGGATATTAAGGATAATAAATTTAATATAGGTAAAACATTTTATAATACTAAGGTAATAAAGGCGGTTTACTAGAAACGCGTAAACCTTAAAGATATTATATAAGAGGTAGAGGATAATTCCACTATAAAATAGGGAATATTAGTAGGGATTGAAACCCTACTAGATATAATGTCTATCGCTTTATAAGACGCAAGAGAAATAGGATAGAGAACCACTTCGGCACTTAATAAAGGCAAAAGGCTAAAGGCTTAAGATTCTTAAAATAAGATAAGAGACGACTAAGATTCTTAAAATAAGATAAGGTAAGCTTAAAAACCTATAATAGACGAAAACCAATAGAGCAGAGTAGCAGCTTAGTTTAAAGATATACGAATAAGCTTAGGATAGAGCTTCCTATAGGCATAAAACTCTTAAGACAAGATAAGTGAAATTTAAGACTCTTAAGATAAGATAAGAATACCTAAGCCTAGTTAGACTAAGGTAGAAGTAAGGCTTAAGTTAGAAGTAAGGCTTAAGTTAGAAGTAAGCTTAGGATTAAAGAATCTAAGGGACTAAAAATTCGGAGTATAAATAAGGACACCTATAAGTAAGAGGTAAGAGGCTTTTTTATAGATTAGAGAATCTATAATATAAACGGTAGTTAGACTAGAAGATAGGTATAGACTTAGAGGACTTACTAGGGGAATATAGTGTTCGGCCTAAAGATTAAAGAGTTAATACTAAAATTAAGAAGTAAGAAGACTTTAAAGATCTATCTATAAAACGCAAACTAAAAGAAACTATAGAAGAGTTTAGATAAAGAATCATCATATAGTAAGAACAAAAACTAGATAAAAGATCTAGTATATTAGAACGTATAAGGGATAGAGCGCTAGTATAAAGAATTACTAATAGGCCTAGAGTAGGCATACTAAGAGCTAAATGGCTTACCAAACTAGAACAAGAAGAGAATTTAGGGATTCCTATTAGGTTTAAAGAACGATATATAAAGGGCTGTCACGATATAGTAATAAGAAGATACTTTCTTATAAACGAGCCGTATATACTCTAGCAGCTATACTAAAAGTAGTATAGGTAGAGGTACAATAATAAGTGGGAAGATTTCTATATATAGTTAGACGAAAAGGTTATTTAAGACCACCTAATTATAGAAAAGGCTATAAGTTATATTAAAGGAGCCTTAATTATAATATTAAAAGATCTAAAGAAGCGATTAGAGGACTAGAGAAGTAAGAGGTAAATCTTAGTACTTATAAACGAAGTCGCAACGCTTAGATTAATAAGAAAAAGGTTTAAACTTAAAAGCGAAGATAAGCTAAGAGTTAACCTAAGATATTAAGCATATTATACACTATTATAAATAGCATATATGGATAATGCGTATAATATATATAGAGCACCCAAAGATAAGCACTAAAAATACCCAGTAAGGATGTATTAGTTATTAGATAAGGCGAAATATTAAAACGCCAAGTATATATATAGTTGGCACCCTATAGAAGTTTAAAAACAAAAAAACTTAATACTTTAACTAGGAAGATTTCTTACAGAAGAATACCTAGATAGATAATAGTAGTAGGATTACCTAGAGAATACGTATCTATAGTATATTAAAAATAAAAAGCGAACTAAGTATTAGCTAAAGGTAGACTAAGTATAAATAGGATTAAGCAGCTAATAGGTAGGAAAAGTAGAGGCCTATAGGACTAAAGGGAGCTAGTAGTAAAGCCTTAGACCCTTAAAGGAATTTAGGGACGATATCTAAATCTATAAGTTAAATAGCGAGATTAGCAGTTTAAAGCATTAGTAGATAGTAGAGCAATAAGGAACTATATATTACTAGTAGTAGTTAAGAGAATAGGATTACCTTACAGACAAAAGGAGCACCCTTACCTATTAATAACGATTTTAAGAGATCTAATAACCTATAGAGGGGGGATTATTAATCTAAAAATAGGACCTATTTAGTTAGCTATTAAAGGGAGATAAGTTAAGATGTCTTTTAATATATTACCATTAGGGAATAATAAGGCAGTATTAGGAATGCCTTAGTTATAGAAATATAATCTAAAGATTAATTAGGTTATAGGTTAAGTTAATATTAAAGATACTTAACGCTATAAGATATAATAACAGGCCAAGTTAGTATAGTACTAAGTAGGGGCAACCTATAAAGAAATAGAAAAAGGAATAAGTTATATACTAAAGAGATACTATAAATATAGTAAGAAACTATAGTTACTAAAAAGTAAAAAGCTGTTAAAATATATAGTATAGGACTATAAGATAAAATTAGAACTAAGAATAAGTCTAAAGTTCTTTCTAATCTATAAGCTTACTAAAGAAGAAGGTAGAGCACTAAAAGAGTTTATTAAGGAAAACCTATAAAAGGGATACATTAGACTATTACAGTTATTAGCGGGTTATTTAGTACTATTCGTACTAAAGAAAAATAGTAAATTAAGGCTGTGTATTAACCATAGATAGTTAAATAGCATTACTAGAAAGGATAGGTATCCTTTACCCTTAATTAGCGAAATCTAAGATAGGATAGGTAATACGTAAATTTTTATAAAGATAATATTACGGCTTAAATAAATGCCTCTGAACCAAAGCTTGAACGAATGCTGTATTACGAGGATACTAAGCTAAAGAGAAGGAAAAGGGGTCGCCAGGACCGATGTAAACAAATATATAGGGTGAGCCGCCAAGGCGCTAGCTTTGGGCGGGCCAATCGCAGGTTAGCAGAATATGGCAGAATTTGGCAGGTAACGTACGATAGCGCCGTTACATCACCCCCCTCTTTAAAAGAAAGCCTGCCCTTAGGCTTAATTAGAAATAGGGTAGCACTAGGCTTATAAACGTAGGATTACAAAAATATAAGATAAGGAGATAAAGGGGATATAAGTCCGTCCTAACTAAGTATAAAGGGCAATTATGGGCTAAGTAGAAGCACTAGGTTAGAAAAAGTAGCTACTAAAAGTCTTGGCACGGATCTAACTAATTAGACAACTTTAACCGGCGGTTAAAGTTCCTAGACATCTGAAATTTTACGGTACTGGCAGAAAACGACAGAATATGGTAGAATTTGGCAGACAGCTGTATTAGGGCTTTAGGGCGTTTTTGTCCCTATATTCTTCCAGTAACTTATTATCTTTATTATACTAGCATTCCATCCATTCGTCTAGGTACTTTAGGGGTCCAGGCGTATTAGGGTATTAGTTATAGAATTCTTTAAGCTTCTGGGGGCAGCCTATAAAGTTCCACGTAGGGTACTAGGTTAAGTTAGGATTATAGCCCTTCTATTAAACACGGTATTTTAGCGCTCCCTATACTATCTTACAGGCCAGTATTTTATTAACCTCCCATTTATTATCACCGTTTACTTAAACTAGTAGGGGAGGCTTATTCTTTTATCTAGGTAATAGATCGTTTACAGCTTTCCGTAACTTATCTAGCGAGAAGATAGGGTAAACCCTAATTAAGTCTAGGAGCTTTATCTTATATAAGTTACCTATCTTCTTAAGAACCTTATACGGTCCTACCATCTAGTAGTCTAGCTTACAGCTAGGTCGTTCGGTCCTCTAATTCCTTATTATAACCTAGACTATATTACCAGGGGCAAAATCGGGCTCTCGACAGTGTTTGTTCGCCTGCTATTTTATTAACCTCTAAGCTTTTTCTAGGTTCTCGCGGGCTACCGTCCAGGCCTCCTCCAATCGTTTGGCGTACTGTTAGGCCTTAGCATAGGATAGCTTCTCTCATATAGTCTGGGGTTCTTCTGGCCTTTTCCAGTTAAAGCTTGTGCGGGGTAAGTATCCCATTTCCAGCTAAATCGGGGCAAACCCTATAGAGTTATAGGGTAGGGTTGCTTGCGCGTAGTCCATTAAGGGTAGTAGTTTAGACCAGTTATCCTAGAAATAGTTAATAAAGGGCCTAAGCCTTTGGTCTAGGTACTAATTTATAATCTCTATCTAACCGTCTATCTGGGGGTAATAAGCCGTAGAAAGCTTTAGCTTAATGCCTAGGATCTGGGTAAACTTATTCCAAAAGGCTAATATAAACTATGGCCTATAATCGGACATAATAATATCTAGTAGTCTGTAGATTCGGTAGACGTAATAGATATATAGCCAAGCTACCTCTTTAGTATTAATATTCTTATAATATAGAATTAAAAACGGGCGTTTACTAAAGCGGTTAACTATAACCATAACTATATCGTATCCATTACGGTCCCTAGGTAGTTCGTAAAAGTCTATAGAGATATACTACTAAGGGCGCTCTAGTATTAGGAGTGGCTTAAATAGTCCTAGGGTCTTATCCCATAGAATTATAGCTCTTTAGCAGTCTTCGCAGTTCCGTATATATCGATCAATATCTATAACTATTCTCGGCCAGTAGTAGCGGTAGTTAATAATTTTACGGGTCTTATTCTTACTAGGGTATACTATAAAGACTTAGCAATAAGCTTCGCGGATTAGTTTAGTCCGTAAATTATTAACGTTAGGGACTATAAGCCGCTCCTAGTATAGAAGCAATCCTTCCTCCGTTTTAAAATCGGGGTCTCCTTTCACGGCTTATTCGCGGAGGGCCCTTAGGGCATTAGCCGTGCGGTTTGCAGTTAGGAGGCGGTTAATTAGCCCTATTAGCTTATTTAAGGACTCCTCTATCGGTGCTAGCTCGTTTTATTAGAAGTCTAGCTCCTTAAGGATCTATAGGTTAAGCTATTTTAGATAGAGGAGGGCGCGCGTCTAATATTAGGTCTTTAGCTTATTCTAAAGTCCTATATCTTATTCTCTTCGGGTTAGGGTATTAGCCTTAGAGTTTTGCTTACTAGAATAATATATAATTATAAAGAAGAATTAGGAGAGTATTTTGGCCCACTAGGCTTATCGCCCTATAAGCTACTTTATAGTTATAAAGTACTCTAGGGCTTTATAATCTGTATATATCTTAATCTAGGAGTTTATACCTTTAAGCTCTACACGCTATTAGGAGAGTAATTAAATAATAGCTAGTATTTCTTTATCGTGTACTTTGTAGTTACACTTAGCTAGGTCTATTGTCTTTAAGAAGAAAGCTATAGGGTACTATTCGCCGTCTAGATGTAACTGTAATAGGATTCCCACTATGACCCTATCAGAGGCGTCTATTTCTAGCATTAATTTAAGGTCCAGGTTATAGTAACGAAGAATTAAGGAAGAGATAAGCCGATTTTTTACCTCTTTAAAGGCCTCTATATAGCTATTATTAAAGATAAAAGGCGTACCCTTCCTAGTTAGTTATATAAGAGGTTTTACTATAATTCCGTAGTTACGGATAAACTAGTAGTAGAAATTATAAAAACTAAGGAAGGACTGGATTCCTTTTACTATATAAGGGGGCTTTTAGTTATGGATTGCCTCTACCTTTTTAGGGTTAACCTTAATTCCTTCCATAGTTACGATAAACCTAAGGTATTTTATACGTTTTACCCCAAACTTGCATTTCTTAATATTAACTTATAAGCCTGCGTTCTATAGTCTCTCTAGGACCTTCTTAATATAAACTTAATACTTAAGTTCGTTGTCTAAGTATATAAGAATGTTATCTAGGTATGCCATGTAGAATTTGTTGAGGTAATTAAAAAGAACATCATTTATATACCTTTAGTACGTAGCCGGTCCGTTTATTAGTCTAAAAGGAAGAACTTTATATTTATAGGAACTATAGCAGGTATAGAACGTTAAATCTTTAGATATAGGGTCTATCCAGATTTAGTAAAAAGCTTAGCGGATATTAAGTTTAGTAAAGATCTTTACCTAGCTTAGACGTGTAAGGGTCTTATTAATTAAAGGAATAGGATACTAGTTCTTTTAAGTAATAGCGTTTAGCTTTTAATAGTTAATATAAAAATAAAGGCCTCTATTAAGCTTTTTTACAAACAAAATAGGGAAAGTAAAAGGGGCTTAACTTAGCTCGATAAACCCTTTATCTAGGTTATTAATTAAGTACTACTTTATTACTTTTAGCTTATCCATTAATTAATAGTAGAGGGGGCTATAGCCTAGCAAGTTATTGGCCTCTAATTAAATCTTATAATTATACGTCCAGTAAGGGGGTAACTTATCTAAGGCCGCCTTTAAGAATGCATCCTTATAGCCTATATAAATAGTAGGAAGAAGGCGTTTAACTAATTCCTTATTAGTTTCCTTATTTAGCCTTTCCTCTCTATTATTAATAATTTGGTTAATTTTATATAGGCTCGTTATAAAGACCTTATTATCCTTTTAGTATATATTAAAGTGGAACGCTACAGCGCTAATTGCGGCAATATCTATAGTAGGGGGGTTAACTAACAATAGGGGTGTATATAACTTTAGGGACTTCTAGGGTACTGGCGTTATCATTACTCCTTTTAGCTCCTATTATATCTTTTAAAGGTTATCCCTTATATCCTATTAATACGTTCTTTTCCATAACGGTTAGATTTATACAATTTAGACGTTATCTACGTTATTATCTATCCCACTTCCGTACGTAGAGTCCTCTTTAAACGTAGCGCTTTAGGAGAGTATCTTTATTGGTACAGAGTTCTTTCCAGCTTCGCGGCGGGCGTCCTCTTAGGCAAAGGCTAGGTCACAGGCCCGGACATCCTACTAGTAGGTAGGGTCAGCCCTTACGGCTAGTGTCTTGTAGTTGGTTCGGATCTCCCTAATAAAGGAAGGCAACCTTAGTCTATCCTCCAGCCAGACAAACCGTCTTTTTCGTATATTTAACCAAATATTAAAATAGGACATCTATTTTCGTCTAAGGATTATATTATAGGACCCTAGGTTTAGGATGTAAAAGGGGATACTATATTAGCGTCGTCTGTTAAAAGCGATATATAACTTTAAGATGTAGGTAACGGGCTAACCGGCTTAGCCGTTGTAGCCCTTTACCTAGATAGGCTTCTCTAGTTAGATAGCTTCTGCATTTAAAAACTTGGCAACATTATTTATATAGGCAGTATTTATAAAGGCGAAGCTATTTGCTCTAGTATTAATAAGGGCGGTTATATTAACTCTATATCCATTTTAAGATACTATATATAGAACCGTGAAATGCTTTTTACCTATTAACTAACTAAGATTAATCTCTTTAAGATTAATAGGGTACCCTAGGGGGGAGTCTTTCCCTAAGGTTCTTCTTTTCCCAACTTATCGGACATTTCTCCTTCCTCTATCTCCTTAATCTCGCCTATATCCTTTAGCTCCGGGCAAGACAAGGTAAAGTAACCTTACTTATTGCAGTTAAAGCACGTAGCCGAGGTAGGGTTAATTAGAGTATTACGGCAAATACTAGTTAATAGCGTAGTACGTAGCTAGTTAGGCGAGGCTTACTAGTACGTAGTTATAACCGCCTTTAGTATAAGAGCAGTCGTAACTTATCTTCCTACTCTAGCTCCTGTAAGTATAGCTAGCGAGTTTTAATCGTTATAGAGTCGCTTCTACTAATTAGGGTAGATATTAATCCGCTTTAGTTCTAAGTCTAATAATAGGCAATAAGCTATAAGTCTTTTATGGGTTAGTAGGTTATCTAAGGTTATAGCGATCTTTTCTTATAGCTAGATTGTTAGCTTATTATATAGGTCTAATTAGTAGTTCTTAAGGGGAACCTAGCCTTCTCCTATAAGGTATAGGAATTAAGTCTAAAATTCAGCAAAGGGTTAGTTTAGTTTTATTATTAGGTAATTATAGTTATAACGGGCATCCCGTACTTTATTTAGGTTAATATAAATAGCCGCTAGGTACCGTATTATCTTATTAATAGATATAAATCGGATAGGGAAGTCGTCCTTAAACTTAGCTTAAAGGTGCCGTTAGGCGTCCCCAGTGGTTCAACTAAAGAGGTAGAGCATTTTAGCTTTTTTAAAAAGGAAATAGTTATAGTTAACGCGGAGCTTTCCTTATACTTAAATCCTCTAATTCTTAAAGGTAGGGTCTATCCTATTAGATAGTAGTAGGGGGTTAAAGAGCTTAACGGACTTTAATTACTTCGTTATTGTATCCGTACTCCCTAGTATATCGCATTTAGTAGAGTAAATAGGTCGGCTAGGGCTTTAAGAAGGGGAAGCTAGGCTATTTTATAGGGCCGTAAGGCTTTCTAGGATCTCTTATAGGGTCTCTTGTATATTTCTCGCTTTAAGACGATCGGCTTCCTGGCTGGCTGCGAGGGCGCGAATCTGCTCGCGTATGTCTACAATATTATTATTATCTTCGATTTCTGATCCTAATTAGATCTTAGGTTCCTCTCGGGTAGAGGCAGCTCTCTTAAATGAGCTTACTTTAGGTGCCATCATTAGCTTCCTAAGGTTCGTCGGTATTATACGCTTTAGTTTTAATTCCGGGGGTATAGGTCTAGTCCTATCTAGCTTATAAGGTGGGATATTATCTAGGCCTTCCCAGGCAATATAGAGTTGTTTTAGT
>Ga0307515_10003076_pt1 | contig 35336 bp, 30 predicted proteins | sample 17_EM_MG_FD_194513 | JGI IMG/M metagenome (GOLD analysis project Ga0307515, IMG submission 194513) | Populus trichocarpa ectomycorrhiza microbial communities from riparian zone in the Pacific Northwest, United States - 17_EM | ecosystem: Host-associated > Plants > Roots > Unclassified | place... | reverse complement strand
TTTAACTATAATATAATAACCGCCGCTTTACGCTATACTTCTATAATATTTATAGGAATTATAATTGATACTAATACGTTAAAGAAGTCTATAGCCGGTTATGGATAATTCTAGGCACTATAAAACGCGGACTAATTTATAAGACTTAATACCTTAACTAAAGGATAAGTTAACGTGTAGTTTGGCATTAGAATTACTACCTCTATTAAAACTACGGACGTTATTACCCCTATAGGTAAGATATAGTTTTATATTATCTATGCGGATACCCCCTTCTTGCTCTATTTAGCGGATATAGATAGACTCTAAATCTACTATAATAACCTTAGAAACGTTATCATCACTCGCACTAAAAAAGTGCTAATAGTGTGACGGTTTAGCTACCTATTTCTCTTATAGAGCTTATTACTATAGTTATATTTATCTAAATCCTTTAACGCGAACCCCTGCTACTTAATAGATGTAGAGCTACGGCGCCTATACCGTTGATTTAGACATCCCTTAGTTAAGAAATTATAAAAACTACTCTACTATGCTAGCTATAAAACTAATAGAATGGCTATTAAGCAACTAACTAAGTTTTGCTACTACTATTAAAAGTTTAGTAAATTACTAGGCAGATTCCGCTTCACCCTATGAGATAATATTAATTTTAACTATAATATCATCGTTGACATTATATATATTAGCGGATTACCCCTCCTATACGTTGTTAATAAAGGAACGCGATTCTAAGCTGGTAGATAGTTATAAGATATTAGCGCTAAATACACATAGGACGTTCTATAGATGTGCTGGATTAATATTTATCTAGGGCTACTAGACCTAATTACCTATAATGCTAAAAAGAACTTTATTAGTAAGGAATTTAAGTAATACGCTACTATTATAGGAATTAGTATAAAGGGAGTACTAGTTAAAGTATATAACTCTATTAGAATGGTAGAGCGCTACTATAGTCTATTACGGCGAGCCTACTAGATTATTATAACTAAAATCCCCGAAATTAATAAGGAGATGGGACTTTAAATAGCGCTTAAAGTAATTAATGATTTAGCTAGCCCTAAAGGACTAGTTCCTATACTTCTAGTCTTTAAAGCCTACCCCTAAATAGTTAAATCCGATATACTATCCCCTATAGTTATATAACGCGCTACCGTAATTAAAAAGGCTATAGTAGAGATATAGAAGCTATAAGCTAAACGACAGATTGCTAATATATTAAATATGCGAAACGGACCTAATGCTAATACGATTTATAATCTCCTACTAAATTCGCCCGTTTTGGTTTAAAGAGAAGGAAATACTGGCTAAAGCGGCTATTAGGACGGGCTATTTACCTTACTTACCATTAAGGGTAAAATATGCACTATTAAGCTGTCTAGTGGACCTATAGCCTTTTAATCTACAGTTATAAAACCCTACCTTTAAGCAACTAAATCATAAGAGCAAATTGTTAGACTAGAATCACTACCTAAACCTCTACTTAGGTCAACCCTTCTTAAGACTGTCTTAGAGAGACCTACTAAAGCTTAGTAATAACCCCCGAAATAAGGTAAAAGACGCCCTTATAAATACCCTCTACTTACGGCTATAACTAATATTACTATCTACCTATAGGATAATAATTAATTTAGTACTTAATTTAGTGCCTCCTAATAGAAGGAGCTTACTAATCTACTTAAGAAGGGAGTTTTTAAGATTATAAGACTTACGGATATACTATAAGGCGTACAGCTTTTTAACTCGCGATTTGTTAATAAGATTAAGAATAAGGGAACTAATAAAGCCTTTAAGAAATCCTAACTAGTTGTATAAGCTTATAACGACTTAAAAAAGGAACTGGTTCTTACCTAATTATTAACTATTTAACAAGTTAGCTAACGACTAATTCTCTGCATCGCCGCCATAAAGCTTCTATAAGCACGACTTTACCTTTAAGATATTTTATAGGCCTATATATAATTAACTACTACACTAAATTGAGAGTTTTATATATGACCTCCGCACGAGCTAATTAAGTAACTTGGGATTAATAAGGCCTCCGTTTTAAAGGTTATAAAACCACTTTATAGAGTACCAGAAGCCGGTAACTACTAGTTTAAGATATATTACTCATATTATATCTAATAGTTATATATGGACTAGTCTACGTACGACCCCTATCTCCTATAGAGTAACGAATCCTTTAGTATTATAGGCTTATAAACTAATAATACTCTATTTCTGGTAGATAAGACCTTTATAAGCGTAGAGTAAAATAAGCTATATAAGGCCAAGTTTATAGCTAAAGAATGGGAATAATTTACTGTTAATATGCCCATTAAGTTTAATAGTAGAGTTATTTAGCTACTAACTAACGGGAGTATTATACTTACTTAGAAACAATAATGTATAAACCTTAGTATAATTAGTACTAAGCTTGCTATAAGTATAGGATTAAAAGGAGCTATAAGAACCTTAACTCTAAAGGACTAGTATATTACTTAACGTGCTAGAGGTGTATATATTGCTTTAGTTTGCCAGCTAGAAGCCTTATTTAATTTATCCTTTACCGCCTAGGTAATTAACCCTAATAAGGAAGACGTAAAATAGTTAAATAAGCGTCTAAACTGGCAAATTGAGAACGCTAATAGAGGCCTTAAGTTCGTTAAGTTAGATATTAAAACCCTATAGCTCCTGGTATTTACAGACGCGTTATTTGCTAATAATAAGGACCTCTTTTTATAGATCGGCTATGTTATCGTACTAGCCAATGCTATAAAGAAGGCTAATATTGTCTATTGGAGCTTAGTTAAGTATAAAAGAGTTACTTAGAGCGTACTAGCTTCTAAACTTTATAGTACGGCCTACGGCTTTAACATTGGCGTTGTGATTAAGTCTATAGTAGACAAGATCCTATAAATTAACCTCCTATTTATGCTTTATACTAATTCTAAGTCCTTATATAACTATTTAGTACAACTTAAAACCACCTAAGAAAAGCGCCTAATAATTAATATAATGTGCCTTCGGTAAGCCTATAAACGGAGATAAATTACGAAGGTGAAATGGATTAATAGAGAGGCTAACCCTGCTAACGCTATAATGAAGGGAAAACCCTATATAGCTCTTTAACGGCTTATTAATATAAACCAAATTAATCTATAAGTTGTAGGATAGGTTAAATAAATAAACTCGGATTTAGCTTAGTATTAGGTAACTAATTATAATAGTGCGGACCCTGAATTTAACTAGCTAATTAGGATTTTCTATCCCCGGGATAAAAAATTGCTATTGGCTTGCTTACTATTAGCGCCTTAGTAACCCTCGCGATATATTAACCTACTACCCCTAATGATTCTTTTTATAATTATAGACCTATAAAAGGAGCGTGAAAGCTATTGCGTATTAATTGGATCTCTAACTATTATGTATACGCTATAAATAGTCTAGAAGTAAACTTAACTTTAGAGTGTAGATTAGCCTTCTTTTTAGAGTTGCTCTAGTGTCGGAATATTAGTCATATAACGTGGTTACGAGACCATAAAGTAAGGCTAGCTAACCTAATCTTAGAGCAACCCCTTACTTTTAAACAATTAATTAACTACTAACTTTAACACCGCATACGTATCATACAGTGATATTCGTGCCTATTGATAAAGCGAGTATACCGACAGTTTTAAAATACTCCAAAATGTATACATAGACGGCTTTAAGTTAACTTAGCTTACCCCAGACCGCTTTCAACATTTACGGGGGTCGGTTATTCTTATACGCCCAAAATATCATATGCGCCTCTACTATCCCCTCTTTATTAAGGGCCCTAGAACCAGTACTCCTAGTAATAAATAAATGTATATTTATACCACCTATCGTATTTATATCATTAAGGCCTCTAGATATTCATTATTGCAATAATATCGCGACATTGACTTAATAAGTAATATCATTAGGCTTGGCGAGGTGTTTAGGGAGGTAATTGTCCGGATAGGATCCGCATAGTAACTCTTGGTAGTAACTTTACTATCCGAATCTTCTGCCAAGTTTCATTCTGCCGGTGCAAAATTAGTGGCTTAGAGCTTATTTAGTAGAGTTATAGCTTAATTTAGCACGGCCTACCCCCAGAGGCGCCTCCTCCTGCGCCTCTACGCCTCCTCCTGCGCCTCTACGCCTCTACGCCTCCACGCCCCTATACCTTATATCTCTACGTTTGTCTCTATACCTCTCTACCTAACCCCCTATAAGATGTGCAAAGAGACGTATAAGGAGACGCAAGGAGACACGGGTAGAGACACGGGCAGAGATATAAGTAGACGCATAAGTAGAGCCATAAGCAGAGCCATAAGCAGAGACGTAGAGAAGTGTAGAGGTATAGAGGTGTAAGGTGTAGAGGTGGAAAGGGGTGTCTAGAAAGGGAGTATTAAAGCTCAGCCTTAATTTACCCCTGTAGATTAACTAATTAAGCACTATTTATCTAGACCCACCTTCCTATCTAGGCTGCCCCCTTTACTTCTCCCTTTGCACCCCTCTGCTTCTCTCTCTGCTCGTGGCCCTACTTATAGCCCTACTTGTGGCTCTGCTCGTGGCTCTACTTATAGCTCTGCTTGTAGCTCTACCCGTGGCTCTGCTTATGGCTCTGCTTGTGGCTTTGCTCGTACCTCTGCTCGCGTCTCTGCCCGTGCCTTGCCCATGCCTTACCCGTGCCTCTCTTACAAAGGGAGACGCGTAGAGAGACGTATAGAAAGAGACGCGTAGAGAGACACGTAGAAGGAGACGTGTAGAGAGACACGTGGAAGGAGACGCGTAGAGGGGGAAGCGTAGAAGGAGACGCGTAGAGAGACTCGTAGAAGGAGACGCGTAAGCGGAGACACGCACAGCACAAGAAAGAGTAAAAATAGATAACATGAAGGCTAAAATAGGCCCTGAGTGGTGTCTTGGCTTCTTTTACCGCCTGCTGAGCCGCCGTCGATCAAAAGATTCGGACAGTAAAGTTACTGCCAAGAGTTACTTTTCGGATCCTGTCCGGGAGTACTGGCCCAGAACTCGGCTAAGCTCTGACTTAATCACCTTCTTCACATCAATCATGCTGCCCAAACCGGTAAGTTGATTAAGCTGATCAACATGATCGCAGATTAACCCATCTAAGGTACGAGCGCCAGCGGCAAGGTCATCATTAGGAGCCACAAAAGCACCAAATGCTATTGCGACAGGCTTTTGGTAGTGGGAAGCTATGAAGCTATGAGGCTACGAAGCTAGAAGTGGCCAAAGCAAAAATTGTCGGAATGTTGTATTCCGAATACAACCTCACAGGTGTTAGGCAGCAGTGCTAGAAGCCCGACCTTGGAAGGCAATTATTGTGTAACATCGGTCAGCCTTGATAATGCTCATTCCATCCAATCAGCCTTCATGGCCGGCCCAAATGTTAAAGCGGGGCGTGGCGAGACTGTTTTCGGGTAGTAGATTATTCATATTTATCTTCAATCTCATCTATCTCTCTGCCACCGCCATCCAGTCGATCCGCACGGCTAGTCGTTTTAAAACATGGTAGCATCAAATCTGTTATATTGAGCCAGGTTTGGAGGGCACCAGGGCGTTCAGGAGGGGTGTTGTGGGTAATGCGATTAAGTGAATATCTGCAGAGGTATTAGCGAGTTTCAAAAAGCGTAGGGTAGTGCAAGAAAGGAGCATGAGGGTGATGCTGGGGTGTAACTTAGTGATTGTAGTAACGGGACATTTAATAAGTCTTCTCGTGTTACCATTGAGGCGACTGGGGGGTATAAATTGTATTTATCAGTTTCCAAATCTGCAGAGGCCCAGCCAAATATGAGAACTTAGGGCTCCACTTGGAGCTCTCTAGAGCCAGTCTGGCAGGCTCGTTATCCAAATTTAGAGTATTATAACTAGAATGAACCTCGATGGACTCAAAAACCTCGCTAGCGCGAGCTAAACACTGCCTCACCTTTTCCCTCAATTAACAAGAGACGCCTAGCCTGTCCACTACCCTCAGCTCCCTGATCAACTATTCCCCTTCATTTCAGCGGTGATACAGTACATCCGATAAATAAAACTCACTATTCGACCCAGAGCTTGATCTTCCACCTCCGGGTCCAGCATTAGGCGCTCCAAAAACATGAATCAATTATCGAGAGGATTTTCGACCTTTACTAGACTCAACGCCGCAAATGAGCGTCCTCGAATCTGATCTGGAATTCACGGATATATTGCACACTAACATCGTCAACGCGGTTGCCTTGTGGTGGCTGATGTTGAGTGCGGGAGATTGCTACATCGGCAACGAAAGACTCGATGTGGCAAAGGGCATGGTGGCATACGGTGAAGGCCCCAGGAACACTGGCTATTGAAAATGTGAGTGAGTTGGAACAGTGGATCGTGATCTATTTGTCGATGCCGAGAAATAAGACGGAGAAGATTCGGGATCAGATTAGATCAAATGATAATCGGTTTATGGGACAGGAGACGCCGCGAAAAGTAACGTTGCTGAGAGGTCAGAATGAAAGAGCGATCCATACTGCAGCACCGTTACATCTGACGAATTGGAAGACAGCAGCGTCGAGAATACCAAAGCCGACCGGGGGGCCAATATAAGAGGGCTCTCGAACCCTTGTTAATTATGAGAGGCCGTAGTACAAATATGTGATACAAGAAAGCAATTGCAACACTAGTCTTGTTTGCTTCTCTGAGAAGGTGGCATGAAGAGAGTCTCCTTGGATGTAGTTTCGCTAGAGTCTTGCGTGCTGACGACATGGAATGAGAAATCTAGTTCTCCAACAAGATTCTTCACGGTGCTACATAGACCACCGTTAGTACGGTTTGAATTTAAGGTATAGAGAGCGTGCAATCAACTTACATCAAGAGTTTTTCAAGATCGCCAATGATGCAGCGCGTTGATATTTGCATAACAGCAAAAGCCGCGTACCCCGGCTCAGCAATGTGGCGAACACTCAAGATATCATGATCAAGAGCCTCGAGTTTGCGGGAAAGTTGATACGGCTGAGAGGTAGTGAGATATGGTGGAAGTGGCTGGCCGCTAGTGATACTGGCGGATAGCAAAGCAAGCATCGATGTGATTTCATGAGATGTGATGTTGACTGAGCCCATAAGCCTCCTGAAACCGTTAAACCACTCAGTTTCAGAGTTATCGCCGTCAGAGACCGCTAGATCGGTAAAGGTGCGGGAGGCGTACTCGGCAAGGGACATATAGTTGACGATACTGTTCTGTTCAGCATTTTACTAGTATTACAAAATATTCACTTCATAGCAAGACTCACTTAGAGACGCATTGAATTATAGTATTGTACTGCTCTTTGGGAAATTTGCCGCCGATTGGCACTTCCCATTTCACAAAGGCTGAATAAGTTCTCAGCCCGTCTAGTAGGAGCATCTGTTTTGCATATACTTTATTGCGAGCCTTTTCCAGTTTCCTCCCTGGGCTAGTCTTCAGCTCCATGTCGCCCTCGTCGCCACGAATGCGGGCACGAACAGTTTCATGGACGACCGAATAGAAGTTTGCCGTCAAATACAGGGATGCGCCAAGAGTTTGCCGCAGAACTGAGTGCTCGGAAATCGGAAATGGGAAAAAGGTCCAAATGAAGGCAACGGCCAACCCTCCTACGACAGTTGCAAGCCTGTACGGTGCCAGGAGGTATATCGGATAGAACGGCTGGCCATTTGATGATGCTGCGGCCTGGCCTATCTTACGGACTTCGAGTTCATACCCGATAATGAGGGTGACGGTGACCACACTAATTAGTCCAATAACAAGAAACCTGGGTTGCTTGATGGGTACGTAGAAGCCAATGGTGACGAAGACCCAAAGGAAAACAAGAACACCCGCCGTTTTGCCATCTGGTATGTACCACACTAAGAAGGCGATAATCATAGCAATAGTAGTGCCGACAATCCGAAGCAAGAAGCCGAATGCACTCTGTCCTGCGGTCGGATTCATGCTAATCGCAATCATAATCATAGCCCAGACCAATCGTTGCTCCACAAAAAATTTCGCTGTATCGCGAAGGTAGGCCACAATGGCAATTGACATAGTTGCACAGGCAACTCGAAAACCGAATGCCGATTCAGGGGACCGAAGGAATCTGGGGAAAACTCGAATGTAGTCTCCAATGCGCTGCCAGAAATTTTGGGGAGGTAGATGTTCCGGATCTTTTCTGGACTGGTATGCTGATCCTAGTGCGATAATTGTATTGCTCCCATCAATGTCAGCAATAGTGGCGCTGTCGTCGTGCGTTGCATCTTCAACCTTGAATGTGTTTGCAATCCACTTCCTCAGTCTCCTGTTTCCAGGGACAATGAGACGCGACTTCGACATCTTTCCATCGGCAACCTGCTTGTCTGCAAAACGGACAAATTTAAGTATAGCACGGCTGGTAGAATAGAGCAAGAACTCCATAAAAAGGAGGAGATAAAGCTGCCGCTGGTTTCGTTGATGGACCCTGGGTGGCTCCTGTTTAATTTCTAGCGATTCATCATACGAGGCTGTAGCAGGGTGCTGGAAGAAGTCCGGAGCTAATCTGATGCCCTTACGCTCACACCATAGCCTGAGGGTCATCTCTCTGCCTTGATAGAATTCCTCGCTTTGCTTGTCGAGGTGGTCGGCAAATCCTTTATCTCCTGGCTGTGCTGCATTGCCTTTCGCTTCCACGTCGTCCGATTCGCCACCAGAAGAGCCCGCCTTTTTCTTGGGTGGTTTGACAAACTGCAGTGTCAACAGAACGTGTTCCAATCCTTGATCCATGACTTCAATGATTTTGGAGAGAGGCTCGTGGACTGCTGTCATGATCTCATTCCATTCGTGGACAGCTTTCTTCCGCAATTCTTCGGATTCAGCGTCATGATCCGTGTTCCAGTTGTTTAATTCTGCGAATCGACCAAAGATGTCAATTATAGATGAGAGGCCAAGTATCGGAATCATGATGCCTCGTAGAAGTTTTACCATTTCTGCCAGATCATCTGGACTAAGTTTTCCAAAAGCAACCTCGCGCTTCGCGAAAGGGAGGTCGCCATGTAATTTACCATGAAGTTCAGTAATTGCGGCCATCACTTTCTTTACAGCCTCGACTTCTGGCCTGCTCTTAGCGTTGGTTGACTTCTTACTTCTTGCATCTTTCTCGGTTGGCTCAAAGGCACGGCCGAACATATCGGTAGTCTCCAGGCTTTGGATGTAAGCCTTGTGCGCCTGAAGTGCACCACGCAGTGCCCCCAAGAACCCGGTGATCTCTCTGAAAACAACCATTCTTGAAGTCATTGGTATTATGAATAATGATACACCTGTGGAAATGCCGAGTCCAGTGAGGAAGGCTTCCAGCATGCGTTTTGTGAATGCTATCCCTTGGGACATTTCGGTGAATTGAGGACCGTAGGTGGCCACAACATTAACGAAAATGGCGTAAATGATTGTAGGAAGTGTAAACTGGGGAAACTTCGCCCTCATAGAATTGACCAAGTAGATCTGGAAGAATAACCATATGGCACATACAACTGATTGTGAAGAGTTATAGCGAACTAAAGGAGCACCCGGTACTGTGGTATGATTTCGAGCTTGGAGTGAGGACCAAATCATGAGCAGAGCAACAGCAGTGCCGACGCAGGTGCTTATCACGTTGAACAACATAGTTTGGATGAACTTTGCTCGAGGCATTATGCAGAACCCGAGGATTGAGATAATAGCAACGAGGTACCCAAGGGTTGAATAGGTATCCGCCACCGAATCTGCTTGGTATCTGCATATTATGAGCGCGGGTTTTGGGAGGTAGAATTGTGGGAGGCTATTACATTGATAGAGAAATGGTTGGCGGGATAGCAGCTCTAGGAATACAAATTAGCCCATGCATCCACTGAAATCGATCGGTAAATTGTACTTCATCATAATCAAGACGGTGCCTAAGTCTAATCCTAATCTGTTCCATAGCTCTCGTGCCTTGGGCGTCGGCTTAGTTTTGTCGGCAGGCTTAGATTCTTGGCCTTTTCCTTCCTCGCTCGATTTCGAGACCTTCGAAGCAGAGGAAGGCATTGGGTCCGGGCTTTGGTTGGAATTGACTCTAGAAGCCATTGTAAGGAAGAGTAAAGAGTGCGCTGGGAACGCGTCTGTTGACGGGCTGTTAAACAATTATGGACCCTGGTAGTGAGGCACTGAGGCACAGGTCGGGAAGACGAAGGACCCAAGAAGGAAAGGATTCGTTTGTCAAGGGTCCAAAGCCGTCATTCGTGCATCCAAGTTTTAGTAGGCGGCTGACTGAAGTCCGCCCGAAATCAGTAAGCGCCTGCATGGAAAGAAGTCGAGAATAGACCGCTGCTGCAGGATGACGTGGAGGTGCTCCATCGCCTTCTCGGAAGGTGTTGCGACCACTTAGAACGTTTCAGCCACCATCATCACCTCAGGGTATGAGTCGGGGGTTGTAGGATTCAAAAAGGTAGTGTCAACAACGACCGTCTATCTTTGTCTTGAACGCCATTGCACTATTCTGGGCAAAGATCAGGGAACATGTCTACGCCGCACGGAGAGCATTTTGTAATTTCTCGCTGTTAACATAGCCTCCCTATATCACAATCCTCTCCAAGCTATACTTCGGCACCCTCTTACTTATCATCATACCCATCTCTCGCGCACTCCTCTTCTTTATCTCTCCACCGATTCCTACTTTCTTATGCTCGATCCCCATTAATTCGCTGACCCCCAGTGGCAACATACTTTGCTCCACCGTCTGTGCAACATCCTTCGTTTGCCAGCTATGAACCAATTCTGGCTTGCCTTGCGCTCGCATTTTTCTGTTGTCGGGTTTTTGCTTTCCTTCAGTGCTCTTCCGTGAGTATCGTAGAAAATCGCTTAACAAGCCTTTCATAAAGCCTGCCTCCCAGATGCCTTCCAGCGCCGCCGAAGTTTCGAGAAGTAGTGAATGGAGGACGTCTTCCGTAGAGTCAACAGAATCCACATTGTTTGCCACTGTGAGCCAACCTGCCGTGCCAACAGCATCGAGTGCACAGCTCAACAATGATGCGATGATGACAATGGCACGATCTGAGGGATCGCCAGCACTGGCGTCAGGTGTCGAACGACCTGAGTCGAAGAAGTAGCGCGATGCCCAGCCGCCATCTTTAAGCTCCAATCGCAAGAGATGAATGAGGAAGATGATTTCGTGATGGTTGAGAGAAGCACGTAACGTTGAGGTGATTAGGGGCGCTGGGAAGGAGTGCAATCGGGTAAGAGCAGGACGTAGAGTTTGGCTACGAATGATGAGGCCATCATGCAGAGTCGAGAGGGCGAGATCGAGGTCTTGAGACGCAGCCTCAATTTCGGATTCAATGTGCTCTACATTCTCATCATCGGTGGGTGGTGTACCGTTGGTGAGCTGCATAGTGGTCTTTGGCTGCGGACTGTTGTTGAGACTTCGAATGAGAAGCTTGATAGCTTGAGCAATTTCGGAAACAGGGAAAAAGCTGCTTTGATTTAGAACGGCGTGTAGAATCCGCATTTCCGGATCAAAATTGACAATAGCAGTGACTATGTCTCCGTTCGATACAGACATTGTTTGGTTGACATTATGAGAAGAGGTGTCCCGCAAGGCGCGCTCGATCAGGGCATTTGTCACGTAGCCTGTGAGTAGCAGCCACTGAAATACATTAGGTGGAAAAAATATAATGGCGATTGACGATTTTTCACCCCCAACACTATCGATGGTTCGGGCCCCACTCGCAGATTCAGCCCAAGTGAAAATTTTGCTCAGCGCATACAAAGCTTTGTGCCTATGAGAAAGACGGATAGAATCGGACACGACTTCAGGAAGCTGCCACTCTGGCAAAGGGATCTCATCATACGACTCCTCAGCGATTTCACCGTCCCCATTTTCTAGTGTCGTTTTTATCTCTTCTTTGCCAAATCCGTTCGTAAGTTCTTCTCCTTCGGAGCCATTCACAAGCTTGTGCGGGGTCATGCTGGGAGTCTTTTGAGAGCGTTTGCGCTCTTTTATGTCCTTCGCGTCCAGTGAGACACCTATCTCTACTGCGAATAGCTTCTCAAAATTGAGAACGTCATTGTTTTTTATATATTTATCCAGATGTACAGTTTGCTCTGACCATTTTTGATCTACCTCATAGATCGGATTAATGATAGATCGAGAGATGGGCATTGGTAATGAGCCATCGCCCTTTTGTTCGGGGTTGACTCTCTTTGATCGAATACCCTTCCCAATGGAGTCAATAAGAAGGCTTTCTTTTGCATTGCCGCTTCTGCGAAGCCGTGTATTGACTCTAATTTGAATTCCAACTAGTTCGTGGTTAGACAGGCCTACTGCAAGACCAATGTCGGAGAAGAACGTCAACATATCCAAGTGCTTAAAAGGGGATTCTGATTCCTCTGCTGAAGATGAATATTTTCGTTTCTTGGACTCAGGCGATGTGCTTGTATCAGACATGTGAGGGACCATGGACTGAATAGAATTGTATTTCGTGTCGAAAAGTCCACAGGAGGTTGTCGATATGCCGAAAATAAGTGTAGGCGAGATACGGACGAACGACTGAAGATGGCCCTTCGACGGCTTTAGTTCTGATGATATCCGAGGGACTGTGCCAGAGAGATCATAAGAAATAATGGCGCCGCCTAGCAATTGATGCAGGGTGCCAGAGATTGCATGAAGCGAATACAAGGATTTCAAATGCGACTGAGGGATATCTCGGGTGGGCTGAGGTAGAGCCCAAGTCAGCAGGTGCTGGATATGGGGACGATGATGGGTGATAATATCTGAAGATCTCGGTAGAAGAGAGAAAATATGTAGGTCTCGAGCATCCTTCGCCGCCAGTTTGGGCTGTCTAGGCTGAGCAATAATGCACAGTATTGGTGTAGCCTCTAATAAATCTGATTTCCTTTCTGTTGGGGGGTCCAGAGTTGCTACCACGTCTTCTCGACCCTTCAGCAGCCCTCGTCGAACAGCGCTGCCATTTGTAAGAGATGCATATTCGATGAAAAATCCCTTACTGTCCTGGGCCGCCTTTCGTGAAGAAGTAAGGATTGGGAGATCAGCAGTCCACCGTGCCGTCGTTAGATCTGCGGAGATGCAATTTATTTCCCCATCCTCCAGTATGGCAACGACATCATGAGAGGTTTTATCGCTATCGCGAGCGCCATTTAATGGAATGATATCAATTGACACAATTTTGCTTGTTTTCTTCGGCACAACGAAGGAGTACTTCTCGGGGCTGTGTGTAGAATTCTTCTGGACTTCCTCGGCGAAACAAACAACCTGGGGCTTGACTCCAGATGTGGATTGCACAATGGAAGCATAAGTGAAGCGCTGCGCTGGTCGAGTTTTTGATCCTTTGCGATATACGGAACAAGGTGGTGTAGTAAAGTACGTCTGAGGCGGTAGTGCGTAGGAAGCTACAAGTTCGGGTGCTTGGATCTATAGGGCCCTTTTAGTAGAATAAAATAAAAAGTTTAATGCCTCCTTACGCTGTATATGCTGATGCCCTCTCCATCAGTACCGACAGCAATTTCTGATCGCTTTCTTTTTTTCGAACCACTCAAACTGTAAACTGCGGCAGCAAGTGTGCGGCCGTTGGTAGAGTCGATGGGCCGTTGTAGTGAAGCCAAGGTGTGCGGGGTCTCAATCTCCCTGTTAGACGACATCGCGTTTACTAGTCCGTTCCACGAAAATCCTTCGGCCGTCTGCGAAGGTCGTCGAAGCAGGGAAACCTCTCACAGAGCTTAGGTGTAGAGTGGTGCATCAAACTGCGACCTTCAAAAAAGGTCGATGGCTTGGCGAGGCGGTGTGAAACAGCAGCTGGCTTAGTCACGAACCGTGTTCGCGCGTTAATTGACGTCGCGTCGAAGCTTCCAATCATTACTACACTTCACTTCTTCCACCACTCCGTGACTCCGAAAGTCTTTTACACAATTTGCCCGGTCTAGGTTTTCAATCGTAATCTCATCCACCGACCGATCTTTACTGAACTTTGGTTTCTTCGTCACGAGAATGAAGTGATCGGGACGTCCTATGAATGGCTATCGTGGGGGTTCAATCGGTAATGGATTTGGGGGACAAGAAAGAGTTCCATCCGTTCTTTGCTAAGGCTCAACGTATGTGACAAAGTCAGGAAATCTGCTATCCTAGCTCACAATTCCATAGGCATCCCATCCCCGGAGCGAAATGTGCCACCAAGCGTCCCGAACCCTCAAAGCTCGGACCGAGATCGCAATTATGAGTCTACTAATGCTGACCCGAAGCTAGAGATTGAGCGAAAGAGAGGAGTGATGAAGAATGGGAAGCGGAAAGGGAAGGATAAGCCTGTTCTGGGAAAGTCGAGCCAGGCGTCTTTGGAAAGATTCACGCGCCAGACCAAGGACGGGTGTGCAGCAGAAGGTGTTGGAATCGCGTATTTGCCTCGCGAAACTGCTTCTGTTGAGGAAGAGGCCCATAATTTAGATGAGGATCCCAACTCAGACCGCCGGAAACGGAGGAAGACGACACCCCCTACCCTAGAACCAGTATGCCTGCCTCATGCACTTACTGGGTCAGACACAAAAGATCCAACAACAGCGTCATCACTACTTTCCTGGCATGAACAACTCCGGTTCGAGGCTACCAAAGAATCTGGTGAAGCTTTGGTAGAGGCTTCAAGTCCGCGCTCAGCCTTGCAGGATTCGTCAAGACTCCCAGGCGTCATTCCTGATACTCCACCAATAAATCGACAAAACGAAGCAATGGTGATGCAATCATCATATCCACCTCTGCCTGTCAATTGCCCACTCCCAGTCGAATCTCAATCTGACAACGTGAACGATGCGAATTTGAACAACAAGGCGACATCGGAATCAACCGTGTCTCAGAAAAAGCTTTTGATGCTCAACAGTAATGGGAAATTCAGCTCCCCGGTTTTTAAAACGCATAGAGACCAGTCTGATGAATCCACCAAACGAACAAAAAGCAAGAAGAAATCCAAGAAAGGTCTCATATCTAGCATTGTCATAATCAAATACGGGTCAAATGCGGAAAATAGGTCCTGCGTTGGGAACCAGATCGAGCAGATCATTGCTGGCGCAGCGCGAAAGGAAAACAGTAAAATAAAAATGTCAAAAGGCTCGTCAAAATCAGATGGCCCTCCAAAGCCAACGCATCCATTTTTTCTGGGCAAGCCAAATCAAAGAAAAGAAGAGCTAATTCCCCCAATAACCACCTCAGAGTCTTCACACGTCTCAAAGCCTCCAATGAAGTCCGCTGTGACACCCGGCAAACTTAGAACTCAGGCACAATCTATGCACTCGATGGGCACCTCACTACCATTTGGATCAGTTGTAGGCGATAGTAAACTTCTCAAACACCCAGGGATGTCTGAGGCGCCTTGGCCTTGGAAAGGCATGGCGCACGTTCGAAATTTTAATAACATCGAGAAAAATCGTGCGCAGTTGGCCTCGTCTATATGGCTCTATGCCGATCGGTTCCAGAAAGTGCGCAAGCTAAAAAGAAATGCTATTACTGTGCCGGCACACGAGGATCTAATTGAGAAGATCGCGCACCAGTTGAAGGCGTTTCTGTCTGTGAAGGTTAATGAGGACGACTCTCCACAAGGAATTACTACTTTTCTTCGGTTCCCGACTCGTATTCTTACTACTGGGGTTACATTACAACATATGGTCCAAAAGGAGATTCGCGCCCGGTTCCGGAAATTCAATTCTCATAGTCCCGACGTTTTAGGAGGAGAAATCAGCCAACTACAGAACAATATCCATCCAGCTTTGAATGGCCTGTTTCGCGATATTGAGGATACCCTGACGCCATTTGATAAAGGAGAATGTGAAACGCAAACATGGACTCAGAAGTATGCCCCGATCTGTGCAGCAGATGTTCTGCAGCTCGGAAAAGAGGCCATCGTAATTCGAGACTGGCTAAAAAACCTCTCAGTGGTAACGGTTGATAGCGGCAAAGGCTTGGGGAAAGCAAAGGACCGTTTAGGAGCGAAGCAAAAGCCTGTAATGAAAAAGCGGAAGAAAATGAGCGAATTAGATGATTTCATCGTGACTAGTGATGGGGACGATGAGGACGATGAGATGGACGAGCTCACTGACCCGGAGGACCTTGCTACTGTCGAATCAAGGCATGCCTTCAAAAAGTCGCTTGTCAGAATGGGTGACCAAACGAACATGAATGGGGCTCGGTTAATGAGGCGAAAAAATGTGGTCCTTCTTAGCGGCCCCCATGGCTGTGGTAAAACAGCTGTTGTTTACGCTGTGGCTAAAGAGATGGGATTCGAAGTCTTCGAGATAAATTCTAGCAGTCGACGTAGTGGGAAGGACGTCCTTGACAGGGTCGGAGACATGTCAGAAAACCATCTTGTCAACCACCAGCTGAACGAGTCGAGGTCTACCGGAATTGCACCACCTATCGATTCAGACCAAGAACTCAACACGGACGCTCTGCAGAAGGACTTGGAGAGTGGACGTCAGGGCACTATGACCTCTTTCTTCAAACCTTCTGTTGATAGCAAACAAAAGCCGAAGACTAAGCCCCTCTCTACAATGTTACAGAAAGACGAGAATAGTGTCAAATCTAAAACACAGAAATCACAACATCACCAGCACCACCAGAAGCAGTCTTTGATTCTCCTCGAGGAAGTCGACGTGCTCTTTGACGAAGACAAGCAATTTTGGGTGACTATATTGACACTTGCGACCCAATCTAAACGGCCTATAATCATGACCTGCAATGATGAGAATCTGGTGCCGCTTGACGCACTGCCACTTTATGCAGTTCTTCGGCTCTCGCCACCATCGATAGATCTGGCTACTGACTATCTCCTGCTTATGGCGGCGAAGGAAGGCCACGTCCTTGAGCGCGATGCTGTTAGCAATCTATACAAATCGAAGGATCACGACCTTCGTGCCAGTATCACGGACCTCGATTTCTGGTGCCAAATGTCCGTTGGTGATAGGAAAGGGGGTCTAGAGTGGAATTATCAGAGATGGCCGCCTGGTAAAGACGTGGATGAGTACGGCCGAGTTATCAGAGTCGCCAGCAAAGGAACATACCAATCCGGTATGGGATGGCTCAGCCGCGATACGTTAAATTCAATGAGTCTTATTGGCTTTGATAAGGAAGAAGAACTCTTGTTAGAGACTTGGAACTCTTGGGATATTCATCCAGAGAATTGGAACCATGAAATTGTTCTGATGGCTCACCAGGAAGTCTCGACGGATTCTTCCAAGGGTTCTAGGCTAGAGAGTGGCGCCTCACGCATTGGTCGTTTAGATATTTTGAAGAGGACAGAGCTGTTATCAGATTGTGTGAGCGCAGCCGACATCTACTGTAGAGTCGGGCTGCCGTCAGGGAGTGTGGTAAACTCACTCCTACTGTGTCAAACGACTCAAACGAGTACTAACGATGTTGTAGGAGATTATGGACGCAACCCAGCCTGCGCTGCCAGAAAAGGCCCGTTCTAATTACATCGAAGGATATGCCTTACTTCCTGTGGATCTTGCACAGGAATTTTCAAACCTCGACACCAGCATAGCCGTTCGGACATATCTCAGTATACAAAGATGTGCTGCTGGAATTGGAAGCTTCCACTCTTTACGCAGCCAAAGTAGCAATCTCTTACCTGCAAAGCTGGACAAATTCACAACGGGCGTCCTAGCTCATAAGATTCATCAATGGGCCCAAAACCAAAATCAACTGTCTCGGCTAGATTTTTCTCAAGCTTTCGACTCATTAGCAGAACTCCCTACCACTTCTCTCTTACACGCCTCAACCAACCAGTTTACTGCTTCTTCTTTTGACCGTAACTTCCGCATCATAACCGAAGATCTCGCGCCTTATGTCCGTAACATCGTAGCGCATGACCTCCGGCTGGAGGCTGATCGTGTGAGAATGAGCAACCTATTGTCCGAGGGAGGTAAGAATAAAAGAATGAGGACGACTCGAGCGAGCCGTTCAGCTTTAGAGGGGGGTAGGAGAGAAACCAAGAGAAGAGAGAGGTGGTTTGATGATCAGGTCAATATGACGCTAGTGATGAAAACAGCTGGAAAGAGCTGGGCTGGAATGGGTCTCAAAGTAGAAGATGTGGAGATGGAAGAACTAGAGTCAAGCGAGAGCGTGAAGAGCATCGATGAGGACTGAATTGGGAGTAGAGGTGTTATTGGGATGATTGCGGATATTGGACTGACCTTTGCTGGCTCGTCCTGCTGGTTGCTTCTGGTTTTGAGCTGCATTTACACGGTCGCATTGGAGGTTATTATTGCTGCACGGATCTGCATTTTCCGGCGCTCGAAATATTCTGAAAGCGGATTTATCCGTCAAGAAACAAAAAGAGATATATATCCTAGACACTACATACACCGCCTCGGCACCATGCCATATGTCAGGATCTTGCACTCCTTTAGCAGCAGAGAGCGAAGGTCTTCAGTCTAGTGAAAGGGTCCAGTTACCGCTCACTCACGTGACGTGACGGAATGCAGGTAGTGACATATGGCTGACGGTTATCTTCACACAAGCAATGATAAATCCACACTATTTTTAACGGAACCCCGAGGTAGAAAATACGTAAAACCTTCATTGCACCATTTTTATTTACTGCCTTGCCGTCATAGGATTCCATCCCAGTCTCTGCGCCTCCATGTGTTCTTCTGCAGCTGGTCAATTTAACAACCGCTTCGACACCCCGGTTCTTTTCTGTGGCTCGTGGAACTTTGCAACAAGATGACTATGGAGTGTCATAATTTCTTCCATTATACATCTGGCAGATGGATGTGCATGGACCTTTACGCTTCTGTTTCCCAACTGGTAACTAATCTACCGTAGCTATAATGAGCATCTCCGTCTTTCTGAACGATATCTCCCATTCAATATTTTGGAGCTCAAACGTGTCGCTGCCAGATGTGTTGGTAGAACAGAATCGGACGACGGACGTCAAGGAATTTCGCAAGTTTGCTGAAGGCGGCTACGATAGAACTTTTAAGGTAACAATGCACGACGGGTTCTAGGTCATTGCGCGACTTCCATACCCTTCAACATGCCTAGACAAGCTCGCAACAGTCGGTGAGGTAGCTACTATGGACTTGATCCGATCCTTTGGAATATCAGCCCCTAAGGTCTTTGATTATTCGGCTACAGCTCGCAATTCTGTGGGCTCTGAGTATATCACCATGGAAAATTATGTGGAAAGGACCTTGGAAACACCTGGCATCAACTATCTAAGGGCCGAAGAATACGAATGATCAAGCAAATTGTCCAGAAAGAGGCTACAGTTTTCTTCATTCGACTGCCTGCTTACGGGAGTATATACTATGAGCGCGACCTAGAGCCTAACTGTAGGAGGGTCAAGATACCAGATCGGAATGGCGTTAAGCAACTCTGCATTGGGCTGAATACCGCATTAGGTTGGTGGCATGGCTATCGAGATCTGCTTCCGGTAGACCATGTGAGCAAGATTGCGTTTACTGAGTCTCAAACTCTGAAATTCTTCGCAGTCGAACGTGTGGAGGATACTCTGGTGGCTGGTGCTAAAAAGGAGCTCGCCCGGATGGTGCAATATGCTCGGCCTCGATTTCCGTTTGAGCGTATGTATAGGGAATTTCATAACTACAATAAAGCGGATCCTACCGAACACATCACCAGCCTTAAAAACTACATACAAATTGCGCCATTTTTGATACCTAAGGACCGCGAGAGTCATTGGCCTATTATTCGGCATCCAGATCTTCACCCTCCCAACATCTTTGTGTCTGACGACTTCAAAATTGTTGGAATGATAGATTGGCAGCACTGCTACATTTTACCGCTGTTGTTGCAGGCTGGAATTCCCAAGTACTTCTGGGGTTATGGTAATGAGGAGTCTGAGAGACTTACCACACTGCGACTCTTAAAAATCTAGCCGAACTAATTGAGGAAGAGAAGGTCACTGCAATGGAGCAATGGAGCAAACACCATATCCATTTTTACTACTTAGCTGTCTCAGCCAACCTGAACAAGGTCCACTTCCGTACTCGTATGGAAGACCGGAGCATTTTTAGATCTAGAATATTTCAGCATGCGGGCAAGCTATGGGAAGGGGACAGCGTGACGCTAAAAGCAGACTTGATACAAGTAATGCAGGACTAGAAAAAGCTCGTTGAACCTGTACGCGAGGAGCTACTACCTTGTCCTATATCATATACCGAGAAAGAAGTGGAGGACTGCCTGAGAATCAGCGCCAGGTAGAGGGACGCCAATATCTAGCTCAGAAGTATACGTGATGGCCTCGAGATCACTGCTGACGGCTGGACTCTAACAAATAATTACGACGATACGATTCAACAGACTAAGTTAATCAAAAAGAAGGTACTGGAAACTGCTAATGATGCCGAAAGAGTACACGTCCAGAAGCACTGGCCGTTCGATGATTTCGACGAAGGAGAAAGATTGGTAGTGAAAGAGTTCAGTATCTGTACGTGGAGCTCTGAATAGAAGAAGGGAGGGGAAGGCACGGTTGAGGCCAGGGAATAGCAATTTCGGAGAGCGTTTCATTCAGAAAGAAAAGGCTGAGAATGCAGGGATGATCATGTAGATTTGAGATTTATAAGACAAATGGCTGTCTCAAGCTCAAACGGACACCGAGGATTTGATAATGAGATATGGCTGCATAATCCCTTGCAAGCCTCAAAATTATATTTAAATACTCCCGGGAGGATAAAAGCCCTGACTTGGCAAGCAGAAGAGTATCCAAAGCTCCAGTTCCCTATCCGGAAATACCGCGCCTGGGGTGTGATCTCGATCACTGTCATCGACTCATCCATGATAAAGCCACCCACTAGGCGATTGTGAGAAGGACATGTAGCTTTGTGAAATTGGCAATGTTGAAACCTTACACCATTTGCAGATTGACCAACCGATTTGTCTTTCATGCATCCTATCCACTTTTTTCCCTCCGGGGTATTTCATCTCAACTCATTGCCGTCTATGGGCTTCAGATATTCCAATGCCATGAGAACTCCTAACTCCTCATAATTAATCGTAACAAAACTCCGGTTCATCTTAGTGCTCCTTATAGAATCTCATCTTCTTCTTCCGCCGCCGTAGCAGCAGGTAACGGTACCGATTCGGGAACAGTTCCTGCGTTGACTTCGCTTACTGCGCCAGGTTGAGCTATGTCCGGTATCGGTTCTGTATCTCCTGAAGTTTCCTCCACAGCTTCCATCTCCTCATCGCTGACCCATTCTCCACCTCCTCCACTTTCTAAAGCGCTAAATGCATTATTTGTTTTTGTACCAGTCTTCTCTCCGTTCAGCTCATCCCAAGCCCTCCGCCTCTCTCTGACTCTCTTTTCTCGGCCTACGCTTTTCTGTACCTTGACCTCGGTTTTCTCCATGAAATCTGCAGCACGCTCCATGCCTTTAATCTGTCGGAGACGTTGTTGACGCTTTAGCGGCTTTGATTTGGGATTACGTTTTGATATGCCGACCGACTGAGCGGCTAATACGTGAGGTTTTGGCGTGGGCTTAGAAGTGGTAGGAGTGGAGGGCCTTGGAAGGGTCTTGAGGGATTTGTCGAGGTTGAGGCTTGGAGAGGTGGCACGGCGGGCGGCGCGAGAGTGGGGTGTCGTTGCTGTAAGAAGGGTTAGATCTCCATGACATATAGGGGGATAAAAGTAAACGCACCCTTCTTCTTCAGCTTCGCGGTTTTAGCCATGATGCTGTAATGGAGAGGGGTTAGTATGGAGTTGTAGTTGTTGCTGTTGTGGTAATTATTGTTGTGGTGTATATTGAGAATGTGGGATTTTTTTATGCCAAGATTTCGAAATTGCGCACGGGCCAGGTGTTTTTATTCGAGGACCTGAGACCAAGACCGACCTGAGCCTCACTCTCCATCTCGCGCTCTGACCACTTTGGCATCCTTAATCGCCCACCTCTCTTGACGTTTTCACGTCATCCTTAGCTGCCTCCGTTCCCTTGTCTCGCCTATCTCGATGCCGGCTAGGAAATTCCAACACGATCGTTCGTCAGGTCCCTGCAGGAACTCTACGCGCTGGCCCGAATGATATAGGGAATCCATTCACTGTCTCCGCCACCACCGCTTCACGACGATGAGCACCCCAGACTTCCCGGACACGGCGAACTACGCACACACGGGGCATTTACAAGATCCTACTGTCTCGTTGGAATCTATACTCCTTGTCTCTCTTGTTGGAATTTATGTCGCGTATAAGCTCCTAGAATCCTTCGGCCTACCCATCCATCTTTGGTTGTCTCCCCTGCTCAGGATGGCGTGGAACAGCTTCGTATACCTTGTCCCTGCCCGAGTTGCATTTGCATTGGGTAGTTCTGGCCCCATCGACTCCCTCTCTGCCGATCCGAACAACTTGAAGAGCAACCCGGAAGACATGCAAGCAGCGAAGAGCGAAGTTCTTCAGAAAGTCTTTGGACTTGACAAATGGGGCCTGTTAAAGAGCGTGCAAGGTGATCGGTCACTCCGGGGCCTGAGCATGCTTCTAAAGGTTGGATCTAATGATGCACCGCCTGGGTTAGGAAACTGGGACAATTCGTGCTATCAGAACAGCGTGATCCAGGGCCTCGCATCACTACCCTCTCTCCGAGTATTTCTCTCTATGACCACCTCCAGCTTTACCACGTTTTCCATGGACACTACGAACGGGGCGCTTTTCGACACTATAACCAAACTTAATGATCCGGAGAATCATGGACAAAGGCTTTGGACTCCAGGAAAGTTAAAATCCATGAGCAGCTTTCAGCAACAGGATGCACAGGAATACTATTCAAAGATTTTGGACGAATTGGACAAAGAGGTTTTTAAAGCCTCAAAACAGACCCCTGACCAAAGAGCATCTGGTCTCCTCGAAGCTAGGGCTCTCATCACTAAAACTGCATCTGAAATCGCGAGCCCGGAGTCTGAAGAACATACAATCACGAAGAGAGAACCTGCTCTCTCCATTTTGAAGCCGCTGCAAAACCCACTTGATGGACTACTTGCTCAACGGGTTGGCTGTATACGTTGCGGATACACGGACGGCTTGTCAATGATACCATTCAATTGCCTTACTGTCCCCCTAGGAAAAGATTGGATATACGATATACGTGACTGTCTAGACGAGTACACTAAGCTGGAACCAATAGAAGGAGTGGAGTGCGCAAAGTGTACACTCCTTCGAACCAAAGAAACCCTCACTGGTTTGATAGATGGATCATCTGTGGCGGGCTCTACTATGCCAGAAATTCTCCGCAAGAACATCACTTCTCGCCTCCAAGCTGTCGAGGAAGCTTTGGAAGAAGATGACTTCGCGGACAATACTCTAATTAAGAAATGCCAAGTCCCAAAAAAGAATTGGATGTCGAGTACGAAGTCACGACAGGCAGTTATAGCACGGTCGCCCAAATCGTTGGTAATTCATGTTAATCGGAGTGTTTTTGATGAGTTTACGGGTGCTCAGATGAAGAATTACGCGGACGTTAAATTTCCTAAAGACCTTGATCTGGGGCCGTGGTGTCTGGGTTCTCGCCCGTCGCATTCCCGGGAATTAGACGAAGAATCACCAGAAGAATGGTCAAAAGATCCTACAAAGTCCATGCTTGGTCCAATCGATGAGGAATCCTCTGAACCCTCGCTATTCCAGTACAAGCTGCGTGCTGTGGTCACACATTATGGACGGCACGAAAATGGTCATTACGTTTGCTACAGGAAACATACTTCCACAGCCTCGGTGGCCAATGCTCCGGGGCCATCGGAAGAATTATCGTCAGAGGATAAAACCCATATGGAGCCTAATGAAGGGTGGTGGCGTCTTAGTGATGAGGACGTAACGAGGGTGTCCGAAGAAGAAGTCTTAAGGCAAGGTGGAGTTTTTATGCTCTTCTACGAACGCTCCGAAATCGAGCCAAGCAAATCAGTAGGGGAAGCTTGCGATTCGAAGGTGGACAGTGCTGCTTCAGATGTAGTGGCTGTACCTCTCACATCTGCAGAGTTCGAGCCTGCCACTGGCGAGGGAACTGGCCTTGGGGAATTGGATCCGGCGGAAGTACCACTTCCGGATGAAGTGGGAGAGGGTTTTTTTTCTTTGGAGTCAACTCCTTCTGCCACCCATTTGCCAGATCCAATGACGGATACTAAGGAAACAAATAATAAGAGCCATCCTACGACTGCCTCCTCTTCATCGGAACTCCAAGATTCCTATCTCTCACAAGAGCAGATGAATCCCACAGCAAATATGGATCAATCAAATTCTTCAGAGCCAGATGACATGGTTAATGATTCAGAGGACACTTCATCCACTCTTTTTACAAGCGAGGACGATGCTGATTTCGAGAGCTACCAAGAACATTTTGAACTTCCTTCTACTAATACATCTTCCATCAATAGCCCGTGCCTCATGAAGACGGCGGGGGCGTCAGGTAATCGGCACACGGACCGTTCACGCTCTTCTTTACCAATGGTCGCAGCGACGTAAATACTCAGCACCACAGATATTAGGCGTCGTTTCTTTTCTTGATTCATATGAGTTATGGGCGTTGAGCAAAACGACTCGCCCTCAAACGCGAATAACGCGGCTTTATGGAGTGCTTTTCGCATTACGAAAGGAAACGAAAGCGTTGGAGGACCCGTGGGTTTGGTTGTTCCGGGAATTGCTCGATCCTGGTCTGCCAGGGCTTGCTTTGTCTTTGATTGGTATTGTTCGTATTACGACTCTATGAATCGGGCCACGTGCCTTGAATATCAATGAGCATAATATTTGACCTATTCTGAACCATTACCGGTGACGGCGGTTGGGAAAATCAGGGGGCGTGTGGATAGTGTTGCCTGGTATCGAGTCCTCGTATTTCGCTGTTCGTTGCCTTCCCTGCGGGTGTTTTGAAGAGCTATTTCTTGTGACATGCTACATGCCCCCATCCACCCACTTAATCCTGAGCCTGGCCTCTAGCATTTAATTACCAGATGTAGTCGTACTTACCCCGGAAGTCGAAGTGGGTTTGCGTGAGGGCCCTTTCCTGGGCTTCTTCGTCCATTCGGCTTTGCGAGCTTTCATGGCATCTCGCGCACCCTGAGCCCGAAGATCTAGGATGTACTGCAGAGCTGCTTCGTCGGGCGGTTTCCCAGAGAGTTTTAGCAGAGACAGTAAGCTAGGTTTGCTAGGGTGAGTGATGTGTGAGGGGATTTTGATAGCGGTGTCGGTGGACTGGTGCGGCATTAATTGGGTCTAGTAGAGTGGTCGGCTCTGGGACAGTGATCTGCTGTGGAACAGTGGTCTGCTTTGAAGGAGGGATAAGCTCAGTGTACGTGACTGACTGTGTTACCGGGAGCATTGACGATAGTAGGAGCTGCTGTCAATGTTGCAATTGGGTTGGCTCGATACTCGTCCATAGACGTAGCAGAGACGGCTGAGGGCGAAGCGCTTCGTCTTACGTTCTGCTGAAGACTTCGCCAGAATCGCAAGTTGGTGTGGTCGACCACTGTACCATTAGACTTGTAGCCGTCATCGTCCTCCGCTAGGACATGCACAACATACCATTCTTGATCAGCAGCAGGAGCTCTAGCAATGTTCTCCGGAATCCTCTCAATTAGTTCCACGTCTAAACTTCTATGTATATTATTTGACGGACCAGCTATGATTCGCTCAGGTATTGTTGCACGCGGAGTCCTTGCTGTTGGATAGTCCCGAAAAGAAAGATTGTCCCGGACTAGCTGCGTCATCACCGTCAGGGGTGTACGGCCTGATTTCGGTGATATATTGGTTATTATCTCAAAAGGCGGTGTCGGTGACGGAACCGGCTCTGTGAGATAATCTGAAAAAGATATCCATCGGCCGGGGACGAGGTACTCTCGAGGGCTTGGAGGATCAGGCTGGGATACTAGCGTATCGAGGAAAGAAAGGGAAGTGGTAACCCAACTGACTAGGTAGGTGATATTCTTGAGAATTTGGTCCTTGATCCATTCTCGGGAATAGTGCAGTGCTATGCTCCGCGGTAGCGTTTGAGATACTCCGGTGTAGAGGTTTGATGTGATAGAACATTCTCAACGTTGCGTACCTGTGCCATGGTGGTGGATCGGTTTCCATAGAACCATGCTGATTAAATGGGCTAGCATATTCTCCATTCACAGTTCGCTGAAACAGTCACTGTGTTAGGTGAAAACCGTGAAATATGGGTTGACTGCGGTTGTGAAGTTTTTCGAGCTTGATCGCTAGCAAAGACCACCTCGTCTGCAAGAGCATTTTGCCTAAAGCGAAGAAGAAAGTTCCCTTTCATACTTTAAATGCCCATCCATAGGTGTTTGTGCCGTCTAAGAAAGAGTTCCGCGCTTTGGATTTTAAATGCGCTGACCCCTAGTATCGTTGGTTACTTGAAAGGCTCACGGTGGTATTTAGGTTGAGTTCACTGATGCATATGCTGAGGACGACGAAGATAATGAAGGTAATGAAAATATTTGATGTTGAAATGAAAGAAAAGCAATACAGCTAAACGTTGCGTCTGTTTGGTGAGTTCCATTTCCACGCTCAATGAGTTGGGCTTGCGCCGAAAAGGCATGATGTCCAAAAATGATCAGGTCAACATATCGACTGGACGGCAGACTTCCACGAATACGTGTCCGGATTAGTGAATACCGAGCCTATAGCCTTGCAAGCTGATGCGTCTGAGTTGATAACTGACTCCACAAAGGTGAGTAATCAATTCCATTCGACGAAGGCGTCTACGGGGCCCAGGGATATTCGTCGCTGCAGGAATCTCTGTGGTCACGAGCTCTTCCAGCCTCTACTGATGATAGGTAGCGTATTGTGCAACATTTCATGTTGACCTGTTCTAGCAGGAGGATTTTGAGCCCAGCTAATGAGGCATGGAGCATCGGCTTTACGGCAAGGTAAAGGTGCTGAAGGTCATGCTGAAGGTGCAGAATTGGTCCGGGCGATGAATTAGACAATCTCTGGCATATCCCATATCCGAAGAGTGCATGAAGTGGACAAAAAAGAAAGTTGAGGACGAGCGTGGGGAGTGGAAGTTTGTTGGAGAGTGCCAAGCGCAAGCCCCCTTCACCGGTGGTCAGGTCTTGCATATCATAACTACCCAGAGATGTAGTCAGATAGGTACCTGGATAGGTACCCAGATAGGTACCTTCAACATGTTCAAGCGGTAGTGTATATTGCAAAGCATTGTACACGCTCACTGCAGACTCCAGGGCAGTGATCTTGTTCTCAAAATCTCACCGCGTTCTCGGCCCTAACATCTCTGGGGATGACCGCCTGCGAGATGCCACCTCAGCTCCTCCTCACCCAGGCACCAATCATGGCAGCGTCCAACACCGCGGCTTCAATCATACTTTCCGCACGACTGCGTGGAAGTCCATCGGTTCAAGCTCCGGGATGTGTCGTGTGCATCAAAGCGCGCCCTGAATTGTCCGAACAACCCGGGAGCGGGGTCGACGCCAGAATCGTGGGGTAAGTTAACCCGTGCGCCAATATCATGTTTGCATTCGCCGTCATGGTGAGGTGATCACAGGTCCAAGTTTAAAATGCGTGTTTACATGTCCCCTGACGCCCTTCTCCCGTCCTCTTCTCACTCCGCCATTTAAGAACCTTGAAGGAGGCCATTCGGAGATCATGCGGGTCGGATAGCGTACTCCTCACGTTCAATTCCTGGACTTTTAACTTTTCAGTATGGTCTGCAAAGAGAAGTATCTGGTTCTCCACCTCGGAGATCCAGTACAGCACAATCCAGAAATCCACAACCGGTTCTTGTCTGAATTCAACATCATTCGGCCCTCCGATGCCGAGCGTCAGAGACCTCAGTTTATGCAGGCGCTGAAAGAGAAAAAATGGGGAAATTTCGATGCCATCTTCCGTCCGTTTTGGAACACCGGAGGGGAGATGGGGCGTTGGGATGCAGAGCTTGTTCCCCTGCTCCCACCATCCGTAAAGATATTCGCTAGTGCGGGCGCCGGGTATGATTGGGCAGACGTTGACGTCCTCGCGGCGAACGGTAGGCATTGTGGAATTCTGAATGGCCAAGTCTATGGCATTAGATCGACTAACTTTAAAAGGTATTGTGTACTGTAATGGTGCCACAGCATCTTCGGAAGCCGTGGCCGACATGGCAATTTTCCACATTTTATCAGTCTTCCGGAATTTGACATGGTCCCATCTCGCAGCTCGCTCTTGTGACCCAGAGCAATGGATAGAAGCCCACAAGTATGCCACCTTGACTGCCCGTAATCCACGAGGACACAGCCTGGGCATCGTTGGACTAGGCAACATTGGCTACCTTATCGCCAGCAAGGCATATCACGGTTTTGGAATGAAAATTCAATACCACGACGTAGCCCGTAAGACTGCAGAGCAAGAGGCGGCATTGGACGCCACTTTCTTTGACAGCCTTGATGCACTCCTTAGGGAATCTGACTGCATTTTGATAGCAATACCATATTTTGGCAAGAAGCTTATTGATGTTGCGAGCCTGCGTAAGTTCAAGAAAGGCTCTCGGTTTGTCAATGTTGCTCGAGGTGCCCTGGTGGATGAAGACGCTCTCGTCGAAGCGCTTAACTCAGGGCATGTGCTCGCTGCAGGGCTTGACGTTCATGCAAACGAGCCGCATGTGCACCCTGAACTGGCAAAGATGAGGAATGTTACACTTACTAGTCATAATGGTGGTGGCGCTTTGGATACGATTATTGGGTTTGAGCGACTAGCCATGGAGAATATCGAGGGCTTACTTCTAAAAGGAAAACCCTTGACCCCTGTGAATATGCATCTTATTAGAAAGAGTATCTAGCCAAATTAATTTTTTTTGCTCGACTTGTGTTGGCCTAGATCTGCTGAGATGCTAGCGAAAAGCGCCAACTCTATGTAGCATTACCCATCCACTTTCTCAGCCAACCGCACATTTCCCTCCTAGAACACTGATCTCAACTAAAAACAACATGACAGCTCTCGACGTTGCCTCGTAGTAAGAAAGACATCGTATTCAGCCAATGAACGATATGCAATAACGCCCTCTGAGCTTATCTATACTGCAGGGCACTCCATGTCAGCTGCACAAAATTTCCCGACTTTTATCACTTAACTAACCGCGAATGGTGAAAAAATTGATACAAAAGGCCTCCGTGCCCCGATTACTGCTCTCCTCTCTATCTCACACGGCACCCCATTTCTACTCTCCCCGGTGCCAACCCTGCTCTGTTGCCATCGCCATCCCCCAGATAATGCATCGTTCTTCGGCACAAACAATACTTGACCAACAAAATGTAGAGTTCTCTAGCCTCAGCGAGCTGTCTGAGACTGCTAGTGATCTCATATCCAATCCGTCTCGTGCGGCCCTCATCAAGGCAATCCAGATTCGGGATGACGGCAGCAATGAGGAGCTTGAAGAAGAAAACCCCTCTGTAGTTGATATCGGAGTTGATTCGAGTCAAGCGAGCATAGACGTAGCTACTATTCTGGATCACGTCCGGCGGGAAGGCAGTCTAGAGTCATTCTCATGGACTGGCTACAACATGTTGCAAGCTAGAGGCAAACGGCTACCCGCCTTATGGGAAGCGCTTTGGAAGACCGCGGCAACTCTCAAGAATCTTGATCTTTGGTTTTATGAACATGAGCCAGTTTTGTCACCAGGCTACGCTTCCGGTCCTGTGAGTTTCGAGCTACTGCAGAAACTTCACCTGGATGTAAGCAACGGTCACGGGGATGACGGGTCTATCATTGACCAGATACTTCGAAGCAGTCCCAATCTCGAGAATGCTTCACTTGAATTCCCTAACTGCGACCTTGAGGGCTGTCGGCTAGGAGGCCTCACTTGGGACTATCGTTTCCCAAAACTTCACACCCTGCATCTGAACGCGTACGACTCAAACCCCGCGCAACTGTTTTCCTTCTTCGCACGAAACCCTAATATTAAAAACCTAAAATTCGACATGTGGAGTAATGAAAAGTGCGCAGATCTTGCCGACGGCGTCCTGCAAAACCTCGAGGCACTCTCAATAGATGTAGCAGGCCGCCCGAGGCCGTTTTCTGATTTTCTGTCGGCCTCTGCCGCTCGCCCTATCGTGCATCTCCGTATATCAAACTCTCCTCATTCATGCTATCCTCTGATCAGGAATGTTTCAAGGGCCCTGCGTTGCTTGGAAATTAAGACAGACATTGACTTCTGGCGGCGTGAGCCAGAGCCTAGTCCTAGCGCAGGATTAGACAATGTTACAAAGACGCTCGAAGAGACCGCCTTGTCTTCCGAGAAACCGGATCTAGAGCGTGAAGAACTCGACGAAGACAATGAGGAGGCCTCTGAGGGTAGTAGTATACCGAAGGAACCACTGGCCGAATCTCAGGGCGGTGAAAACGGAAAGAGTGTGGATAAGCCTATCAGCCCGCCGCCGCTGCCGCAAGCAATTCAAAACTTACTCTCTCAGCTCCCAGAACTTAAGGAGTTCGCTTTGGATCTCGAGACAGGCCTCACGTACGTGTCGGATGACGAGGCCGCGATGAATGAGAAGGACCTTGTAAGCCTCTCTCACACTTCATCATCCCTTCTTCTCGGCATTCTCCTTACATTTTTTACTTATAGATATCCGTGCTGGGACATCTTCCCGCGAACTCACAACTCCGCGCCATTAGGCTATCGGACAGCTGTGGTCTGCCGCTCCCAGAGGAACTACTGGAGAGCTTCCCGGAGATTCCGAGTGGCGTAGAGTATCTTAGATGGGATACGCAAGAGAGTAAGTTATTGTACAGATTAGAGAGGTCGGAAGGGAAGACAAAAGCCGTCAGATGCGACCCTGTTCGAGAATCTAGCGTGGCCGAGGAGCTGTGGACAGAGAACCGCATCTTGGACTATTGACGGAGATTTAGTAGCAGAACGCGACGTTTAGTGCAATCGCATGAGAAGCCAAAATTTCTGCTTCGCCACTCAGTTTTGATTGTGTAAACTGTATAAATTTCGTACATGTAATGTGGTTTTCTGTGCGCGTAGAATCCTCCCTCAATTAATATAATACAAAAATACATCCATCTGAATTTCGAGCCATTAAAAGAGGACTTACCGTAGTTTTCCTAGCCTATTTCACTTTATGAGCCAAATACCTTGTGGGTAATTCGCAGAGGCCAAGATGCCGGGATCTGTAAAGCGCTATTGGTTTGTCTGATGGAACATCAAACAATTATGGAAGTATATGCGACGTATAAGCTCTCTACAATGCATTGCCTTCCAGAGTTGTGGCCGTGGTTCAATAAGCTCTTCGGTGCCAAAGTAGTGGCTCTCATAAAATTCATTTTCGTCACATTAAAACCTAGGCACATATACATTCCCTGCTGCAGCCGAGAACGACTGTCCAGCCATGATCGTGGCTTGATTCGCCATATTCGACATCTGGTTCTGGATCTGGAGGAGTTGCATCTTGGCCGCCACTTCCGCCTCGCTCATCCCACTACCCTGTCTGATCTGCACGCTGCCGCTGCTCGCATTGGCTGCATCAATGCTGCTGGCTGCTTCTTGACACACGCGCGCGATTGCGCCGGTCCTGATTCGGTTTGCGCGTGCGGAGAGTGGTGCTGGCTCGTTGCGTTCCCGGCGGGAGATGTCTGGGTGTCCGGCGCCGGAAGGATTATAAGTGTCGGCGCAAAACCTTGGCATGAGCTTTTCCAGGCCTTCAGGCTCACCCACGAGCTCAAGAAACAGGTATTTATACCATCCGGAGCGGTTAAGAGCAGGGATGTAGGTTGTATATGGAGTGTTGGGCGCCGGTAGCTCTGGAGAGATCTTTAAGGTTTGGGGTTTCGGTTGTGCCGACCATGATGGAGAGAGCGAAGGTTGGGTCGGGACCATGATGTGTGGGATTCCTTCTAAGGCCCACAAAGATGCGAAGGCACGGAAGGAATCATATGAAAACAATTCTATAATCAGAAATTAGCACCCCGGAGAAGCAAAGCGCTCAATTATCGATTTTCTAGGCCAAAATGGCATGCTGAGACTGTGGGTAAAAGCCTGTCTCCTGTTCTTCCAACTGCGGGGAAAGGCTAGTTGTTGAGACCGTTTCAATTTCTCGATCACACATCTTGGAATTTTCGCAACCCATAATTGGCTATCAAACCGAATAAAATAGTACTTACGTGCCGCATCTTCGGCCATTTCTTGGACTTTCCAGCTTTCCAATATTTTAGTAGCCTCGAGGATTCCTTTTCAATCGAAATTAGTGTAGCTCCTGTAAGCCCATTTCACCTTCATGTTGTAACGAGCACTCGCCGGAATGACCCAGTTATCCAACCAAGGAAGTCCTTAGGATTGGGTAAATAAAGCATACCTGTATTTTTGGGTTCGCAATTTCGATCGAGACCATCATACAGCAAATCTGCAATTTCAAAGAACTCCTTCGTGGGCTCCTCCGTGTTTGGGTCGGCAACCCTCCATGGGCCGATTGTGCTTGTGTCACTAAGGGCTCGTCGGGGTAATGTGAATGGCTGTGGAGGTTGCGAGGATTGGGTTGACTGCGACTGTTGGGAATGCTGGATCGGCTGGTATGGCTGATACTGCTGAGGTGGGCTTTGTGGGAGATTGGGTAATATATTGGCTTCTTGATGGGGGCCACTAGCGGTAAACCCACCTAGATCTGCGGGAAGTTCTGCAATAAATTCATTCGGGGCAGTTGCTGTGTTGTCAGGTTGACTGTTTACGGGTTTAAATGGCATTTGAGATTGAGCACCTTCTGCGAGTTGGGTATTCTGGAGATTTCCAATAGGAGGCACTTGATGGTCACTCGTCGGATATTGGGAAGAGCTGGCCGGATAGGCAGTATTCTGATTGGTTGGGCTCACGGGAGGAGGCGCTCCTGAGCTAACAGATCCCCATTGCTGTGCCTGCTCAGTATTGTTGGGGGGTATAGGTGCTGTAGAATAAGCCTGAGGTGTACTGGGTGGGCCTGTATTTTGGTTTACAGGGCTCACACTTGTCACGCCAGTATCAACTGGTGCCCACTGATTCGTTTGATCAGCTGGGTTGGACGGGAAAGGACTTGCTGGATATTGTTGTGGTGGGGACATTGGAGATATATTTTGGGCATATTGTGACATCGTAGAAGTTCCTGTGGTATTTTCCTGCTGTGGCATTCCTTGCGGATTCCCCATCGAAGTATGCTCCGTACTGCCGTACTGATTGTAATTCGACGGTGGTTGTGTGAACGCCGGCTGCATTGGCTGTTGTGGTTGCTGCTGCTGCTGCTGTTGTTGTTGTTGTGGAACCTGCGGCTGATTCGGAGTCTGAGTTTGTTGCTGCAGAGGGAAATAGCTGTTCTGAACTGGTGGGGGAGTTGTGTAATTTAAGAGAGGGTATGGTGATTGTTGAGTGTTAGAGTAAGAAGATTGCCAGCTGGATGGTTGGGTTCCAGCCTGCGGAGGAGTCTGTTGTTGCTGTTGGTTACTCTGATATTGCTGAGGTTGATAAGTATCTGGGGAACTGGAGGCGGCGTGAGTGCTTGATGCCGATTGTTTGTTCAACTTTTGGCCGACTGTTTTGCTAAATTTCTGCCAAACCGGCTTTCCCGTAGTGACAGCTTGATTGATCATCTGTCCGAAAGCCGAGGGCGGCGTTGAGGAGACATGATTTTGGGCTGCTGGAGGCACGTATTGGGGCGCGTAAACGTTCCCAGGACTGGGCTGGTTGGACATGGCATTTGGAGGTTGTGAGTAATATTGCCCTTGTCCTTGTTGCGTAGGGTATGGTGATTGTGAAGGTTGAGAATAGGAAGGCGGGATGTTTGAGCCGGATTGCGGTGGTATAGGAGGAGCGTGTGGGAATTGAGACATTACAAGAAACAACGGACAGGTATTCTAGAATGACAATAGAGCGCAGGATGTATTTAAGAGCGAGAGTGAGGCTATCTATTAAGAGTTGTGGTCGACTGAGTGGGAGTGATTCTGAAGGGAGTGTGGGGCGCCTACAGGGGTCTTGAGAACTAGATCAAGTCAGCAGCTGAAAAAGAACCTTGCACATCGGGGCTTAGGAGCCCTCGGAGCGGACCTAGAATGCGCCGGGGTTAGCGAGCAAAATAAGGTTGTATGGAGCATACAAGTAGAGTGATACGACGAGCATCGCCACGAGTCGCAGCAAAATAGGCTGGGGATACTGCTGCAAGGAGATGGGCAGGCCAGTAGTGGATAAGGAGAAGATTGAGATGGGGATAGACTTTCGGTGTTGAGGGTTAGGTGCGGAGAGTAGAGAAAGAAGGCTCGCCTTATCTTTCCGTCCGGTAATGATGCCTTCCACGCGCCACCTGCGCCCATCCCGCCAAACCCTTGAACTACTTGACTCGCACACTACCGTCCGTGCCAACGTACAATATATTGGCCCTCCTTCCGACCCAATGAGCAGTTACTCATCCGATGCCCAATATTTGGATCAAGCGTAAAAGTCGCCTCATTACTCCTACCCGTCTTTTTGATTTTATGGCCTGGCCAATTGGTGTTTTATATGTTTTACACGTAGTAATTCGAAGTCCCATCTTGTGACACCTCCAATTCCCGTGCAGAGTAACGTCATCAATCTATCACCATGCGGATTTGGGCTTGGTCCAAAAAGATCACTGCAAGTCCGACTATCCAGCGAATCTCCGGTTAGTGGCTTCGCTACGTGTTTAACTACAGGCAAAACTCCTTAGTACGATATGGCTTCTGCAGCCGAGCGTATCGTAATACCAATGGTATCGTTGTATTCAGGTTTTGTATGTAAGATACACCAAAAATCAAAATTATAGTATGTATTGTGTATCTACATGCGCGAAGCCGTAATTGGGCGACTGGCTCTACCAAAAAAAGAGGTGATTGCCACTTGCTTGGTGTTTTGAAGCCGTCGGTCTTAAATTCGACGATCGTGCCTTAACAGAGTTACAATAACCACCAGGCCTCTTCCGCTCTCGTAGGCCTTGCCCGCGAGGCAATTTGGCTAGATCAAGCTGCTTAAATTTATCGCTTAGTATGATATTAAGGATTGGTTAATTTTTCGACGGAGGAAGTCGCTTACCCAGCGAGCAACCTCCAATTGTAGTAGACCGGGTGTTTTTGGTGGTAGGCGCGTATTTTCTGGCGTTCGAAGTTAGAGAATCCATGACGGCGTGGCCTCTCAGAATTTCGAGACCTACCCGTAATCAATAAGGTAGAATCAAGTATGGAGAGTAAGATCTAAGGTTCAATTTGATAGATTTTGATCGTTGTGTGATGAAAGCTGATGGCTGAACTCGCGGTGAGGTGAGGCCAAATCCGACGAATTAAAACTGGTTATACCGATTTTGGTGGAGGCACCTAACGATATCGTCAAAAGTCAGATTATCGTTAATTACACCAAAAAAGGCTTGATCAGGGTGTAGATCGTAATACCAATGGTATCG
>Ga0307515_10003075_pt1 | contig 35337 bp, 32 predicted proteins | sample 17_EM_MG_FD_194513 | JGI IMG/M metagenome (GOLD analysis project Ga0307515, IMG submission 194513) | Populus trichocarpa ectomycorrhiza microbial communities from riparian zone in the Pacific Northwest, United States - 17_EM | ecosystem: Host-associated > Plants > Roots > Unclassified | place... | reverse complement strand
TGTGTTTGTGGATTTCTGTTTAAAAGGAGAAAAAGTGAAAGTGGCTGCATTATTGGGGCTTGGAATTGACTGGTGTCATGTTCTTCACCCACAAACTTGTTCACATATCTGTGCATAGAAATTTTTAAAAAAATTTGTAACAGTGGGAGCGGCTGGATGAATGGGTCCATTTTGTGAACACCAGACAGGACCTGCTCATCCAACAGCTTGGAATAATGGGATTGAATCAGCTTGTATAGGTGTTGTTTCCTGTCAGGTAAGTGATATGATTCCACGTACTATGTAAAGAAAGAGTGCGTTGTGCACCATAATTTGTATTAGTTGCACAAGCTTTGCTACTTAAATGAGCTTCCTCTGTTCAGGGAGGAGTACACCACCATATACAAAAGCTGTGCTGAATTCATACCCTATTTGGATAACAAGTTTATAAGGAATTGTTGGTTTGCATTTAAAACTTCTTTTATTATTAGTGCTGCAAAGTAGCATTACTATTTTCTTTTCATTCTTTTTCCTCGATGTAGGAATATTGTATTTACGATATTTGAGGCAGGCACTAAAATGTTTTTATGCTTTGATTTGGTTTGGAGTCCATGATGTTACTTTATAGAATGCACAAGTCTATTCTTTATAGATCGTTGTTCAGAGTCCTTGTATGTATGTAAATGAAATGATATCTTTCTGTGCTCCAGGTACATGTTATCCTTGAGAATTAGTATTTCAGAAAAACGCCTGATGATTGATCATGCTGTCCTTATTCCTTGCTGTAGCATCCACATGCTGCTCGTCAATTTCATTAATTGTTGTTTTTAAATGAAGTAGTTCCTTGCATCCAGTCTGTTGTATCTCTTGATGGTATTGCTCGACATCCATTGACATGCTTTAATAACCTTTTCAGAGGTTAGGAGGAGAAAATGGCTCGAGGGTAACCCAGAATCATCAAGTAATGATGACCCTGTTGTTTTTGACACCTCAATAATACCATGGTGGGCATGGATGAAAAGATTCCATCTGCCTGAAGCAGAACTTCTCAATGGTTTGTTAAGATATTTTTCTTCCCATGTTCACGAGGAAACAGCCCTTCTAGCTCTTGTGAAACTATCTAATGTGCTTTCCTGTATTTTATGCAGGCCGTGCTGCAATGATTGGGTTCTTCATGGCTTACCTGGTTGATAGCTTGACTGGTGTTGGTGTCGTTGATCAGATGGGCAACTTCTTCTGCAAAACTCTATTGTTTGTAGCTGTGGTAGGAGTACTTTTAATACGAAAGAATGAGGATTTAGAAACCATAAAAACATTGCTGGAGGAGACAACCTTCTATGACAGGCAATGGCAAGCAACCTGGCAGGATGAGACATCTTCCATCCCTAAAAATGAGTAGCTACAAGGCAAATTCAACCTTTGCTTGTGTAATGATTTCTCGTGTACTGTTGTAATTTCGCTTGATAAGAGTGAAATTTTCGTTGTAATGCAGGTTTCCTTGTAGTTCAAATGCACAGAACTATGCTTTTTTCTTGAATATTTGTGGAATGATACCTGAATCTTTTTTAGCCATTCACGGGGTTGCATGATAACAAGCTAACACCTTAGGCTCTGTTTGGTAATTTCATTTACCAATTGGCCCGGGGAAAAGCACCTCACCCAGAGGGCTCGCAGTGACATATTAAGCATAATTCGGTGAAAATCCTTTGAAAAAGTTTGGTGAAATATTATATTATGGCAGAATAATACCGTCTGCTACAGTTGTCTTCCATGTCATCAGTTGAGCCAAAGCATTCACCTCATCTGGGTCAACCTAGAATGAGATAATCTACATTAATTCGATTAAAGTATTCAGAACTCCTAGAGATTGCCAGCCTTGATTTTACCATACCAAGCATTAGACTTCATCATGTTCAACTGAATGAAAAAATTTACAGGCAAAACCATCAAAAGTGCTCATTTTTTTTCCAATATTCATCAAGGCCAAGAAACTTCTGTAGAGTTTGCAAGAGATATGTATGTAGATCATGATCAACAATGCTGCATAAAATCTCAAACTCGGAGACCATGTTTTCAATTCAGATTCTTTCCTTCTAAGAATATCTCGAGGCTCATTTAATTTAACGGATCCACGGTTGATCTGACTTTGAGCATTCATGATAAAAAACCAAACAAAGGGGAAAGGGGCATTTTTTCAATACAATTAATGACGACAAGAGAAGTTAAACATAAATTCTTAAGAGTAGATATCCACCATTAAATGCCGATTACAACAAGCACGTTAAAATATAAGATAAATCCCATCTTAAGCTTCTTTTAATCTGGAATCAAGCTCGGTAAGTTTATAACGGGTTCGTTCCATCCACATGAAATGGCAGCCGTAATGTTTTTTTTTCTGGGGGAATAGGTAATCCATAGAATGACACAACGAAGTAGTTGAATCAAATAGAAAGAACATCTTTCTTTTGCTTTTTGCAGAAAGAATGCGTTCTATTGTTTGGACCCACACATTCACACCTCCAAGCCAAACGCAAAAGCAACTTCACTTCTCGACCAGCCAAGTAATTTCATAGACGATATTTTCTAGTTTTAGCAAATTAATGGCATTGACTGATCAACACATGCAACAGAGAGAGAGAGAGAGAAAGAGAGGGCAAATCACCTCAGAGTGGTATCTAATGCCGCCTTTCATAGGGCCACAAGCATTTTGGATTCTAAATCCAGCATAAGAGGCAAGAGTGCCATCATCTTTTGAGAAGGTGCACTCAACCTGCAAAACCAAATTACCTTCATGTTGAATTAACAAAAAAAAGAAGAAAAACAGATAACAAAAAGAGAAATGGTTCTTTAATTACTTTGATTTCTCTAAAAGGGATAGAAAGGCTCTTTTCAAGCTTAGAATCCAGACCAAGAATGCGAGCTGCATGGCGAAAGTTGCGGTTGGTGGCTGCAGGAGCATTCATGGTTGCCCTAGCTAGCTTATGCCAAATCAAGCAAACAAAAGAGTGAAAGTGAAAAGGATGGCTATAAAACAAAGGAGCAGCAAGAAGAAGAAAAGATATTCAACAAATGTAGAGTGCATTGAATCTCCGAAATTTTCATTCTACTTGCCATGTAAAGGTTTGACTAATTTGACAAATCAACAAATGCTAATCTTATGATAAGATTCTTTTCCCAATCATTTTTTTTCTCGAAACATTTTAGCCATTGATCTTACAAGATCCACTAATTAGATTCCCGGATTCAATTAATGCATCAGATTTTTTTAAAATAATCTTGGGTCCCTTCACTTGTTTGCCAAAACTAGATTATTAATTAAATCATTCCACGCCAAGAACAATCTCAAGGAACTGGAAGTCCTAAAAACATGACAGATGAAAGAATAAGCATGCATATCATCAATGTGCTTCTAGCTCAAATGACTGTCTGTGGCTTCTTCAAGAGATCGCAGGTTCATATTGCTGAGTGCTGAGGGGTGCAACTCATTAAAGGGCAAAGGCAACAACACTTTGGTCTCACCACAGTAGGAATGTCGAATGAATGAACCATTCATATTAGTTAGTGTCTTTGGCTCTTAAAAAGTTCTTGTATTTTACAATTGTGTTGGTTAGAACCGGTTTCGGTCTTTGACTTGGATCGCCATGTGATGTGGAAGGAGAAGATTGGATGGTGAGATGAGAGGGAAGAGATATGCCTTAATTTGTGTTTTGGATCAAGGGTTCTGCGGTTAACACTGGCTTGTGCACTTCTGTCAAGGCAGAACTATGGGCAGTAGTTACTGGTCTAGAGCTGGCATGGTCAATGGGTCTTCGCAGATTGATTCTAGAGACGGATTCTGCAGTGGTAGTTGCTTTACTCTTAAAAGAATATGTGAAAGCAGATGCAAACTCTGCCTTAATCACCAAGGCAAGAGAGTGTTTTGTCTAGAGAATAGGATGTTCAAGTTCAGCATGCATACCGGGAAGCCAACAATTCTGCAGACTGGCTAGCTAATTTCGGTCTAACAAAGCAGCTGCTTCATAGTGATAGCAGGATTCTTAGTGACCCCCATCGAGTTTATATTCCATTTTGTATTATAATCTTATTGGGTAATATAATTTTTAAGGCGTCATGCCCTGATTATTATATATATATATATATAAAACATAGTGTCCAGCTTAAATTAATATCGAATTTGGCATTGTATAAGTATAATATTTCTTAATCCGGAACAATGTGTTCGGTTGCTCGTTCCAACCAAAGCCTTCATTCTGGCCTCCCTTGTTTGGCCTGCTGTCTCCACCCGCCGGTTCTGATCTACCACAATAATATTTATGCCCTGCTCATGCAAGCCTACAAAATAAAACTATATATATATATATATATATATATATATATATATATATATATATATATATAAAGAGAGAGAGAGAGAGAGAGAGAGAGAGAGAGATGCATTCTCCTATATAACTTCATTTCTCTCCAAAAACAAACGAAAAACATTCTCCTGCCTGCCACTGCCAGGATCATCATGCCAAGAAAAATGGTAAAATCCTCTCTTTCCCTTTGATATCAGTTTGTTACTGTAGAAGAGTTTAAGTAAACGATGGCCAATATACATGTACGATTTTATTTCAGGCAAAGTTGTGCAGGGGGAAGGCAGTGATAGTGAGTGTGTATGAAGAGAGGCCAGGGAAAAGAAGGGTCTCATCATCATCAAATAGCCATCACCACCATCACCATCACTATGTCCATCATGTCATCAAACAAGAGGTAAACCTACACAAGAATGGAGATTCTCGTAAAGGATACAGTAGAAGAGCTGAGCTTCTTCACTATTCTCAACGCCTTCGAGAGTCTGCTCTATCAGCAACATCCTCCCCTTCAGTACCAAAGCCAATTTCTTCCAACAACCACCACCACCAACCCACAACAAACGTACTGGACTTATACAGCTTATTTTTTCTATATTATTTCTAATGACATATTTAGACAGCTAGACTTAAAGAATTTGCCAGAGAATTGATTCAGACATCGTAATTTTCTTCTTTTCTCAAGTTCTTTCACTGATCTAGGAGAATTGAGAAGCTCAACTTTGATCCTTATCACAATTTTGGTAATATGATCTGCATTTTTATGATATTGATTTTGTTGAGTCTGGTAGCATTTAATTCCTGGATTGGATTACTTAATAACTTTTGGTATATCAATAATATATAAGATTCTGCTAATGCCACCTTTCAAAGCAAGAGGACCAACTTAACTAGCATATGAAGATTTTCATTTTTTTTTTTGGTGTAATATATCAACCACTACCCTGAATTTTGTCTGTATAATTATATATCCTACACAGACCAGAGACCATCTTTAAGGTATTGTTTTAGACTACCTTTGCTCTTTGTTGTCTTGTCAAACAAAGGCTTTCTTACTCTCTCTTTTTTTTCCTTATCATATGCTATTCCTATTATTTATCTTCCCAGCTGAAAGCTGCAATAATGTCAATCTTTACCTTTGCTAGATTGTTGCTGCTCCAAGCAAGCCAAGATTCTCCAGGAGCACTAGTCCTACTTGTCTAGGCAATTGGAAGATCTTGATTCCGAATATTTGCAGATCTTTGACAAGTATCCAAGCTAAGCAAAAGAAGAAAAAGAAACATAGTGGATCCACAAGCAATGCCATGATAACTGTAATGAAAAGCCTAGAGGTGAGGCAAGTAGTGGTGGCACTTCTTGACATAATATAGGTGAATTGCGTTCTAAAATCTTGATTCTTTTAGGTACAAAAGAAGAAGGGATTTATTCTGAAACTGCTCTCAAAACTGCAAAGGCATAGATGAATTGTTTCGCATGGTTTCTGTGAAACCCACATCCATTAAAGGGCAATAAATTATGTAACTTCAGGAAATGAAGACAAAAAAACAACATATATGCTTTCATGTGCTATATTACATATGGTATGCAACTAAGTGCAAATTCTTTTTATTGACTTGTTCATAAATTGTTTTTCATTCGAAACCTGCTTGACTCGTGATTTCTTTTTGAATTATTGCATCATAAAGCAAAATGAAGAATTATCTCCCGAATCTTAAAGGAAATCAGCTTTTCAATGATGTGCTAACGTAAACAGCTATAGGAACTCTAACAACATGCTTTCTGCTTCCATGCAACACCATCTCTCCGAATGTGTAAGTTCTCGTTGCCTTAATTGCCGTCAACACAATCCTAAGATGCTTCGAAGCATTACCGTTTATCACAACTACTCGTGGGGAAACAGTTACGTTTACACCTGATGGTTGTCTCACAGTCACTCTATAAACCTCATTCCTGCTGCTCACGTTTGTAACACTACGAATCACCTTTCTTGACCCAACTAGATTCGAAATTGTCACACTTGCGGTGTTCAAATCTGAACACCATGCTCTTCTATTTGTTGGACAACTAGTTCCTACTGCTCGTCTTACAGAACCTTCATCAACACCTGGAACAGCACAAAGAAACTGGACATATTGTTCAAAATGAGAATCGAATACGAGTCCTGGGTCGATGGCATGAACTGGGTTTATGAATCCAGCACCAAAATCGAACGGTGTAGCAGGGGCTATTTGGTTAGTTAATTGTGCTAAAATGGGAGAGCCAGAATGGTCAAATGTACTAGCAGTGGTCATCATTGCTGATGTGATTGCTGCTGGACTCCACCTAGGGTGCTTTTGCTTGATTAAAGCCGCAACACCAGCTATGTGAGGAGTGGCCATGCTAGTACCAGATACAAGCGCAAAGTTTTGCCCTGCAAGAATGACAGCACGAATTAATTAAAAGGAAAAACAAACTAGAATGATGGTATGGAATTATCTGTTTCCCTTCCCCGAGATATACCAACATCATCATCATCATTTCGATATTGAAGCAGATGATGCACATGAAAGTAGATCGAGTGTCTGTTTGCGAACTTAAGGGACTTAAAATGACATTGCTTCCGTAAATAATTCCGGCAAGATAAAGATATCAAGTCTTGTTTTTTAATCTCGGTCACAACTATGTGGATAAGTAATACTTGTCATCCGATATTTGGAGGGGCATAAGCGATGCTAGTTACCCATTAAAAAAACATAAAAACAGTGTTCTTACCCTTGATAGAAGGATCTCCTTCACTGTTGGGGCTCCACGCAGCCCAAATGGAGGATCCTGGGGCCATGACATTTGGTTTGAGGACATCAGCAGTTTGCAAAAGTGCATTGCTCACATCGGGACCTCTAGACGAATAGGATGCAACAATTGGTGCCTGCCGAGTAAAGAATGCTCGCCTTCCATCCATTATTCTTGCCCTGGCAGCAAAACCCACAGCTTGTCCACTGGTACTCCTGATGGTATTTGAGTTATAATACTCCCACAATGCCTGTAAACGAATGGATAAACCATTTCATTAGTCATCCATTAATCTAGGAGATTTTAGGAATTGGGAATGAATGGCATTAATGAGAAATACTAACTTATCCTGTGGGAATACTAACTCATTTGGTGTGAAAAATAAAAGGATAGACAGAGAGCTACAGAATCATAATGAGCATGTTTGGTAATGAAATCTTATTGAATGGTAATGTGCCATACTCTGGAAGATTGTATGTTGTTCAGTATAATGGCAGGTACTTGCATAGTCATTGTGGTACCCTTGACTTGCTCAGAACCAATGTCAGGATCCATTGTGATGATAAAACCTGCAGCCCCTATCTTCTGTATAGTGTTCGCAACAGCTGCGATGCTTGCAGCCTCATATTCAAAGTCAAAGGTATAAGTGCAGATAACCAGCTTGTTTCGAACTGATGATAAGATGAAGTGTTCTGGATGCTGACAGCTTTCAACTTCTAGAACACTAGTGGTGTTCCTATGAGAGACATCAGCTGCTGCCACTATTCGGTAAGGCATTTCTCCTGCTGTTGGAGCTGCACAATTATTCATAACCAAAGAATTGCACCAATTTGAGTGGTATATACTATTGATTAATTCCAAGAATGGATGAATGGAAATCTAAACTGCAAACCAAGTCACACCATCTTATTTGTTCATACATGCATGATTAATAAACAAGGGCAAGAGTTGGAATATTACGGGCAAGACCAGTGCCAGAGAAGCTTCGCCCATTCCCAAGAATGATTGAGTTGCTGTACTTGCGATCGATGATGGAGGCAGCTACACTAGTGATCCAGGGGCTAAAAGAAAGGATCGAACTGGGAGAAGGGCCACCATTTCCAGCAGCTTGAACAACAAAAACTCCAGCTTTTGTAGCAAATAAAAGCTCCATTTCTAGCACATTGAGGAAGGCAGAAGGACCAGATGGGACACTAGATGGCCCTATGGAGAGGCTTAATATATCAACTCCATCCTCCACTGCCTAGTGTAAGTTGTTGATAATTGCCTCAGTAAATTTGAACATCCAAGCTACTAAATTAAATTAAAAGATAAGGATCCATGCTTGTATGCTAAATTTTTGCGATGTAGATATTAGACAAGTAAAGCTCTCTAAGTTAATCCATTTTTACAAGTTCAAGTTGCATAATCATCAAACCTGATCCACAGCAGCCACGACATCTGACATGTAACCTCCAAATGTGTAAAGAGCTTTGTACACAGCAATCCTGTTTAATTAGAGCAAAAAAAAAACTATTAAACAAGTACTAGCTTATGAAAAGGAGAAAATGTATAGCAAAAACCTGAATAACTGAAACTGGCTATAATAATAACATAGTATGCTCGCAAAAAGAACCAAATTTAGATTACCATTGCTTACCTTGCTCCAGGAGCCATGCCACTTGCATAACCGTAATTGAAGTCGTTGGCAATCACTGGTATTTGGTGGTTTCCAGCAGCTGTGGAGGCTGTATGGCTGTTAAACATCAGATTTGAATACAAACTTAATTCAGCTCAGTATAAAACAAACTATCAATTAAAAGAATCTCAATGACGGCAAAAGATAAAAACTATCATGCAAAAAGAAGGCAACCGCGCTGGGAATAACTTGCCTTCCATGACCATCAGCATCATAGGGGGATGCATAATCGCGTGTTGCATTGAAGTCACCAGCAGCTATTGCTGCACGAGCAAAATATTGTGCCCCTACTATCTTGCCATTACATGCTGTTGAAGGGAACTTCTCTCCGGTGACACATTTTCCTTTGAATTTGGAACTGTTTGTAAATCGTGCAGAGGAACCACCCGTAAAACTTGGATGGAGAGGGTTTATCCCCGTGTCAATAAAACCTATTATTACCCCCTCACCCGAACTCTCTGCTCCCCCTAAAATTGGCCAAACACCAGTAGGAATCCCAAGAAAGCGAGGTGTATGTGTTGTAAACTTCTCCATTTTGACATCTTCATGGATAGCTCTAACTCCTGTTGCGTTCTTCAGAGTTCTGAGGACCTGTAAAATGTCTCATTTCTTTCACTATTTGGTCCAGTTAATCCTTGTGAAGAATCAAAGATAGATGGCACGATTATATAGCTTCGACTACAATACAAGTACACGACTATGTTTTGTTCCCATTAATAACTTTGTAAGCTTTTATATGTGATGGATGAAGCAAGTTCTTGTACGTAGGAATACCTCCTTGGACTGAACATTGACTGCAAACCCATTAAGCAAATGAGTGTAGCTGTAGAGCTTGTTGTAGGTATCTTTCAGGAGCAGGGATTCTAAGAATACGTCATGGCTTGTCCTTAATCTCTCTTTGTATGCCAAAGATGCCTCCTCAATCCTATGCGGAGTCAAATTTGATTTTCTAGAGTATAAAAGACAGAAATTGCAGACAGGTGAAACAAATCAGTATCCAGGAAAAATAAATAAAAAGAAACAAAAAACAAGCATAAGAGGATATGTTTTTATATATATATATATATAAAAAGGGGCGACACCTAGAATGGGCTTGCTTTGATTTGAAAGAGAAGACAGGTTCATCATCCATCAAAACAATGAGAACTTTTGCTTCAGCTCTTAGAGGATCAACGATTATGACAAAGGAAATGAAAAGAATGGAGGAGAAAATGGAAGACATTGTCAGTGGCACTGATGTCCTGCTGATGAGAAGCGGGTTATGTAATGACCCTTTTCTTTTCATTGCCACGCTAAGTGAGATAAACCTTAAAATCAATCCTGCTCTTCTTCAGAGCACCGAGTGCAAAACATGTTAATTTCATGAGCCATCGAAGTGTATTAGGTGATGGGTCTGAACCGTGAAAGCTTATTTCAGCTATCAACGCCTTTCCCATTTTCACATTCATGTCATTCTTATTTTCTAACCTCCAGTTCATGCAGGTGATCTACCCTTACCTCACCGTAACTGGAATCGCAGGTGCTTGCAAGGCCTTTCCAAAAATATACAAACAGATGATTGTACTATAACGTTGCAAGTAAAACAAGTCCAAGTCCAAGTCCAACAGACAGGGAAGAAGATGCGCTGATGTAAAAGGTAGACAGCATCATCGGGATCCCAAACCTAACTTCTGTCTCCGTTTGAGTTGCATACATGCTGGTGCTTCTTTAGTATATGGAATAATAATGTGTAAAGCCCGTTGATCATGCGTATTGATTGAGCCAACAATGAATCCTTTACAGTTGTTGGTAAGACAACTGTTGTATGTTAAATAGTGCCACTGGTAAACAAACAGGAAAATAACGAATATTGGGTATCTTATTTTTCTTCGGGCTACATTCCTTTCATTTAAACAGGGATAGCAACAGGACAACCTGACCAGAAATCACAAAATTGTACCTAAACAATACTACAGAAAAGAATCGACTACAAGGAACAAAGTCAGCCTGATAGTTCATAAGCACTGAAGGCATCATTTAGAGTATGCTGATTGGTGTATGTTTCCTTTTAGATATCCTTTGAGGGCGAATAATTATTGAGATCTTTGCTGTCGAGTATACTCCCAGAGGGCAATTGCCCCACTAACATGAACATTAAGCGACCTAACTACTCCCAATTGCGGAATCTCAATGCAAGCATCGAGCATATGGATAATGTCCACCGGTATGCCCTCCTTTTCACGTCCAAGGACCAGTACCTAGCAAATTGATGAAATAAGCAAACGTCTCTGAAAATTTTCAACAATCAATTGACAGAATGTTTGCCACGAGTAAATGGAGTGATGGGTCATCTTTTTCCTCCTAAGAACCATGCAATGAGAATTTTCTTCTTGCTAGTACTTTTTAGCTCATACATGATACGCCATTCTATTTTTTTTTCTTCTAATGATAGTTGATTGCATATAAAGATCTCCTTTCATGCCCAAACTGAGTATTGAAGAAACTGTGAGCTGTGATTGAGAATACTTACTGTCTTTTTGGGAAAGGCATGGTGATCGAGCGGTACACTATTTGCTGTCTGTTCTAGTCCCAATATTGAGAAGCCATCTCGTTTCTTTTTTTCTAAGAAATGCTTCACGCTGTTTACTGGGACTTCTATTATAGGAACCCACTTCTCTGCTGTCACGCTGGAAAATGCAGATAACCAATGAACAGAAAGAACAGTTAATTTATTGACTACAGCAGTCACTGGCATCGATGTGAACAAAGGTCACAAAAAAATGCTATCATATGACGGCTGGTGGGTCTTAACTCTTAAACAAAGTCAGGTAACCTCCATAACCTGTCTGACTCTGACACAAACATGGTGAATACAACACACCATAATCACATGAATTTCTGGTGTTATTTCACATTCCTATTTCAGAAGTGCAAAGCACAATCCAAACATCTTGTTGCAATCTTTATGAATGCAATTGTGATAGGAACCTAACTTTGATACATGATACTTGAGTCTCAAGTAACTAAAAATTATAAATTAGCCCCCCCCCCCCCAGCAAATGGTAGTGTGTTATAGTCAAAACCTGATGAGCTGGAATTGTTTATCACGTAATATGCTTGCATCTGCAATGGCTAGTCCTGACACCTTAAATACCTGCAAAGAACATAATTGGCATGAACAAAAGGTAAATAATGAAGTTCTTAAAATAATACAAAAGGCACCAGTTTTAAGGGCAATCGAAATATATTATGAGCAACTACAACATACCTCACATGTCCGTGCCAATCCAGCAAGATTGGGTATCCGATCAAGCAATGATGCAACTAGGATAAATTGTTGTCGACTTGCTCTTATTTTTTCCATGGTCAATCTTCTGGATTGAAGTGACTGATCAAGAAGCTCATCTTCCTTTTCCATCTCTGCATTCCACACAGTCAACATGAAGATTAAGCAGCCACAATAATCACATGATGAGAGAAGCGTTAAGACTTATATTGAAGTCTAACAAGCAAAAATCTAACACATCTGCATCTACTAAAGATATGAGGAACTAGATCAAGCATAGGAAATCTTCCAAAATAAATAAATAAAACCGACAAAGAAGAAACAGGAAAAAAAATCATGCTTAACTAAACTTCTGGGAAAAATGATAGGCCGTGTGTGCAGAACCTAGAGCTCATTTAACATGTTGAATCCTAAAATTTCATTGTATAAAAAACAATGCCTGTGCTCTACTGGGTTAGAGAAAGCAATTTGGGGGCTGTGTTATTTCAAGAAAGGCAAACACTGAATCCATTTCTACGACAAAAGGTTTGCTATTGGTTCTAACATTTATCAGAATACAAAATGACAATATTGTTTAAGCGGTTCTCTAAAGCGCAAAACAAAAGAAAAAGACAGAAAGAACCGACTGATAAAGGTGAAAAATGCATGATACCAGAAAAAGGGCCAAATGGAATCTAATAATATTTCCAGTGGAAGTAGCATTGATGGAGATAGATTATAGTAGTTTGGACTTTGATGAGAAAGAGATGTCAATTTGAGATTACGCTACCCAAGTGCAGGGCATTGTTGAACCAAGAAATAGAGGCTGAGGAAGGAAAATGAGGCAGAAGGAAAAAGAAAAAAAAAATTGTGCAAATGAGAAACCGCATCAGAGTTAAGAGGATGAATAAGTGGCCGATACTAACATGGTCTAACAACTAGTGTATTAGCAATAGCAGCAAATATGAGTTTTCTTTTCATGTAATTCATTGTAGGATACCTAAAAGTTGTTTGCATGCTTCATTGTTCCCCAAAACAGAGCTGGAATCAGTGTCTTGTTTCTCATGTTTAGAGAGAGTAAGCTTTTTCTGGAAATCAAATGATGTTTCTTTAGGCAGCTGGGAATCAATTACTGTTCGCCTGCAGTTACCATCTTCATCAGTTTTTAAGCTCTCATTCTTGATAGTCACAACATCCTTTGCCATTGAACATCTGAGGTCTTCCCTGACATCCTGCAACCTTGAAAGCTAAGATACCACTAACACAAGAGAAAGCACTAACAAATGGTCATGTGCTTACATTTAGAAAGTTGAGCACTTCCTCCATGAGGGATGTTGGAACACATTCAAACCCAAGTTCCTTCATTAGAACAAGAAAAGAAAGAAGTAATTCAGAAGCTGAAAACAGCATTCACCTGGATTGAAATACATGTTTGTTCATTTAAAGACATGACAGTTATGTTCAGAAGAAAATTTTCCATCTTCAAACTATTTTTGATGATAAAGCAAAATTAGATACAGTAAGGAATTAGCATGAGAAAACATTCAAAGTAATATCGGAATGTCAACTCCAATAGTTATACACATGGCATCCCAAAAATAGATCGTTCAATGAACAAATGTCATTTGAGTAGACAAATGGACAATTAAATCATTTGATAAAAAATATCAAATGACAGGTTATTAAGAACTTATAAACTAACAGGAATTCATTTGAAGTGATTTTGTTACACCTGATGCAAGGCCTTCTTCAATTATATTTCATTATGGCAAATTTGAGGAGGCAAGGGTAACTTTTTGTGCATTGGGTACTTCAATCCTTTCAGGACTAACCACAAGCATAACAGGTACAGAAGATTTCAAATGTCATATTAATTAAAGAGTTATAACATTTGTGCCACGCTTCCTTAATTAGTTTGGGAAACTTTCAGGAAAGATATGAATCAATTTGTATATAATTCTCATATTGCCATCAAAGCAAAGCAGAGAGTCTGATTGCTGTCCAATCAGTTTTCAAGTGCTTCCTAGAGAGATCTAGTGTCACAACTTGTATAGAATTTAGTATACTTGCATATCAGAGTGGAAAACGTGGATCGCCAGCCCCAATTTCATTGGATTGAGGCTTAGTTGAGTTGATTGAAGGGTTTCCTAAAGTCTGTTAGTCTTCTCAAAATTATGAACACCACAATAAAATTCCAATTTATAACAGAGTAAAACATCAAGTTAAAGAGAAGTCCTCGACCTCAACCCGATCAATGAAAATTCCAGCTGGAGTACCAGAGGCTATGGGATTATAGGCATCAAGATATCCTTCCAAAGATGCTCGTAAGCTTTAAAAAATAGAAACAATAAATGAAATTAGCAAATGCAAGGCCTTAGAAATAATAAAGAATGATATAGAAAATATCATTAGATTCAAATACTTGAGCAACATGCAAAGCCACTGGAATATCATATGCTTGAAGCATGAATATTCTTGAAACGTTAAATAAAAGGTATACTTAGATTCAAATAAGAAATCATTGGTAAAGACTTCTCACATTTTTACTTTACCTTGAACTTTGTCATTGAATTAGAGTGAGATGGCTAAAGGAAAGTATTAGACAGTACTTTATGAACCAAATCGCACCAGCCAGATCAGTTGGGACATAGGACTAACCAAGTTCATCAAAGTAAAGAAAATGGTCAAACCTGATCTATCTAGGTGGTTTGACAGCCAACCCATCCACCAGTCCACGGTTGACAAGTTAAATATTGACTTTTATGCTCACAGTTTCAGTTATGTGCCCGGCTCGTAATTGGAAAATTAATCCAATATCAAACATTCTCAACTCTCCCATATTGTACACAGAATATTTAGAAAAAAATATTAATTCTTCATAGCTTAATTCAGCCCCATTTAAATCTCCAATTCAACGACTAGAGTGGTTTTGAAAACTTGGGTATTAATATTGATGACAGAATTCCCACTCAAAGGTGCTGTTTCTCTGGGGGTTTTTTCTTCGTGCCAATCTAGTACATGTACCAAACAAGTAAACAAAAGTAGTGCTACAAAGACTTGGAATGTTGCCTGAATCTCTAAAAGTAAAATGTCCCATTATAAGAAACAAATAACAGAAGACAAACTGTTTCCCCACATGTACCTATAGCCCTGCTGAAAAATAGGTGCTAAATCAAATTAAACAATCCTGATAATGCAACCTGTTATGCATGGGATTGGGCTAGAAAAGGATTCTTTGGCAGATTAAATAAAATTGAAAAATAAACATGATTATTAAATGATATCTGAGTTGATCAGATGTGAAAGATATATCTATCCTGCTTGAGTTTCTATCGGAAATTGGTACAATTGAAAAGGTTAACAGAAAATTCTATGATAGTAAGATATTCTGAAGTAGCATTTCTGAGAAAGGGGAGAATATATACCGCCTACAATCAGGGTTCTTTGCCAGGTATGATTTCAAATCTTCAAAGCACATTTTCTCTAAAGGCATTTCAGAGGCACCATAGTCCAACATAGGAAAATATTTACAAAAAACTTGGTAGACTAACAACTGCAAGGGGATATCAGAGACATTTATCAGATTTCATGTGGCAAAGATGTAAGAATTAAATGGAAGAAAAATGCTATGCATCTCTAAGGACCTGCGTAAAACCACGTAAACTGTGGTGGTGTGAGGTTAATAATGGAATTATAGGTGGAAGCAATTCATTGAAGTGCCTGGATTGATTTGCATTAGAAGCATGGAGGATGACATTGGCTGCTATGAACACATAGGAAGAGAGTGCCTGCATTTGACACATCACATTCAGTAAAAACTCCATGCACTTTGTACTTGTATAAAAATGAAGGCAAAAGGTTTTAAGTAGGATGTCAAGTTCTACAGCCAGTAAATGGCTCTCATGACAATACAATAGCACTTCTAACCTGAAATAATTCGAGTCCATCTAACATGTTAAAAGGAACATATGAAGCAGAAAATGGCATTCTGAGACATAAAAAGATAAATAAGATACTAAAGACAATACTTAAAAATGGGCTTACATAAAAAGAATGCCTTTTGAAGTTATGAAAACACCAGCATTTTGTATTTTTATTTCAAACCTGAGAATATATTTTGGATAAAAATGGATTGATAAAACACTTTCAGATAAATTTACACTCAATCCTGCTAAAAAAAGAGACCATTGGACAAAAAAGTTTCAGGGATGGTTGTTGATATTTATTTGTTTGACTAAAAACATTGCTACAAGTAAATGTAAGTTTAGAAATAATAGCGACAATATCAACATGTCTATGAAACAAGCTGATTTTGGGTTCATCTAATCATGTTTGTGGAAAAATTGTGCTGACATGTCCTGCCATCAGTTTACCCACCAACCTGTATATGACAAAGGATTGACATGCTGCATAACATGAATGAGGTTGACAAATTTATAATCCATGCAGATTTATAACCAGCAATGGCACATTTTAAAACACCAATCTTAACCTCCCTTTCTACCTATCTTGATATGATAAATGAAACATTAAAAATGAGGTTAAACAAGAATAAATTTGTTTGTAATTTTAAACTGAAAGAACATTAGAAAAGAAAAGGAAAGTGAAAAGATCACGTGTTATAAAGTTAATAGTTGTAACCATCAACAAGCTGCATATGTTGTTAATAAGTTAAGCATTCCATGTCCATGTTGCCTTAATAGTTTTCCACCGTACCTTAGAGGTATGTTCAACACAAGTTGTGGCTCCTGAAATGGTTATTGGTTAATGCGATCAAGTAATCTCAGATGTGATTGCTTACCCTAATTTGTTCAACTTCTATGAAATAGAAAAGTATTTTTGCTGGATTTTATTTATGAGTTACAGCAAACTCAATTCAAGTTATTCTTTTTAGTAACAAAATTATCCCATTACCAAGAAGCATAGTGCAAAAGCTCCCAAATGAGGAACATCTCACCTGAAATTACATTTCCAGCATGTAAGTTGCAAGTTTTCATGTTATGACACTATAAGACTGTTCCAGCGTGTATCAAACTATAACAAGAAGTTAAGATGCGAGAAGGGCTATTCACTCAAAAATAGAATTACCTGAGGCTTCATGTTATAATCTCGTAATATAGGTACTAATTGTTCCCTGACCTGAGAATTAAGCAGAAATATAGGATTAGAATAAAGGAACTTTAACACAAGAAACCAATTGAGATAATAAAACATAAACATGGGAAGCAATAAAAAGAAAAGGACCATAAAGCCCACCAAACTTCATCACAATATTGAGTTACTAACTCAAATCTATTTTTTAGGTCGCAATTACAATAATGCAGAAGAATCATGACACAGAATCTCATGGACTCACCTCACAGCCTGATGTGAATCAGCATATTAAAATTCTTAGATGACCAATTGGTGTAAGGGTTGTTGATTTTAGGCAATTGGGGATTTAAGAATTAATTTGTAGTTGGAACTGAAAGGAAAAGGGCAAAAGGAACTGCTTGCCAAAATCGAAAGCAAGATATTCTTTTTCAATCCATTTTCTGAAGAAAAAAAGGTATTATGATGATAGAGTTAAACACTTTCAAATTTTAAGCTTGTGGCTTTCTCCACGTAGAGGCCAACTACAAGCGTCTGAAATTGGATACCAACACAGCTTACATGTGTATGCAGTTATCAAGTCATTTTGGTAATAGCCTTATGTCTGTAAGGTGTTGTGCAACCTCTAAACAATCTACAACGAAGATCACCACTAGTATTAACAAAAAAAAAAAAAAAACTAGAATCTCAAGCTTGTAAGGTTCTCTTATGCCATTTCCGATTTGGCATCTGACTAGCAGCATGACAGCTTAAATTTATTTCTTATTGTTTCTTTCATTCATTTATTTATCCATTGCTTTATTTAAAATTATTTAAGTTGTATGATTGCAGAAGGCAGCAGAAGCCCAAGGTAACAGATTTTCCCAGAAGGATATTTGAATAACTTCAACTCCCCTTTAAAGTAGATTCTTTTGATTTGACACTACTTTGTTTCTAACTGCTCCTTACAGATTCTCAAATTCGATGATATACTTAAGGGTGGTGGGGAAAGGGGGGATTGTTTATTTATTTAATAACCTTCTATATGCACAAAGGGATTTTTTATTTATCTAATAAAAACAAAAACATTTGTTTTTATCTGTCAGGTTGATTGAAAGTTTTACTCCTAGAAGGATGTGGTTTCCATCTCAGCTTGCTCCCTTTTTTCTCCTGTAGTTTCAGATTTTTCGTTATTCCCTCAAAGTTCCACTATACACAAGGCAACACCACTCTCCATGCAAATACTACCATTCTTCCGAGATATTCCACTTCTATTCTTCTTTCAGTTGTCTATAATAGAGATCTTTATAGTGCATCCCTCTCATAACACTTTCTCTGTGCAGGGCCCATTTTCCTCCAGTTCTCTGTACTCAATTTATTGCTTGACAAAGGAGGGGGGGGTAAAATGAAAAAGGAGTACAGCCCTAAGCACAAAGATTTCTAGATTTACCCAAAACAAACATAAAATTTCTTACCAACAATGGGAATTTCAGGTAGATGTTAATTGCAAAAGTTTCCAAGTATTGACGAACTGCGGGAAAATTATTTCTCTGGAAAAGGACACAAGCAGCAAATCATTCATGTTAGACAATAGCAATAAGTCAGTAACCAGTATTTATTATTGCAATGGCTGCCTTATCACTTTCTGAGGTTATGGATTTGACTGACAAGTGACCATTGTTTTTTTTCTCAAATAACTGACAGTGGAAACTTGCAGTACTTCATGATTCATATAAATCATTTCCACACTAACCAGGATTGACAGGGAATATATACATTTAACTCTGAGGTAATAAAAACCTAGTCAATCATTTAGTAAAAATTGTTTTTATGCATACACAAGGACTAATAATGTTGTGGAGCATCACTTACATAGAGGGATATGTGCAAGCTGTGAGTAACTTGCGCAACTATATCATCAGTAACAAATCGTGACAAAACACATATCATTTGCCAAGCTCGTATTTTACGTCTATGGATCTGTTCAATATATATGTGCAAATAATTAAGATAGCACAGCAGCAATAAACAATATAAAAAGCAAAGAACTTGTAACAACCATTATGATTCAAAATCTTTTACTTTTCTAGACAATGTGATTCCCAACTTTTTAGGTGTTCAAAATTTGAAATCCAATAAATAATGGAACTGTCCCACAATTTGTTGATTTTGTTATAACAATAAATTACCACATTAACCAACAAGTTCTTTTGTTTTTCCAAGCAAGATATACATATTTTTTATTATTATTTCCACATCATTTACTTGATTTGAATAATTCTAGATATTTTTAATTACCAACTTTCAATTGTGAATCACAATTGTGAATCACATATGAATTATTACTCACCCCACTATACTTTTTATACAACTCCTTTGCAAGATCTTTGTCATTCACCTGCATCAATATTAATGCAGTCAAGACCAGTGTCCAATGATATAGTATGAGATATTCTATTGAACAAAACGAATATACACCAGCTTAGCAATGTGAAGAATTTAGCCATCTCTCCCTATAGTATTTAGAAATTACGTGATGCAAGCATTCTGAATGAAGCAACTCCTTTATGTTAAGTGATATCGCTTTCTTTTCAAGAAAGCCTGATCTTCCATATTGCACTTCCTTTACATCTTTTTGCACTAATATTTTCTATCAAAAAGATCAGGATAAAACTAAAATTTCACTACCACTAGATCAATCCATGCACTACAAACACTTATCATTTTAGCATTAGATCTTTAGCTAAACAGGTGCTACAGAGCTAAGTGTAAATATCTCAGTAGTATATACACCATGCCAAAGGCATAGATGCTGCAGATTGCAGGAATTACAAGCAACAAAAACAGAAGCACACAAACCTTCACTTACTAATTCAGATGAACAAATCAACAGTGTACCAAACAAATTGTCTCGTGACAAGAAACTGAATTTCCATGCAAAACAAAAAAGAAGAGCTTTTTTTCCAAATAGAAAGAAATGAAGACTTTAAATGAGGATAAGGCATACTCGATTGGAGAAATACAGGGGTTGAAAATTGAAACACAGGGCTTTTCCCCCTCATTCAATGATTCGAATCCAAATTGTATTTTTTTAGCTATTTTACCCATTTATACTTTGTTTTATTTATTTCACCTTCTTCATACAGATGTTTACATGGCTCATAAAGCAATTCTGCCCCGCAAAAAAAATGGCACTGGAAAGGGATCAATTTCCACTCTGGTATAAGTGTGCATCCCTTTCCTCTACCAAAACCCAATAGATGAATCAACACAACTCCACCATAATCAGAACTACCAAATGCTTGCCACCAAAAGCAAAACACTCTTCCACAAAATTCAAACAAAATGCAAAGCCAAAAAGGTGTGATTGAGCCTCTCCGCAAAGTAAAGAGGCTGCAGTAGTAGCGATGATGTGCATTTTCTTGAGATTTAGTGGAGAGGTTCAATAACCATTGCATTTTCTTTTGGCAACAAGATTCTTGAGGAAGATCATCACTCTATTGATGGAGAGGATTCACAAATGCCCATCACAACACAAGACATTCAACTAAAATCAGTAATTGAAACACCCAAGCAGTACATAAATCACATTACCAATTATTGACTACGTAAAATTGGAAGCAAAATTCTAACTGCATGTGTTGTGGGACATAAGAATGCATAATAATGGATCAAGAATGTCAAGACTCGCAAGAAAAAATATCAAAGTAACATCTCTTAACACAAAGTATTATTCCCATTTGAGGCAAGAATTGTAATTAATACCGCAGAATCAAGAAGCTCCTGCAGAAACAATTTTCCAGATTCAAGAGCAGCGTGACAATCTTCATTCTCATTTGCCGATCCCACCAAATTGGCCAAGTCAGCAAGCTTGTAAAAAAGAACAGCTACAGACACACGTGCATACAATTCTGTGTTGATGAATGCCTATGATAGAAGTCGTGAATCAGAGCAACATGGTAAGGAACTCCATACAGCAACAGTACATGCATTAAACCCAATAATTTATAATACCATCATTCAGTTTCCATAGATGCCCAAATAAATTAACATCAAATTAGATGCTCAACAAAATTGATGTCAGGTGACATGTTTTTCAAACTCCTCCAAGAGAAATGAACAACTAGAAGGAAACCTAACCAAAAGAGGTGCTTTATTTCTTAGTGTGATATGAAAGATTGGAAAATATATAGCAAAGGTTAAAGAAGTGTTTGCTAAACTACCAAGCTTAATTTATCAAAACAAAAAACGTTTAAAAAATATTCTTCAAAAGTTTTAACATTTACAATCACTGCATCAATAAGAGCTTTTTTTCCCCTTTTATCGAGCTTATGAAGATAGGGCCAGTTTTAAGGTCTACATTTTGTTTACCCTTAAGTTCTTTATAGCACAGATCGCTGTCTCTGATATTAAGCATTTTGTGAGCGCCTGGTGGATCTCAAGTTTTTTTTCTGGTAAATAAGCTCATTTACCAATAGTTTTCTTCTGATAAAAGACAACAACAAGTTCCTTCCCTTCATTTTTTGGCAATCTTCTCATACCAAAAGCAGCTATAAGGTGATTTTATGCCCCAAAATTTTATGAATTGTAAATGCAAATTCTTCTCAAGTGACCATATCATACAAGAAAATGAAATTGATAAATTGAACAACTTACTTCAGTCAGCTCAGGGTCTGGGCTTTTAGCCAATAATGACACTTCAGTGCTTGCATCTTGATTGTCACATAATTCAGCTTCAAAATCCTCATCAAATGCAACTAAGCAAGAAAATTATCAGATTGGAAGTATTTTTGTAATATAAACAAAGAAAAGAGATGAACTTAAAAAAGTGATATAGGGTAAGAAGTATGCCACACACCAGAACCATAAAGTGATAGCAACTTCAGTTCTTTCATGTAATACTTAATAGTCTTTGGATGAGAGAGCCACAGTCCTGTTAGATGTAATGCTGCAAGGCGAATTGTACGAGGACTTTTTGTACCTTCCTCAATAACATTTTCAACAAACTGCAAAAGTAATCAATCGATAACATAGCGACCATGGTTAGAGAATGGAACGTATAAATTGTGGTTATGCACATGCACATAAAGGAAACACATACCCACTTCAGAGGCCCGGGCCTATTGTTGATTAAATGCATGCCCTCATCTGTAAACACGGAACGATGCAAGACAGAAGACAAAAGTGCAGCAATAGATGCCACTCTCCGCTTGTTGCAATTGACATGCAATATCCAAGATGAATTAACCAAACGCCACATCATCTGCATCAAAATTGAGATCCATCCGATGGGTATGTCAAAAAAAAAAGGTCCCGATATTTTATTTGAAGAAAACAACACAAGCAACAAAGGATGTAAAATATGAAAATTATGGGAAAATAGGAAGGTTCACTTCAGAACAAGGGTAGCGATAAGTGCATAAAGCCAAACTATGACGATAAGTTATTAAGGCCTGATGTGACAAACACGTAAAGTTTTTGATGAAGGTATGAAACAAAAATATATGAATAAATAAATGTCGAAGGCAGAATTCTCACTAATGCCATTGTCCACCTTTTGATGCCTCATAAGAAAAAAGTTTCAAAATCTAAAAACTATAAAATAAAATAAAAGCAAACATTAGTTTTGGAATACAAGCTATTGCACTCGAGAATGAATTACAAATTCAACACCAATATTCCAATTTAAGTTCCAACAACCATCCACCCAGGGCAAGCCTCTCAGAAATTACACATAACATCAATAACCGTTATAGTGAACAATCTATGAATTTTGATACCACATCTAAAGAACTAACAGGCATTGTGCGTTCTATATAGTGAGTATTACAAATTCCTTCTTCCTACTTGCCCCTGGGGAATGGGCAATCTAGAATCATGAAATCCCTCATTGCATAGAATGGAAAGTACAACTATGACATCAAAAGCAAGAGAAGATGTGTCACAAAATTAAAGCCACAGCAAGATGTTCGTAAAGCATCAGCAACAAATCAAAAGTCGAAAAGAGTAGTGAAAGGATTAATGATGGAAATGCATCAGAAAGCCATAAATAGCACACTCCAACCCTCTTTTCCACCAAAACATCCATTCCCATTAAGTAGAAGTGTTTATAAGATTTAAAGTACAGCGTAACTTTTACAAAGATCCAAGACCGGAACCACCTATTGCAGGGTTCACAAGCTGACTGAGAAGGTTTAAAGAAATGCATAAAGAGGCTGCACAAACCAATAAACTCCATCCTTTAGGAGCCACGTATCCATCATATGTAGTCTACAATAGCTGCAGATATTGCATGGACATCTCCATCTATCAGCTTAAAATTTCAGGTGAGACATTATTTACATAATATTAGAGCATGCCACTATTGTGTTTTCTCATTGTCGTTGCTGCATTCTAGGTCCATGTACTGTCATCTAGGTCAAGTTTAAAGTTTGGAAGGGCCTTAGTTAGTATATGGACCTCTCCAATTATTAGTTTTGGATTGCATGCTTTGACTCATCTAATCCCATTCCTAGTAAAAGAATTATGATCAGTAGTATAGCACCATCGTGGTGTAGCCAGAACATTCCTCTGTCTGCATAGGGTTGTCACAAGCATTTATGGCCTTGCATTACAGATGCACATGTCAAGCACACAATCCCGCAAAGGCAACATGCACAAACAAATAAAGACAATAGTAAATATGAGATGAACCTGAGCATCCACACCATTGCATGAGGAAACATGTGAATCTAACTTTCCTGAGGCAATCAGGCCCAAAGCCAATCTGACAGATCTCAGCATGGGTAAAACAGAACCTTCCCCAGCATTATCAAGACTGCAAATTAGTGAGAAAATTTGTGAGAGATTTTTTCTTCAAATTACATCAATTATAAATGCAGATTCAACTACCCCAACATGAACAGTAAGCAACAATAACATTGGGATATTAACAGGCAACATAACTCCACTATTTCAAACCAGTCATTGCCAAGAGATTTTATGCAACAATCCATTTCTGAAATAAAATTGAGAAAATCGCTATTTGAAGAGGAAAAGGAAGAGAAATATAAAGCCTACAAAAACACTCCTTATTGATAATGAGAAAAGCGAGGAAAAAAAAACGAGTAAGAAAGAAAAAAGAAGCCATCTGAAAAGTAACCAATAAGAAAACCATAAATAAATTAGTGAAAAATATGTCACACATGCTATATGACTGCTATTACTATCATACTTAATTGAATAATCTGGCAGAGAATGAAAAATATTCAGGAAAATAAGTGCTAAAAGGAAAAGCACCTTTCTTCTTACCTTTCAACAAGATCACTGAAAATACATCTGATTGCTGAATCCGAGAAGAACAAGCTGCCATCCTCTAAATTTAGCACATTCCAAGGAGCAGAGTAAGGAATAGACAGCAGAGACTCCAAGCAAATCCACTGAATACCAACAGATGAATTAAATTGGTCAATTATTTATTTTCATCATTGAATAAAGGGAATTTCAGATGATGTGTGCAATGTTAACAAGTCACTAGAAAACAAAGATGGAATCCGTCTTTGGAGGAAGGGGAGTCATTAATAAGAGGAATTCAGAGTCACACGAATGGCATTAACTGTTGAACATGGTCATGAACATTTAGAGGGATTTCATTTTAATAACATTGAATAAAGATGGGGAAACTAATGAAGAATGAATAGTCAATCAGAAAACAGAACAGAAGGCACAGAAATTCCCATATTTAAAAAATTTAATTCCAATATCGCAAAGCAAAGACAAACAGCAATGACAACCAGCACTCCAAAGCCATCCCAGCACCAAACAAGAAGTTGAAATAGAAGTTATGAACACAAGATTCTTTACCTTCTGGTTTAGCAAAACTGCCCGTCGAGTTCGTGCCAGAACTCCAACTGCAAGGAGATTATTGATATTCTGAAGAAAAGAAAGAGCCAAAGAATCTAAGCAGCATTTGCCTTCTACAACAGGTGCCGAAAATTCATCATTTTCTCTAATGAGATCCAAAGATAGTGAAGAGGATGTTGAAACTAGAGCTCTCAAAACAGGAGCTAATGCTTCATATGCTGCCAGACAAATTTCTGCTCCAGCCTTATATGAAGCATTTAAATCAATCTGGTAGTTAGCTCAAACAAACTATAAAAAATTTAAGACATAAGGTCCAGTCAAGTTATTACGCACCTCAGAATCACAAGTTGGAGAGGAAACCGTCTTCCAGAAGAATTTCCACAAAAAGTTCCACACAGAACTGAGCTTAACATCACTTTTAAACTGTGCACACCATGATGAAATGGATGCAACCGCTTGTATTGATGTTATCTGCTCATCACAAAGGGAAAACATATCCATAACATGCTTCAATAAGAGCAGCTATTGATAAATAACAAATAGCAGATAAAATGCAAGCAAGCAATTCAAGAAAGAACAAACCAATACCTACAGAAATGTATGTCTTAGTGTGAAACAAGTTAGGCAACAAAAATAAGGCTGAAGCATGATCATTAACTGACCAAACCCAGAAAAGGTTGTGAACCATATCGGCTAACAATGTGCGGTCCTCAATAACCCAAAATATACAAAAGCCTAGCAAATATTCAATAAGGAATTGTTAATCCAAAGGTTCAAAAGGAAATGCTACATTCAGCTTGGCCTACAAGTGTGAAGAATTTGTTTTCAGCTAAAATGGCTGATCCTTAATAAAATGATCTAAACTACAATAGATTTAAGTCCAACAACAGATATAAATTTAAAATAACCAATAGAATAGTAGTTACTTTTTGAGGTAACTACAAAAAACCACAGAAAAAAGGTGAAAAAGAAATCAGTAATTATGATCACATAGAATCTAAATAAAAGGCTTTGTGAAAAATACAAGTAAACAATAATCAAAACAAGAGTTCGAAGAGGAAAAGAAAAATTAGACATTGTAAGATTCCACTTTGTGACTAATATATAGCAATGACCAGAGTTTATTACCTCCAGGAAAGATGTAGAAGAGTTTTGATAGTTCAAAGAGGAAGAACAAATATTAGGACCTCCAGGAAAAATGTAGAAGATAATAATTATGCTGGAGCTACAACAATATAGCCCAAACATGTGTGTTTGTGTGTACATGAACACACTTTTTCATGCTTCAATAACAGATCAAGTTTAAACAAAAGAAACTAAGGAAAACATACAGCTTGCAATATAGCAGTGGTGGTAGAAGTTGACAACCGACGTTGACTACGGCCTCCAAGTTTTCCTCTCACAGAACCAGGAAGAGTTGTCTCCTTAGTAATGCTAGACCAAAATATGGAAGAAGACAAGTCGGCAAAAGAAACCAGCTCCTCCTACAGGCCACAAGGAAAAAGGAGTTGTCATTGAGTACCATCAATAACAAGTTACAAAGAGCCAAATCATGTAGCATTGACAATTGTGGAATTAGTTCTCAATACCAATATGAACAGGAAAAGGCCATGAATTCTTCCATTAATCATAGAAGCTTCTGTATAACACAATTGATCCACCGTATCAAGCAAGCTAATCTCTGATCTGCATTTAATTTTGATACCACATTGGGCTGATCTCTCCTGCATTATTTGAATCTCTGCAACCAAGCTCCTAGCAAGGACAAGAAACTTCACAGGTAGCCATTCTAAATGACTCTGTTGTTTGCAGATGTTGACGCCACAATTTTGAATAAACTGCAAAAATAAATGCACATAAGCGTCAGAATATACAAAAATGACAACAATGCAACAGGATATTGTACTGTTAAACAAGTGGCCAACAAATTAATGATTATTAGCCCAGCTGGACAAGTACATCATATCCATAAGGTTTCTCATGTGGAAACAGCAGGTTGGTCTTTCTCCCTTCTAATTGACAAAAAAACAAAGGTTTCACATTGGCTCCCTTCCCAGACCTTGGATGAAAAAAATAAAAACACTAAGAAAAAAATGTGCCTCATTAAGGCAGTGAAGTCACAACAGGATTCCATGTGCCCCATGCTACACAGGTCAGAGCGTAAGCTAGTGATGCTTTCAGCCACTAGGCTCTCTCCATCTAGGGTGCAGCACTCCACCGCTTCGCCTAGCAGCACACACCCGGACACAAAATGTTTTGCATGACAATTGAGTTTCACAGTGATAAAGCAGAATACTATTTCTGACAATCTGGAAATATATATGTTATAAAATACAAGAGCTACAATGTCACTATTGTGAATGAAAGGAAAGTCGTCAACATAACGACAAAAGTTGCAATTCACACAGCATGAATGGGGCCTGTTGTCCCTATCTGAACCCCAAATATTTACGAGTACCAATAAATTTTCCACATCAAAATATAACATTTTAGTGTGCATATAACAAGCTATATATATGACTATATACTAATGACAAGTCAAATTCGTAGATATCATCAGCTTTTTCGCTTTAATAACATCCAAGGGAAAACTTGGAGGCAGTCCTGCCCTCCAGGATTTTTTGCAAGTGGCTGCTCTTGACCAGAAGCTACAACCTTGTGCTTGCAGGTCCAAAGACTTTTGACATTGCACAAAACAATGCCCCCTATCCACATGTAAGATGCTTAGACATGCCATTAGCAATTCTTTCAAGTAAATTCCCTTCCATCAAAATGTAGTGTGAAATGCTATAAAAGGCAGTCAGAATTAGCAGTAGATAATGGAAGATGGCATACTCTCAATATCGGTGCTAGTTGATCCTCCCCCTTGATTATAAGAAAAAGGGCTCTTGCCCATCTTTTTGATTCAGATTCCCATGCATCCAAGTCTTCATCATCTAAACTCAAAAAACCATCAACCAAGTATTGAGAACTTGTAAACCTTTCTGGGAAGTCCTGAAGATTTTTCAGAAGTTGAATCTCAGCACCGCAGCAATTTACATTACAATGTTCCGTAGCAGACCCCAAGAGCCACTCTTGTGTTTTTAATCTTAAAGAACCTGAGGAGAAACAGACGCTTGAAAACATCCTCCACAACAGAATTAAAAAAAAATGAAGATGAGCTCTAGGTGAAATTACCTAAATATATAAGAACCCATGCTACTAAATACTAAAATTTAGAGAGAGAAAAATTGCAATTTCCAGCAGTTCATCATACTCAATGCCAACATACCATCAGAGTTATTTGTGAATATTCACTACATATCCAATGTCAGTGCTCAGGACAGGCATGGATAAGGGGATGTGATCCAAAATAGCAAATTTAGTGTGTTTTTTTTTTCATATTTACAAGCAATTGGATATCTATGGGTCCCTTAGGGCCATGGCTTGAGACTAGTTATCCCGAGTCACACCAGCCCTTTGGGTCGACGAGGACCCACCTCGCTGTTTTAGGACAAGGCCGCCATGCTCAGTAGCTCACTAAGGAGCAAATTTAATTGATGCTTCACTAAGTTAAAAATAGGCACCCACTCAAATGGACATCTAACCAAATTGGTAGTGCACTGTTCCAAGGGCATCAGAACCTAATCAGTATCGTGATTTCTATTTCTTAACAGCTAAAAAAGGATTTCATAACCATAAGATATACATGCAATGATGTATGTTTAGAAAAGGCACAACAAACCATTTTGATAAAGAGTAAACGCAAGAAAAAACAAAGGGTACAAACATAACAGAGGTTCCCTATTGGTAATAAGTCATGGATGAAAATGCTAGCATGTACATGGAGCAAGAAGAGGAAAAGATGATCTGATGGTGGAGCAGAACGACCATAAAACAAATAAGTAAGACAACTCAAGCTAGCAGGAACAAATATATTACTGAAGTGAACGAGAAGCCATGAATCCACATGGCATAGTTACCCCCATAATCAGTAAATGCCCGTGGTAGTGTAGCAATGAAGTGCAAGAGAATCTCAAGAGGCACATCAAGTGTACTGACCAGCGAAGTAGCAGCCTCCAGAACTTTTTCACAAACTGGAAATGTTAAAAAAATAAAAGGAACCAACAAAATCATTTTCAGGAAGGTAAAGGTGGAATTTCAACTAAATGCACAAATGTTATTATCTGACCAGAATAGATATGAGAGACCTTGAAGACGATAATAAGGGTTGAAATGTTGCTTGCTGCTCTCAATAACAAATCTCAGAACATCCAAAAAGGCTGTTCTACAATCAGAAAAATTTTCAGGAGAAGATTCCACTTGCACCTCATCAGGAAAAGCATCTTCACTCCATTTTGCTCCACTATCATGCCTTCCTACTCCATGTGCAGCTGAAGCAATACATTCTGCAAGACCCATTAATCCAGCTCGACCAAAAGAGTGATGTTTGGCAACAGATGCTAAACTATGCAAAAAAGCAATCCCTTCCCTGCAAACCACATGAAGTCAACTACATGAATTACCCACTTTCTTTTCCAAGAATCTTTTTTTTTTTCCAATAGAGTGATGCACAGACAATGATTGTTTAATGCGTCCCCACTCAATGGAGTGATGTTTTTTGGAGTCCACTTCTTAGTCAAACAGTAATGTATTACATGCATTACCCACTTTATTTACCAAGAAGCAATTTTTTTTATTTTTTATAGAGTAATTCACAAACAATGTATTTTTCTTTTTTCTTCTTGTTACCCCAAGCGCTGGAGTGTTGTCCTTTGGCCTCCAAATCTTATTCAAATAGTAATGTAGGAATACCCTAATGCTAGAACAGTCCATCTAATTAAGCAACTAATAAATAGAATTAAACATTTGAGGCAACATTTTGAAAGCTCACCAAAAAATTCTAGAAAGAGAAAAACAAGGATCCAATGATCCATTATACTCTGCAATTCTATTAAAAAGGTGTTGGATGCAAAATAATGCAGACCCATTTCTGCAATATCCCAAGGAGAAACAAACACAAAAAAAAAGGGGGGGAAAGGGAAAGAACCCTGAATGTAAGCCAAACTATAAAAAACTGGCCAAACTATCTGTTGATCCAATAAACTATACTAATAAAGTTTATTGAAGAACCATATATGAGATGAATCAGGTTCCACACAACAAACAAGTGAGTTAATTGACACTTGGGTAGCAAAATCATCACATATAGGATGGCATACCTTGTATTTAGGTGACTTGTATATTGATGCAAGAACCTGGCTGCACCTTCAATAGTCTTTGAATTGTAAGACCCTTTTACACCTAAAAACATGTTAACAATTAATCTAATGAAACATCATATTCCAACCATATTTTTGCTAATGAAATTCGAGTGGAGCAGAAGAATAAATTAAAAAATCTCAACAAAAGGGAACACCGAATGGCTTTGCATAAAAAGACAAAGGAACAGAAAAAACAAAACTGCAATTATTATGGCTATTTCTGAATTTCAAGATTTTATGAAAATCTAAATAGGTCAAGTTAGCTGGCCCCATCCATAATAATTTACTACATGATATATCTTCCTTTTGAGCAACTCATTGCAGATTTGAATGAGGATATTGTTGACTGAAGAAGTACTATGAAAAGTTCAAAGAGAGTGACTCCACTTCCTCTCCAATGAAGGGCTTAAGAAGGTTGCAATGCCCCCTTAACCTTAAGGATTCCAAAGACTTTATTTTTTTTATTTTTTATGCATACAAATCACAGCAGTTCTGAAAATGAGATCACCAGAAACAACTGCTAGTTGACACCAAAGTAATGGGAGATTAGGGGCTACAAGAATTTCAACTTTTAGCACCGCACCCAATTAGTAGCCAGCACATGTGAATTACAGAGAAGAAAAACTCCAAACATATAAAATCATTTCTGGGACTGGACCATGATTACAAAACACTATAAATCTTTCTTTTCTATTTTCAGAGGTAAAAGTCAAGAAAATCAACAAATTACAAGCACCAGGGACAAACAAAATCTAGAGCCACTAGGGCTTCACCACCTTGTTGCCTGTGGCCAGCACCATGCAGTCCACTTAAAAACAACTAAATAATTCATGAAAAAGTATTCAATCACTGAATAGCCTTTATGGCCAAAAATATCGAAAACAAACCGAAATCTTTGTGGTGCACAGGGTCATTCAACCCTTCAATGAATGGTCCAAGAACAAAACTTTCAGACACTGATTTGGCAGTGTTTCCATACTTCATCCACTCAATGCCCAAAAACGACTCCATGATCAAGCACCTAACTGCATAATCATAGACAAAACAAAAGGAAGCAAATCAAATAACTATAGCATGCCTGGAATGGGAAAAGAAGAAAAATTGGGCGAAGAAATTTATTGCATGATTCACGATGAAATAGTATTGTCCATGATCAGAATTGTTGATCTGATCACATAGTTAGGCCAATAAATGATAAAGTACCTTGAGGATTATCATGTTGAAAGCCCAGTTGCCATAAAATTGTTACCCAACTAAATGCTTCTCTCAAAATATCAGTCTGCTTTTGATGAAATCCTCTGAAGATATAGCTTGTAAAATTATTGTTTGAAACAGAAAACTGAAGCAACAAGTTTAGCTGCAAGAAACCAGGCATTGGTATATAATAAATTAAATGTTGCACAGGACACAAGAAAAACACTAAGTGTGCTAATTACATTCCCTTTTGCAAGAGAAACAATAAATTAACAGTAAGAATTATCAACTTTTATGCAAAGCCAGACTATGTTCTCTTGCTATGTGCCCCTTTCACCATTCCATAGTACCTTTTGAAATCATATATTTCCGGATAGGAGGTTCAAAATAACTCAATTCATGACATGAGAAAAAAAAAAAGAAAGCTGATTATGCACCTGGTGATGCCAAGCAGCTTCTACCAAGTGCGTACCATACTCTTGAAGCATTTCATACAAGAGTATAAACGCTTCCCACTGCTGCTGACTGTTTAAAGGAGAATCGGCTGAATTGCAGGGTTCCCATACACCTAAGGATTTAGCTTCCTTGTCAGCCCACATTTCCCTCTTTGTCATACCATGTGGAACTGGGTGTTTCTCTTGTGATTTCTTCTCTGAAACCCCAGAGTGGCACTGGCTTCCACCACTTATCTGTAGTACTGTCTTCAATATGTGTAATGATTGCTTCCTTACCAGGCCTTCTTCATCAACCTGACAGACCCATCACAAAATGAGAGAGAGAGTGACATCACTAGCATATCATTGGTAAGAAGAGTAGTGCTCAATTACCAGGCCTCTTTTTATTTCATCCCAAAACTCCCTCTCAGCTCTTACATCAAATTCTTCTGCTTTTACACTTGCATCAACATTTCCAAATCCTTCTGTCAAAGAGAAAAAGGACAAGTATAAAGAGAGTACATTATAGGCATCTCTTCTCTCTAAATGTCCAAGAGAAAACAATGATCTGCACAGCTTCCAAATTTTCCTAAAGAAAACGTTTCTGCAATATATTTAAATGGGTCAGCATTGCATAATAAAGCACATAATTAGAAAGCATGTGCAATCAAGTAGGCAATAAAACAATAAGACTCCTGCATGTAATAATGTCCATAGCACGTATCCATTACCTGGACAGTATAAACATCTTCCCATGGACTGTGATTTCCAAAGAGCACTGAGAACCCAATGCTTTGAAAATGATTGGAAGCAGAAATCCAATAGTGCAAGAACGATGTTCCAAACTTTGTGAAAGCAATCGCTCACTCATGTTACATAGATCCCAAAGCAAATTAGAAAATAGCTTTTCGACATCACAGAACCCATTTGCCAACATTGATTTTGTGCTTGAAACTGCCTGGAAACTTTGCAGAGCAGCATCCAGGATTAAGGTTAGAATATGGCATGATATTGGTAGTGGAAAGGACCCTGACAGGGACAGCATGGGCTCTTGATCCAAATCGAAATCATTTTCCAGGTCACTTAAACCATGGTAAATGGAGAAATGATCCCATTCAAAGGCATCTGATTCTTCATTTTGAATCATGCCGATAGAAAGACCAACTGATCTTAGAAAAAATGGTACCAAGTTTGCTTCCAAAACACCCCAGGAATGAGTTGAGCTAACGACACAAAAGAATGACTCTGCAATCTAAGACAAGAAGTGTGCAAAACAAGCAACCAAATAGAAAGTTAGAAACAAGTAATTGGAAATGAGATGATGAAGAACCCAGCAAGCATGAGTGACAACAGCTGAATACTTTACCTCATTAAGCATTTCACGCTCAAAAGCATGAACCATCTTCATCAATGGAATAAAACATTTCCAGATAAATGACTGCAGACCATCAGTATTATTTCCTGAGGAGAAACATTAATAAGAAACAAGAAAGGGTACGTTTAGCTGCAACCTGCTCTTTACCCATATAAGAAAGCTTCTTCCATTTAATTTAAAAACCCAAATTAAGAAAATAATAACACTAACAACAATAATGATAATGAGCAATGAAAACATATATAATGATAAATAACACGGTAGAAAGGGCTAAAAAAGAAAGGAGATATGATCTAAAAAGATGGTGGGAAAATAACTGATAACATATTGGCATCAAATTATCACCACCATTGAGCCTGACAGCGCACATTTAGAACTCCACTAGGCTTACAATATGAAGGTTCGGTATTGCATCAATTAGGCGTGCATGAGATTCTGTTAGTGTATTCAGTAGATAGAACAGGGGTGAAAAGTTGCTGGAGTGTCATTCATCCCTTCCCTTGTGCTTGGTGAACCAAAATTGTAAGAGACAACAACTCAGAAGGTGAAGTTCAGGGTACAATGTTATCCTCACCCCTTATGGGCAATTGTTCACCCTTCAACTGTTGCTCTGGTCAATTCCTTCATTACATGCTTAAAATGTTATAGCAACCAAACACCACTTAACACTTGCATGAACAAATCATTTTTTACAAACTTAACTTTTTGTACCTTGACATTTACTGCTACAGCAGCCAACACCTTCCCCCACACCCCAACCAAAATTTAAAACACACACACACTTTACCCAAAGCAACTTTATGTATTTAATCTCTCAAATACAAAATAGGTTTTGTATTTTAGGTCCAAAAAGGCCCCGTTTGTTTGTTGGAAAGTAGTTTCCTTTTGAAAAGTGGTTTCCTTGGAAAATAAATTCCTGAAAAGTGAATTATTTTTCAATGTTTGGTAGTATCATGGAAAATAAGTTGGAAAACACTTTCCAGTGTTTGGCTATATCATGGAAAATGAGCTGGAAAATAAATTGTTAATATTTTTTTTCAAGTTTATTAAAATAATGAGGAGCAAATCTTACAAATTAAAAGGTTGAATGAGAATAAAATTGAAAAAAATAAAACTAATTTCATAAATTATCTCAAATAAAATAAATAACAATCAAAATAATAGAAATCAAATCTAACAGATAAAAAAGTTGAAAGATGATGAAATTAAAAAAAAATACAATTTCATAAATTATTTCAAATAAAATAAATAACAATCAAAATAATGAGGACCAAATTTGATAAATAAAAAAATTCAATTAATGATACGAGAAAAGCAAATAACAATCATAAAAATAAGAATCAAAGTTGATATAAAAATCAAATTAAATCAAATTCTAAAGGATAAAATTGAAAAAAAAAAGATTCAAAACAAAATATATAGCAATCAAAAGTTTGAGGACCAAATTTGATATAATCAGCAAATAACATGACATTTCTAAATTTTTCACAACTTCTAGAAAGTGTTTTCCGCCCAAAATAAAAGGAAAACACTTTCCTGGAAATCAAGCCAAATTTTTCTTTGACTGGAAAGTGTTTTCCGTTGACCAACTTTCCTAATGACAAACAAACACAGGAAAGTTTGGAAAGTGGTTTCCAAGAAACCACTTTCCGTGAAACAAACAGGGCCTAAAAAACCACAGAACATGAGGACAAATCATGCATGAAAGAGAAGGAAAATAATGAAAATATAGGAATTTCCTCAATGTTTAGGAGCACAATAAATGAGAAGAAAGAAAGTTATTGAGGATATAGTAATTTTCTCCTCTGTTTTTTGGATGGAAGGAATTTGGAAGGGGTGAAAATGAAGAGAAAATTTACAAAATTTCAAATTTGTCTTTATTTTTCTTTGAAAAGGCAAGTTGTTGTATAGCTGTATAGAGCAAATAGGTAAATGCACTCATTTTCCCCTCACTATCTCTCCATTTTGGAGAAATTGATTTTTGGTAGCCTAGGAGATTTTTTTTCCTTTCACTTTCATTTCCCTCCATTTTCTCTTCGTTTTCCAAATAAAGGAAAAGTTGTATTCCACCCTCAATTTCCTTGCTCCCCGCAAGCCGGGGGGGGGGGGGGGGGGGGGGGGGGGGGGGGGGGGGGGGGGGGGGGGGGGGGGGGGGGG
>Ga0307515_10003074_pt1 | contig 35343 bp, 34 predicted proteins | sample 17_EM_MG_FD_194513 | JGI IMG/M metagenome (GOLD analysis project Ga0307515, IMG submission 194513) | Populus trichocarpa ectomycorrhiza microbial communities from riparian zone in the Pacific Northwest, United States - 17_EM | ecosystem: Host-associated > Plants > Roots > Unclassified | place... | reverse complement strand
GCATGGACCTCGACCAGGACCTCGTCATCCCGCAGTTCCGGAGTCGGCATGTCTGTCGCCCGCAACGCGCTCTTCCTTCCATAGCGATCGACGACGAATGCTTTCATGATGTTTTCACTGCCAGCGTCCCGTCGAGCCGCAGATCCCTTCGAATCCCGGCATCCACCAGACCGGCGGGCGCAAATCTGCGCAGCAATCGCAGGCGGCTCGCAAGGCCGCCGGCCGTGTATCGGAGTTTCGGGTGAGCGGCACTGGCAGCCTTCAGCACGACCTCAGCCACGACGCCCGGCTGCTCCGCGGTTGCCATCACTTCCTTCACGCGCTGGCTCACGGCGGTGCGAGCCGCTCGATAGTCATCAAGCTTGGCGTCGGGTTCCAGGAAGTTCGCGTCGAACGGCGTCTTCGTGTAGGCGGGCTCGATGACCGAGACCCGGATGCCCCTCGTGCGCAGCTCATGGTCGAGCGACTCGGAATAGCCTTCGATCGCGTGCTTCGTCGCGGCATACAGTGCCCCGTACGGCATTGGCAGGAAACCAAGCACCGAACCGATGTTGACGATGCGTCCCGCACCCTGTTTGCGCATGTGCGGCACGACGGCGCGCGTCATCCGGACGATCCCGAAGAAATTGGTGTCGAAGATCGACTGCGCCTGCTCGATCGAGCTTTCTTCCGCGCCGGCCGGAGCGACCCCGAAGCCGGCGTTGTTGACGAGCAGGTCGATGCGGCCCTCTCGCTGCATCAACTGCCGGACAGCGGCACCGACCGATTCGTCGCTGGTCACGTCGAGCGGCAGCATCTCGAACGATCGCCCGCTTGCGTCACCGCCACGTCGGCTCGTGCCGTAGACCGTGTAGCCAGCCTTGGCGAGCAGCTCTGCAGTGGCTTGGCCGATGCCCGACGAGGCACCGGTAACGAGGGCAATCTTCATGTTCATGAGGTTTCTCCGTCGGCGAGCGAATGTCGCATGATGTCTATCATGTAATAGTGCGAGCGAAAGCGGGTTCCATCGGTCGATGGATTCAGTGACTGGCGGAGCTCAGGTGCTTGAGCGTGGCTTCGCACAGGCCGTCTGCCAGGCCCGGATCGTCGACCGCGCGGGCCAACATCAGGGCGCCGACCATGGCGGCAATGGTCACAAGCGCTCGTTCGTGAGCACTCGGCTGTCCCCAATCCGGCGACTGGCGGGCGACAAGGTCGATCATTTCCTTGATGTGCCGGGTCGCCACTCGACGCACGTCGGGAGCCTGGCGCGACGTTTCGGATCCCAGTGCAGCCAGAGGGCACCCAATTTCCGCATGCTCGACGTGCTCTCTGGAGAGGTAGGCACCGAGCATGGATTCCAGCGCCATGCCGGGCGGCACACCAGCCACGACCTCGGCCGCCGCGGCAGCGGATTCCGCGCACGCCTTTCCCGCGGCTTCGGCCAACATGGCCTCGCGTGACGTGAAGTGGGAATAGAAGGCGCCATGCGTCAAGCCAGCCTCCTTCATGATGTCCGCAACGCCCGTGCCGTCGTAGCCGCTGCGGCGGATTGCCCGCGCCGCCACCGACACGATGCGTTCGTGCGTGGCGTCCTTGGCTGCAGCTCTGGCGTTGGTTCTTGACTTTCGCATGACGCTCATCATACGTTATTTTCCAGCAACGCGCGCGGCAACGCGAGAACAAGTGGACGACGACAACGCCTGTTGCGATCGACGCCATGCCGCCCGCTGACGACGAGGTACCCCGGGGTCCCTGCGCTATCCTCGTGTCCAGATGCCGGCGACGCTCGCACTCGCCCCACCAAAGGACTGCCCGATGACCCTCCCCCTTGCACTTCGCGTCGCCTGCCTGAGCGCGGCCATCGGTGTCGCCCCGATCGCGCATGCCGACAGCTTCACGTCGTCGGCGTCCAGCGCCGGTTCGGCCTCGAGCGGCAGCGTCTCCGGATCGCTGCGCGGTTCGAGCAACAGTTCGACCGGCGGCGACAAGACGGCCGATGTGGACTACCGCATCATCGAAGTCGCCAAGGCCCCCGATCGCGCGGGCATCGTGCGCATCACCATGCAGGCTGAAGGTCCGCAGCAGCAGCTCGTGCTCGACTTGCCGCAATCCATTGCGGCGCAGCAAAGACTCGGTCGCGGCGATCTTGTGCACGCACGAAGGCAGGTCTACGGTTTCGAGTTCGCGCGCGGCGACACGCGCGAAGCGTTCTACCTCGTGCTCGCGGATGACTGGTACGACGACCTCGCGGCGCGCCCGTTGAGCCTTTGAGACTCGGACCCGCCGTTGCGCTCGCGGCGGCCCTCGCAGCGGGCGCGGCCCAGGCGCAGCCAGGTTCTTCCAGCGCTTCCGGCTCGTCGGCGTTCTGCGACTGCGCGCATCCGCTGACTGCAAGCCAGCAAGACCTGTTGCTGCGCTTTGCCGCCGTCGTTCGCGATGAACTGAATGCGACCGAGGACGACGGTGCCGTATTGATCAGCCGTTCGGGGCTCGATCTGTCGCGCTTGCGCATACGCTACTCGCATGCCGCCATCGCGTGGCGCGCTGACACCGGCGCATGGTCGGCTCGCCAGCTCTACTACGCCTGCGACGAAAGCCGCCCGCGCATCTACGACCAGGGCCTCGCCGGCTTCGCGATGGGCATCGACGACCCGGCGCTCGGCTATGTCTCCATCGTGCGCTTGCCGAACGCGGCGGGGCAATCGCTGCGCCGCGCGTCGCTCGACAGGCCGCGCGCGCTGCACCTGCTCGCGCAAAGCTACAGCGCCAACGCCTACCCATTCAGCCTGCGTCACCAGAACTGCAATCAGTGGGTCGTGGAAATGCTCGCCGTGGCGTGGGGCGATATCGCCGACGCAGACGACCTGCGCGCCCGCGCTCAGGCGTGGCTCAAGGACGCGCGCTACGAGCCCGAGCCGGTCGACGTCGGCTCGCACGCCCTGATGTTCGCGTCGATCTTCATCCCGTTCCTGCACCTGGACGATCACCCGCAGGACGATCGCTTTGCGCTGAAGCTGAAGGTCAGCCTGCCGTCGACCGTGGAAGCCTTCGCTCACCAGCGTCTGCCGGCCAGCGAGCGCATCGAGATCTGCCACAACGGACGCCAGGTCGTCGTGCACCGCGGTTGGACCCCGATTCCGGATGGCTGCCGACCCGTCGAGGGCGACCGCGTCATTTCGCTCGACTAGGGCTGCGACAGCACGCGCTGGATCAGACGGTCCAACTCATCGACGGTGTTCTGCTTCCGAAGCAGCCCGCGCACGCCGAGCTGCCTGGCCTCGGCCTCGGCCGCCTCGGGCAGGTAGCCGGAACTGATGATCACCGGCAGCTGCGGCCGGATCGACGCCAGCTCACGGGCGAAGTCCAGGCCGGACAACGCGGGCAGGTTGAAGTCGCACACCGCGACATCGAAGCCCTCCGGGTCGAGCTTCGCAATCGCGAGGGCCACGCGTGCGTCAAGAAAGGCCGATACGCGATATCCGCAGCGCTGCAGCAGTCGTTCGACCGCCAGCAGCATGGCCTCGTCGTCATCGACATACAAGACGTGCTGACCATCCGGTCGAGGAAATTCCCTCCTCGTCGAAGGCTGCGGGACAGGTGCGATTCGATCCTCGGCGCGCCTGAGTTCCAGCAAGGCAAGCACCTGGCGGCCCAACGCCTTGAGGGCCCGCTTCTGCGTGGCGTCAAGTTCCCGCGGAACGATGTCCTTGACGCACAGCGCACCCAAGACCTGACCATCCGGCGCGACCAGCGGTGCACCAGCGTAGAAGCGGATGCGCGGTCCGGCGGCGACCAGCGGGCTGTCGGCGAACCGGGGGTCCGCCAGAGCATCAGTGACCACCAACAACTCCTCCGGCCGACGAATGGTGTGCGTGCAGAACGAAAAGTCTCGAGCCGATTGCGCGGAGTCGATGCCGACACGCGACTTGAACCACTGACGGTCCTCGTCGATGAACGACACCAGCGCGATCGGGGCCTTGCAGATGTGCGCAGCCAGAAACGCGATGTCGTCGAAGGCGAGTTCCGGCGCCGTGTCGAGGATGTCGTAGCGACGCAGCGTGGCGAGGCGCAACTGCTCGTCCGCCGAAACGGGGATGGCCTGCGGCCGTGCGGTCGGCTCGATTTCGAAGAGTGTGTCGATGTTCAACATGTTGCGCGCCTCTTGCTGTTGCATCGCGCCGAGACGTTTGGCGTTCGGTTGCGCGTCGACCCGGCCAGCCCCGGGCGCATTGGCTCGACCACACGGCGAGTTCAGTATCTGGGCCGTCCGCGCGGCTCTGTTGAGGATTCCACGATGAAGTTATGACGATTCGAACCCTCGGGCGCTGCCACGCAAGGGTTGGTCGAAGGAAAGTCGGAGTGAGTTCTTCCGCTTGGTAGACTGACCTGCGATCGAACGTGAACACACCGCGGTGACCATGAAGGCGAAAGAACGCGAAGAGCTGCTCCGAGCCGTGAAGACTCGCTTCGAGAAGAACATGCACCGACATGCCGGATTCGCGTGGGCAGACGTACAGGCCAGACTCGAAGGCGATCTCGTTGCACTCAGGTCGTTGCAACAGATGGAAGCCACAGGTGGTGAACCGGATGTCATTGGTCAAGACAAGCACTTCGGCCACTTCATCTTCTGTGACTGCTCCCCGGAAAGTCCCATAGGACGCAGAAGTACCTGTTACGACGCCGAGGCGCGTGAGTCCAGGAAGGAGCACAAGCCGGAGTCCAGCGCGGTCGAAATGGCTGCCGCGATGGGCGTCGAACTTCTGACGGAAGAGTCGTACCGAGAGCTGCAGAAGCTCGGGGAATTTGATACGAAGACTTCCAGCTGGATCAAGACGCCAACTGAAATCAGGGCGCTCGGCGGAGCGCTCTTCTGTGATCGACGCTATGGCAAGGTATTCGTCTATCACAACGGCGTGCAGTCGTACTACGCCGCCAGAGGCTTTCGCGGTTCACTTCGGGTCTGAATCTCGTGCAGCGCAGCGCCGGTGGCGCCTGACCGGAGTCACGCACCCGGAGTCTTGTTGGCCGCCTTTGACTGCTGACCGGTTTCCGAGCGGAAGGGAATCACCGAAAAGTTGCCGTCACTTTCCATGCAGGCCTTGCGGACCTTGTCGATCGAGTCGATGCCGTTCAACCTGAGTTGCGCCTCGACGTCTTCGCGGGTCAGGAACTGCGCGCGCAGGTTGCGGGCGACCAGTCGACCGCGGTCGATGAGCAGCAAGGGCGGGGGCTCGACCAAGCGCCGCACCCAGCTCCAACGGTACGCTGCCCAGTCAAGAAGGTAGTTCCAGCCGATCAGGGTGCTGGCGAGGACCACGCCCTCCGCCACCGTGTCGTAGCTCCCGCCCATCGCGTTCTGCGATGCGTCTGCGATGAGCACGATCAGCAGGATGTCGGCAATCCCCAGCGAGCCCGTGTCCCGTCGAAGTACGAAGCGAAACGCCAGGAACAGGAACCAGTACATCAGCGATCCGCGCACCGCCAACTCGACCGGCGAGACATGGAATGCGAACAGACCGGCGAAGTCCATGGGACGACTCTAATGACTGCATCAGGGCGTCGACGTAGGAAATGAACCTGCGCACTTGTCGTCCCCCAACTGCCGGCTGCGCACGCGGCTACTGGCAGGGTCACGGCCTGTGAACGAGACTCTGTCCTACTTACGCGCCTTTCGGGAATCTGTAGCCTGCAGGAACCGTTTCAGCGACGTACCCAACAGGTCCAATCCGGCCGATCGCAAACGTCATGACCTTGCGCATTTTTCTTGTCGAAGACAGCCCTCTCATTCGCGAGAATCTGACCGCGGCGCTGCAAGAGCTGACCCCCGCGGTGGTCGTGGGCTTTGCGGAGGAGGAGCGGGCCGCCATTGCATGGCTCGCGTCGAACCCCCTTGGCTGCGATCTGCTCATCGTCGACGTATTCCTCAGGGCGGGTTCCGGGCTGGGCGTTCTGGCGGCGACCCACAATTCCCCGGCGCCGCGCGTGGTGATAAGCAACTACGCGACGGCCGAGATGCGACGGCGGTGTCTCGAACTGGGCGCCAGCCGTGTTTTCGACAAGTCCAGCGAAATCGAGGCGCTGACCGAATACTGCAGAGCCCTGGACAGCGGCTTGCCGCGGCACTGACGGTATGGATTTCACGCACACGCCAATGCTAGGATTCAGTCTGCTCGATATCGTCAACGCGAGCCCCGAAAGGCGGATCGCGATGAAGCAAATCATGAAGGTAGATCAGATCTCCGAAGTGGTCACTGCACCGGACGGCTCCGTGGTCATCGTCAAGGCGGACGTGGTCGCCGGCGATCAGCGAACAGCCGTCGAGATTGCCATTGCCACGGAGCTGGCCGCACAAATGGCAATCACGCTGCTCGCAACAACGGCGAAGGCGCGGGCCGAGCGCGACGGATTGGAGCCTGCGCTCGACGTGCTTGCCGCGGCGGTGGTCGCCTCAGGTTGCGCGGAAAAGGTTCGGATGCAATTGCTCTTCGAAAAGGGAGCCGTTCTTCCCCTCGAGTTGCCGGTGGATGCGGCGCATGCGCTCCATCGCAGCCTGAGTGACGAGCTGACGCCGGCCGCCACCCCGCCCAAAGCGTAGCTTCTCGGAAGCTTGCCGCTGCTGCCCGGGGAGACGCAGCTTTCCTTGTACGGGTGATCGGCCTACATCGATCCTGCAGTCCCGCCCACGTGCCATTGATTCGATCGGGCGACCATCGAGGATGTTTTTTCATGGGAATCGCATCATGAACATCTTCCCTGCGCCTGCGGGCAACCCGACGTAGACAAAGTATGAGCGCGCACAAGGTACGCGTCGTCGTCGTGGACGACGCGAAGGATTCCGCAGACACGATGGCGGAACTGCTGCGCCTCAATCAATACGAGGTGTGGACCGCGGGCAGCGAAACAGAGGCGCTCGCACTCGTCGACGAATACAAGCCTCACTGCGTCCTGTTCGACGTGGTGATGCCGGGCATCGGTGGCGACGAACTGTGCAGCCGCCTGCGCGCGGCCTATGGCGATGACATCGTGCTGATTGCCATGACGGGATGCAGCGACGGTGACCCGCGAGTCCACAGGAGCTTTTCGTTGGCGGATCACTACTTCACCAAACCGATCGATTCCGTCGCTCTCTCGAAGGTGCTGCGTCCTTTGGGCTGACACACGCGCAGCGGCATGAACAAGACCAACGCATCTACGGCCGCGGGCAGTCCTGAGCACGTCACCGCTCGTTCGATGCTGGGCGACGACGCGACATTTCGCCGCTTGGTCGAAGACATCGGCGACTATGCGATCTTCATGCTGACACCGGACGGGCGGGTAGCAACCTGGAATGAGGGCGCCAGGCGCATCAAGCAGTACGCGGCAGAAGAAATCATCGGGCAGCACTTCTCCCGGTTCTATCCGCAGGCGGCCCGCGATTCGGATCACCCCGCGTTCGAGCTCAAGCAGGCAGCCGCGCTCGGCCGTTTCGAAGACGAGGGCTGGCGGGTCCGCAAGGATGGCAGTCAGTTCTGGGGCAACGTGGTCATCACGGCGCTGCATGGTTCAGGCGGCCAGCTGATCGGTTTCTCGAAAGTCACGCGGGATCTCTCGGAGCGCAAGGCCCAGGAAGAGAGGCTGCGACAGAGCGAGGAAAATCTGCGGTTGCTCGTCGAGGGCGTCGAGGACTACGCCATCTATCGGCTCGACACCGACGGCACCGTAGCGAGCTGGAACCGCGGCGCCCAACGAATCAAGGGCTACAGCGCCGACGAGATCATCGGGCAGCACTTCTCGCGGTTTTACCAGGCGCCGGCCGTGGCTTCCGGTTGGCCCCAGCACGAACTTCGGGTTGCCGCAGAAACCGGTCGATTCGAGGACGAGGGGTGGCGGGTCCGAAAGGACGGCTCGGTCTTCTGGGCCAACGTCATCATCACCGCGATCAAAGACCACCACGGAGTTCTCCGCGGGTACTCGAAGATCACCCGCGACCTGACGGAGCGCCGGCGACACGAAGAGTCGCTGAAAGAGAGCGAACAGCGGCTCAGGTTGCTGGTCAACGGGGTCACGGATCACGCGATCGTCATGCTCTCTCCCGACGCCCGCTTCCTGGGCTGGAACGACGGCGCCGAGCGCTTGTACGGCTACAGCAGTGTCGAGAGCGCCGGTCGTGGCGCCGAGATCCTCTACACCCCGGAGGATGTTGCCTGCGACAGGCCGCAGCAGGACCTGCGCGACGCCGCGGCCAGGGACTCGATTCAATTGTCCGGATGGCGCATGCGCCGCGACGCAAGCCGGTTCTGGGCCGACATCACCCTCGCCGCGGTGCGACATGACAACGGCGAGATTCGCGCCTATGTGCAGATCACCAAGGACGTGACCCAAGGCAGACGCATCGCCGAGCTCGAGACCAAGGGCAAGCGCATCGAGGAGTTCATCGCCATGCTTGCCCACGAGCTGCGCAACCCGCTCGCGCCGATCGGCAACACGGTCGCCCTGTTGCGGGCGACAGCATCGGACAGCAACCATCTGCGATATGCGGACGTGATCGGTCGACAAGTGACCCATCTGTCGAGATTGGTTGACGATCTGCTCGACGTGGGTCGCATGACGAGCGGCAAGATCCGGATTCGCCTGGAAGACATGGATCTCGTGGCAGTGGTGGCGGCGGCGGCGGAGTCGATGCGGCCCTTGATCTCGAGTTATGGGCACGTCTTGCAGACTGCTTTGCCGCCAGCGCCGGTGAGGATGTCGGGCGACGCAACGCGAATCACCCAGGTCGTCGTGAACTTGTTGACCAACTCCGCGAAGTACACGCCGCGCGGCGGGCGAATCGAACTCTCTTTGAAGAGCGCGGAGCACGCGTGCCTTCTGGAAGTTGTGGACAACGGCATCGGGATGTCGGCTGAGCTGCTGGTCACGGCGTTCGACATTTTCGTTCAGGGAGACCGCGCGCTCGATCGTCCCGAAGGTGGATTGGGCATCGGGCTGCCGCTGGTGAAACGGGTGGTCGAGCTCCATGGCGGGTCCATCCGAGCGGCCAGCGATGGCGCCGGTCAAGGTTGCAGCATGACTGTGACGCTGCCGCTTCGGCAAGTTTCTCCGGCAGGCAGAGGTCGACCTGCTTTCGACAGGACGGGCATGCGAACCATGAGCTTGCTGGTTGTCGACGACAACCTTGATGCGAGGGAATCGCTGGCCGCACTCCTGTCGACGTTGGGCCATCGAGTCCGGGCCGCGGCAGATGGATCGGAAGCGTTGCGTGTGACCGCGGAGGATCACCCGGACGCCGTTCTGCTCGACATCGGCTTGCCGGGCCTGGATGGGTTCGAGGTGGCGCAACGCTTGCGTGCGATGCCGGGCATGGAGACCGCGCTTTTGATCGCCATCACCGGTTACGCCGGTGAAGTGGACAGGCTGCGGGCCAAGGAGTCCGGGTTTGACTCGCACCTGACGAAGCCCGTGGACATCGACAGCCTCCTGCGTGCGCTTTCGCGTGCGCCGATCGGGGCGGAAGGGTTTGCCGATCCGCCGTCGGCGTAAGTCGGTGTCGCAGCGTAGTACCACCCGTTACGTCGTGAAGATGGGCCGATGAAGTTATCGCTGGTCGTGCATCGGGCCCAGTAATGCTCCCGTCACGATGTTGTGTGCCAATGCGATCGCATGCGCATGAGCCGACCCGGCGCATGCCCTGGGCAAATTACCGTCAACGGGAAACACCATGGACCACTCCCCCATCCCGCGCCGTCGCGCACTGCAATTGATCACGGCCGCCGGCCTGGCGGGCGCCGGCGTGCGCGGCGCGCTCGCGCAACCCGCCGCGCCGGCAATCGTGACGCTCGACGCGGTGCGCCCGCAGATCCCGTACGGTGTGATGAGCGGGGATGTGACCGACCGCCGCGCGATCATCTGGAGCCGCGCCGACCGGCCAGCGCGCATGGTCGTCGAGATCGCGACGACCGAATCGATGCGCGACGCGCGTCGCGTGGTGGGCCCGGCGGCGCTGGAAAACGCCGACTTCACCGCGCGACTCGATCTCAGCGGTCTGGCGCCAGGCCAGACGCACTTCTACCGCGTCCAGTTCCAGGACCTCGCCGACCCCAAGGTCTTCAGCGCGCCGGTGCTCGGGCGCTTTCGCACGCCTTCGGCCAAGCCGCGCGACCTCGTGTTCGCGTTCTCTGGCGACGAAGCCGGCCAGGGCTGGGGCATCAACGAGGCCTGGGGCGGCTATCGCGTCTACGAGGCGATGCGCAAGTTCGAACCGGACTTCTTCATCCACTCGGGCGACCAGATCTACGCCGATGGTCCGATCCAGGCCGAGGTCAAGCTCGACGACGGCAGCGTCTGGAAGAACCTCGTCACGCCCGAGAAGAGCAAGGTCGCCGAGACGCTCGCCGAGTACCGTGGCGCCTTCGCCTACAACCTGCTCGACGCGAACAAGCGCCGCTTCTGCGCCGAGGTGCCGATGCTGGTGCAGTGGGACGACCACGAGACGCGCAACAACTGGTACCCCGGCCAGCGCATCGGCCCGGAAGACAAGCGCTACCAGGAGCGCAGCGCCTCGTTGCTCGCGGCGCGCGCGAACCGCGCGATGTTCGACTACAACCCGATGCGCCACGACCCGGTCGACCCGGAACGGGTCTACCGCAAGTTCCAGATGGGGCCTTTGCTCGACGTGTTCATGCTCGACGAGCGCAGCTACCGCGGCCCGAACTCGCCGAACCGGCAGACCAGCGCCGGCCGCGACGCCGACTTCCTCGGCCCCGAGCAGATGCAATGGCTGAAGCAGGCGCTCGCCGCATCGAAGGCGACCTGGAAGCTGATCGCGAGCGACATGCCGCTGTCGATCGTCGTGCCCGACCTGAACGCCGACGTGCCAAAGGGCACCTTCGAGGCCTGGGCGAATGCCGACAACGGCGCACCGTCAGGCCGCGAGCTCGAGGTGGCCGAACTGCTGCGTTTCATCAAGCGGCGCAACATCAAGAACGTCGTCTGGGTCACCGCCGATGTGCACTACGCGTCGGCCACGCAGTACCGGCCGGAGCGCGCGCAGTTCACCGACTTCAAGCCGTTCTGGGAGTTCGTCGGCGGCCCGTTGCACGCGGGCACGTTCGGCCCCGGCGAGATCGACCAGACCTTCGGGCCGGACGTGAAGTTCGTCAGCATCCCGACCGACATGAAGCAGAACCGGCCGCCCAGCGACGGCTACCAGTTCTTCGGCATCGGCCGAGTCGACGCACGCAGCAAGGTGCTGACGGTCTCGCTGCACGGCGTCGAGGGGCAGAAGCTCTACACGGTCGACGTGCCGCCCGAGGCCTGAAGCCGCTGCGCGCGAGACATCGGCGGGCGGCCCGCTGCTCCGGCAGAATGCCGGCAGCCACTGCCGAGAAAGTAGCCTCTTGAGTCGTCTTCCCGCCCTGTCGATGCCAACCCCGACCAGCGCGCTGCGCTGCGTCTGGGATGCTGCCGCCACGCTGGGCGAAGGCACTTGCTGGTCGCCGCGCTCCCAGTCGTTGTGGTGGGTCGACATCCTCGAGCGCCGGCTGTACCGATACAGGCCGGCCAACGGCGCACGCAGCGAGTGGCAGTTCGATGAGGAGGTGTCGGCCGTCGCGGAACGTGTCGGCGACCCCGGGCTGATCGTGACGCTGCGCCGCGGCTTTGCGCGATTCGACCCCGACACGCCCGACGCCGTGCCGACCTACCTGCACCGCCCCGAGACCGAGCCGCCAGGCAACCGATTCAACGATGGCAAGTGCGATCGCAGCGGCCGCTTCTGGGGCGGCACCATGGACTTCGCCTGTGAAGCACCCACCGGCGCGCTGTACCGCTACAGCGCCGACGGCGAGTGCGTGCGCCACGCGATGGGTTTCGCTGTCACCAACGGGCCGACCTGGTCGCTGGACCAGCGCACGATGTACTTCAACGACACCGTCAACGGCCGCATCCACGCGTTCGACTTCGATGCCGCCACGGCAGCGCTGACCAACCCGCGCGAATGGCTGCGTTTCGCGCGCGGCGACGGCGTGCCCGACGGCATGACGACCGATGCCGCCGGCCGCCTCTGGATCGCACACTGGGGCGGCGCCTGCGTGAGCTGCCATGACCCGCAGACGGCGCAGGAGCTCGGCCGCATCGCACTGCCGACCGACCACATCACGAACTGCGCGTTCGGCGGGCCCGGGTTGCGCACGCTCTACATCACCAGCGCCCGCCACGGGCTGTCGACCGCGCAACTCGCCGCCCAGCCGCTCGCCGGCGGGCTGTTCGCGATCGAGCTGGACGAGCCCGGGCTGCCTGCGTCGTTGTTCGCGGGCTGACGCGCGCTTCTCAGACCGGCCCTCGGCCCGATTCGAGCACCTCGCTCAAGTCTTCGCGCGTTTCCTTCAGCTGCACCAGGGTTGCCTGCTGCGCAGCGAACGGGTCGCGGTTCAGCAATGCAGTCAGGATCGCCTTGTGCCGGGGCAGCGAAAGCGCGTGCGTGTTCGGATGCTGACTGCTGAGTTTGATCGATTCGCGCAACGCCAGCGAAAGCATGTTTCCGATGTAGGCCAGCAGGTCGTTGTTGGTCGCCTCGGCGATGCGGCGATGGAACGCCAGGTCGGGCTCCAAAAGCTCCTCGGGCGTGCGGGCCGCTTCCATGCCGGCGTAGGCCTCGGCGATGCCCTTCAACGCCGCATCACTGGCGACCTTGGCGGCCAGCGCCGCCGCGGCGGGCTCGAACACGCGACGCGCGGTCAACAGGGTCTCGACGAAGGCCGGCGGCGGCTGCGTCTGGATCAGCCAGTACAGCACGTCGGGGTCGAGCAGGTGCCACTCGTTGCGCGGCCGAACGGTCGCACCGGCGCGCTGGCGCGACTGCACCAGCCCCTTCGCGACGAGCACGCGCGTGGCCTCGCGCAGCACCGGGCGGCTGACGTCGTAGTCGGCCAGCAGCGCGGCTTCGGCGGGCAGCCTCGCGCCCGGCTTGAACTCGCCCGCGACGATGCGCATGCCCAGATCGCGCACGATGCGCGCATGCATGCTCTTGCGCTCCGGCGGATGCCGGTAGTCGCGGTGGCCCTGGGCTGCGTTCAATTCTTTCTCTTGTTGTAGACGTCGACGAACACCGCGGCCAGCAGCACCAGCCCCTTGATGACCTGCTGGTAGTCGATGCCGATGCCCAGGATCGACATGCCGTTGTTCATCACACCCATCACGAAGGCGCCGATCACCGCGCCGAGCACCTTGCCGACGCCGCCCGAGGCCGACGCGCCGCCGATGAAGCACGCAGCGATCACATCGAGCTCGAAGCCGGTGCCGGCCTTGGGCGTCGCGGTGTTCAGCCGCGCCGCGAACACGAGCCCGGCGACCGCCGCGAGCACGCCCATGTTCACGAAGGTCGCGAACGACAGCCACTGCGTCTTCACGCCCGAGAGCCGCGCCGCCTTCTCGTTGCCGCCGAGCGCGTAGATGCGCCGGCCGATGGTGGTGCGCGTGGTCACGAAGTCGTAGAACAGCATCAGCAGCGTCATGATGATCAGCACATTGGGCAGGCCCTTGTACGACGCGAGCTTCCAGCTGAACGCGACGATGATCGCGACGAACACGAGGTTCTTCGCGACGAAGAAGGGATACGGTTCGGCCTCCATGCCGTGGCGCGTCTGGTTGGCGCGCTCGCGCAGCTTGGCCGCGATCAGCGCGAACGCAACAAGGATGCCAGCGAGCAGCGAGGTCGTGCGCAACGCCTCGCCGCCCAGCCAGTCGGGGATGAAGCCCGAGCTCAGCAGCTGGAAGGTCGGCGGAAACGGCCCGACCGACTGCCCTTGCAGCAGCGCAAGGCTCAGCCCCTTGAACACCAGCATGCCGGCGAGCGTGACGATGAACGACGGGATGCGGAAGAACGCGACGAACCAGCCCTGCGCCGCGCCGATCAAGGCACCGGCGAGCAGGCACACGAGAGTCGCCGGCACGAAGTGCCACTCGAACTGCACCATCAGCACCGCCGCGAGCGCACCGATGAAGCCGACCACCGAGCCGACCGACAGATCGATGTGGCCGGCCACGATCACCAGCAGCATGCCCAGCGCCATGATGACGATGTAGCTGTTCTGCAGCACCAGATTGGTCAGGTTCAGCGGCTGCAGCAGCGTGCCGTCGGTCATGATCTGGAAGAACGCCATGATCGCCACCAGCGAGATCAACATGCCGTACTCGCGCAGGTTGGCCTTCAGGAAGCCGGCGTAAGGGTGTGCGCTGCGGTCGGTGTCGCTCATCACACGGCCCCCGCGGTCACGATGGAACGCATGATCTTCTCCTGCGACGCCTCGGCGCCGGCGAACTCGCCGACGAAGCGCCCTTCGTTCATCACATAGATGCGGTCGCACATGCCGAGCAGCTCGGGCATCTCCGACGAGATCATCACGACGCACTTGCCGGCCGCCGCGAGCTCGGCCATCAGCGTGTAGATCTCGAACTTGGCGCCGACGTCGATCCCGCGGGTCGGCTCGTCGAGGATCAGCACCTCGGGGTTCGCGAACAGCCACTTCGCGAGCACGACCTTCTGCTGGTTGCCGCCCGACAGATTCACGACCGGCTGGAACACGCTCGCGCAGCGGATGCGCAGCTTTTGCCGGTACTCGCTTGCGACCTTGAACTCGCGGCCGTCGTCGATCACGGTGCCGCTCGACACGCCGGCCAGGTTGGCCAGCGTGATGTTGTGCTGGATGTCGTCGTCGAGTACCAGGCCGTAGCCCTTGCGGTCTTCGGTGACATAGGCGATGCCGGCGGCAATCGCCTTCTCGATCGTGCTCACGTCCGCCGCGCGGCCGTGCAGCCGCACTTCACCGCTGATCCTGCGACCGTACGAGCGCCCGAACACGCTCATCGCAAGCTCGGTACGCCCTGCGCCCATCAGCCCGGCGATGCCGACGATCTCGCCGCGGCGCGCGTGCAGGTTCACGCCCCTGATGACGAGCCGGTCGGCATGCTCGGGGTGATGCACGCGCCAGTCGCGGATCTCGAACACCGTGTCGCCGATGTCGGGCGTGCGCTTTGGATAGCGGTCGGCCATTTCGCGGCCCACCATCGCCTGGATCACCTGGTCTTCGCTGATGGCCCCGGCACGGCAGTCGAAGCTGCGCACCGTGCTGCCGTCGCGGATCACGGTGATCGTGTCGGCCACCTTCGCGATCTCGTTCAGCTTGTGCGAGATCAGGATGCAGGCGATGCCCTGCGCCTTCAGTTCCAGCAGCAGCGCGAGCAGGGCGTCGCTGTCGGTCTCGTTCAGGCTGGCGGTCGGCTCGTCGAGGATCAAGAGCTTGACCTCTTTCGACAGCGCCTTCGCGATCTCGACCAGCTGCTGCTTGCCGACGCCGATGTCGGTGATCAAGGTGCTCGGCCGTTCGTTCAATCCGACCTTGCGCAGCAACGCCTGCGTCTTCGCATACGCCGCGAACCAGTCGATCACGCCGAAACGTGTGGGTTCGTTGCCGAGAAAGATGTTCTCGGCGATCGAGAGCAGCGGCACCAGCGCGAGTTCCTGGTGAATGATGATGATGCCGCTGCGCTCGCTGTCGTGGATGCCGCCGAAGTGGCGCTCGCTGCCTTCGAAGTGAATCGCACCCTCGTACTCGCCGTGCGGGTAGACGCCGCTCAGCACTTTCATCAGCGTCGACTTGCCCGCGCCGTTCTCGCCGACGACGGCGTGGATCTCGCCGGCGCGCACCGCGAGGTTCACGTCACTCAGCGCCGTCACGCCATGAAAGCGCTTCGTGATGCCGCGCATCTCCAGCAAAGTCACGAGGTGCGCCTTACTTGATCTGCGCTTCCTTGTAGTAGCCGCTGTCGATCAAGACCCCCTTCCAGTTCGACACGTCGACGCTGACCGGCTTCAGCAGGTAGGACGGCACGACCTTCACGCCGTTGTTGTAGGTCTTGGTGTCGTTGATCTCGACCTTCTTGCCGCTGGCCATCGCGTCGATCATGTTGACCGTGACCTTGGCGAGTTCGCGCGTGTCCTTGAATACCGTCGAGCTCTGCTCGCCGCGCAGCATTGACTTGACCGACGCCACTTCGGCGTCCTGCCCCGAGACGACCGGGATCGGCTGCTTCGGCGTGCCGTAGCCCACGCCCTTCAGCGACGACAGGATGCCGATCGACAGGCCGTCGTAAGGCGACAGCACCGCGTCGACACGGGCGTTGCCATAGAACGCGCTCAGCAGGTTGTCCATGCGCGCCTGCGCGACCGCGCCGTCCCAGCGCAGTGTGCCGACCTTGTCCATGCCCATCTGCTTGCTGCGCACGACCAGCTTGCCGCTGTCGAGGTAGGGCTTGAGCACCGACATCGCGCCGTCGTAGAAGAAGAAGGCGTTGTTGTCGTCCGGCGAGCCGCCGAAGAGTTCGATGTTGAACGGCCCCTTGCCCTGCTTCAGCCCGAGCTTGTCGACGATCGAGTTCGCCTGCAGCACGCCGACCTGGAAGTTGTCGAAGGTCGCGTAATAGTCGACGTTCTTCGAGCCCTTGATCAGCCGGTCGTAGGCGATGACCTTGATGCCGGCATCGGCCGCCTTCTGCAGCGCGTTCGACAGCGTGGTGCCGTCGATCGCCGCGATCACGAGCACCTTGACCTTCTTGGTGATCATGTTCTCGATCTGTGCGAGCTGGTTCGGGATGTCGTCGTCGGCGTACTGCAGGTCGGCCTTGTAGCCTTTGTCCTTCAGCGACTTGACCATGCTGTCGCCGTCGGAGATCCAGCGCGCCGACGACTTGGTCGGCATCGAGACGCCGACCATGCCTTTGTCCTGCGCCTGTGCGGTGCCGCCGAACAGCAGCGCGCTCGTTGCGGCAACGAGCGTCAGAGTCTTGATGAACTTCATGCGTTTGTCTCCTTCTTGGTTTGGTCTGACGAATTCAGCGGGCCCAGCGCAACACCAGCGGGTCGAGCCGGCGCGCGGTCTCGATCAGGCCGGCGCGGGTCGCGGGGTGCATCGCGGGGAAGGGGTGGCGCGGCGCTTCGCAGGCGATCACGCCGCCTTCCTGCATCAGGGCTTTGGCCGACAGCAGGCCGCCTTGGCGGTTCTCGCAATTGATCAGCGGCAGCCAGCGCGTGTACTCTGCGATCGCGTCGTCGCGCCGGCCCGCGGCGTAGGCGTCGACGATGCGGCGGATGCCGTCGGGGTAGCCACCGCCGGTCATCGAGCCGGTGGCGCCGGCGTCGAAGTCGGGCAGCAGCGTGATCGCTTCTTCGCCGTCCCACGGGCCTTCGATCGCGTCCCCGCCGAGGCGGATCAGCTCGCGCAGCTTGGACGCCGCACCCGCCGTCTCGATCTTGAAGTACGCGACGTGCTCGATCTCTTTTGCCATGCGCGCGAGAAACGGCGCGCTCAGCACTGTGCCGCTGACGGGCGCGTCCTGGATCATGATCGGGATCGTCAGCGCATCCGACAGCGCCGTGAAGAACTCGAAGGTCTGAGCTTCGGGGACGCGGATCGTCGCGCCGTGGTACGGCGGCATCACCATCACCATCGCGGCACCCAGCGCCTGTGCGCGGCGGCTGCGCTCCACGCAGACGCGGGTGCTGAAATGTGTCGTCGTGACGATCACCGGCACGCGGCCGGCCACGTGTTCGAGGATGGTCTTCGTCAGCAGCTCGCGCTCGTCGTCGGCGAGCACGAACTGCTCCGAGAAGTTGGCGAGGATGCAGATGCCGTTCGAGCCGGCGTCGATCATGAAGTCGATGCAGCGCTTCTGGCTCGCGAGGTCGAGCTCGCCCGATGCCGTGAACGTGGTCGGCGCGACGGGGAAGACGCCGCGGTAGCGTGGTGTGTTCATGGGTTCTCGAATTCAGTGCGAGTGCGAAGGCACGGCCGCGCCGCGGCAGCCAACGAGGAAGTCGAAGTCGCAACCTTCGTCGGCCTGCAGCACGTGCTCGACGTAGATCTTGCGGTAGCCCGCCGCGTCGGCCGGGTTCTCGACCTTCGCCGCCGTCCACGCGGCCAGGCGCGTTTGCAGCTCGGCGTCGCTGATGTCGAGGTGCAGGCGGCCACCGGCGCAATCCAGCTCGATCCAGTCGCCCTCCTGCACCACCGCGAGCGGCCCGCCGGCGCGCGCCTCGGGCGCGACGTGGAGCACCACCGTGCCGTAGGCCGTGCCGCTCATGCGGGCGTCGCTGATGCGCACCATGTCGGTCACGCCTTGCGCGAGCAACTTGGGCGGCAGGCCCATGTTGCCGACCTCGGCCATGCCGGGGTAGCCGCGCGGGCCGCAGTTCTTCAGCACCAGCACGGAGTCTTTGTCGACGACGAGCTCCGGGTCGTTGATGCGCGCCTTGTAGTCGTTGAGGTTCTCGAACACCACCGCGCGGCCGCGGTGCTGCAGCAGCGAGGCCGTTGCGGCCGAAGGCTTCAGCACGGCGCCACGCGGCGCGAGGTTGCCGCGCAGCACGCAGATGCCGCCATCGGCGACGAGCGGCTCGCTCAGCGGGCGGATGACCTCGTCGTTCAGCATCGGCGCGTCTTTGACGTTCTCCCAGAGGCTCAGGCCGTTCGCGGTCAGCGCGTCCGGGTGCGGCAGCAGCCCGGCCTCACCCATGCGGCGCAGCACCGCGGGCAGGCCGCCGGCGTAGTAGAACTCTTCCATCAGGAAACGGCCCGAGGGCATCAGGTCGACCAGTGTCGGCGTGCCTTTGCCCAGGCGCGTCCAGTCCTCGAGTTCGAGCGGCACGCCGATGCGGCCGGCGATCGCCTTCAGGTGGATCACCGCGTTGGTCGATCCGCCGATCGCGGCGTTGACGCGGATCGCGTTCTCGAAGGCTTCGCGGGTCAGGATCTTCGACAGCGTCAGCCCTTCGAGCGCCATCTGCACGATGCGCATGCCCGACATGTGCGCGAGCACGTAGCGCCGCGCATCGACCGCGGGAATCGCCGCGTTGTGCGGCAGCGAGACGCCGAGCGCTTCGGCCATGCAGGCCATCGTCGAGGCCGTGCCCATCGTGTTGCAGGTGCCGGCCGAGCGCGACATGCCCGACTCGGCCGACATGAACTCGTGCAGCGTGATCGTGCCGGCCTTGACCTGCTCCGACAGCTGCCACACGGCCGTGCCCGAGCCGATGTCGCGGCCGCCGTGCTTGCCGTTGAGCATCGGCCCGCCGGTCACGCAGATCGCCGGCACGTCGCAACTCGCCGCGCCCATCAGCAGGGCCGGTGTGGTCTTGTCGCAGCCGACCATCAGCACGACCGCGTCGATCGGGTTGCCGCGGATCGCCTCTTCGACGTCCATGCTCGCGAGGTTGCGCGTGAACATCGCGGTCGGCCGCAGGTTCGATTCGCCGTTGCTGAACACCGGGAACTCGACCGGGTAGCCACCGGCCTCGAACACCCCGCGCCGCACGCGCTCGGCGAGCTGGCGAAAGTGCGCGTTGCACGGCGTCAGCTCCGACCAGGTGTTGCAGATGCCGATGATGGGCTTGCCCTGGAACTCGTGGTCCGGGATGCCCTGGTTCTTCATCCAGCTCCGGTACATGAAGCCGTTCTTGTCGGCCGTGCCGAACCAGGCGGCGGAACGGAGCGGGGGGCGTGAGGTGGACATGAGGGACGAGGTCGCGGGGGCTGGTTGCGGCCGATCATAAAGTCTGTCTTTATGACGATACCAGTGAGTGTTTTCCCTCTGATTGACCTGTATCTTGTCTTTTAGTATGACGTTATTGATTCACCCCAGCGCCTCTGATGACCTCGTTCGCCCGCTATCCCAGCCTGCAAGACCGCGCCGTGTTGATCACCGGCGGCGCCACCGGCATCGGTGCAACACTGGTCGAAGAGTTTGTCGCGCAGGGCGCGCGAGTCGGCTTCATCGACATCGCCGCAGCGGCCGGCCAGGCGCTGGTCGCGGCGCTGAGCGGCGCGCGCCACACGCCGGTCTTCGTCGCCGCCGACCTGACCGACATGGCCGCGCTCGACCGCGCGATCGACACGATCCGCGACCGCATCGGGCCGATCACCGTGCTGCTGAACAACGCGGCCAATGACAAGCGCCACCAGATTGCCGACACCACCCCGGAAAGCTGGGACGCCGGCATCGCGGTGAACCTGAAGCACCAGTTCTTCGCCGCGAAGAACGTCGCCGCCGACATGAAGGCCAACGGCGGTGGATCGATCGTCAACTTCGGCTCGGTGAGCTGGAAGCTCAAGCAGGGCGGCATGCCGGTCTACACCACCTCGAAGGCCGCGGTGCAGGGCCTCACGCGCAGTCTGGCGCGCGATTTCGGGCCGTTCAACATTCGCGTCAACACGCTGGTGCCGGGCTGGGTGATGACCGAGAAGCAGATCCGCCTGTGGCTCGACGACAAGGGCAAGGAAGAGATCGCGCGCGGCCAGTGCATCAACCAGCCGCTGCTGCCCGAACACATCGCGCGCATGGCGCTGTTTCTCGCGGCCGACGACAGCGCGATGTGCACGGCAAAAGACTTCATCGTCGATGGCGGCTGGGTCTGATCGCATGGCCGCGGTGCGTGCTTACGGTCACCTGCCCGACGGCCGCGCGGTGTTCGAGCACACGCTGGCCAACGGCCGCGGGCTGGTGCTGCGCGCGATCAACTTCGGCGGCATCGTGACCGAGCTGCATTGCCCGGACCGCGACGGGCGTGCCGCCAACGTCGTGCTCGGCTTCGACAACCTGACCGACTACGTAGAACGCAACCCGAACTTCGGCACGCTGGTCGGTCGCTACGGCAACCGAATCAACGGCGGGCGTTTCACGCTCGACGGCGAGCCGTATCAACTGGCATTGAACGACTTTGCTGCCGCACTGCATGGCGGCCCCGGCGGCTTCGGCAAGCGCTGGTGGGCGATCGAACCGCTGCAGCCCGAGGCCGACGGCAGCGTCGCGCTCGAACTCACGCTGACCAGCGACGACGGCGACGAGCACTACCCCGGCCGCCTCGACGTGACGGTGCGCTACACGCTGACGCCGGCGAACGAGTGGCGCATCGATTACCGCGCGACGACAAGCCGCACGACCATCGTGAACCTCACGCACCACGGCTATTACAACCTCGCCGGCGCGGGTGCCAAGGGCGGCAGCGCGCTCGACCATGAGTTGACGCTGAACGCGAGCCTGTTCCTGCCGGTCGACGCCGGGCTGATCCCGACCGGGATCGAAGAAGTCGACGGCACGCCGTTCGACTTTCGGCAGCCGACCCGCATCGCCGAGCGCATTCGCAGCGGCGATGCGCAGCTGATGACGGCGCGCGGCTACGACCATTGCTTCGCGCTCGACCGCGCCGGCAGCAAAGGGCTCGTTCACGCGGCGCGGCTGGCCGACCCTGTTTCGGGCCGCGTGATGGACATCGAGACCACCGAGCCCGGCCTCCAGTTCTATTCCGGAAACTTTCTCGACGGCCGGCTGCGCGGCGCACACGGCCAGGCCTACCGGCAGGGCGACGGCGTGTGCCTGGAGACGCAGCACTACCCCGACAGCCCGAACCGACCCGAATTTCCGTCCACCGTGCTGCGGCCCGGCCAGACGTTCCAGAGCACGACCGTGCACCGCTTCAGCACCGCCTGAACACACCACCCGAAGAGGAGACAACACCCATGAACACCCAACGTCGTACCGTCATCGCGGCCCTGATCGCCGCTGGCCTGCCGATCCCGGCCGCGCTCGCGCAGGGCAAGCCCATCGTGCTCGGCTTCTCGCAAGTCGGCGCCGAGAGCGAATGGCGCACCGCCAACACCGAATCGATCAAGTCATCGGCGAAGGATGCCGGCATCGAACTCAAGTTCTCCGACGCGCAGCAGAAGCAGGAGAACCAGATCAAGGCGATCCGCGCCTTCATCGCGCAGAAGGTCGACGTGATCGCGTTCTCGCCGGTCGTCGAATCCGGCTGGGGCACGGTGCTCCAGGAGGCCAAGGCCGCGAAGATCCCGGTGATCCTGTCGGACCGCGCGGTCAACGAGAAGGACGACAGCCTGTGGGTCAGCTTCATGGGCTCGGACTTCGTCGAAGAAGGCCGCAAGGCCGGCCGCTGGCTGGTCGAGAAGACGAAGGGTTCGACCACGCCGGTCAACATCGTCGAATTGCAGGGCACGGTCGGCTCGGCGCCGGCGATCGACCGCAAGAAAGGCTTCGAGGAAATCATCAAGGCCGACCCGAAGTTCAAGATCATCCGCTCGCAGACCGGCGACTTCACGCGCGCCAAGGGCAAGGAGGTGATGGAAGCCTTCCTGAAGGCCGAGGGCAAGAAGATCAACGTGCTCTACGCGCACAACGACGACATGGCGATCGGCGCGATCCAGGCCATCGAAGAGGCCGGCATGAAGCCCGCGAAGGACATCATCATCATCTCGGTCGACGCCGTGAAGGGCGCGTTCGAGGCGATGATCGCCGGCAAGATGAACGTCAGCGTCGAGTGCAGCCCGCTGCTCGGGCCGCAGCTGATGCAGGCGGTGAAAGACCTGAAGGCCGGCAAGACGCTGCCCAAGCGCATCGTCACGGTGGAAGGCGTGTTCCCGATGGAAGTGGCGGCCAAAGAGTTCCCGAACCGCAAGTACTGATTTCTCTTGAACGCAGAAGTTGTTCTCGAAGCGCGCGGGCTGACCCGCCGCTTCACGGGCGTGCTCGCGCTGTCGGGCGTGGACTTTCGCTTGCGCGCCGGCGAAGTCCACGCATTGATGGGGCAAAACGGCGCGGGCAAATCGACGCTGATCAAGGTGCTGACCGGTGTCTACCCAGCCGATGCCGGTGAGTTGAGGTTGAACGGCGAGCCGATTCATCCGAACTCGCCGGCGGCCGCGCAGAGGCTCGGTATCAGCACGGTCTACCAGGAGGTGAACCTCTGCCCGAATCTCTCGGTGGCCGAGAACATCTTCGCGGGTCGCTATCCGCGCAAGAACGCAGCGGGGCTGTGGCGCATCGAATGGTCGCGCATGCAGGTCGATGCGCGCGCGCTGCTCGCCCGCCTGAACCTCGACATCGACGTGACGCGGCTGCTGTCGAGCTACCCCGTGGCGGTGCAGCAGATGGTCGCGATTGCGCGCGCGCTCAGCGTCGAGGCGAAGGTGCTGATCCTCGACGAGCCGACCTCCAGCCTCGACGAGCAGGAGGTCGAGCGCCTGTTCGCGGTGCTGCGCCAGTTGCGCGGCGAGGGCATGGCGATCCTGTTCGTCACGCACTTCTTCGAGCAGATGTACGCGATCTCGGACCGCATCACCGTGCTGCGCAACGGCGAGCTCGTCGGCGAATACCTGAAGGCCGAGTTGCCGCCCGCGGCGCTGATCACCGCCATGGTCGGGCGCGAGCTGAGCGCGGCGGCGGGCCGCAATGACAGCGCGGACGCAGCGGCCGGCGACGTGCTGCTCGAAGCCCGCGGCTTCGGCCGGCGCGGCATGCTGAACCCGGTCGACCTGGCCCTGCGCCGCGGCGAGGTCGTCGGCGTCGGCGGGCTGCTCGGCTCGGGCCGCACCGAACTCGCACGGCTGCTGTTCGGGCTCGACCGCAGCGACAGCGGCGAGCTGCACATCGATGGCCAGCGCGTGCGCTTCGACCACCCGGCGCAGGCGATCCGCCACGGGCTGGGCATGTGCCCGGAAGAACGCAAGCACGACGGCATCGTCGCCGAGTTGTCGGTGCGCGAGAACATCGCGCTCGCGCTGCAGGCGCGTCTGGGCATCTGGAAGTACCTGTCGAACACGCGCCAGAAAGAGATCGCCGACCGCTTCGTGAAGGCGCTCGGCATCAAGACCGCCGACATCGACACGCCCATCGCGCTGCTCTCGGGTGGCAACCAGCAAAAGGTCGTGCTCGCGCGCTGGCTCGCGACCGAGCCGCGGCTGCTGATCCTCGACGAACCCACGCGCGGCATCGACGTTGCCGCCAAGCAGGAAATCATGAACGAGATCCTCTCGCTCGCGCGCGGTGGCCTCGCTGTGCTGTTCATCTCGTCGGAGATGGACGAGGTCGTGCGCGTGGCCGACCGCATCGTCGTGATGCGCGACCGCAGCAAGGTCGGCGAGCTGCCGGGCAACAGCTCGGAGCAGGCCGTCTACCACCTGATCGCAGCGGGCACATGATGCAAGGTCTGCTTCGCCACCGGCTGCTGTGGCCGTTCGTCACGCTCATGCTGCTGCTCGCGGTCAACGCGGTCTTCAACCCGGGCTTCTGGCACTTGCAGTGGCGCGACGGCCACCTCTACGGCAGCGTCATCGACATCCTGAATCGCGCGGCACCGCTCGCGCTGGTCGCGCTCGGCATGACGCTGGTGATCGCGACCCGCGGCATCGACATCTCGGTCGGTGCGACCGTCGCGATCGCGGCGGCCGTGGCCGCGTTGATGATCGGCGGCGAGCTCGTCGTGAAGGACGGCGTGCAGACGCATGTCAGCCGCTTCCCGATGAGCGTGGCGATCGTCGCCGCGCTCGCGGTGGCCGCACTGTGCGGGCTGTGGAACGGCGTGCTGGTCGCGAAGGTCGGCATGCAGCCGATCATCGCGACGCTGATCCTGATGGTCGCCGGCCGCGGCATCGCACAGTTGCTAACCGGCGGGCAGATCATCACGGTCTACTACGCGCCGTTCTTCTTTCTCGGCAACGGCTTTTTGCTCGGCCTGCCTTTCGCGGTCTTCATCGCCGCGGCGGTCTGGGGCGCGCTGCATTTGCTGATGACGCGCACCGCGCTCGGCCTGTTCATCCAGGCCATCGGCATCAACCCGGCGGCCGCGCGGCTCGCCGGCCTGCATGAGCGCCTGATCACGATCTGCGTCTACACCTTCTGCGGCCTGGCGGCCGGTGTCGCGGGCCTCGTGATCAGCTCGAACGTGAAGAGCGCCGACGGCAACAACGCCGGCATGCTGATGGAGCTCGACGCGATCCTGGCCGTCACGCTCGGCGGCACCGCGCTCACCGGCGGCCGCTTCAGCCTTGCCGGCAGCGTGCTGGGCGCGCTGATCATCCAGACGCTGACCTCGACGATCTACTCGATCGGCGTACCGCCCGAGATCAACATGGTCGTGAAGGCCGCGGTCGTGTTCGTCGTGATGCTGATGCAGTCGGCCGAGTTTCGCGCGGCCGTGCGCGGCTGGGTCGTGCGGCCAGCCGCGGGCGGCGCGCGATGACAAGACTGGATTCGCGCTATGTGCCGCTGCTCGGCACGATCGTCGTCTTCGCGCTCACGGCCGGCTACGGCTCGATCGCGTACACCGGCTTCTTCTCGGCGCAGGTGTTCCTGAACCTGCTGATCGACAACGCCTTCCTGTGCATCGTCGGCGTCGGCATGACCTTCGTGATCCTCTCCGGCGGCATCGATCTGTCGGTCGGTTCGGTGATCGCGCTGACGACGATGGTCTCGGCCGCACTGGTCGAGCACCACCACTGGAGCGCAGCGCAGGCCATTCCCGTGGTGCTCGCGATCGGCACCGCGTTCGGCGCGTTCATGGGCTGGCTGATCCAGCGCTTTCGGCTGCAGCCCTTCATCGTCACGCTCGCCGGCATGTTCCTCGCGCGCGGCCTGTGCTACCTGATCAGCATCGACTCGATCAGCATCACCGATGCGACCTACACGGCGATTTCGCAGACGCGGATTCCGCTGTGGAGCGGCGGCGCCTCCATCACCGTCAGCGCGCTGCTGGCACTGGCGATGGTCGCCGTCGGCATCTGGCTCGCGCACGCGACCGAGTTCGGCCGCACCGTCTACGCGATCGGCGGCAGCGAGCCGTCAGCCTTGCTGATGGGCCTGCCGGTCGCGCGCACCACGGTGCTGGTCTACACCTTCAGCGGCTTCTGCTCCGCGCTCGCCGGCGTGGTGTTCACGTTCTACATGCTCTCGGGCTACGGCCTGCACGCGGTCGGACTGGAGCTCGATGCGATCGCCGCCGTCGTGATCGGCGGCACGCTGCTGAGCGGCGGCGTCGGCTATGTGGCGGGCACGCTGTTTGGCGTGCTCATCCTGGGCATCATCCAGACGCTGATCGCGTTCGACGGCAGCCTCAGTTCGTGGTGGACGCGCATCGTGATCGGCGCGCTGCTGTTCGTGTTCTGCCTGCTGCAGCGCGTGTTCGAGTCGCGCCGCTAGCCGCGGGAGTGCGTCAGGGCGTATTCCACGAAGGCCTTCAGCTTGGAGGGCTGCTGCCGCCGGCTGGGGTAGTACAGATAGAACCCGGGAAACGTCGGCGAGAAATCGCCCAGCACCCGCTTCAGGGTCTTGGCCCGAATGTGCGGCAATGCCAGTTGCTCGAAGGTGTATGCAAGCCCGACGCCCTCGAGCGCAGCCTCGACAGAGAACAACGAGTCGCTGATCGTGAGGCTGCCGCCGATCTCGTACTCGACGATGCGGTCGTCGACCCTGAGCTCCCATTTGTGGATGGCACCGCTGCCGGAGAAGCGGAAGCGAACGCAGTTGTGGCGCACCAGCTCCGAAGGGTGTCGCGGCGCCGGGTGCCGCTTGAAGTAGGCCGGTGAGCCCACGACGGCCACGGCAATCGGCCCGCCGAGAGGCACGGCGACCATGTCCTTCTGGACGCTTTCCCCCAGGCGAACGCCGGCATCGAACCCTTTCTCGACGATGTCGACATAGCCCTCGTCGTTGCTCAACTCGACCTGCACGTCCGGGCATGCCTCCAGAAACCCTGCCAGCAGCGGCTGCAGGACCATCGCGGTCGAGATGCGCGCCGCGTTGATGCGCAACACGCCCGACGGTCGGCCTTGCAGCGCATGGAGCTGTTCCCCGGCCTCCAGCACATCCCCCAGCGCCGGCCCGATGTGCGACAGGTAGGCCTCGCCCGCCTCGGTGAGGCTGACGCTGCGAGTGGTCCGGTTCAATAGCCGGACCCCGAGTCGCGTCTCCAGACTGCGGATCGCCTGACTGAGTGCCGACGGAGAAACTTCGAGCGCTGCCGCGGCAGCGGAGAAGCCTCGGTGCTCCGCGACTTTCCAAAAGGCCAGCAATCCGTCGAGTTGATTCAGTCTCATGCTTTGAAGATTATCTTCATACGGTGTTCAGCGTTGAGGCCTTTTTCTTCTTAGTGAGCGTGCCTACAGTCGCGGCCAGCGGCAGGTTCCGCATCTCCAGAGGCACAACCCATGACTGACAGACAAGTTTGGCTCATCACCGGCGCGGGCCGCGGTTTGGGCGTCGACATCGCCAAGGCTGCTCAGGCCGCGGGGCACGCCGTCGTCGCCACCGGCCGCGACCCCGCGAAGGTGGCCGCGGCGGTCGGCGAGCACGACAACCTGCTGACCGTGAAGCTCGACGTTACCCGCGTCGAGGACGCCCAGATCGCCGTCGAGGCCGCCGTCGGGAGGTTCGGTCGCATCGATGTGCTCGTCAACAACGCGGGCAACTTCTACGCGGGCTTCTTCGAGGAACTCAGCCCCGATCAGGTCCGCCGCCAGATCGAGACGCTGCTGTTCGGCCCGATGAACCTCACCCGTGCCGTGCTGCCGTTGATGCGCAAGCAACGCTCGGGCTTGTTGCTCACGATTTCGTCGACCGCTGGCATCTCCGGCGGCATGTTCTGCACGGCGTATGCAGCCGCGAAGTTCGGCATCGAAGGGTGGATGGAGTCGCTCACCCCGGAGATTGCGCCCTTCGGCATCCGAACGATGCTGGTGGAGCCCGGCTTCTTCCGGACCGAGCTGCTCACGCTCGACTCCACCACCTTCGCCGGACCCTCGATCAACGACTACGCCGAGCGCACCCGGGAGACTGTTGCGGCATGGGGCGGCATGAATGGCAAACAGGGCGGGGACCCCGCCAAGCTCGCCAACGCACTGGTACAGCTGGCCGGGCGCGACGAGCCGCCGGCCCGCTTTGCGGCCGGCGCCGACGCAGTGCAGACCTTCGAGGCCAAGGCCAAGGCCTTGTTCGCACAGGCCGACGCTCACCGCGCCCTGTCGTCCTCGCTCTCCCACGACAACGCCTGACTGCCGACCCACCATGAGCAAGCTCCACGTCAACGGCCGGGATCACGCGGTCGACGCCGACCCGGCCACACCCATCCTCTGGGCCCTGCGCGACACACTGGGCATGACCGGCACCAAGTTCGGCTGCGGCGCCGCGCTGTGCGGCGCCTGCACCGTGCACCTTGACGGCCAGGCCATTCGTTCGTGCATCACCCCGATCTCCGCGGCCGAAGGCAAGAAGATCGTCACCATCGAGGCCGCCACCGACGGCAGCGATCGCTTCGGCACTGCCGTGCATGCCGCCTGGGTCAAGCACGATGTCGCGCAATGCGGCTACTGCCAGAGTGGCCAGATCATGAGCGCGACCGCGTTCCTCAAGTCGCTGCCCAACGGCAAGCAGCCCACGCCCGCCGAGATCGACGGGGCGATGGCCGGCAACATCTGCCGCTGTGGCACCTACGCCCGCATCCGCGCTGCGGTGGCCGATGCCGCCAAAGCCCTCGCCTGAAGGTGCCACCATGTTGCCCAATTTCGACCACAGCGAAATGCCGCGCGCCCTTCAGCACCTGCTGACACGCGGCCAAACCGACGATGTCGCCCTGCTGCCGCGACGCAGCTTCCTGAAGCTCGCGGGTGCCGGCGGTCTGGTCGGTTTTGCATTGGGCGCCTTTCCGCACCTGGCATCGGCACAGACCACGGGCCAGGCGGCCAGCGCCCTCAAGCCGACGCAGCAACCATCGGCCTTCGTGCAGATCGCTCCGAACGGCGAGGTCACGGTGACCATCAACAGGCTCGAGTTCGGTCAGGGTGTGCAGACCGGCTTGCCGATGATCCTGGCCGAGGAACTCGACGCCGACTGGCGCCTGGTGCGCAGCCGCAACGGCACCGGCGACGCCGCCTACGTCGACCCGCTGTTCGGCATCCACCTTACCGGCGGATCGCACTCGATCAAGAACAGCTACACGCAGTATCGCGAACTCGGCGCCCGCGCCCGCGCCATGCTGCTGGGCGCCGCCGCGGCGCGCTGGAAGGTGGACGCCGCCACCTTGCGCACGCAGGCTGGCACCGTGCTCGGCCCGGGCGGTCGCACGGCGGGTTACGGCGAACTCGCCGAAGCCGCGATGGCCTTGCCCGTGCCCGAGAAGGTGACGCTGAAGAGTCCCAAGGACTTCCGGATCATCGGCAAGCCCACCACGCGCCTGGACGCACGTGCCAAGAGCAGTGGGAGACAAGCCTTCGGCATCGACACGCACCTGCCCGGTCAGCTCACCGCCGTGGTCGCGCATCCGCCGGTGTTCGGTGCCAAGCTCGCGTCGGTTGACGACAGCGCGGCGCGCGCCATCAAGGGCGTGAAGGCCGTGCTGCGCGTTCCGGTGGACCGCGGCGGCGAAGGTGTGGCCGTGGTGGCCGACGGCTACTGGCCCGCCAAGCAGGGGCGCGACGCGCTCAAGCTGCAGTGGGACACGGCCTCGGTCGAGAAGGTCGACAGCGAACGCCTGCTGGCCCAGTACCGCGAGCTGGCCGGCCAGCCTGGCCCGCTTGCGTTCGACGCCGACATCGCGCCGCTCGCCACCGCGCCGCGGCAACTGGAAGCCGAGTTCGTCTTCCCCTACCTGGCGCATGCGCCGATGGAGCCGTTGAACTGCACGGTGCAGCTGGCCGACGGGCGCGCCGAACTCTGGGTCGGCACGCAGTGCGCCGGTCTGGACGCTGCCGCTGCCGCCGAGGCATTGGGCCTCAAGCCAGAGCAGGTGACGATGCATGTGCAGACCGCCGGCGGCGGCTTCGGCCGGCGCTTCGTGGGCACGAGCGACTACGTGGTCGAAGCCTGCGCGATCGCCAAGGCAACGCGTGCCGCCGGCCTGAACGCGCCGGTGCGCACGCTCTGGAGCCGCGAGGACGACATCAAGGGCGGCTACTACCGCCCCATGCACCTGCACCGCGCGCGCATCGGCTTCGACGAACGCGGCAACGTGCTGGCGTGGGATCACGTCATCGTCGGCCAGTCGATCACGACCGGCACCGTGTTCGGGCAGTTCCAGGTCAAGAACGGCATCGACGCCACAGCCACCGAGGGCATGCGCGAACCCTACGGCGTGCCGATGCGCCTGACCGTGCACCACCCGAAAGTGAACGTGCCGGTGCTGTGGTGGCGCAGCGTGGGCTCCACCCACACCGCCTACGTGATGGAGACCCTGCTCGACGAGATTGCCCGCGCCACGAAGCAGGACCCGGTGGCCTACCGCATGCGGTTATTCGACGACAAGCACCCGCGCCACCGCGCTGCACTGCAACTGGCCGTGGACAAGAGCGGCTACGGCAAGAAGCAGCTGCCCGCCGGACGCGCCTGGGGCGTCGCGGTGCACGAGTCGTTCGACAGCGTTGTGGCCTACGTCGTGGAAGCGTCGGTGCAAGACGGCAAGCCGGTGCTGCACCGCGTCACCTCTGGCGTGCACTGCAACCTTGCGGTCAACCCGCGCAGCGTGGAGGCCCAGGTACAAGGCGCCGCGGTGATGGGCTTGTCGATGTGCCTGCCGGGTGCGGCCATCACACTCAAGGATGGCATCGTGGAACAGAGCAACTTCGGCGACTTCGTGGTGCCGCGCATCACCGACATGCCGCAGATCGCCGTGCACATCGTGCCCAGCGCCGAACCGCCGACCGGCATGGGCGAGCCCGGGCTGCCGCCGCTGGCACCCGCGTTCGCCAATGCCGTCGCGGCGCTGACCGGCAAGCCCTTGCGCGAGTTGCCGTTCAAGCTGGCGTGATGCGGGCCAGACCACGATGAACCGCTGCTAGACTTCTTCCATGCCCAGCCGTCTCTCGATCTCCAGCAAGATTCGAATTCCCTGCTGACCGGGTACGCACGCGTCGTCCCGGTCAGCCGGGTCGATGCCACGCGAGCGGGCCATATCGTTCGTCCTTCGATCCCACGCGCATGTCGCTGCCTGCCGCTGTCTGCGGTTGGCGCCTTCGGTGATCAGGATCAAACGATGAAACCACAACACTCCCGACCTTCGCGCAACCTGGAGCAGGTGTACCTGATCGAACGTGATGCGGGCTTGCTCTGTCGCATCCTGGGTCTATACGCCTCGCGCGGAATCGACGTGCTGAGAGCCGACTACGCCTACGCAGCGCAGGACGTGATGACACTGAAAGTCTGCGTGGCCAACGAACTGGATGGCGGCGCCGAGATCGTGCGAGTGTTGATTGACAAGGCCGCAAGCCTTGTCGGTGTGCTCGCCGCTGCCGAACAGCCCACCGCCATGCGGAGAATGGCCTAGGGCCTGCTAACGCTGTCGGAGGGCACGCGTACCGGCGCTCGCTACCAAGCGTGGGCCAGCGCAAGCCCACCGAAGACGACGCCGCCGTAGGTTTCGCTCTGCGTATGCCCGACAACGGGTGTCACGGTCCACCGGGGCGCCATGGCGACCGCTGCCCTCAATTGCGTCGTGCGCACCGTTCCCGGGACATTGAGCACGCCGTCGGCGACCAACTCGCCAGACAGCGTCACCGCCGCGAACCGATAGCTCGCACCGAGCTTGCCGCTGCGGCTCAGCGTGGTCTCGTCGCGCGACACGAACGAGGGGGTGCTTTGCAGCGCTCTCGCCAGCGCCGGCGTCGACATGCCGGCGGCGCTGCCGCCCTGCAGGGTCGTGACCTGATAGTGGTAGCGCATGGCAGCGGCATAGACAGTGAACGCTTCGGTCGCTTGCAGGCTGCCGTGCGCTCCGATGCCGCCGCCCTTGACGCGCTGCGTGGCAGCCACATCGGTACCGCCGCCGAGCGCGGTCGGCGTCGTCGCGCTCCCGGTCAACTTCGCGTCGCGGTAGCTGCCGTCGATGCCGGCGCCGAACCGGTCGCCACGCCAATCCAGCACGCCTGACCAGTCGGTCTGGCGAAAGCGGCTGCCGTCGCTGCGGTGGCTTGCCGTGAGCGACGCTTGCCATGTGTCACCGACATACCCCATCCCCCCGCTGAGCACGCCTGACTGGCGCGCAACAGCGTCCTGCGTGTTGCTCATCTGCCCGCCGCCGATCTGGCCCCACCAGCGCTGGCCGACCGGGAGTGACAGCAAGACCAGCAGGGCCTGGTCGTGCATGGCGTCGCGTTGCATGCTCGCCGCGACGTAGCGCATGTTGGCGTTCGGCGCGCTGCCGTCGGTGAGTTCGGTGGCCTGCGTGGCGCTTGCAGCGAGCAGGGCGATGCACGCCAGGCCGCGCTGGGAAATGGGTCGGAACATGGTCATGTCGAAGCTGATGGGACAGGTTGGAAATGCGACCGGTGGGTGCGCCAAGAAAAACAGGCCCCGACCCGCGCATCGATCGACGCATGCAGCGTCAGAGCCCGTTTCAGTTCAACGGCTGACGGCAGCGTCGCCCGAGGCGGATGCGTTCATCGAGCGGCCGGCGCGCGCGATGCCGGCCGATCCGGACGCCGCAGCGTTCCCGCGCGGCGTGCTGCCGGAGGCGGACGTGACGCCGTTGGCGGTTGCGGCAGTGCCCGCGGTCGTGGCGGCAGCCGCGCTGGTCGAACCACCGACGGCGGATTTGGCGGTGGCGGCGTTGTCGAGTGCGGTATCGCGAGTCGCTTGTGCGACCGCATTGACGCCGACCTGGGACCGAACGGCTGCGTCGCCAGCGGTGGCCTTGGCATCGCCGGCCTGGCCCTTCAAGCTGTCTGCGGTCGTGCGCAACTTGTTGCCGTTGGGGAGCGCGGAGGTGTCGCGCTGCACGCTGACGCCGCCCTGGCCACCGATGTCGAGACCGCGTGGGCCGGCCGTGCCGCCGAAGCTGCCAGCGCCGCCCAGCAGGCCGGCGTGAGCCGTCGAAACCGCCAGGCAGGCCGTCAGTGTGGCCAGCGAAAGAACCGTGCGGGGAATGATGCGTTGCTTGAACATGGCGTGAACTCCTTGAACTGTTGGGGAGGGCCGGCCTGTCCGTCCCTCTTGCTCAGTACAACGAGCGTCGCGCGTCGATCCATCCCAGCCGTCTGTAACGGTGTGTGAGTCGCCGTCACGGGCGTCGCGCCGCGACGCGATCCGGCGACGTCCTCGACGATTCTCCGACCAGCCCGTAGCCGAAGACGTTGTCGCGGCCCGGCTCGCCCAGGTCGGTCGCGGCGCGCTCGAGGTGCGCCAGGGCAACGGCCGCGGCCTGCGTGTCGGGCTGAGACAGTGCTTCACAGAGCAGTCCGGCGACGATCGGAGCGGCAAACGAAGTGCCGCGCACAGTCACGTAGCCACCGCCCGATCTGGCCGCAGCCAGTTCGGACCCGGGGGCCGACAGGATGACCTGCGGGCCCTGCGCGGCCTCAGGCAATGCGCGACGCGAAGGTGCGACGCCGCTGACTCCGACGACGCCCGGATACGACGCGGGATACAGCGCTGCCGCCGCCGGTCCGTCGTTGCCGACTGCCGCCACGACCAGGTGGCCCTGACGGATCACCGCCTGGATCGCCTTGTTCATCAGCATGTTGGGTGGCCCGACCAGGCTGATGTTGATCACCGGCGCGCGCTCGCGCACCATCCACGCCAGCGCGCGTGCCACGTCCTCGGCGGCTCCGCCGTCGGGCTGGTCACAGTACACATCGGCCGCGAAGAGTTCGGCCGAGGGCTGCACACCCGCGAAGACTCCGTCACGGCCGACCAGCAGCGACGCAACTGCAGTGCCATGCGCGCTGGGCAACTCGCGGCCACTGCACCCAAAGCTTTGGATGTGCGCCTGCGCGAACGCTGCGTGGCGGCGGTCCACCCCGCCGTCGATCAGCCCCACGCGCCGCGGCTGCCCGCGCACGGGCGCGGAAGCCGGCGCCGCGCCGCCGCCGGTGTCGCCGCTGCGCAGATAGAGGTGGTTGAAGTCGACATCGGCATCAGGCTCGAGGGCGCGCAGGCGCTGGGCGGCGGCTGCGAGCGGCTCGCCCTCGGGGGCGCGCATCACGAGCTGGCGCAGGCCGAGTTCAGGCAGATCCTGCTCGCGCAGCACCGTGAAGCCCTGTGCGATGGCCGACTGCCGGGCCTGTGGCGAGGGCGCCAGCCAGATCAGCTCGCCACGGCGCACCGGGTGTCCGGAGGGATCGGGCTCTATGCGGTCCGGGTAGCGTCGCAGCAGGTCTCGCGCGGTGGCGGCACGCAGATCGGTCAGCGACACCGCCTGGTCCAGTGTGCCCTGCACCGAGGGCAATGGCAGCCGAGACACGCTTGGGAGTCCGATCGAAGGCAGACGCAACTGCGCCGCGGCGGGCTCTGCGAACCCGAGCAGCGCGACGGCGATCCAAGCGGGGATGCGGGCCGCGCTCCAGCGTCGGGTTGAAGGCGATCGATAGCTTGTTCTCATCATTTACCAGCATAACGAGCGGGGCGTGGAAGAAAATCCATCGCCCCCACGTTGTCCCTGTATCGATGGTGAACTCTGTTACGGAAGTCCGAACGCAGATTGCGGTGCTGCTGCCGCGCCTGCGCCGCTTCGGGCGCACGCTGGCCCGCACGCGCGAGGACGCCGACGATCTGGTGCAGATGGCCATCGAGAAGGCCCTCACTCGCACGGACCAGTGGACGCCTGGAACGCGTCTGGACAGCTGGATGTTCAGGATCATGCAAACGACGTGGATCGACGAGGTGCGCGCACGCGACAGGCGCGGTCAGACCTTTGTTGCTGAAGAAGAAGGCGAGCATGTGGGCGTGGGCAGCCACGACGCGCAGATCGACGCCATCGCGGTGCGCAAGGCGGTCGCCCGGTTGGGCGACGACCAGCGCGCCGTCGTCGGCCTGGTGCTGGTCGAGGGGCTGAGCTACCAGGAGGCCGCCGAAGTGCTGGGCGTTCCCGTGGGCACGCTCACCAGCCGGCTCGCGCGCGCACGTGAATCGCTGCAGACGATGCTGGGAGGCGCACCATGAATTGGACCGACGACGAACTCATGGCGTATGCCGACGGCGAGCTGGTCGGAGAGCGCCGAGCGGCCCTGGCCGAAGCCTTGCGGAGCGATGCCGATCTGCGGGGGCGCGTCACCGCTGTGCAGACGCAGCGCCGAAGGCTGGCGGCCGCCTTCGGCAGCGTGCTCGAAGAACCGGTACCCGATCGGCTCATGGATTTGCTCTCTGCGCCAGCGGTAGCGACTGCGCCGCCTCAGGTGATCGACCTGGCGCCCGAGCGTGCGCGCCGAGATGCGCGTCGCACCGGACCGAGCTGGGCACAGTGGGGCGGCATGGCCGCGAGCGTGGCGCTGGGCGTGGTGCTGGGCCACCAAGTGGTCCCGCGCAACGGCGACGCACTGGTGGGCGAGGCGGGCGGCCAGCTGGTCGCCAGCGGGCGGCTGGCGCACGCGCTGGGTTCGCAATTGGTTGGCGAAGCAACCGGCGGTGTGGCCGTGCAGTTGAGTTTCATCGACAAGGACGGCCAGTACTGCCGCACGTTCAGCGCCGAGCGGATCGCCGGGCTCGCCTGCCACAACGCGTCTCGCTGGACGGTGCAGGCCACTGCCCCGGCCGAACCCGCGGCTTCGAGCTCAATGCGCCAAG
>Ga0307515_10003073_pt1 | contig 35352 bp, 20 predicted proteins | sample 17_EM_MG_FD_194513 | JGI IMG/M metagenome (GOLD analysis project Ga0307515, IMG submission 194513) | Populus trichocarpa ectomycorrhiza microbial communities from riparian zone in the Pacific Northwest, United States - 17_EM | ecosystem: Host-associated > Plants > Roots > Unclassified | place... | reverse complement strand
ATTTCATTTCCAACTCGCAGCCTACACCACCTACCATCTTTCCCATCGTCACCACTCGCAATTCACAAAGACAGCTTTTATTTACGCCTAGCCTCACCATCAACACACAGATAATACTACTATCCCCGCGGACACTATCTTCAACCATGGTTTGTGCCCCCTGACGCCATTCTCATACCCCGCCTTCGCAAAAAAAAACATCACGATAACGCTTCACGCATGGGCCTGAAGGTGCGCTGACAAGACATGACAGGCTGATTCCTTGACTGAGGAACAGGTCTCTGAGTTTAAGGAGGCCTTCTCTCTATTTGTGAGTTTACTTTCCCTTCTTTCATTTCACGTTCGTTTCTGCCTGATTGTTGGCTGAAACGCCGGGTTGGGCTCATGTGCTAACGTGTATGAATGCTCTCAGGACAAAGATGGCGATGGTCAGTAGACTCCCTGTATCCCGAAGCCTCCATCGACAACCTCAAATACCAGTGTCAGCTCTGACCTGCCTCCTCCCTCACCGCCGGTCTCTCTCCGTCGATCATACAAGGGTGCCCTAATAGCGTCAGCCCTGTTGGGAAGGAGCACTGGTGGCCTCGAATGTTGAGTCGCATGTTGCTAACATGCATCTTTCTTGCAGGTCAGATCACAACAAAGGAGTTGGGCACAGTCATGAGGTCGCTGGGCCAGAACCCAAGCGAGTCTGAGCTGCAAGATATGATTAACGAGGTGGATGCTGATAACAACGGCACCATCGACTTCCCGGGTAGAATCCCTCAATCCTGGAATTCTCGTGAAGCGTGCTGATTAAAATGGAACGCAGAATTCCTCACAATGATGGCTCGAAAAATGAAAGACACCGACTCTGAGGAGGAGATTCGGGAAGCATTCAAGGTGTTTGATCGTGACAACAATGGCTTCATTTCGGCCGCCGAGTTACGCCACGTTATGACTTCTATTGGCGAGAAGTTGACGGATGACGAGGTTGACGAGATGATCCGTGAGGCTGATCAAGATGGCGATGGAAGGATTGACTGTATGGTACCGGTGGCTTTATTTTTGATGCCAGCACTAACCCAATCTTCCCAGATAACGAGTTCGTGCAGCTGATGATGCAGAAGTAAAGCGGTGGAGGGAATTGTTTAGTGAGACGACTACACTTTCAATTGTGATTTTTTGTGCAACACCGGAAATGGCTAAAGGCATGGTCTATTCATTCAGAAGCACCGGTTGCTTGCGATGCTTGTTGTGTTTAACCCACCAACTTGGGTCTTCTGTGGCCGTGTTTCGACTTTCATATATCCTCCAATCCGACGTATCCCGTGTATTTTTTGATTGGGCAGTTGGTGCGAGTGATCAATATTCTTGTATGCTTGAACAGGAAAATGGTCGCTTGCTTTAGAAATAAGCCTTGGTCCTACCGATCGGATAGATGACCGAGATGCCAGTGATATGTTTCATTCCTGCGCGGTGTTGGGCCGCAATCAAAGGAATGCAAGCGTCGAAGTCATGCATTGCATAAGGGTGCAACCGACAGTCCGTTAGTGGCATTAGCGCATTCCAGTCGGCAAAACCTCCGGTATGTCTTCAGCCAAGCATCTAGATCTTTGAGACGCCAACAGCGCTGACAAGTCACGAGACCATGCAGAGCCGCAATGTTTCACTCCATCTCGCCCACGTTTCCCACATGTACCTTGCCTCACCGCTTATTCGATTGCATTTAATCTTAGCCACCATACAAAACACCAACGAACTCAATTCATTATATGCCGTTAACTATTCTACAGAGTCATTGTTTTCTAACACATTGTTCGTGGAAAGTTAGCCCTTGGCACGGTGGCGTCCAACGTAAGTGGTCCGTGCACGAACGCCAGAATCAACCTTATATTTCTGAGCACACCCTTAAATCCTATTGATTCTATTGGCTAAATCCTTATCGATACCACGAGGACGAATTTTCAATACCTCTACTCAGCAAAGGAGATTAAATTCTTTGCAATCTGCCATAATTCATCAAATATCATAATCAATCCAAGCTGATGCTGAACTATTTTCTCTCGCTCCTTCTCATTTCACACCTCCATAAGCCCTTTCAAGTCCTGTCTTTGAAGTTCCGAATTCGGAGCCTGTAGTCTTTATTGTTCTTGCCTTTCTGTCTACGGTCAGCATGCCCGAAACGGAAACATAATGTGTAAGAACGAAGAGGGCAAGATGCCTTCAAAGTTCCTTGAGAAAGTCCCAGCGAGCTTAATCGCGGGAGGCAGATTTACCTTTACAACTTACCACGATTTGTTTTGTCTTACCTTGAGTGTCTACCGGAACTCGAGAGGCCTGAAGCTCATCAACGCTAAAAAAGAACATCCCAGTCAGGCTTCAGATACGGAACTTCATCCGGCCGGCATTCCTCTTATCGCAAATCATATATCACAACCTTCTGCGACAGATGTTTCGTAGACGGTGGCTCAGAAAATGACGCAATTCGCTAAAATCCTGGACATTTCCCGAGAAACCGTGCGCGAGATATTTAAACACTGCGATCGCCAGACCAGTTGTGCCCTGCGAACAAGCTGCCACGAGTTATACGATGACCTTGATTTAATGGAATTTGAACTCTACGAACCATTTACTTACGAGGACTGGGAGGGACTTACGCGGAAGGATTGGCAGAATCGAGAAAACAGCCGCAAGACTTGGAACTATCGCTATAGTAAAGGGGACAGATATAACCGGCCCGGCGCCCGTAGGTGGCAGACCTTTAAGAATCGCATAAATCCTAATAATGGTCACTGGGTTCGACGCATCGCCATGGCTCATTGGATGACCATAGAGGATTTTGTTTGGATTGCTAAAGAGCTGCCGAGGTTGGAAGCACTGGATTTGAGCGACATTAGCGATAACTATAGTGCCCAGGATGGTCATAATGTTGATGATAAGGCAAAGATATTTCGTTGGAGACAGGTCGTCAACGACATAGCTAAAACTGGGGAAGTCCGTGTAATACTTACGAAGGGTGACGTCAATTACTTTACTTGTCTCGACAGCAACGAAAAAACTCATTACGGGAACAAGATTTTTGAATTAGGGCAAAGGACGAGGCAAACTCCTGGAAACGATCTGGAAAAACTCGAATTGTACAATATATGTGAGCAGCTGCTAGACAGAGAACGTGTCGCGCGGAAGAAAGCAGAAGAATTGGAGATTAACAAGCTGGCAAAGAGAATGGGAGAGGCCAGGAAAGCCAATAAGCCGCTCACTGCTTCAGACGAGGTCGAAGAGGGTCAAGATCCTAAAAAGCTAGAAAGATTAAAAAAGCTGAAAAGTCTGTTAAATCGTCGCCCAGCCCAAAATTTGCTTAAGAGACTGAAGTGGCTTGGTGTGAGGAATTGGACAGACTCAAGATATCATTTGATCGAGCGTTATACGTCTGCGGGTACCCACACTTCTCGACGACTACCTGGAGGTGGTAATGTGGCAGAGACCTTTGTTAGGGCCTGTAGTCAATTGGAAACCTTATCCATTCGAGGCAATTACGAGCCAGACTACTGCCATTCAACCCAGGAACAAGTTCATGACCATATCCGCAAGCTCGTCGACGATATTACAAACAATGTATCTGAAACCGTAACGAAGTTGGAGCTACGACAATCGATTGAGTGGGTGAATTTTCTACTTAACGAGCTTGAGGAGAAGACGCAAATTCGCATGTTGGGACTGGACCTAGGAGCATGGATACAAATCTACCCTCTCAAGAAGTACTCGCAAGCCAGTCTGGATCAATCCCGAACCTTAGATGGCCCAACATGGGTGAGATTGGATGATTCTGCTGGATGTGAGCGTGCACATGAACACCAGAACACTGTCCACAGTATTGTGTCTAATAGAGCTATGACGCTTGCTGAATCACTGCATCGGCTTCATCTAGCCTTTAACGGTAAAGACAGGACGATAAGACCTGTGTCGCTCATCCCTCAGCGCACAAGCACTGATACCCTCTCACCTCTCACTCTTATCGAACGTCGACTGGGCCCATATCCCAATGTACTCGCTGGTTTCGACCATGCCATCCATCTTCCCGAAATATTTAACTGGCTTAATGCCACATTCGAATGGCGTCCTATATTCGACTGGGACGAGCTCATGTTACCGGACTCTCCAAACGCACCAAGCGGTAACGAACTTGCCCAAATCCTCGAGCACTTCTACTGGCTGCGTGCTGCACACATTAAATTACACCTCTTGATCGGCAACCGCGCGACCCAAGCATCGAGTCTCTACTGGGGAACATACCCATACGATGCCACATGGTGGGCAGATTGGCTTAGCGCAGAATTCAACGCGAACCTCAAAGACATCGCACCGATAGTCGACCATCTAACCCTCTCTTATGAGCTACGGCACCCGATACCGGAGGAGTGGATTACTCTTATGCAGAAGCTCGACACGATATCCAGGCCGCGAAATCTCGGACTATCTCCACTCACCCAGAAAATGGCCAACAAGTTCCCGCATAAGAACACCTCAAGTAACCCCCGAGCCATGCCGCTTCGCCGCAACGGCACGGCACCCACCCTACCCTCCTCGGACTCGGACGCCCTGGAACACCCCTCCGCAACCAACCCGTCCCTGGTGCAACTCGCCCGCCGCGCCGCCCTCGCCCGCGAGGCCGTCGGCTGGCAGCGCTTCTGGGCGACGTACGCGCTGCGCCTCAGCGCGCTCACCCTGCTGCGCGTCCGCATGCCCAAGGCCTTCGACCGCGTGTGGTCGTACCGGCTCGCGCGGCTGCTAGACCAGGAGCTCGGCTGGCGCGTTGTTTACTCCGATGAGGAGCGGCGCCCGCACGCGGACGGCGCGGGCATCGTGCATGTAAAAAGGGATGGCTTGTTCCTTCGGAGCCGGCGGGTGGAGTCGCCGACGCCGCCTTCTGGAGGCATGTTTGTGCGGCGCACGTGGTTTTGGGGGTGGAGGGAGCGGGCGGATAAGCGGGTTGGGGCGAGGGTGCTGAGTGAAAGGGGGGACAGGGTGTTTGTGCTAGATGAATGGGAGAGCACAGATGAGGTAGAAGGCAGCGAGTTGGAGAAGGCCATCGAAAGAGCCAACGCAGCGACGATGAGAGAGCGGGCAGCTTCATATAGGCTCACAGCTACAGGTGGTGCTGGTCCTTCTGACGGCGGCGGTCCTTCTGGAGGTGGTGGTCCCTCTAGCGGTGGCGGTGGTGGTCCTCCTTACCGCTACTACCGTAGCTCCACGCCTTCAATACCCGACGATGCATCTTCAGTACACTCCTCACCAGAAGCAAACCCGAACGATTATCAAGGCAGTCACAGACAGGGCCTTTCCGGGCTCCTTCCGCCGCTAAGCGACCTACCTTCTAGCAGCGACGAGCCAGACCGGGACTGGCTTATCCCTGGTGGCGTTGATGACCATGCGAACGACATGCCACGCCCACCACCTCTGGATACGCACAGCGATCACCCGAATCCCCTTCCCCCGCTGCATTCCCTGCTGAGCCATCAGCCCTCGCGCGGTGACGAACCCGGGGACTGGAATTGGCCCGGCGCTGGAGCAGCCGGGCCAAGCAACCAAGGCGTAGCGGAGCCGGCATCTGCTGGCCCAGTCTATAATGGCGGAGGCGATCAGGGGCTCTTTGGTGATGATGGTTTGTTTAATAACGTGCCGGATGCAGAGCAGCCTGAGCGTGCTCCTGCGGACGGAGATCAGCCGACGGCAGATGCGCCGCGTGTACCTCCACCAGCGTCTCGGAGCGCTCACGCGGCGGAGGTATCTGAAGCGCAGCGACGCGTCGATGAGGCGAGGCAGATGCGGGAAGAACGGCGTGCGGAGGAGGCGTTGCGTGTTCGGGCTGTTGTTGAGCAGCGGGCTCGAATAGGCAGGGAGTATCAAGAAATGACGGAGAGGGAGAGGTCCGAAAAGGGGGCGGAAGAGAAGCGCAGGAAGGACAAACAAGAGGCGCAAGCGAGGGGAGCGGGAGGAGAGGCACAGAGGCCTGACGACGATGCCCCTGGCGATGCCGAAGAATCGGAAGAGGAAGAGGCTTAGACGAAGCCTGCACGCGGTCGTGGGAGGGGCACACGAGGAGGTGTTGCGGGTCGTAAGGGAAGTAGAGGCGGTAAAGGGGTAGCAAAGGCTAGAGGTGGCAAAGTGATCACAGCTGGCCAGAAGCGCAAGAATCCAGATGGTGCTGCCGCAAGCGATGAGGATGGAGGACGCAGAAAGGGCCACAAGCGCAGGAAGTCAGGTGAAACAACCCTAGGTGATGAAGAGGAGGAACCTCCCGCGAAGCCGACGAAGCGGAGGAGGGACTCTAGTGACGATGGAGCTAGAGCTGCAGGGAATGCCTCGAAGAGACTACGCGGAACAGCCACGGGTGTTGAGGATAAAGAAGCTGAAGTTGCTACAGCGCGCAAAGGGAGTAAAGGGGGAAGCAAGCCTAAGAAGTCACGTAGAGTCGTACGTGATGAAGACGAAGAAGCTGAAGGGGATCAGCTTGCGAAGCCGAAAAGGCGGAAGAGAGACCCTGATGATGGTGAGGCGGGAGCTGTAAGGAGTGCTCTCAAGAGGCCTGCGGCGACTAATTGGGGCGGAAGGCTTAGGAATAAGCGGTAATATGGATAACTGGGTGAAAAAGGCTGATTTATTTGGTTGTGTTTTCTCCCATTTCCTAATAGTTAGTGTTTTGGAGCTGAAATTGATTGCTTTTGTCTCATAATGTTTGAGAATCCGTGGCCCATTGCTTCTAAGGTGCAGCCGCAGTCAAACGCGGGTCAACTCTCAAGAAACTTAGGTTTGATTCAGATGCCGGCCATTTTCTACGCAACAGGAGAATCAGACGTGAACCATTTACAACGCAAGGCCATGTCGGCTATTTTTGCGCCATGCACTTTATTAGACGCCTTGATTTCTTTGCCTTGGATAATGTCTATGGCAATGTACCTGGGCGAGAGATATGCACTAAAGCATTCAAGCGCGTTTCGCAATTCCTGTACCATCCGGGAGATACATACTAATATCCAAATGCGCGAAATCCCGAGGTAAGATAAACTCAAGGGATATACCGCGAAGGCAGGACGAACCGATGAAGTTTAAGAGCTCCTTCAAAACAGCAACCTCCATCACATTGAAATATCTTTTACATTGAGTAAGAGGTCAGAATTAGCTCTTTGATAACCATTCAGCTAGGCGAAGCAGGCTGCTGAAATGCCCTGGCTGCATCAAGAGGACTCCCATAGCTTCGTCGTGTATCTGTCGACAGACCTTCATGGAGGCAGAGTAGTATCCCTTAACCCGCTGATTCGGGTCCTACGTTATCGATAAGACTTCAGCCAATAAGGAGTCCTAGATTGACGAACTTTTGGTGTTCCATGCACACGGACCATCGTCTTATCGATAAGGCAGGACGCCAGCGGGTTAAGGGATAGATTATTTTCCGATCTTGAATACGGGGAATAAATCAAATAACAAATAAAGAGATTTTGATCCTGATGTCAAGTTCTAAGCGAGGTCTTGAGATTGATGTGGCTGGCAGCTAAGCTGTAATAATGGCTTACCGACATCTGCGGACTACAAAAATTAGTTGAAACTCTTTACTGTAGTTGAAACTCCTTACTGTAGTGGGGCTGGAAATTTGCTAATATGAAAGCATCGGGCAGGAAGTCTCAACTCTTCAAATTCGTCCGTAGAAGCTTAGGTAGTTGAAGAACGATTCTGCATACAATTATATAGTGCAATAGAGAACTCAGGATTATTCCGTGTCTTTTTATAGCTTTATAAATTCAAAATTATATTTAAGAAGATAAATTAACGTATTTTACTCTGGTGTATCTTGTGAAGATTTGGCCAAGGTTTTGATGAACTGAATGATATTGGAATGAATGAATCTATCGAATCTAACTACGAGGAATATAGGCCCTAATATAGGCCTATATCTACGGATACCGAAGTAGTTGCTGCGGAGACCGAACGAGAAGGGACTCTGCTTATGTAAGCAGGAAACGCGTGTAGACGCATGTGGAGGACCATCGTCAGGTTTGGGCGCCAGAACTGAGCGATGACGGGAGGACTGGTGCTGAACGCAGTTCCCATTTGGTTAGTCATTTGGGGAGTCCCGGTCCTTCTCCGCTGGCTTGCGCACAACCAAGTCTCCTGCCTCAGTCAAGGACCTGCAGCAGTGTCGCAATCGCTTTAGCCTGATCGAGGGGGTGAGCCCGGGCAGGCCCTGAGCAAGCATGTGGGTCCTCCGAAATCGGCTATAGTTGCCCAGCCGCATTCCCCATTGAAATCATTCGGTGACGCATTGCCCCAACTCATCCCACCCTTTACCTTCGTCTTTTAGAAGCAGCACCAGTACGGCTCCAAACTTCTCGTATTGAATTCTCCTGATAACAATGGGCCACTGTAAGCTTATCCTTAAAGCAGTATGGCTACACAAGCGTACGAGTCTAAAACCAATTCTCGCAGTAAGCACACTCGCAACATGTCAGCTCAACCAGTGGGCCTTGGACTTCGAGGGCAACCTGGAAAGGATCCTCCTGAGCATCAAGAAAGCAAAAGAAGCAAAGGCTACCCTACGTGTGGGCCCAGAATTGGAAATCACCGGCTATGGCTGCCTTGACCACTTTCTGGAATCAGACACTTTCTTGCACTCATGGGAAATGATTGCTCGGATACTGAAGGATCCGTCATGTCGAGACATCATCCTCGACATAGGTGAGTCCCGTTTCCGCTTCCCTTTCATAACATCGACTTCCCCACTAAACTCTCACATTAAAATATGTTCTAGGTGCACCGGTCATGCATCGCAATGTTAGAGTACGTTGTGGAAGAATCGCACTCTCAGATATCGCAAGGATAAAGCTGATCAGATGTAGTATAACGCTAGGTGTGTCCTGCTACTTCAGGCTTTCTCGGTAACAAGCTGAACCACTGATTCACAAAAGAATCGTTTGCTTCAACGGACAGATATTGTTGATCAGACCCAAGCTCTGGCTAGCAAATGACGGGAACTATAGGTGGTTTTCCTTCTCATATGTAACAGCAAATCGCTGCAAGGCTAATATTCGTCAAGAGAGATGCGATACTTCACGCCATGGTCCCGAGAAGGACACGTCGAGCAATACTACCTCCCTCGCATTATCCAGGACATCGTAGGCAAAGTCAAGGTTCCCATTGGCGATGCTGTTATCTCGACGAGGGATACATGCCTTGGATGCGAGAGTTGCGAAGAGCTCTTTACGCCCAACGCTCCTCATTCCGCGATGAGCCTCAATGGCGTCGAGATATTCACGAACTCCAGTGGCAGTCACCACGAACTTAGGAAACTCAATACTCGCTACGATCTGATCTTAGAGGCAACACGTAAAGCCGGGGGTATCTACCTATATGCGAACCAACAGGGTTGTGATGGCGATCGACTGTATTATGATGGCTCTGCTATGATTGTCATCAACGGCAACGTAGTCGCTCAAGGTTCTCAATTCAGCTTGAACGATGTGGAAGTCATTACAGCAACAGTCGACCTCGAGGATGTCAGAAGTTTCCGCTGTTCACCATCGAGAGGACTTCAGGCGGTGCAGGCACGCACATACGAACGCATCGAGGTCGACTTTAGCCTTTCGGCAGAGAGCGGCGCCCTCAATACGAACATTGGTCCATCGAAAGCACGAGCACCGTTCTTCCATGCGCCGGAAGCCGAGATCGCGTACGGACCCGCATGTTGGCTGGTAAGTCACGCTTTCATTGGCAAGCTATGTACCAATGTGCCGTACTGACGTGGAGCAGTGGGACTACATAAGACGTAGTCGCCAAGCTGGGTTTTTCATTGTAAGTATGAGGAAAATTGCTTATAAGATAATACAGTACTAAGCGTCTAGCCGCTGTCGGGTGGGATAGATAGTTGTGCCACTTCAGTCATCGTGTACTCGATGTGCAGGCTGGTCGTTGAGGCCTGCAAAGCCGGTAATCAGCAGGTTCTCAGGGACGTCAGGATGGTCTGCGCCGAGGATACCTACACCCCGGAGAGTCCGCAGGAGTTTAGCAATCGAATCTTCCATACCTGTTTCATGGGCAGCACAAACTCGTCAAAGGAAACTCGAAGTAGAGCTCGTGACCTTTCGAAAGCTATTGGAGGTATGATCAAAACAAGCACCTGAGAGGAAGCGTTGACAAGTCCAGCTTACCACACCGATCTCAATATCGACTCAGTCGTAAATGCTATAATAAGTCTATTCACTTCTGTGACGAGGTAAGCTGGTCCTTCCCGAAGTCTGCATCAATGCTAACAAGCTGTCCTTTCCATAGCTTCGTGCCTAAATTTCGGATCTAGTAAGTGCGCGCATTACGAAATCTTAAGAGATCTTTGAAAGGCTTACGAACATCTTAGTGGCGGAAGCAATGCTTCGAACCTCGCCCTCCAGAAGTCAGCGCCCTCGTCTCTCAGTTATTGTTTAATATGTCCCACTTACAGATCTTCCAGTATACAAGCAAGATTGCGCATGGTCATCGCCTATCTATTTGCGCAAATGCTCCCGACGGTGAGGAAGCGGCTAGGTGGAGGCTCGTTGCTCGTTCTAGGGTCGGCCAACGTCGATGAACTCCTGGTAGGTTATTTGACAAAGTATGACTGTTCCAGCGCAGACATAAATCCCATCGGCGGAATATCAAAGACGGACCTTAGAAAGTTTATAAGGTGGGCTAGCACAAATTTCAATCTTCCAATACTCGACGACTTTATTAATGCAACGCCTACTGCCGAGCTCGAACCGACTACTAAAGACTATGTTCAATCTGACGAAGCGGATATGGGCATGACGTACGACGAACTTAGTGTTTTTGGACGCCTTCGGAAAGTTTATAAGCTTGGGCCTTGGGGGATGTGGGAGCGCCTGATACACGATTGGAGGGATAAGATGGGGCCAAGGGAGGTGTACGAAAAGGTTCGCCGGTTCTTCTGGTACTATGCAGTTAATCGCCATAAGGCCACTGTGATTACACCGGCCTACCGTAAGTATTTCTTCTTGGTTACTGCACGAACAAAAGTTTAATAATCTCTTATAGATGCAGAGCAATACAGGTACGCTTTATCTTGCTCCGTGGTGAGTATCTGACCGGTCCAAGTCTGACGTCAACCTTTATTAGTCCGGACGACAACAGATATGACCTGCGCCCGTGTAAGCGTTCTGCATGCCACTCTTGAGCCATCACTTACTTGAATCATTTCACAGTCTTGTATCCGATCTTCTCCACAGCATATGGCAAGATTGAGGACGCGTTGAGCAAGTACGAGGATACTGAAGGGAAGGGTGATTGTGCTGGTAAAGATGAGGGAACGGGAGATCTATGCGGCGGAATGGGGAAGGAGAAGCAGCATCAGGCCCTGGTGGCAGGAAGATTGAAGCGGCACAGCGATACACAGGAGACTGAGATGTAATTAGGATTTGGAATGCGTATGCTTAAATAGCGAATCCGGAGAGACGGTCTGTTGGAATAATTCCATTAGCTCCTTCATATGAAATTGGGTAGAAGTGAAACTGATATTAAACAATGCCAGGGCTCGAGGTACCATTCTAAACTCGCGAGAGCTAAGGTCGGCTTCTTTTAAAGAAAGGTATTAGGTAACTAATCGATAGAGGATAAGTGCAGCGCCAGAGGAAGATAAGGAGTGACTCCTCTAGTAAAGCTGTCGAGGAATTAAGCTAGCCGGATCGTGGATTAATTGCGAACTTAATAGGTACTTAAGCTAACTTTCCAACCTTATCTTTAGTAAAGCGAGTAAAAAACTTAAAATTATTATTTAAACCTCCTTCCTTAGGCAGCCATACGTTAATAAGCTTCTATTATTCACACGCTTGTGGAGAAGAGGATTAAGAATTAATCTAATTGGTGGGTACGGGCTTAAAGGCATTAATTGAGAATGGGTATATTCGCAAGGCCATTTGCAGGGGATTGCCCTGCCTTAACTAAACGTGATGCCCATGGACCCGTGCGCAAGCATATTACTGCAGTATCTATTTATAAAGCCTAAAATATGTAACTAAAGAAAAGGTACGGGTGGGAGGGAAAGTAAGTAAGCAAGGCTTAATTTTGTAAATGTTGATAATGTTAGTGTTGCTAAGATATAGGGGTGCTGTAGTGCTCGCTTGGCTATATAGATATATCTATCTATTATTTACACGTTTGCGGAAAAAAGGATTAAGAATTAATTTAATTAGTGGGTACGGGCTTAAAGGTATTAATTAAGAATAGGTATATTCGTAAGGCTATTTATAGGGGATTACCCTGCCTTAACTAAATATAATACCTATAAACTTAGAAGCGCAGCGCCCGTACTATATAAGGTAGAGTAAGGGGAAAAAAAGAAAAAGAAAAAAAGGGGGGAAAGGAGAGATTTAAGTTAATATATTAGCGTGCTAAAATAGGCACTCCTATACGCCGTTATGCCTAAATACCTTCGCCTATTATATCTAGGGCGAGTAATAATAAGAATGGTATTAGCATTCTACGTTAGAAGTTTATACTTAGCCGGAATAGGTTTTTTAGGGATAATAAATAGTAAAGCTAGAACGCTTGTGAGGACCACTGGCCTAGTTGCTGTATTTGGCTGTCTGTAAAACCGTTATCTTAAGCGTATTAAGTAGCGCCTTTCTAAAATAAGTGTCCGTTATAGAGCTTAGAGTGGAGGCCAAGAGCGGTAACTTTATACTTTAGCTTATTTCTAACCGCGTAGCTTATAAAGGCCGATCTCTTAAAGCGGAAGAGAGGGGCGTTTCTAGGTTGGGGGTTATTTTTAAATAGGTATTTTATAGCTTAAACTGCGCATTTAGGTTGCCCTAAAGCGGCAATTATAATTAAAACTCCTTAGTAATTAACGTCTGTTTTACTACGCTTTAGACGTAATATTATATAGTCCTCTACTAGCGTTATATTGTTTCTAGTATATTTTATAATAGAGAAGGCGTGGCTATTTTTTTACGCCTTAGTATAGGTAATCTTGCCTAAATAAAGGAATCCCGTAAAGGCTGTAGTGACGGCAGCGTTAAAGTTAAGATCCTTAATAGATTAGGCATTTAGGGTAACTAATTAGGTAAGAATATTTTTAATAATTGGTAATCTTTTAGCCGTAGTAGAGGGATTTATGGATATTATACCGTTTAGGATCCTCTTAATAATAGGATTATTAAAGACGGAGGTGTTATAATTAGTGTTAATATAGTGGGATTAAATTGCGGAGATATAGGCTCTAACTATAGTAGGCTTAATACGGCTTATTCCTAGACTAGTATTACTAAAGATCTATTAGGTAATCTATTCTCCTAGGTAGTAGAGGGGCGCTAGGTACTTTACTACTCTATAAAGGTTATAATAGCCCTCCTAACTCTTAATTGCGGGATAGTATAAATCTCTTATTCCCTTAGAGAGGCTATACTATAATAGTTGGCCAAAGCATTCTAAGGGGGCTTTTACCTTAATCTAGAAATTAGGTAGGGGGTCTTTAAGAGGGACCAGGTCTTCTATTTTAGCGTTAAATTAAATATAATAAAGAAGCGTATAGTAATGGTAAATTAGAAGTATCCTAATATGGGTATAGTAATAACACCCTATTATAATTAAAACGAGATAGAGTATTAGCTAGCCCGTTTTCTATAAAGGAAACCTATTCCGCGTAGAGCGTAATATTATAGGCTGCGGCTAGTTAAAGGATTTTACAAAGCGGGTAATTACCTAGTCCTTTTACTACCGTATTCTAAAATTCTAAAAGTGCTACTGTGTTATCTATATAGATATAAACTAAGCTATGCTTTTATTGCGTTGCCTAGAGCTAGAATAAGGTTATAATTACTTAGACCTCCCGCTTATTAATTAGGGCAAGGCGGTATTCTGTATTAGGGTAGCAGCTTAAAGAATTGTCTTAGGGTAGAGATACCAAATAGGGCAGCTATATTATTCCTTAAGAGTCCTTAAGGAAAAAGAAGGCCCTATAACTAAGAATTCTAAATACATCTAAGAAGAGATAGAATTATTTTTAATCCGTATTATTAAAGAAGAGGATACTATTTAAAAGGGTAAGAGTATCCCTCCACTATAACAAGTCTTAGCGAAGTTTAGCTGTTAGCTATTGGCGAGGATAACTATCTACCTTTATAAAAGTGGAGATAAACTCCTAAATAGAGCGGTTATATAAACGCCTAAGCCTAATTACCTAGGCGCTTTAAGCGAGTCTATTAGCCAGTTTTTAACTCTAAACTAGCGTTAGGGATCTACCACTTAAAGCTTTATTAATCTCCTTAATTATAGTGGCCTGTTTTAAAGGAGAAAGACGCAGTTTAAACTTTAGAGTATCTATAATATAACCTAGGACTTTAGCCGTAATACCTTTAATATTCTTTAATTTGTTTTATAGGATGCCTAATTTATTACTTAATTAGTTATACACACTAAGCAATTAAGGGAGAATAGAAGCGTTAGAGAGTATAAAGATAAAGTTATCTAAATAGTACTCTAAGGCGGCGTTTAGGATATGTTAAATAAGTATCCAGTAAAATCTTTCTACAAAAAGATTAAATAAAAAGGGTGTAGTTTAAAGGCCGAATGAGAGGCAATATTTAAAATATACTACACCCTTCTAGGAGAACCCTATAAGGCGTTAAGCTTTAATAGAAAGTAGGATATTCCAAAAGGCGTCCTTAATATCCCTCTTAATAATTATATAACTATAGCCTGTATATATAACATATTAGAGAACCTAATTAACTATTAAATATTATAGTGTAGCAAATACTATAGGGATTAAGTTATTAACAGATTGGCTAAATAGTAAGGATAAGTTATAAATACGGCGCTATCCCCTATCCGCTTTAGGTACTAAACCTAGCGGTAAGGATATAATGGGAGACGTTACCATTACAATCCTACCTATATCTAGATTGGCGCTAATCTTCTCTAAAATTAGGACCGTATTTGCGGCTATTAAGGCTTAGTTCTTCTAAGAGAGGAGCTTAATTTTTAGGTCTACCCTAATCTAATATCTAAACTTTAAAATACCGATAATATTACGTTAGAGGTTACTAGGGTATAGGGATAGATAACGCCCCTATACTTAAATAATTAAGGGGAATGGAGAGTCCTATAAAGGAGAGGAGGGCAGGAAGACTGGAAATAATAATATAGTATTCGGCCTACCCGTACTATAAGGGTGGAGCACAGTTTTAGCGGAGTGTAGGTATAGCTTAATAAAATCCTCTTCCTCCTCTTTTTTTTCCTTATTAACACTTTCCTCTAGTAATTACTACTTATAATTCCTTGCAGCATGCGGGCTACTGTACTTACTGTAGGTATATGGGAACTTATAATCCTTGCCTAGGTTATACTTCCCTCTATTAAAGCTATAACAGGTCCTTAAGATATTAGTGCTTACTTACGCGCGTTTTAAAATAAATGCGGATTTATAAGTACTGGGATTGTAATAGATATCTAGGAAGTTACTAGAGATTTTCTAGTTAGCTAGCTTTAACTAGTTCTTTTAAATAACTATAGAGTAGTGCTCTAAGGCCATAGTTATTAAGGGAGTAATTTAGTAGGTGGCGGATAGCTAGATAACTTAATTATAAAAGGTAAGTATTTAGGGAATAAGATCTACCAAAAGATTTTTATATATAATAATTAAAATTATTATATAGTTAAGGAAGCCCTCTACCTATACTTTAACTAATAGGTAGTCCTTTATTATCCCTTCTTTTAGTCTTATAGAAAGGACGCTGTTAATAATAAGGATATTATTCTAAGGCTTAGACCAGAGCTGGTGTATCTGGAGGTAAGAGAGGTTATTAGGTAAGAAAGTACCCCAAAATACCTTAAGTATCTCTTTATTTGGGACGCTAAGGAAGAGGGTATTTAGGATATTAGCTATAGAGGGGAGTAACTTACCCGGTTTATTAATTGGGGTTAAGGATAATACTACCGTAGTTAATCTTATTATTACTATAGCGAGGCTTAATATATAGAGTTTAGTTGCTTAATCTTTCTGTTCTTTTTAAACGTATAGTATTTTAGTACAGTCCTCCTATTCCTAAAGGAGTCTTATTTTCCGGTTGGTTGCCTAATCTTTAACCTCTTTTGCCTAAGCTCTTCTAATTCTTAGGTCCTTCTTATATAGTTATTAGAGCCGTTCTTTAGCTTTTTTAGCGGCTAAAGTCTCGCGTTAAGCCGCGGAGAGAGGCGCCATTATAGAGGATAGAGACTGTAATACTGGCGTATCGCCTAAAGGTATAGGGGAAGGTAAAGGAGACTAGTAGGTAACCTCTAAGGAGTTTAGCTCGTCGAGTGTGTCGTTATTGGTTGAGTTTTTAAGGTTTTTACGGATAATTCGCGAAGGTTTAGATGAGCGTATAGGTTGTTAAGTTATTAATAGCAACAATTAATTATTAGAAATTAAGTAAATAAGGTATTGGCTCTTAAATGAGACTAATATAGAAAGCAAGCAAGCAAGGCTTAATTTTGTGAATGTTGATGATGTTGGTGTTGCTGAGATGTAGGGGTGCTGTAGTGCTCGCTTGGCCACATAGATATGTCCATCTAGATAGGCCTAATCCTCTTAAAAGGCTTCCGCGGCTATATAGGTTCGGTGTCGGTAAATGAGGTAGCCAGCGTGGCCGCTATAGTGTTGCTATTATTAGTTTATAGTAGTTATAAGGCGCCGCGAAAAATATACGACGTTTAAGCTCGTCCATACTAGGATATTAATATTGGGCAATGATCGCTTACTTGACCAATTAACGGAAGGTCGCACTAAATGTATATGTAAGCACTAAAAATTAGCTTTACCTTTCGTCAGATGCCTTCGTCAATTTATCGAAACCCCCCTATTAGGAATGTGAAAGATGCATGGCGATGGTTCTAGTTTGGGGAAGGGGGCCAGATTTGGACCCCGGGGCGATTTCTGACCCTTCGGTTCAAAAACAGGCTCACATGCAACTTTTCGTCTAGACTTGTCGACCCCAACTGGGCACCGAAAGAACTAGTCCTTTTAGCAGCGCCAATTAGGACAACATATAGCCTCAAATTCCGGTCAACAAGGCTTGACGAAGAAGATAAAGGCGGGTATGACTCGAAAATAGATGTTATTGGCTGCGAAAAAAACATGAGGGGGCGTGACAGAGTAACGGGTGAGCAGCCTGAGCAATGGATGAGCCGAGGGCGATTAGCGCCCGAGCAAAGCGGCGATGCTGACTAACTAGAAGCAAGGAGTGAGAGTGAATGTCTACCCAGGGAGTCTACGTGAGCAAATCTGGAGATCTTAGAAGGCTGAGCGAAACCTAGAGCGGTAACCATGAACCTTTTACCATCACGCACTTTTAGCAATGTTCTGCAAACGCCCACCCACATCGATACTAACTATCATAAAAGAGCTTACAACCCAGATAATCTGGGAATTTTAGCACTTTGACGGTTTTAAAACAAGAATAACACTAAGCTGAAGACTCTTGCATACAGAAGTAATTCTCGTGAAGCAATTACGTTCCGCTACTCCATAACAGCATCTTACTAACTACCACCAGTCTGCCACCATGATACATATCATGCCTCTAGTTATGATCTGACTTACTCCTTACATCTTCGGGTATCTCCGGAAGGCGCTACACCTACTTTCCATGACGCGTCAGCGGCGACAGTCTGCTTGCCAACATAGGCATGTCTCTCAGTGTTCTCTTGCTCTCCCAGAGACCTCTTCGTTTCTGCAAGATATCTCTCCATTGTGGTCATGCCGTCGTAGCTTGTTGCCATTTCGTTGACCATTCGCTCGGGCAATTCGATACCTAAGTCTCGAATAGCTGCCCTGAGCTGCTCCGAACGGTCCTTTCGTATCTGTTGAGATACGGCTGCATTATTCCAAAGATACACCGAGTTGTTGTGGTGCTTGGCCAGATTGTTTTGTGTCAACCTCACTGGGACGATGTTCCCTGTATGTGTATGGGACTCAGGGGAGGAGTTGAGGCCGATAGTTGTGGTGGCGGATGAGGAACGAGATATTCCAGAAAATGGGCCGGCGTGAGGATTATCTTGGAAAGAGCTTGGATGTATCCTTTCAGCTCTGATAAAGAATCAGCAACATCGAATAAGTACGACTATCTGAAAGACAATGAAAGGACTGATATCAAAGAAAAGACGCCGAAGCTGCTATCAGGTTACACCAAGCAAGCGAACAAGCAAAGAAACTCAGTCACCCGGACACCACGAACTTTAGGATAGAAGTGATTTGAGACGGTGGCATACGAGTCACATCCATTTCTGGTACTCTCTCCCAAAGTAGAGACGCCCCTCGTAGAATCTAGCTGTTGAGATCTCACTATGGCCGAAGAGCCTTGCTTTTTGGCGAGAGGTATAGTTGATGGCTCGGTTAGAGCGCGTTGTAATTAGAAGGTGAAAAAGTTGCGTTTTTGTAGAGACAAAACTCCCCTTCTGGAGGGCCATGGGCATGACTTATAACTACTTAGTGTGGGTATGTAGCGGCATATACAAGATTATGCGTTATTTGCACATTTGCAAAGGTAATAACTTGCGCCTCGGACTTCTATTCGCAGGATCCAAAAAGGCAGACTTTTCTTTGCCGTTTTGTCATCACCATCCGTGTCACTATCCCTGGAGTTATGGGGCGCGGGTGTACCATTGTGTAGCATGTTTATGCAATGTGCCGAATTTTACACTAAAATTTATCGGGAAAGAGGACATACAAAGGCCCACTCAGATATTCTTTTTTAATGTAAGCGATTGCACTTTTGCACTTTTGCACTTGCACAAGGCCGTCTATATGTGCAATGTGCAATTTGCAAGAGCGACTCGCAAGAGCGACCCGCGAGAGCGTGTCCATACCCAGTCCAACTAAACTCGCAGGAAAGTCCTGCACGTTGCACTTCTGCACTTTCAGCACGGCTGCCAGCGCTGCTGATGTGAAAGCCCATTGGCGGCGGTTCTGTAGCAGCTGCATAGCACGGACAACAAATTTATTTGCTCTAAGCAACTGCGAAAAGAGCATGTCAGGTGTTTGTCGGCTCGAGCTCATCGAGACCGCCGGTCTGCGCGAGCTTGGCCCGATGGGGTCATATGGCCGGCAGATCAAAGGCAAGCGTTTCAGCCTTCTCTAAGTTAAAAAAGTATTCATCTTTCACAACTTCTTTTTGAAGCTTAGTTAACTTATATCATCCTTAGCTTCGTTATATTAATTCTACTTCGTGGACCTTTCGGCCTTGTTAAGGTGTGAAAATGTCAAAGGAATGGGACGATGTAAAAGAGGAGATTCGAAAATTATACAAGACTGAAAATAAGACCCTACTTGAGGTGATGAGACTCATGAAAGGGAAACATAGCTTTCATGCCTCGTAAGTTCGGAATGCTCAATCCGTTGAAGATATAGTAACAAGAGTACAGCGTACGTTCCTACAGGACCCATCTCCGTAAATGGGGATACATGAAATACAACACCGAAAGTTTCTACGCGCATCGTCCTAGGGAATCGAGGAGCGCTAGGCTAGGATTACCTACTAGTAGAGGGCTTCGTACGGGTCATTCTACCTCAACAGCCACAGTGACAAGTCAATGGGCCCCTTTCCAGTACGTACTATTCAGTCTTCATTCACCTTCAATATTATACTGATGAGCTTTCTCGCTCTGGATACAGCCTCTCATCCATGCCGACTCTATCAGAAACATACCCCCAAGAAACAGAGCCATGGGAATTTCACACACCCGCGGAAAATGTCGCAGGCCCTTCACAAAATAACTACTCTGATTTCAGTCAAGCCATAACCGGAGCTAGTCTTCCTCAACAGGATGGTCATATCCTAAGCTCAAATACACAAGACAATGACGGCAGAACGCAACTTCATCGGGCGGTCATTAATGGGTCGAAAGAGTTGGTTCGGAAATTGCTTATCAGTGGTGCGGCTGTGAACTTGAAAGATCATGCTAACAATCAACCTTTACACTATGCTATACTTGGGTATTTCGTTGAAATTGCCGAACTTTTGCTGGAATTCGGAGCCGATTTCGATTCGAAGGGACAGGATGGAAGGTCGCCTTTGCACATGTCTGTGTACTATAAGGTGATGCTGGAAGCTTTGCTCAAGCGACCCGTAATCGTTTCCTGCCAGGATGACAAAGGCGATACCCCGCTTCATCTGGCAATATCTCTAGCCGACATGGAAAGATTACCTTCCCTTACTGTTATTCCACTGCTGCTGGATGCGGGTGCAGATGTCAATATTGCCAATATAGCTGGAGTTACGCCTTTCCACATGATCGTGGATCAACCAACCGAGTGCAAGTATACAGGGATGTACTTAGAGATATTTTTGGAATTCGAGCCAGACATTTCATTACGTACTCGAGAAAACAAACTTCCTTTTGAGATATTCTTGGAAAAGTCGGGGGCGCTTTGGACAAATACGTTGATTTACAACTTGAACTTTCAGCGTTTCTTGAGCAAAGGAGCGAGTCTGGACGTTCGGTTACGCTCGGGAAAGGTATTGCCTCATGACTATTTATCCGAGCTCTTATTTTCGCGAACTGGAAGTTTCGATTTAGTAAAGCGGCTCTGTAAAGCTGGAGACCCAAGCAAAGTAGGTGCGGATGGCAGCTATTTGCTACACGCAGTTTTGATGAACCATAGAAAACTCCCGGATAAATCCACTAGCAGCATAACCCTACTTAAGATTGTCTTGCGCCAAGGCGCAGATCCCAATCGGCTGAATCTTTCTGGTCAATCTCCTTTAATGACGCTGCTGACGACAAAGTCGAATGACGGAAGCTGCGCTACGGAGGCTGTCAAATTGTTATTAGCCAAAGGAGCCCATCCAATGCTCCGTGATCTTTCAGGAAATCTTCCTATTTATGAAGCGATACGATACTTCCCCAATTGGTCCAAGAAAATAGGGAAAGAATTGCTACTTGCAGATATAAATCTTGGAGACCATGACAGCGAAAGTCGTCACAACTATGATGCCATGGACGATCAGCTATGGTGGCAGGAATGGGAATTGGCCAGCGCTAAGGGCACTTGGGATGTAGCAAAGGAAGGGCTGTGCAATCTTTAAAGTTCGTTGCCTAACGACGTTAGCAAACAAGTCTGCATAATAGCTCTTGGAGTCCTTGCAGGAATACATCTTCAGATAGCCAAGGATAGGTATGTTGCTGGAAATTCTGCTTTAGAGGAGCATCGCAGTCACATCGCGAGTATACTTCGAGACTGCCGAAAACTAGAGCTTGAGGTACAAGCTGAATGGATTGATCATGTCTTAGGCCTTTGTATTTCATAGCTAGTATTTGCGTTCTTTTCATGTTAACAAAAGCAATGTGTTCGTGGGATATTTGTGAAACCTCGGGCTGGACCGTTATTGTCGACCGTTGAGGTCACTCTCAGGTATCACCTTATGACTCACCACCTTGTTCTCGTATGTCTCACTACTGTCTCGGTCAACGACTCGGTCAACGACACGGTCTACGACTCGGTCTACGATACGGTCAGCGAAGTAGTCTACTACCTATTTTCCTTATGTATTTATAGAGGCTCTAGAGCCACATTTAATAGATAGAGTTCTTCTTAGTGACTTGTCCGTCCGACAGTTATGAGCCCGGGCCATTTACTACATCATCTTTGATTTAAAACCCCGATTACCCTATCATTAACTAAACAGTAGAGGCCTTAAAATGTCCTCTCAATAATCCGAAACCCTTATTACGACGTATACTGTAATCCTAGCAGGTCTAAACAATTGGGACTAATGGATTGGTGTTATTAAGTATAGAGCCAACGGTAAGAATATATAGGAGTATATTAATCCGGATGTTAAGAAAGATAATCTACCTAGATATAGAGCACCGTTAGAGCCATTACTATTAGTTATTAATCCTTAGAAGACTATATTCTCGGCCCTTAATAAAGGCAAGAAGGAAGAGCTTTAAGCTTTATAAAAATAGTATAATTGTGTTTACAAGCGATATAAGAAAGAGGAAGCAGCCCTTAAGTCTTTACGTACTTATATTATTAGCACTATATCCCGTAACTATATTAACTATACTTTTAAAGGAAATACCGTCTACGATGTCCTTATATTACTTAAGGAGGCAGTTGCTCTAACTAATAACGCTTAAAAGGTTAATCTAGCTACCTAATATTTGAAAATAAAGAAAGCCCCAAAGAGTTAGAATATTGAGAAGTGGCTCTATAAGTGGGAGAAGGTATATAATAATTATAAGAAGGTTAAACTACCTAAGGTAGATAGCGATTAACTAGTTAAGGACTTTATATATGCCGTTAAATCTACCTTATTAGGATGGTTAGAATACTAGAAAAACGAATTATAGAACCTTAAGAGGAAGAAAGAAAAACTACCTACCCTTTAATCTATTATTAAGGTCTACTAAAATTATTATTAATTGGACTTAGCTTAGAAGATAAGGAGCTAGTATAGCTCCTATATAGTAAGCTTTAAAGGAAAGCTAATTAATAAGCCTAAATTAGAAGATAAATTAGAAACTAAACTAGAAGCTAATTCTTTAAAAAGGATAGATAAGAAGGAATAGATAAAGCCGTGCCTATGCGGATTACTACACCTATAGAGGAAATGCTTCTACCTTATTAAGTTAATTTAACCGTTAGGTTGGAAACCTAATAATTTAAAAATATAGTTAGTAGAGTAGAAGCTTGCTAAAGCTTTACCTAAATTTAAGGCCTTAATTAACTAATTAAGGAGCTAAGCCTTATCTAATAAGAAGCTAGAGAATGTAAAGAATATAGACTAGAAGAGCTTACCTAGTAAACTATATAGAAGCTTTGCAGTTAATTAAGCTGGAGCTTATATTATATCTAATTACGCTCTCTATAATAGTATAATTCTTAACCCTATAACGACCCTATATATTATTAATAACTAAGTAAGGTTTATAGGTAATATCTAACTGGCTAGTAATTAGTTGTATATAGGATCTAGTATAAAAACTATAGAGGGCTTTAGAACAGCTAAAGTTATAGTTATTACCCTATTAGGAAAGTAGAAGATTTATCTAAATAAGGCTGCGTATATACTAGGATTTTATACAAATTTAGTCTGTAATTAAAGACTTAATAAAAAGGGTGTCTTTTAGCATAATAAGGGCAACTACCTCTACTATCGCGGTGGCGAGAAGTTTGTATATTGCGGATATTACTATAGTTAGATAACCCTTAAATATAATAAATTAAAGCCTAGGATAAAGGACGTGTTTTTTACGGCTAAATTAACAGAACCTCTACCGAATTAAAAGGTAGATAGATGGCTTTAGTATAGTCGACTTAGATATATAGGAAGTGCTATAATTAAGAGATTGCCTAAAGAAGTAACTGGGGCAATTCTATAAGGCCCTATAATAATTAAATATAAGACCTATATAGTTAGCAAAGCTTATAAGATTATATTAAGAAGGATACCTATAGATAAGGTAATAAGACCTTTCTTCCGTATATATATAGATTTAATTTAGGGAATTAAAGCCTATAATAGATATAAGTACGCAATCTATTTCCTTAACGATTTGGTTTAAATAAATAAGGTTAAGACATTTATATAGAAGTTATTAACCACCTAAGTAATTATTAAATATTATAATGTAGTTAAGCAACGCTACGGCTTTAAAGTCGTTGTTATTTATATTAATAATAAGTTATCGCTTAGAGGAAAATTCGATAACTAGACCGCCGAAAAAGGTATTATAGTAAAGTACTTAGCTCTAAGTATACTAAAGTAAAACAGTCCTACGGAATGTTTTAGGGGGGTGATTATAATAAAGTCTTAATATATGCGAATTAAAGCTTAACTACTAAAGGAGCTCTGGCCTAAGGTCTTTAAAGTGGCAGCGTATATAATAAATAGGACACTAAGCAGACGGCTTGACTAGAAGACGCCTTTTAAAAAGCTTTAGTTAGTAATAGGTTTCTTATTAATTAAACCAAATATAGCTTACCTACGCGCCTATAGCTGTAGAGCCTACCTACTTAAATATAATATTCCTCACACTTAAAAACTTACTCCTAGAGCCTATATTAGGTATCTAGTAGGGTATAATTTAATGAATATCTTCCAAATATATATACTAAGTGAAAAGAAGGTAATTTAAATAAGAGACATTACGTTTAATAAGCGACTTGTCTATAATAATAGTAAGCTAGATCTTGTAAATCTGCTTTAAGAGAAAGCCGATTAAATGCTAAAGGTAATTAATGTGATTAACCCCGACAGGACGCTTTAAGAAGACTTAAATAAGGATAAGGAAGATGAGATTTTTAATGAAATTTAAATAAGTACTAATGGAAATCAACAGGTGGATTCTAATGGAAATTAAGGATAAATCGTTAACTGTAAGTAGATAGACACTTAAGGCGATAACTTAATTATAGTAGATACCTTAAAAGACGATCCTCTACCTGGCCTTTTTATACTAGAACTAACGCTAGAACCTTAATTAAATCCTACTAATATAGGTCCCTTAAGCTCCTTAAGCACCTTTAGATCCTCCGCACCCTTTACCTATTAACGCCCCGGTTTTAAATACGTTAAAGTTAACCTAGAGGAGTTAAAGGATAAGGATGGCGTAGCTATTAATAAGGATAATATTATATAAAGTAAACGGTTAAAGAAGCTAGTTAAAAGATATAAAGCTTATTTAACTTACCTTAAAGAGGTAGATACCTTCTAACCGCTTTAAGTAGCCTTTTACGCAGGGCTTAAATATTAAAGGAAAATATACTATAATAAGCTTCCACCTCTATCTAAGAACTGGAAGGAGCTGCTGACTTATTAATATAAGGTAGAGTTTCTAGTAGCTGCCACGAAGGAGTATACGGATTTAGATAATTGTGAAATATTTAAAATCGTAGATAAGACTTAATCTATTAAAACGGTACCTATTACCTGGGTATTTACCTATAAGATAGATACTAACGGATATCTTATAAAGTTTAAAGCTTGACTTTATATAAAAGGTAATCTATAGCAGTTAATCTATAAGGATATATATATAGCAACTTTAGCAGCTAAAGTCTTTAGAGCTCTCGCAGCAATTATTACAGTATTTAATTTAGACGTCTAGTAGGGTAACGCTGTTAACGCGTTCGTAAACAGCCTAATTAATGAAATCGTCTATATTAAATGTCCAGATAGATTTACTATTAAGGGTAAATGTCTACTACTACGTAGAGCTCTCTATGGACTTTAACAATCGCCATATCTTTAGCATAACGACTTTAGTAATTAACTCGTTAAATTAGGGTTAAAGCCTATTAGTGGTGAGCCGTGTCTCTACTATAATAACTTACTAATTATATTCTTCTACGTGGACGATATCTGCGTCGCCTTTACTAAAGAAAATTAATTAAAGCTTTAGAGCTTTAAGGAAGTACTAATAAAGAAGTATAAGATAAAGGACCTAGGTAAACTATCCTAGTTCCTAAAAATTTAAGTCTTAAGAGATAGGAGTTAGAGGAAGCTATAGCTCTGTTAAGACTCCTATATTAAGAAGATTACTAATATATTTTACCTAACTAATATACGCTTAGTTAGTATACCTATAAGCACTAATAAGCTCCTACCTAACCTAGAGGAAGCTTTAAAGTAGGAGATCTATATCTACTAAAGGATAGTTAGATTACTACTCTATATAACCTATATTATAAGACCTAATATAGCTAGAGCTTTAGGTAAGCTATTAGAGTTCCTACAAAACCCCTTACCTATATATAACGCCGCGGCCCATTAAGCAATCGCGTACCTCTATTAGACGAGAACTCTCGCGATTAAATACTTAGGAGAGAATTTAGGAAGTTAAGCCTTTATAGGGGTAAGTAACGCGGCGTTTAGAGATAATTTAATAAGTAGATGCAGCACGGAAGGATATTTGTTTACCCTATTTAGAGAAGTAATTAATTGGCGCTCTATTAAGTAGACGCTTATAATAAAGTCAAGTATAAAGGCAGAGCTTACGGCTCTGTCTTATATAGGTACGGAGTTAATATAGTAGAGTTGCTTCTTTAAGGAAATTAAATTGTCCTTAGATAAGGAGTAAATAATTAGCTGTAATAATCTATAGACGATTAGACTGCTTATAAAGGACGGATAAGAGCTCTCTATAAAGCTTTAACACGTTAATATACACTATTACTGGCTTTACTAAGAAGTATGTAATAGCCGAATTAAAATTAAGTAGACGCCTATAGCTGCTATAGTTATAAATAGCTTAATAAAGGCCCTACCGCGTTAGAAGTATAAGGCGTTTATTTAATAGTTAAATCTTGTTAATATTAAGGATCTAATTTAATTTAATTTAAATAATATTAGGTAAGGTAACTATAGAGGATTTCCTTTAAAACTTAACACCAAATTGCCTATTGTAACTTTTCGTTCTATTTTCTATCTAGCTGCTCAGTCTTGACTAACCAGCTGGGGGGGTGTGTCGACCGTTGAGGTCACTCTTAGGTATCACCTTATGACTCACCACCTTGTTCTCGTATGTCTTACTACTATCTCAGTCAACGACTTGGTTAACGACATGGTCTACGACTTGGTCTACGATATGGTTAGCGAAGTAGTCTACTACCTATTTTCCTTATGTATTTATAGAGGCTCTAGAGCCACATTCAATAGACAGAGTTCTTCTCAGTGATTTGTCCGTCCGATAGTTATGATCTCGATTTTTCACGTATGTCTGCATTAGAGTAGATGTTTTGAAAGCATTTCCGTTGTATAATGATTTTATATTCAGTTGAGGCATCCTAGCGAAACTCGGCTACCTTCAGATAAAGGTGTATCTTATGCTTAGGCCAATCGCCGTAATTCCAATTCCTCCCGTAAAGTTAAGTATAACATTTCATTATTGTTGACCTGGTGCCGATTACCACTATATTAGGGTTAGATCAGGGGTGCCTATGACTCATCCACCGTGTGTATATAGCCTCATTTTCTTCGTAGATCAATCTACACACGAGTTCGTCTGACAATTATCAACTGAAATTTTTATCAACTCACCACTTCTAACCTGCTTAATACCTTTCTTTCGCTTCACTCGGGCTATAATGATATAAAAGATTTATAATAAAGAGCAAATCATCTAGGCTAGAGTCAAGCGTTGAATAAAGCTACTTAATGAGCCATGTGATTGCTGCGATTGCTCTTGAAAAGCTGTTGCTCCATTAGTAGTTAATGCTACTACTTGGATTGGTCATACAAGTTAAAAGTTTTGACTATTTCTATCAAATCCTTCTTAATGATTGCTAAAGCGAGATTCTGTCAGTGCTTGAATGTCGAGTCAAATATCAAGGTTTCAAGACACCGTGCTTGCTAACGTATCACCCAAGTTGCTTTTCCCCAGTCTCTGGCGGATCTTCACCTGCAATCAATCCCCTGTTCCAGTCTTTCTCCATCTTCTCGACTCTTTCCCAGCTTTTCCGTTTCCTCTCTTCTTCTTCACTCCCCACACTACCTTCCTCACCTTTACTGTTTATATTTTTATTCGCTTTAAGCCTCCTCTTCCCGAACTCGGCTGCCATAGTAGCCATTGATGAAAAGCGGGCTTTATTAGTAGCTTCTTCGCCTCGATCTAAGAGGTTATCACGCTCGGCTTTCCAGACTTTGTATGCAGTCTTCTCTTTCAGTACTAATCCAGGGGCCGACACCGATTCAGGTTCGCGCACATAGACATCACATTCGCAAAAACCCCATAAACGAAGTTGGCGCTCAAATCCTACATTCGGGCATACCAAAGGGCGGCACTCCCTAGCTATAGAGAGAGCTGAAGAGTATTTGAGCGAGAAATTGCGCATTACTATGGAAAGTGTATGAAAGCAACAGTCAGAGCAGGGACAAATTTTATTAGGAGCGAGTGGATGAATCCTCGATAGAGTTTCTTTGGAACATACGTACAATACGCTATAACAAACGACGCGGAACGAGAGATTCCTTGGGTGCAGTGAACCACTACGCCAACTTGCTTTGATCCCTCTCCATCTTTTGACCGGGAGAGAAGACCGCCATCTATGAAGTCGCAAGCATCCTCCAAGTGGCATAATATGTCTTCTGTTGGATCGTCGTCAATGTCGATATGTTTAGTTACCACTTTGCGTGCAAAGGCATCTGCTTCAGAAGGGTCCGATGAGCTTAAATTCGGCAGATCATCCGGGCGTACTACGGATAGAATGTAGCCAATATTGTGGGATTTAAGAAGGGAAACTGAGCGTGCGGCAAAACGACTAGAGTGTAAATGTTAACTAGGTTCAAGAATATATTATAGTTTCCTGTGAAGCCGCCATTGTTTATGTGACCAGATGGATTGCAGTATATGGTGCACACTTACTCTGACAAGAACAACCCGGGGACAGGTTTAATTGGAGATATACTTGTATCTTTCAAAGATTGCATCGCGACAGGGAGTTTGAATATCGAATAATTTTTTTTGTAAATAAAGAATATACCAGAGAAAATTATCTTTATATACAGTTGGGAGCTATACTCTTTATTTTGTAGTATAATTGTGTTGCCTAGGGAGGCTGAGTAGTGGCAACGTAAGCAGTGATTATTTTCGGATGTTGCAACTTTTTCGACGAGGACAGATCCACAAGCTAGTATAAATCAGGAATAGTCCACTTCCTGGGTTTCTTTTCCTTTCTTTTCTGCAGGCCTACGCCTCTTCAAACCCTTCAAGGGAACCTATCTTGCTAAGCACTTTCGGTTAGTGAAGGGATTGGATCGGGGTCTATTTGGAGCTCCTGGCTGGATCTGGGTTCAGCCTTCTGGTTGGTGGGTTGGGGTGGGTTTGGGGTTGGTTTGGCCCTTGGGGCTCCAGGTCTATACCCACGGCTGAGGAGGGATAGAGCTCTAAGGAATTAGTGCGCGATGTGAGGCCAATCGGCGACTCTAGTGGCTCTACCGCTAACTCGTTATCTATTAAGCAGTATATTAGCCATAGAATCTCGGACACCCGCTTAATCCTGCTGCTGTTGTTACTGCTCCTACCATTGCTGCTTTATATCTATACTTACTAACTTAGTACTATAGTACCTTCCTTCCCTACTACTGTGATAGGTCGATATCTATTAGTTTACCTACCTCTACTATTTAATAAAGTTATCCTTACTCTTAAATTAATTAATCCTAAAGCTAACAGCATAAGAGAGCTGCTAGAGAGGAGATAATGTAAACGGTAGGGTTATTATTATCTAGGCTGCTAGGCAGTATATAATGCTAGTTAATAGTAAGTAACCGTATGTTCCACGGGCGACTGCCCTAGGGGTAAGAAAGGGGGGTATATTTGTTCGTTCGTTTAATCGCTTATTCGTTAATATAAGGTCGTCGTCGATGCTTTTAAGGGTCGGGGGACGTTTTAGTTAGTATCCATCTCGTATCCATAAGAATTATATAGGTGTCTAGAGTAGGAGGTGTAGCAGTGATCTTTTTGGACTGGGTTAATCTTGGATCTCCACGGTGGAGCCGTAGTTTGACTGGACTGGATCCTGTCGATTTAATTGGTTGGATGGAGTGGATTTTGAAGCCGTGGAGCTCTTGGAGCTCCAATTCTCTAACCCGATTCGGCAGGTGTAATATAAAGGTGAGCCAATCAGCGACTGAGGATGAGCTTTAATTTCATAATTGGGTGTACGAACCATACAATCTGAAAACTCTGGTGTATACAAGTGTCGTTCCTCTTGCCCCCGTCGTCGTCGTCGTCGTCGTCGTCGTCGTCGTCGTCGTCTCTTTGATTGGTTTATCCTCATCTTTTTTCTTACTGCCACCATAGATTGATATTTGTCAACCCATTAAGATGACTTATCAACCTATCACCAATTGATTGCTTTAAGGAATATCTTGCTACTAACTGCGTACTTCTTGTCGAGAATTAGCACTTTAACGTCTTATAATACTGGTAGGATAACTATGAGAGCCAGCCAGATATTGCTCGATTTGCGCTTAATATATTGGCCGTGCCTCCCATAAGCGATAAATGCGAGCGACTCTTCAGCAGCTGCAAGATCCTTCCTAGCAACTGGCGTTCCTGATTATAAATAAGTATAATTAAAGCAAATGAGGTTCTTCGGCATTTATATAGGCTACTGCTAAAAGGTATATTTGACAATGAGGAAGTAGATAAGTTAGTAGGAGAGCCTTGCTAAAGGGTGCCGCTCAAGGAAGCAGTAGGCCCGACTTGCTGCTGCCGTTGCCGCAGAGGCAGCTGCTCAGGTAGAGGACGACGTGACTGATGAGGAGGAAGAGAAGCTAGACGAGCAATATGCGGCTATTGAGATTGACTACGAGAATGTGGTTATTAGTGAGGTATAATATAGGTAGCTTTTGGTGAGTTATTCTACATCTACCCTTCCTTTCACAACACCACGCTGACGCCAAGCCTTTCTATATTTAGTATATATAGTAAAAACTCTTTAGTACGATACGGTTCGTACGGCCGAGCGTATCGTTATAACAAGGGTATCGTTATATTTAATATTTGTATGTCAATTACACCAAAGGTCAAAATTATGTAATGATATCTTGTATCTGCATGCGCGACGTCAAAATTAATTAATTGGCTACACTAAAATAAGTCATAATCAAGTTTTGCTTGGTATTACGAATTCGTCGCCCTTGTATTCGACGATCGTGTCTTATAAGAGCTGTAATTAAGTCTCTATTACTGTCTTCCTATTATTCCTTATAGAGACGAAGCTTTTATAAGGCTTGCAAGGCCTCATTAACCTTAATTTAAGGTTATATAAAGTCGTCCTCATCTATCTCTACATCTCTATTAGGCCCCGCGTAGAGCTTTACTACATACTTAATAAGATCTTTAGTTAAATCCTCTACCTCCTCACCTAGAAGCTTAATAAAATTGCGAATATTTATAACGTTATAACCTTTTCCTACTATATATAACTGTTTTACTATCTACTATATCTTATCTAGAACGGGAGGATTAATTGACCCGAGGTACGAGTGGTCTATATTTTCGGGTTGGGGGTCCTGGAATTCAAACCCCGCCAAGCTAGCTTCTGATTGGTTGGAAAGTAGACTTTTAATTGGTTAGAAAAAAAAGCGCGCGCGGTAAGTTGTGGCAGAATCCACGTGACGAACTTCAAAACCAAAAGCTCTGCACGAAGTATCTATACGAAGCTAACGAAGCTGGAAGAGACTTTTGAACCTTATCTTTAAATAATACCCCCCTAGCACGCAATACCCAAGTTGAGAAAGGAAAGATGGAGACGGCAGAGGCGGAAGGAGGCTTGACGCGTTAATCGCGTCGGGAACGCGCCAAGATAACCAAGGCCCTTGAAAACGATAGTTACGAGAGCGATATAGAAGATACAGTTTATGTGGCAGCAGTGGCCCCTAGTGCACCACGATTGAAGCGTATAGGGAAAAAACTACGCCCTAAGGATTAAATAGTGTTAACAAAAAACCGCGCAATAGCTAAAAAGAGAGTAGAGTAGCTGGCAATAATAGCCACTATGGTAAACTAATTAATAACTAAAAAGATAAATATAATAATAAATATGCAGATTAAGGTGCTAACTAACCTGGTTATATTACTACTAAAGGCGTTAGAGGAGTAGAAAGAGGCATAAGCGAACTAAATTAAAGTTATTACTAAAATGTTTACAGTATAGATTAACGCGCTTAGAGTAGAGGTTATAGAAAAGATGGAGGTAATCTAGACCTAATTATCTAATATTTAAGCACTATTAAGCACAGCTCTATTATACGCGGATATTGCCTATACGCCGCTAAGCAGTTAACTAAGTAACCTAACATCCTTCCCTTTAAGGAATACTATGCCATTAACTATTACTAATACGCTATACTATATAGTTAATATATCTAGAGTTAAAGGGGAAAATAAGAATAAAGCATAACTAGGGGTAATTAGGCAAATAATTAAAAATGGTATATATATAATAGAAGGCTACGAGAGCTAGTGCTGTGTAGTAGTAATTAAAGACCCTAGAAACCCTATATATATTAGGATAACTTATAGAAATAAAGCCGAGCTTTAATATATAAAAGAAGCGGCCTAGAAGACCTTAGCACCTAGTATTTAGGTGCTGTAAGACTAGCTCTACCTAGTAAAAATTAACAACGCTAATTAAACAGCAGTTCTTAACTAGGAAGGAAAGATTTAAGATAAAGTAGTAAAGGTGCTAGAAAAAGAGAATAATGTATATATAGCCTAGATAGGGTAGCTTAGTAAAAAAGATATAGGAAAGGTATATAGATTAATAGTGGTATACGTTACTAAAAGCAGTAAGGCAGTATAGTTACTATAGGACCAATACTTTTATATTATAGGGGAATTAGCCTATATTAGAACCTATAAACCTAAAAGCGGCCCAATATAATACTACTAGTATTAGATACTAGGACATAAAGCATTTATATATATAAGACCGTAAGTATATGCTAGATACGCTTAAGAAGGATATTATTATAATAACTACTAAAGACAGATCCTAAAATATATACCATATAGAGGACCACATAAATTATTTAGTAAAAATTATTAAGTGCTTTATCTTACCCGCTATATATAAGATACTTTAGGTACTTTAATTAAATATCTAAAAGTAGAGTACGGTATAGCAGAGCCTAATAAATAATAAACAACTAAAAGACTTTAGAGTGTTAGCGATATTAGAGCCATATATATAGAAAACGGATAATATAGTTGTAATAGTCCCTATAGGACACTTAAATTAGACTAAGGTAATACCTATGGTCTAGCGCGAAGAGAGGCGGGCGGTATAGAGCATGCTATAGATTTAAAAAGACTTTAAGGCCAAATAGGTGCTAGTTTAATCGGCAGACCTTACCGCGGTAGTACTGCGCCTTCCTAACTAATTAGTACTAGTAGTATTAGTATATATTAAGGGAAAGAATATAGAGGCACTATAGGATATAACTGGTAAACTATACTAACTAATCTAGGAAATATAGAATAAGATAGGTATATAAACCAATATAATACTTATAGGAGACTTTAATTGGCACAATTAGCTATAGGGAGGAAATAATATCTCGCTAGCGAGACAGGGAGAAGCTAACCCAATTATTAATCTTATAGAAGATTACTCCCTATATAGCTTACTGCCCAGGGGTATAAAAATATGATAAAATGGCGACTGTAAGATAATAATTAACCTAATCCTAGCATTAGACGAGCTAGCATCTACAATAGTAAAGTATATAGTATATAGGACAGAACACGGATCTAATTATAGGGTAATTAAGATAATATTTAATATTACGGTCCCTAAACGCGCTATGGAATAGAGAATACTCTTTAAGAATATACTATAGAATAAAATTAGGAATAGGATTGCCACCGCCCTCCGCGTTATCCTAGTGGGCGGTAAAGTGTAGCAGCAAATAGACTAGCTTATAGATGTAGTGCTAGAGGTAGTCTACGTATTAACTCTAAAAGCTAGACCTTTACTATATATAAAAAGGTGGTAGATAATAGACCTTATAAAGCTCCGCCGGGTATATACCTACTAGAGAAACCGGGTAAAGAACTAACGCTAAGTAGGCTAGATATTACTAGAACTAGAGCAATAAGTAAAAAAGGCCTTAAAGGAATACTACGATATAATATGGAAATAGAAAAGGATACATTGGAATGACTTCCTAGCTAATAATATAAACATTTAGTAAGTAGTAAAATACCTTAACCTAAGCGGCAACTCAGCATTTAATAAGATACTACTGTTAGTAAGAATAAATAGATTTACTATAGGAGGTAAAGATAAATAAGCAGCGGAGCTATTAACTATATTCTTTTCCCTGCTGTTAACAGGAATAGAGAATAAGGGCCCGCGGCCTTAATAAACGCTAACACTAATGCCGCGTCTTATAATGGAAGAGGTAAAACGGAAGATATTTGCGGCAAAGCTATAGAAAGCGCTAAGGGATAATGGCCTACTAGCGATAGTATAGAGGCAGATATGGCCGGTAATAAAAAATAGGGTCCTACTCCTCTTTTAGACCTTACTAGATAAGGGCAACCTTTCTAACTAATAGAGAAATACTAAGATTATACCGCTTAAGAAGCCGAATAAAGGAGATTATATAAAGGCAAGGGCATAGAGGCCTATCTCTCTACTATCTACGCTAGGTAAGGTGCTAGAGTCCGTAGTTACTAAGAGAATATCGCATGTGGTAAAGACCTTTAGACTACTGCCTATAAATTACTTTAGGGCAAAAAAGAAGCGCTCCACTAAATAGGCGCTACTGCTACTATAAGAATATATCTACAATATATAAAGGTCTAAGAAGGTGCTTAGCCTTATTAGCTTTAATATAAAGGGTATATATAACGGAGTATATAAAAAGAGGCTACTATAAAGGCTTATAGTAAGAGGTATACCACTAGTACTAGTGCGGTAAATTAATGCATTCTACTCTAATTGGACGGTAACTATTTTAGTTAACGGCTATACCTCTAACTAGCAACAGTTACTATAAGCAGGACTACCGTAAGGATCGCCGCTCTTACTAATACTATTCCTCTTTTTTAATGTTAACCTAGTTTAGTACCAGCTTAATATAAATAGAGGCTTAATAGTGTTTGTAGATGATTATAATATATAGGTTATAGGACTATCAGCAGCAGCAAACTATAAAGGTATTTAGGCTATTATTAATAGAGTAATAAACTAGGAGAAATAAAGCGGCGCAACGTTTAAAGGTAAAAAAACTATATTAGTGCACTTTATAAAAAATGCGGACCGGACTAATACTACCCCGTTTATAATTAAGGGAAAAATAGTTACACTAGGGCATATAGCTAAGATCCTAGGGGTGGTTATAGATATAGAGCTTCGGTATAAGCAATACGTTGTAAAAGCAGCCACTAAGGGCCTTATCGCAGCTATGGCACTAAAGAGACTCCGGATAGTATCCCCTTTAACTACAAGATAGCTATTTAGGGCAACGGTAGCGCCGGTGGTAGATTACGCCTTAAATATCTAAATATATGCCTGCGGGGGTTCTACTATAGCCACAATAAATAGGGTATAAAGAATTAGAGCGCAGGTAATTACAGGAACTTTCCATATAGTAGCTATAGTTATTAGGGAGACTAAAGTAAGTATACGGTTAGTACACAAGCGGCACTTAGAGAAGGCTACTAAGCTATAGGTTGACCTCTATATGCTATATAAGACAAACCTACTATTAAGGCTCCGCACTAAGGTGCTCTAGAGGTTTACGTCCCTACTATAGAAGATAGCCTATACACACCAATATACACTAATAGATAAGATAGAGGTTATTTAACCCTATATAGTACCAC